>Ga0210402_10000580_pt1 | contig 40527 bp, 42 predicted proteins | sample IncBWC7MmetaG_FD_161055 | JGI IMG/M metagenome (GOLD analysis project Ga0210402, IMG submission 161055) | Forest soil microbial communities from Barre Woods Harvard Forest LTER site, Petersham, Massachusetts, United States - Inc-BW-C-7-M | ecosystem: Environmental > Terrestrial > Soil >...
CTTAGCACTTGGCATTTAGCACTTGGTAAACCCTTCTTTTCTGGTTCGGAAACCCAACTGGCTGCTTCCGTACACCTCTGGAAATCCCTTAAAACCTGGTGTGGTTCTGGAGGGATTCCTCGCTTACAATGGTGCTTCCAGGTCTGGCCCATGGTTGATTTTCCTAATCCGTTTTTTCGCTGTGCGGGTCCGAATTGCGGGCTGGTGAAGGGCGTCAATAATCGCTGGTGGGTGATGTGGTCTTCGTTTGGCGATCATGACGCTCCCATCCTGCATCTTGCGCCTTGGGACGAAGAAATGATCGCCCGGGAAGGCGCGCTTCCGGTTTGCGGCGACGGATGTGCTCAGAAGCTGCAATCGCAGTTCATGGGTAATTTGCGGGAGAACGAGGAGAAGCGCAGGGCCTAGGAAGTGACTGGTGATTGGTGGTTAGTTGAACCTTCAGTTTCCGGCTAACTGTGGATTCCTTTGGGCGCATCAGAGTTACCAGGCTCGATTTCACGACATTCCTGACGAGGTGTCTCCATGTGGACGCGTATTCTGGGAGCTCTCTTTATTCTGGGCGCTTTCGCGATGACCGGGCTCGCTCTCGCGCAGACGGGGGCATCGTCCTCTTCGCCTTCTTCTTCACCAGTGACAGAACAGAGTGCGGCGGCCGCAGCGGCTTCGAGCAAAGCGGCGGTGGCCACCAAGGCTTCGGCGGCGGAGCCGGAGCGGCTCATGATCCCGTCGGGGACAAAGGTTCCGCTTGCCTTGAAGCAGGCGATCTCCACGCGGAATGCTAAAGAAGGCGATCCGGTGTATTGCGAGACCACCTTCCCCTTCGCGGTGGATGACAAGATCGTCATTCCGGCGGGCACTTATATTCAGGGAAAGATCACCCACGTGCAGCGCGGGGGGCGGATCAAAGGACGCGCGGAATTGCTGATGCATTTCACTTCCATGATCTATCCGAGTGGCTACACCGTGATGCTGCCGGGATCCCTGGATAATATCCCGGGCGCGGACAAGACCTCGATCAAGGGATCGGAAGGAACGGTTCGTCAGGATAGCGAGAAGGGCAAGGATATCGGGACGATCGCGAGTACGGCTTCGACGGGCGCGGTGATTGGCGGACTCAGCGCGGGCGGAAAGGGCGCGGGCATTGGAGCGGGCGTCGGAGGGTTGGCTGGACTGGCGATTGCCATGATCTCGCGGGGAAGCGACGTCAGGCTCGAGCCGGGGACTTCGATTGAGATGATTATTCAGCGCGAAGTTTCGGTGGATGCGAACCGGATTACGTCGCGGCGCGAAGTGATTGTGCGGGAATAATTCCGGTCTTCGAGCTACGAGCTTCAGGACTTCGAGTTTCGGGCGAGTAGATTTTGTTTGTAGCTCGTAGCTCGAAGCGTAGTACCCATCACATATCCAATCAACTTACTTCAGGACAAAAATCGCGTTCACGTGGGAGGTTACGGTTACTTCCTGCGGAGTGAACTCTTGCGTAGGGGCGGCCATTTCCATGGCTGCCATCGGCGCGGCCTTGCGCATCATGGGGGTGAAGATACGGACGTTTTCGGACGTATCAACCGATGCGTAGGAAAGTTCACCCAGTGTGCGGCCAGAGGCCACGGCCAAAGACTGCGCGGAGGAGTGGGCTCGGCGGTAGGCGTCGGCTACGGCTTTGGTCTTTGCTTCGTCCATGTTTTCGAGCGTGTAGCTGAGCGACTGGCTTTCGCTTACGTCGGAGTCGGCGAGTTGCTGGGTGATCGGGCCGATCTTGGTGAAATCTTTCAGCTTCAGACTCACGCTGGTCGTGACTTGATAGCCGATTACTTTACGCTTGGGATTTTTCCAGTCATACATCGGGTTCACGGAGAAGAAACCGATCTCGGCGGCTTTTGGGTCGATGCCGTTGGTGCGCAGGACTTGCCTGGTGCTCTCGGCGGATTTCGAGGCCTGGTCGTAGGCGGCTTTCGCGGTGTCGGCCTGGGCGGTGATGTTGAACTGGATGACTGCGGTGTCGGGCGCGGTTTCGAATTTGCCGTCAGCCCCTACGTAGACGGTGTTGGGCATGGCGTTGAGGGTGGGGGTTTGGGCAGAGGCGAAGGTTGCCAGCAGCATGATGGCGCAAAGAAAAAGAAGAACAGATTTCATAGTAGGCCTCCGGAAAGTAAGTTATACACCCGACACTGGTAGAACGCGGAGGCAGGGGCCAATTGCGTTATTTCTGCATCGTGAGTGATCCCGAAAGCAGTAAGGGACGCGGCAAGCCGCGCCCCTGCGGAGAAGGTTCTGTGGCGACACATTCGCCGTCTTAGCGCGGAATTTGCAGGGGGTGATCCAGCCGGACTTCCAGGGTCGTCCCTTTTTCCAGTCTGAGGTCGTGATCGCTCAAGAATCCGGCGAGAGCTCCTGCGCCCGCGCCCGCACCGGCGCCGATGCCGGCTCCTTTACCGCCGCCAGCTGCTGCGCCGGCGGCTGTGCCTATGGCTGCTCCAACGGCAACGGCTTCAATCTCGTGACGCTTGCTCATGCCTTTGCGTTCGATTTCGCCTTCTTCTCCGGAGGTTTTCACGGCGTGTTCCCCGGGTACTCCGGTGATGGTCGCGATCAAGGGGACCCATCCATGATTGGTTTCGATTTCGTCGAAGCTGAGCAGCAGGCGGGCGCGGATCCCCTGCTCGATGGAACTTACATGGCCTTTGATTTTCTTACCGCGCGGGATGGTGTTGCCGTTGGCGGCGATGAGATCTTCGCCGAGTTTTACTTTGAAGTGTTTCCCCTGCTGGAGCTTGCGGGTGTCGAGGCGGTCTTCGAGGCGAACGAGAAAGGTTGTGCCTTCGGGAACGGCATTGGGAGGAGCCATCGGTGCGATCAGAGGGTCCTGAGACTGCCCCCACAGAGAGGTTCCGAGTACGAGACACGTGCCCAACAGCGATGACAGTCTGGTCATACTGGTCATAGTTCTGTTCTCCCGATTGGACTTCCGCCCGGAACGGCTGGTTGGCCGCTCCGGGTACCGTTTGGATTTCACGTCAGCTTGGAGGTTGGATGTGAAGGCGGGGTAGAAACGATGCCTGGGGTATTTTGTTCCAGTTGTGCAACGGTCTGTGGGCGCTAAATCGCCAATTCGAGATAGGCAGATAGCGGCACGGCTAAAGTCGTGCCCTCCCGAACCACGGGGTCTAGGAATGGGGGAAGCGGCCTTTTAGGGCGCAGTCGCGACGGAGTTCGTCCCAGATGTGGTCGGGCATGCCTAGAAAGACTTCTACGATCCGGGGATCGAATTGGCGTCCGGACCACGCGGCGATTTCTTTGCGGGCGGCTTCGTCGGTTTGTTTGGGGCGGTAGGGGCGGTCGGAGGTGATGGCGTCGAAAGTGTCGGCGACGGAGAAGATGCGGGCACCGAGTGGAATCTGATCGCCCGTGAGAGGCCGAGGGTAGCCGGAGCCGTCAAATTTTTCCTGATGCGAGTAGACGATATCGGCGGCCTCGGTGAGGAAGGGAATGTTCTTCACGATCTTGTATCCGTACCAGGCGTGCTCCTTCATGATGTCGACTTCGTCGGGAGTGAGTTTGCCGGGTTTCATCAGGATCTTGTCGGGGATGGCCATCTTGCCGATGTCGTGCAGGAACGCTCCGCGCGCGATGACGCTGATCTCTTCTTTCTGCAGACCCATTTTCCGGGCGATGGCGATGGTGAACGCGGTGACTCGGCGGGAGTGGCCTTCGGTCTCGGAGTCCTTCAGGTCGAGCGCGTCGCCCAGGGCTTCGAGCGTGATGTCGTAGGAGCGCTTCAGGTCGTCGAGCGCGGATTTCCATTGTTGGGTACGGGCGGCGACGAGTTCTTCGAGGTTGGTGCGATAGGCGTCGTTCTCGCGTTTCAAGCGGCGATTTTCGAGGGCGCGGCGCACGGTGGCCAGAAGTTGTTCGCGCTCGAAAGGTTTGGTCAGGTAGTCGTAGGCACCGTGCCGCAGGGCCTGCAACGCGACCTGGATATCGCTGACGGCGGTGACCATTACGACCGGGACGTCGGGAAATTTTTCCTTGGCTCGTTCCAGCAGGGCGGCGCCGTCCATCTCGGCCATCAGCATGTCGGAGAGGACGAGGTCGAATTCCTCGCCCGATTCGAGCAATGCCATGGCTTCGACGCCGCTGGCGGCTCGCCGGGTCTCAAACTGGGCTCCGGCAAGCATAGCGCAAACGATCTCACGGATCGTTTCTTCGTCGTCTACCACGAGGATACGGTCTTGCGGCATGGCTGACTGAGTGAGTGTATCGCCCATTCTAGCGCAGGCGTTAAGTTCCGAAAGTAACCAGTTAGAGGCGGAAATCAGCCGGGAAATACCGGTATGCGTGGTATCAAAATCATTGACGTTGGTATACGTGTCTATGAATCCTGGCTGGCTCTCAGGGTACCCGGTGGGCGCTCTTGCTGCTCCTTGGCTGGCGTCGAGGGAGTCTACTGCCCTGATCCTGGCGGTCGCCAGCTTCCTCTTCTTTCGGGCCTTTCGTGAACGCTATCTGCTGACCTGGGGAATGGGTTGGATTACGTACGCAGCGTTTCTTTTCATGGAACGGCGTGCGGCCTTGCATGCGCCATCGGCGGCGGTGGCGGCGATTACGTCGACGGAATTCGTGCTGGCGCTGGGATTGTTCGGAAGCGCGGCGTTGCTATCGGTTCACGCCAAGCGATTACTCACCGCTTTGCTGATGGCTTGTTCGGTGGTGGTGGCTTGCGCGGTGTTGCGTCCGTTCTATCTGCCTGCTTCGGAAGGCATGAAGATCGGGATCGAAGTGGGTTGCCGCATGATTGCGGCGACGGCGGCTTTCGGCCTGCTGCGTTATCGACTGGGGCGCATGGGCGTGGGCTCGATTCTGCTGAGCATGGGAATCCTCACGCTGAATCTGAATTTTCCTCCCTACACCAATCAAATTCCCGCCGAGGGGTTCGTACTCGCGGAAGTGCTGTTTGGATGCAGCTTGTTGCTGCTGGTGCTGGGAGATTCGCGGGCTCGGGTTGAGCGCCTGTCGGTTCTGAACGAATTGACGGTGACGATTTCGCGGGCGCAGAATCACGGACCCATGATGCAGTCGGCTCTTGAAAAATTGAAGGGCATTGCCAAGGCAAAGACGGCCTGGTTCCGCATGATTGAAGGCACTCACCTGGTGCTGACGCAACATGTGGGGCTGTCGCCGGACTCGGCGCGTGCCATTGGCCAGATTGGCATGGACGATACGCTGGCGAGGGTGTTTCAGGAGAACCGCGCCGCGGTGATCAAACTCTCGGAGTCGCCGGAGTCGGTGCGCGAACAGCTGAAGAAGCAAGGCATTCATCACGTGGTTGTTCTTCCCGTGCAGGGCAAGAAGTCGGTGATTGGCACACTCTCGCTGGCGTGCGCGTCGAACCGAACCCATAGCGAGGAAGAGTTGGAGTTTCTGGCGACAGTCAGCAATCAGATGGGGATTGCGGTCGAGAATCTGCGGTTGCTGGAGCAGGTGTTGCGCTCGCAACGGCAGTGGATGAACACATTTGATTCGATTCAGGATTTAATCCTGGCGCACGATGGGGATTTCAGAATTCTCAAGACCAACCAGGCGCTGCTGCAACGCCTTGAACAGGCGCCGGGCGACGTGGTGGGCAATCTGTGCGAGATGGTGTTGCCGCAGAGGTCTTCCTGGACGGGATGCCCGTATTGCGACCGGGGCGCGGGGCTCACGGAAGGTCCGGATGCCTGTTTCGGCGGGCAATCGATGGTTTCGACCTCGTCGTTCACGGAGCAGGGAAGCCAGCAGAAGGGCACGATCCATGTGATCCGCGACACGACCGAGCGGCATGTGGCGGAAGAAAAATACCGCATGCTGTTCGAGCAGGCGCAGGAAGGCGTGTTTGTCGCGACGCTGGACGGCAAACTACTCGACTGCAACGACGCGTTTGTCACCATGCTCGGCTACACGAGCCGAGAAGAATTGTCGTCGGTCGATATTGACAGCGCGCTGTATCCAGTGCCGGATGAGCGAACGGCGTTCCGGAACGAAATTGAAGCGCACAACTACGTGCGCAACTTTGAAATTACCGTGCGGCGGAAAGATGGAACGCTGCTGACGGCGGCGGCCAGCTGTTTCGCTACGCGCAATTCGATGGGGAACATCGAGCGCTATCAAGGATTCATTCTCGATATCACCGAGAAGAAGCGCTCGGAAGACGAGATGCGGCGCCGCAATCGCGAACTGAATGCGCTGAATGCGATGGCCGTGATCGCGACGCAGTCGTTCGATCTTGACGAAATCTTGAACCTCACGTTGCGGCAGGTGATTTCCCTGTTCGGGGCGGAAACAGGATCGGTGTATCTGGCGGCAGGTCCGGAGGGATTGTTCCGGCGGCGCGCCGGTTGGGGACCGCGCAGCGAAGCGCGCGTGAAAATGTCAGAGGCGAGTTTCCCCGAGGGCTTTGGCGATCTGGTGATGCGATCGCGGGCGGAAGTGGTGACACAGGATTTTGTGCCGCACCTGCCTCCGGCGGTAGTGGAGTTTGTTTGCGCCGACCGTCTGCCGGGATGGATCTGGGTGCTGCTCTGGAGCAAGGACAAGCCCATCGGCATCATGGGCATTGCCAGCAAGGAAGCGCGGCACTATTCGAGCAATGACGAGAATCTGCTGGTGGCCATCAGCCGGCAACTGGCGACGACCATCGAAAAGGTTCAGCTCTACGAAGAAACCTGCAAGGCGTATGAAGATTTGCGCCATACGCAGGAGCAGCTGCTGCAGAGCGAGAAGATGTCGGCGGTGGGACAGTTGATCGCTGGCGTGGCGCATGAGTTGAACAATCCTCTGACCGCGATTCTCGGGTACGCGCAATTGCTGGAGCAGGCGAATCTGGATCATCGCTCGGCTGACTACGTGAAAAAGCTGTTCAAGCAGGCGCAGCGGACACACCGGGTGGTGCAGAATCTGCTCTCGTTCTCGCGACAGCGCAAACCTGAGAAACAGGAAGTCGATCTGAAACGTGTGCTGGAAGAAACGTTGACTTTGCGCGAGTACGATCTGAAGGTCAGCAACATCGCGCTGGAACGGGATTTGCCGGCGGATATGCCTCCGGTGTTGGGCGATCCGCATCAACTGGAGCAGGTGTTTCTGAACATCATTAACAACGCCCTGGATGCGATGCTCGAGAGCCACAGCAGCGGCGTGTTGAAGGTGCGCGGATTCCGGCGGAATAACTTTGTTTGCATCGAGTTCGACGATAGCGGGCCGGGGATCAAGGATCCTACGCGCATTTTCGATCCGTTCTATACCACCAAGACAATCGGCAAGGGGACGGGTCTTGGGCTGAGCATCTGTTACGGCATCATCAAGGAACATGGCGGAGAGATCGTGGCGCGCAATCGGGATGAGGGCGGCGCGGCGATTGAGATCCGGCTGCCGGCCAGCGAGAGAAAGGAATTGGTGGAAGTGGCGACCGCGTCGGCGCCAAGGCGTGAGTCGTTGCTGAAGGGACGCGTGCTGGTGGTGGAAGACGAAGAGGCTGTATTGGAATTCGAGCGCGATGTGCTGGTGGGGGCGGGCGCCGATGTGACGACGTCGCTGAGCATCGACGAGACCAAACAACACTTGCAGGATGGATCATTCGATGTGGTCGTGATGAACGGGCGCATGCCGGGCGGGCCGAGTGCGCAGGAAATGTATCGCTGGATGGCGGACAACAGCGCGGGTATGGAGAAGAGATCGTTGCTAACATTCTCCAGCGTGATGGATGCGGACACGAAGCGCTTTCTTCAGGAACACGATGTGCCGTCACTGGCGAAGCCGTTTGAAGTGGCGGACCTGATCTCTCAGGTGCTGCGTTTGCTGCAACGCGAAGACGCGTCAGACGCGAAAGCGGCTGCGGCGGGGTCGGGGGCATAGACGACTGTTTTCGCGTGAGTGCAGCGGTGGTTCCCTCCTGTATAAGCAATAATCCTGTTTAAGTAACAATTCTCGCAATGCCTTTTACATTGGCTCACACCGCGGCCGCGCTCCCTCTCCGAAGAGTGGGACTTGTCTGGTCGGCGCTGCTTGTCGGCACATTGGCTCCGGATTTCGAATATTTCGTCCGACTCGCTCCGGATGACGGTTATGGGCACACGTTGCCCGGCACGTTCCTGCTGACCCTGCCTCTCGCGCTGGTCGTGCTCTGGCTATGGCATGCGGCTGTGAAAGCGCCATTGTTTGAATTTGTCCCTGACGAGATCAGAGGCAAGCTGGCGGGCGTAGTTGGGGAATTTCGCTTTGGCAGCGTTGCGAGATTCACATGGATCGTGGCGTCCATTCTGATTGGGATCTCTACCCACCTGCTCTGGGATGCTTTTACCCATCCCAACACCTGGATTTATCGTAGTTGGCCGGCGCTTCGGGAGTCGCACAATCTCCCGGTCTTAGGCGACACACCGGTTTACAAAATGTTTCAACATGGAAGCACGGTGGTCGGGATGTCGGTGTTGGTCATTTGGGTGGGGTGCTGGTATTGGAGTCGTGAGGTTTCAGCAGTGCCGCGAGATCGTTCGACGTCGGGAATCTGGATTCTCGCGGTGATGGTATTGATCGCTTCCGCAGTTGCTGTGGCCCGTGCGAGCGCGGTGACGGGGATTCCAATAAACCATGTCGCGCAAAAGAGATTTGTCGGATTGTGGGTGGTTACGACGATTGCGCTGATGTGGTGGCAACTTGTGCTGTACGGGTTCTGGCGAACGCGGAAAACGGCGAGGTAGAGAATTGGGACCCGCAGAGACGTGCCGTTCCTTGCGGGACCCGATCTCTCTGTGAAAGCCCGGCACCCCGCATTCCGGGAAACGTTTTCTTATCCACCGGATCCCCAGGAACAGCACCCTCACCTTCCCGTCCACCCCTGTCGCCCAACCTGATAAAATAAAGCTTCCCTATGGCTGAGATGCGACGCAGAAAGACCTTCACAACGATCATCGCCGGAGTCCGGGTCGGCAGCTCTGCACCAATCATGGTGCAAAGTATGACCAACACCGACACGGCTGACATTCCCGGCACGATCAAGCAGGTAGCTGCCCTGGCGAAAGCGGGCAGCGAGGTGGTTCGGGTAACGGTTAACAACGATGACGCCGCCAAGGCCGTCCCGCACATCGTCGAAGGACTCGACAAAATCGGCCTGCGCGTACCGATCGTAGGCGACTTCCATTACAACGGACACCTTCTCCTCACGAAATATCCAGCCTGTGCCGAGGGACTGGCCAAGTACCGCATCAATCCCGGCAACGTCAGCGTAGGCCGCAAGAACGACGACAACTTCCGCACCATGATCGATGTCGCCGTGAAGTATCAAAAACCGGTCAGGATCGGCGTGAACTGGGGATCGCTCGACCAATCGCTCCTCACCCGCATGATGGACGAAAACTCCAAACTGGCCGAACCGAAAGACGCCCGCGAAGTGACTATGGACGCGATGGTTGAGAGCGCGCTGCGTTCGGCAAGAATCGCGGAAGAAGACGGGCTGCGTCCAGATCAAATTATTCTGAGCGCCAAGGTGAGCGGCGTGCAGGACCTGATCGACGTCTACCGCTCGCTCGCTGCCCGCTGCGAGTATCCGCTGCATCTCGGACTAACCGAAGCCGGCATGGGCGCGAAGGGAATCGTAGCTTCCAGCGCGGCGTTGGCCGTGCTGCTGCAGGAGGGCATCGGAGACACCATCCGCGTTTCGCTTACTCCCGCGCCCGGCGGAGACCGCACCGAAGAAGTTCGCGTCGGGCAGCAGATCCTTCAGTCACTTGGCATCCGCAGCTTCACACCGCAAGTCACTGCCTGTCCCGGATGCGGACGCACCACCAGCACCTTTTTCCAGGAGATGGCCCAGCAAATCCAGGACTACCTCCGCGACCAGATGCCCATCTGGAAAGACCGCTACGTAGGCGTGGAAGAAATGAAAGTCGCCGTCATGGGCTGCGTAGTAAACGGCCCCGGAGAATCCAAGCACGCCAGCCTCGGTATCTCTCTTCCCGGTACGTTTGAAGAACCAAAAGCTCCCGTCTACGTCGACGGACGCCTCTTCACTACCCTGAAAGGCGACAAGATCGTAGCCGAATTCATCAAGATCCTCGACGACTACGTCGACTCCCACTACGCTGCGCGAGAAGCCGTCGGCGCGCGGAACTGAGTCGGTTTTCACTTTTGCAGATTGACCAGAGATTCGGGTAATAGGCGGATGTTTGAGAAGAGCACCGCCATCTTTGTCGGCACGCTGGTTGTTCTGCCTTACTACATATTCCAGATCACGCACGGGTACGCTCGCCTCAACCGCTTCCCTCTGGTTGTGGAGTTCACGTCCCTCCCGGATTGCGCCAGCTGCGGCCTGATCCTTGTGCACTACCCTTGATTGAGATTGCACTGGTTTCCGCACTATTCTATGGTGTCCTGCTAGTGGTTCGGGACTGCGAGCCAAAAAAGACTCGCTTCCCTCCTGAACAGGTACGCGCAGAATGCATGCACTGCCGTGGAAGAGCGGCCCTTCAGGGCCGCGTACGGTCGCGAAATGATTGCGGGCTTCAGCCCCGGTGGCCGCGCTGCAGCGAGTGAAATCGCATTTTCCTAGGGCTTAAAAGCCCCGAGCAATTTCCGATGCGTACGCGGCCCTGAAGGGCCGCTCTTCCACAGGCAGTGCAGGCCTGACTGGTAGTCCACGCATGGTTGCGACTACGATTCGCCTTTACGATTTAGCAGGTCTGATGTCCCGCGCCCCTTCTTTCTGTCCAAACCGCATTTCTTGACCCGATACCGATCACCGGAAGCCACGGCTTGATCGGAGGCGGCACTTCCCGCAACAAATGCTGTGCCTCGCGGTACGTCACATATCCGTTGTCCGGAGGATCGGATGAATTGGCCAGACATCGTAGGTTACCTTCGTTACTTCTCGCTACGGGATTCCTGGTATTGAGACGCCATGTCCTTTTGGGTTCAAATGGCTTCGTTACAGACCCCTCCCTGGAGCATTGTTTATGGAGTCTCAAGGAGTTTTGCCGGCTAGAATCGAGCTTCTGAGCGCGATCGATCAACAGATTGAAATCCTCATGACTAAGGGATTCGGTGGCTTCACGCCTGAGGAGAGAAGAGAGTTCAAGAATCGCCAACAACGGATCCACGACTTAGAGCAACAGGTAGCGATCGCCAAAGCCGATCAGATTTACGATGCCGGTGTATTTGCGGGCATTTACAAATAAGTGTCCAGGAAATTCGCGGACAACAAGCGGGCAGAAAATCGTCGGGCGCCGGGTACCCCACACATCGCGCATTTTGCGATGCGTGGGACCTTAACCACCCGAATGCGTCGAGATCACAATCAAATTCCATGGTCACGAGTTCGACCATTTCTCCCAAGATTATTGTCCTGACCGGTGAGTACAACTGACGCACGCAGCACCCACACATTCGCAAAGAACGCGGATGTGCGGGCACTCGGCGTTCCCATTTTTCCGGCATCGGATAACGACTCAGTTCGCTCCAGTTGTGCTGGGTCCATACTGCAATGGGAATATGCTCCAGTAGCTCGCCGTCTGCTTCCAAATCAACATTCGATATGACGGCGGGGGCATAATCGGAGCGTGTGGTCCACGCTGGAGCGCACACGGAGAACAACGGAGTCCACCATGAAAACACTCCATTCATGTGCCGTCGTCACGGTGCTGCTTATGACTCTGCTTCGTTCTGGGGCCCTCCTGGCGCAGCAGCAGGATCAACCGAAACCGTTGCGTTTTGATTTCACGCCATTCGCAGGCTATCGCACGATCATGAGCATTCCGATCGAGCCGCATGTCACTGGGCTTAACCCCAGCATCGTTCTCGACGCGGGTCCAAGTTATGGAGCGTCATTTGGGTACTGGATTCGTGAAGATGACCTGGTAGAACTCCGCTGGGCAAGACAGAGCTCACATATTCACTCGGACGACGTAGCCCTTCTACCTCCGCGCCAAAGCCTGGTCATTGATCAATTTCACGGAGACTTCAGCCACGAGTACCTGGTGGAAAATTGGGCGGAATGGGCGAGGCCGTTCGTTATGGGGAGTGTTGGTGCGACACACGCTTCGGGTGTCAACAACCTGAACTTTACCCGCTTTTCATTCGGGATTGGCGGCGGCATCAGGTTCTACCCGACGCGCCACTTGGGCTTCAAGATTCAAGCGGAATGGTTGCCGGTAGTCATAGACCCTCAAGTTGCGTTCGTTTGCGGGCCGGGCTGCGTGGTGAGTGTCCGCGCTACTCTGAGTTCCCAGGGAGAAGTGATCTTAGGTCCAGTGCTGCATTTCTAGACGCTGACCGAGGATGCGGTTTTTCGTTTCTGGTCATAGACCAGACTGTATTGTCAGCTGGCACGCCGGCTTATATGCTCCTGAAAGTGGTTGCGCGCTGCTTCCAGCCTCTCCATTTCTTCTCTGACTCCCCTGAGCATCTCTACGAGCCCTGCGCGCGCGTCGGGTGGAACTTCTGGTGTATTCAGCCATTTCTCGATCACCTCCCGCTGCCACTCCAATTCCATGCTTCTCGGCATTGTCATCTGTCAGATCCCCACTAACACTTGGATTTCTTGCAGACTAAAAGATTCTTGGCGTATCGGAAACTATTAGAAGTGCTAGGAGGAGAGGGAATTAGTACTGACGGCGATACTGTAAATCGCCTGGTTACGACATTTATCTGAATTTTGGGCTTTGATCCCGCCTGCATCTGTCTGACTTCAACTCCCGTGACACTGGTATTCGTTACAGTTCCCCCAGCCGGACGTCGGCTGATAGGGTTCGCAGCCAGTCGGAGCTACGGACCAGTACGCTCGAAAAGTGCTTGACCGCGCCGACATTGTCAGAGACGCGATGTTACGCTATCAATCCACCACATCACCGGCAACTTTTCCCATAACAATCCGAACGGCGCTAAACTCTAGCGGACAGTTCGGCCCGTGGTGTTGGTTGCGCCGCGCCCCAGGCATGGTCATGACAATCGCCACTAATCGTTTCTCCAACAGGCAGCTGTATCTTGATTCCCGTTCGACATGGCTCGTGGTGTGCGTGACAACCGGATTGTCGTACCTCGTCCCAAAGCTGATAGGGATGGTGGCTTCGAATCCCCAGACAGTATGGCCGCTTTGGCCAGGTTGCGCGATTCTGGTGACAGGGTTGTTGTTGGTCAGGGTCAGTGTCTGGCCACTGCTCATCCCCGCATCCTTTGTTGGGTTTGCTCTCGCTGACCTGCAAGCAGGCGTGCCGCTGAGTTCGATTGCCTGGTTCATCCCGGGCAATACTGTTGAAGTGCTTATTTCGGCACTTGGTGTTAGATATTGCTTCGACGGGGTGCCAAGGCTCAACAGCGTAAGGGCTTTGGCCAGGTATTCGTTCTTTGCCGTTGTCCTTGGGCCGTTCGCAGGGGCATTCTTGAGCGCGCATGGCATCGCCAGCGACTATTGGATGGGTTGGAAGATTGTTTTTTTGTCTGAGGTGCTTGCCTTCATCACGCTGACCCCGGCCCTCTTGAGTTGGGTAAGCGAAGGGCGTGTATTGATGCGAAGATCGCGTGCCCTTCACTTCGAGGGAGTGATGCTCATCGCGGGGTTGGTTGTTGTCAGCTACATCGTGTTCACGGTCCATGAAGACAGCAGATCGCCTGCACTGTTCTACACGCTGGTGCCATTTCTGCTCTGGTCTGCATTGCGATTCGGATGGTTGGGGGTTAGCACTTCCCTGATTGCGGTGACCTCTCTCTCGATTTGGGGCGCAGTCCATGGCCGAGGTCCGTTTTCCAACCTGGTACCCCTTACTGACCCTTTACCACTGCAGTTGTTCCTGATTTTCGCTTCGATACCTTTTATGGTTCTGGCAGCCCTCGCCGAGGAGCAGGAGCAAGCTGCGCTTGTAGTCCGTGAGAGTGAAGAGCGCTTCCGGTTGGTTGCCAACACAGCCCCGGTAATGATCTGGACGGCCGGAACCGACCGGCTTTGCACCTACGTCAATCAGCCGTGGCTGCAGTTCACCGGGCGGCCGCTTGAGGCAGAACTGGGAAACGGCTGGGCGGAAGGAATACACAGTGAAGATCTGAAGCGCTGCCTGGAAACCTATTCACAGGCGTTTGATCAGCGGCAATCATTTGCGATGGAGTATCGCATCCGGCGTAATGATGGACATTACCGTTGGATCCACGACATCGGTGTACCGAGATTCAACCGAGACGGCAATTTTGCTGGTTACATCGGATCTTGCCTGGACATCACCGATCGAAAGCTGGCCGAGGAGACTCTGGCCACTGTGGGGCGCAGGTTGATCGAGGCTCATGAAGAAGAACGTACATGGATTGCGAGAGAACTACATGATGACATCGGGCAACGAATCGCATTGCTAGCCATCGAATTAGGCTCGGTGGGCGATGTGCACCAGGACCTCCAGCATGCACGCCAGCGCGTCTCTGACCTCGGGAAAGACATTCAGGCGCTATCGCATCGTCTGCACTCTTCGAAGCTCGAATACCTTGGCCTCGTGACTGCGGCCAAGAGCTTCTGCCATGAATTGTCTGAGCAGCGAAATGTCCGAATCGAATTCAAGCATTCGGATATACCGGCGACGATTCCCAAAGAAATCTCGCTTTGCTTATTTCGGGTTCTTCAGGAAGCGTTGCAGAATGCTGTAAATCACAGCTCTGAGCAGAACTTCGCCGTGGAAGTGCAGGGCACGAAAGAAGGAATCAGCCTGTCTGTGAGTGACTCAGGAATCGGGTTCAATTGGCAGGATGCAATGAATCGTCGGGGGCTAGGCCTGATCAGTATGCGCGAGAGGCTTGGTTTGGTAAACGGAGAATTGTCCATCCAATCGGCACCCGGTCATGGGACCGTCGTCCTTGCTCGCATACCACTCGGAGACACAGAGCATTTCATAGAAATCGCAGGATGAAACACGTCTAGCAGCCGCCGGGGCCAGCATTCATTCCGTGCCACACATGGTTGGCGAAAACAGGCGATTACACCAACTACCCGTGGGATAAACTGGTCGGCATGGCAACCGCCACCAATCTGTCTGCTAGCAGACAGGGCGCGAAGGAATGAGGAATTACGCGCTGACAGAGACCTGTCATGTGGGGATCAACGATGGACTAAAGGCCGTGTTTCGCTCGGATGAACCGCGCGGAATTGCTCCGCGGAGCGCGGAAGACGGTTCCATTGAGGTGGATGACGATGCGGCGCGTAGTCTGCGTCATTGCGGTGCTGTGCAGTTGCGTCTTCGCTGTCCCGGCTAGGGCGCAACAACAAAACGAGCCCGAGGATCCAGAAGATGAGAAGCAGATAGGGCTCTGGCTCGATCAGGGGATTTCCACTGGCCTTTCGGCGAATAAATCTCTGGATGTCGAATTCCACGAGCGGTTCGACGAGGGAGCGTCCAACCTGTTCGAGTACTTCGTTCAAGGCGGCCTTGCCTTCCGTCTGCGGCCGTGGTTCACGTTGACACCGATTTATCGTTACCAGCGCTTTCCTGGGAACCCCACAATTGCTTACGAAAACCGGGTGCAGCTCAATCTCACCCTGAGTACATCCCGTGGCCCTTGGCGGCCGACAATCCGCACGCTCATCGAGGGACGCTTTGTTGATAACCGGCCTGCTTCCGCACGTCTTCGATTTCGCCCGGGCGTCGAATACACCTTACCGCTTCGCATGTCGCGGCAGCCGGTGCTGGTCGTGAGCAACGAGTTCTTTATCGTTCCCGGAAACAACCCCTTCGCCAATGGCGGCAGCAGCTACACCCAGAACCGCTTCCAGGTGGGAGTACGACTGCCCATCGCCGACTCGTTTTCTGTTCGGCCTTACTACTTATTACAATCGGTTAACCTGCCCAGTGGCTGGGACACGAATGAAATTTTTGGTATCTCGCTCGCCTTCAGGATCCCGCACAAAACCAAGATTGTCCGCTCGCAACAGCCGAGCTGCGTCCTATCTTGCCAAGTTCCGAATCCAGAAGGGCCATAAGCGGAAGTCGTGGGTGTGCCGACTAACTCAGCAGCGTCACGCTACCAGTGGCAATGTCGTAGTACGCTGCGGCAACTTTCAACCTGGCGGCTGGCCCAGCTAAAGCGGGTGCCCTACGTTTCGTTCTTTGAAACGTGCGGGCTAATACGGGGACGGCTAATACGGGGACAGACGGGACGTTCCCCAAAATCTAGGTTATCGATAGACTTCTTCAGAAAACTTGGAGCGCCGCGCACGGCGGGTGGGCCACCCTACTGCCTACAGTTTTTCCTCTAGACCACGAGACGAAATTTTGTCGTTCAACGCGGTCAAAATGTCCTGCTTGTTGAGTGCTTCGAGGTCAAGCATCAGCAGAAAAACAAGGGCTTAGGTAAAGTGGCACGGTTCATGCAGTCCACAAGAGTGATCACTGAGAGAGGAAAATGAAAATTGAAGCCAAATTCGCGATGTTGGCAGCGGCGTGCAACTTGTTTTTTTTGAGTCTGCCCGCATTTGGACGTCCTGCGCAATCACCTCAGGATCAGGGGACAACACAGACGCACTCCGCTCAGAAGAGCGAGAAGCAGGAGGCTCAGCCAGGCCCGGGCAAGGAAGTCGGCAAGGGCGGTGAGGACATTGGCAAAGGCGCTGGCAAGGGGGCGGAGAGTCTGGGCAAAGGTACGGCCGGAGCCGCGGGCAATCTCGTTACGTTGCAGCCTGGGCACGCCGCCGCCGATCTCGGCAGAGGCGCCGGGGGCGCCGGCAAGGACGTTGGAGTCGGTACCGGAAAAGGCGCCGCTAAAATCGGCAAAGGAAGCGCTAAGGGTATCGGGAAAGTAGGTAAGAAGATCTTCGGCAGGGGTGGCAAGAAGAACTCCGACACGGAGAATTGACGGCGCACACACCGCACGCCTTTGACGTCAGCGCCAGGGGTGAAATGCGCAGAATCTCCAGTTTTCAGCGCGCTCTGTCACTCGCACGCTACTGCTCGAGTTGCTCGACTACGCTTTCCAGATCGGGATAGCCGGCGCCGAAGCTTCGTGTGAACCAGTTGCCGCCGCGGTCATTCTACGGAGTACTTGAGACCTTCTTGCTGGCGCGGCGATCCTTTTGTGTCTGGCAGATGGCGGCGTAGCGCTTCTCAAGTTCGTCGAGTTCCGCGTCGGACAATTTTTCTATATCGATCATCTCGTTGTGGGCTGGAACGTGAGAACGGATCAGCTCGTCCAGTTTCAGGTGCAGCGCTTTGGCGTCACGATTCTGGGTGTTCTGGATCAGAAACACGACGAGGAAGGTAATGACCGTCGTACCCGTGTTGATGACCAGCTGCCAGGTATCGGAAAAATGAAACACCGGCCCCGATGCTCCCCATACAACGACGATGACTAGAGCGGCCAGGAAAATGACCGGATGCCCGATCACCTGGGCAGTCCTGCTGGCGAAGCGGCTGAACACCAGATCGAGAGAATTGGTCTTCTTGATTTGCTCCCGGGCCTGCTTGAATGGAGACTTCACTTCTCGTCCGGGGAATTTAGTCGACGATTTGCTTACGTGCGCCATGACACTTAGAGGGCATAAACGTGAGGCTGGTTATCTCCAAAAAGTCTGCAATCAGTGGTGGGCCGAGTTAAGGTGGGTGCCCGGTGCCCATTCATTTGCGCACTTTGCGAATGATTGGGAGGTATGTACGGTTGACGGCAGTAGATATAGACCGGGGACAGACCGGACGTTTCCCAAGAAGCGAAGTGAACGTCCCGTCTGTGCTCAAGTCCTCCGGCATTAATATCCAGTCACTTCCTCCGAACTTCCAGAAAAGCAGGTGGCCGGCGCTGAAAGCCCGACTGTTCGCAGCTCAGATCACGAACAAAACGAAGCGTCCCGTCAGCATCCTGAAAGGCCAGGCCAAATTCGCGGGATGCTCCCTTGAATTCTCCCCAGCCGGAGGGCACGGTTAGAGCGCAGGTTGGTTGGAGAGGGTCCTTCTGCGCGTTTGCCATTGGTTGTTGAGGCGCCAGCGCACCGCTCAGCGCCAGAGCGGCGATAGCTACCTTGAGTAAAGAATTCATGCGGCAACTCCTTCTTGAATTGGCAGTCGAATCGGTTGGTCCATTGTTAGAACGGGCAATCCGGACATCCTTGCAAGGACGACAGCCATTGTAAACAGCGTTTATGGCCACTCGTCGGAGGTGGCGCAGGCGCATGGCCTATGCACGGCGGGTCCCGCGTTTCGTTCTTTGAAACGTGGGTGCTGACAGCGGAACAAATGCGGTGCGCCTAGCCCCGATGGGCTCTCGCCGAGAACAGAAACAGTCCCGCCATGAAAACCAGCGTGAGGACCTCGACCAGCAGCGCATAGAGAGTCAGGCGTTTTGCGCGGTCGAAGCGGGCTAGCAGTCGACTGAACGCCAATCCGACTACCACCAGTGGCGAGGCAAATAGGCGGTCCAGGCAAATCCACCCCAGAAGCATCGTGCTCTGGCCGACGGCGGGGATACTCAATAGTCGCAGGCTAAGCGGCGCGGTGAGGCTCAGGCCCAGCAGAATGCTGCCAAAGCCACGATACAGGCGGCCTGCCGTGCGGGGTGAGGGTTATCAAGGCCGGTTCTAGCCTGTATTCAGTTTAGAGAGTGCATCTCTGCTGTCGACGCCCACGTTTAAAAAAAGAAACGTGGGGCACCCGCCCTCCAACGAAAAATAGGAAAGTTTGTCGTACAGGGTTCCCTGTACCACTTGTGAATCGCTCGGACAAAAATTACTCAAATCACAGGTAGTTAGATTGCCACCGGATAATGGCCGTGTGATTGCGTCCGTATCAGGTGGACGGTGCCGGTGTATGAAGGGGGAAACCAAAGAACGGTGGATGCACTTGTGCGACCTGGCCGCTGATGAACAGAACCCCGCGAAACTTCTAGCGCTCATCACGGAAATTAACGACCTACTCGGAAAAAAGGAAGCAAGATTAAAGGTGCGACAGGACGAGGAAAGCTCCCACGCCCAACGGGATCAATTCGTGGATTGAACAAGGCGCTCTGCGTCACCGAGTAAGTGTCTCATTTCCCGAAGAAGTGCTTTTCTGCTGTTCGGGTCTGAGGTGACCTTCAGAAGTGCAAGCAAATTCTCAATGTCTCGCTGAACATCAGCAAATTCTTGTGTCGGCATTTCCGAATGATGACAGGACAAGACGGTGGTCTGGAATACCCGGAATCCTTCACCACCATCGGGTAGGTCCCTTTACACTTTCGTGGCGTTAGCCACGCCTCGCGCCATGGCGGGACTTCGCAATAACTCAGCTCGCCGGGTCCCCCACGTTTCGTTCTTTGAAACGTGGGTGCTGACGGCGGAATAGACGCCGGGCGCCTTTTGTTTCGACTTCTTTCGCTTTCTTTCGAGATGGTGTATTCTGCCAGTCGTATGGCGATGAATATCCAGCCCTCCCTTCTCTGTGTAACGCTCCTGGCGGCTGCTCTGGCCGCCGCTCAGCAGTCCCCCATCGGCTACAAACCCGCTCCCGACGCCGACAGTAAGAAGACAATCCTGCTCAAGGATTTCCATCCCGAAACCGCGCTGCACGCTGCGAAACATGAAATCAATCGCGCGAAGTTTCCCGTCTTCGACGTACACAATCACACAAACGACGCCCGAGGTATTGGGGACCGCGTCGATCCGAAGGAACTGGTCGAGCGCATGGACCGCCTCAATGTGAAGACGATCGTCATCCTCACCGGCGGCTGGGGCGCAGACTTGCAGAAGCTGATCGACACAATGGTCAAGCCTTATCCCGGACGCTTCATCGTGATGACCCAGATGGACTGGAGCAAAATCGACGATCCCAACTTCAGCCAGCTGATGGTCAAGCAGCTCGACGATTCCGTGGCGCGTGGCGCGCGCGGCCTGAAGATCCTCAAAGAACTCGGCCTAGGAGTGCGAGACAAAACTGGCAAACTCATCCCCGTCGACGATGCGCGCCTCGATCCTGTCTGGGATGAGTGCGGACGCCTGGGCATTCCTGTCTTCATTCATGTGGCCGATCCCGAAGCGTTCTTTCATCCGATTGATGCAAGCAACGAGCGTTACGAAGAATTGATTGAGCATCCCGACTGGAGTTTCTACGGACACGATTTCCCGACGCTGCCCGAGTTGATGGCGCAACGCGATCGCATGTTCGCGAAGCATCCGCATACGACTTTTGCGGCGCTGCACTTCGGGAGTTGGCCGGAGAACATCGATTTCGTCGAGCAGACGCTCGTGAAATTTCCCAACGTGATGATCGAAACCGGAGCCCGCGAAGGGGAGCTCGGACGGCAGCCTCGACGAGTGCGCGCGCTGTTCCTGAAATTTCCCGACCGCATCATGTTCGGCACCGACGAAGGCGCGTCAGAAGAGATGTATCGGAACTATTTCCGCTGGCTCGAAACCGATGATGAATACTTTCCATACGCGCAGTATCCGGGCCAGGGAAGGTGGATGATTTACGGATTGGGATTGCCGGATGATGTGTTGGAGAAGGTCTATCACGGAAACGCCGAGCGGTTGTTTGCGCAATTCAAGGGCGCGATGCCACAGAAATGATAAATACACCACGGAGGCACGAAGTCACGGAGAAAACAAAAAAGGTTTCGCCTCCCTCTGCGTCTCGGCGGTAGATATTGGTTTTGCTTGACAACGACCACGGCCTTCGACGAAAGTTACTAAACGAAAGTAAACGAAATATCACTTTTTAATGCCCTCAGACGGACTGTTCAACGAAGAACGCAGGCGCGCGATCCTGGCGATGTTGCACCAGGACGGCCGCGTGCTGGTTAAAGATCTGGCGCGGCATTTCAAAATCTCGCAGATTACGATTCGCAAGGACCTTGAGATTCTCGATAGTCAGGGCGCCGTGCAGCGGACTCACGGCGGCGCGTTGCCGGTGCAGCCGGGAGCGCTGCTCGATCCCACGCTTCGCGAAAAAGAGAAACTGCATCGCCGGGAAAAAGCGCGCATTGCCGAGGCTGCGGTCAAACTGGTGGAAGAAGGGCAGTCTGTACTGCTGGACTCCGGTACTACCACGACTGCGATTGCGCGTGCGTTGAAAGATATGTCGCGGCTCACGGTGATTACGAATTCCATCAATATTGCCGCTGAGCTGGCAGGCACTCACATTGAAGTGATCCTCACCGGAGGCATGCTGCGCAAGAATTCGTTTTCGCTGGTCGGTCCGCTGGCGGAACAGACTTTGCGTCAACTGAGCGCCGACATTCTTTTCCTCGGCGTCGACGGCTTCGACACTCGCGCTGGATTATTCACTCCAAACCTGCTGGAAGCGCAGGTCAATCGCGCCATGGTAGAGATCGCGCGGCGCACGGTAGCAGTGTGCGACTCCAGCAAATTTGGACGACGCAGTTTATGCAACATCATGCCGGTGACGTCCGTCCAGGAAGTTGTAACCGACAATCTGATTCCGAAGTCTGACCTGCGGGCATTGAAAGAAGCGGGCGTGAAAGTGACGGTAGTTTAGGAACGCAAAGGAATGAATCCGACGAACATCTCGACCGAGCCCGGCGCGCACACGCTGAACGAAATCCTGTCGCAGCCTGAGTGCTGGAGTGCGTGTCTGCGAAAACTGGCGTCCAGTGCCGAGTTTCAGGCAGCCGTGGGGCGGGCGCGGCCCGGCGGCGAGTGGATCTTTGTAGGCTGCGGGACGAGCTATTACCTCGCGCTGGCGGCGGCTTCTGCGTTCAATCACGTCGGACTCGCAGCGAGAGCGGTGCCCGGTTCCGAAGTGTTGCTTTATCCCGCGCTGTCGCTGCCCCCCGGCCGCGAATATATTCCCGTGATCATCTCCCGGTCGGGACGCACGTCGGAAGCGGTGCGGGCCGCTCGGCTGCTCGAAAAGGAACGGAACCTGCGCACGATCGCGATCACGTGCGCAGATGGCCAGGCGCTGGAGGCGGAATCGAGCCTCACGCTCAAGCTGCTCGATGCCGACGAACAGAGTACCGTCATGACGCGGTCGTTTACGTCCATGCTGCTGGGACTTCAATACCTGGCCGCAAAGATTGCCGGCGACCAGCAGCTTTGTGATGCAATCATGAAACTTCCAGAGGAGGCCTCGCCACTGCTGGAGGATAATCCGCAACAACTGCGCTTGTTTGTGGAATCGCGCAGCTTTGAGGATTGCATTTTTCTCGCGCAGGGACGGCTCTTTGGAATTGCCTCCGAGTGCATGCTGAAGGTGACGGAATCGTCATGCACGTACGCGCAAGTATTTCATTCGCTAGAATTCCGCCACGGTCCGAAGAGTATTGTGGGGCCGGATACGCTGATCACGTTTTTGATGTCGGAATCTTCTTACGACGCGGAATTGGAATTACTGGAGGAAATGAAGAATCTGGGTGCGGGAACTCTGGTCGTGGCGAATCGTCTGGAGGCGCGAGCCGAAAAGGCAGCCGATTTCGCGATCGAACTGGGATTGAGCGTGCACGAGTACGCGCGGCCCGCGGCCTACACTATCTGGGGACAACTGTACGGCGTCTACAACGGACTGAAGAAGGGGCTGAATCCTGACTCGCCGAAGAATCTGACGCGGGTAGTGGAGTTGGAATAGCACTCAGCATTCAGGATTCAGCACTCAGCATTTGGCTCAACCACGGCATTCATCAGGGTATCGGAAGGCCATCTTTGTCCAACCTCGACATTTGCATTGCCGGCGAACTCAATTTTGATCTGATTTTGTATGGGCTTCCGCAGCAGATGCCTGCCGAGCGCGAGTTGCTCGCTGACTCGTTCAGCATGACTTTGGGCAGCTCGTCCGCGATTGTGGCGCACAATCTCGCGGCCCTTGGTAGCCGGGTTGGATTCATTACCAAGGTCGGCGACGACGCTTTGGGGCAAATGGCGCTGGACCAGATGCGCGCCGGCCGAGTCGATCTTTCGCGCGTGGTCGTTGCCAAGGGGGCAGGGTCCGGAATCACGGTGATTCTTCCGCATGAGCGGGAGCGCCACATGTTCACCTATCTCGGAACCATTTCCGAGTTGCGCTACGAAGATATCGACTTCGCATACCTGACTTCCGCGCGGCACTTTCATTTGTCGTCGCTGTTTCTGCAACGCGCCCTGGCGCCGCGCGTCCCTGAACTTTTCCAACGTCTGAGGGCTGCGGGAGTTACTATCTCACTCGACACTAACGACGACCCCGATGATCGATGGGAGGGCCTGGAAGCAATTCTGCCTTACGTCGATGTCCTTCTGCCGAATGAGCGGGAAGCGATGAAGATGGCGCGCACGGATGATCTGGAGACTGCTGTGGCCTATCTATCCAAGCGCGTCAAGACGGTGGTCGTCAAACTGGGATCGCGCGGGGCGATGGCGATCCGCGATGGAAAGCAGTTTACGGCGTCCGCTGTGAGCGTAAAAGTCGTTGACCCCGTGGGCGCGGGCGACAGTTTCGACGCCGGTTTCCTTCACCAGTTTCTGCGGGGCAGCGATCTTCAAACCTGCCTCGACTTCGGAAATGCCTGCGGAGCATTCTCCACGACCGCGCCCGGCGGCACGCAAGCATTCCGCAATCAAACTGCGATGCAGGCTTTCCTGGGGAAGTGATTCGAACAGGGAAGTGAATGGGGTGGGAAACGGGAATCGAACCCGCAACCGCCGGAGCCACAGTCCGGTGCTCTGCCAGTTGAGCTATTCCCACCGCAGGCAACAATTATAGCAAGTGGGGAGTGCGAGAGGTCCTTTCGTCCGAGGCTTGGTTGCTTGAGCGCACCGAGTTTATTCGGCGATGTCGGCGCAGACACGGTTATCTAATCAGCCCCACCCCACCGATGAGATAGCAGTTCAACGGTAAGACATTCGCAGAATTGATTCAGGAAGGCGCTCGCCTGAATCGGGATATTGGAAGCTGCCGTATTGATCTCCTCTAGATCCTCCGCCGTCAGTTCGACCGAAGTGGAGCCGATGTTTTCTTCCAGACGCTGGATCTTCGTTGTTCCTGGAATCGGAACGATCCATGGTTCCGGCGAGGGTTTCTGCGCGAGCAGCCATGCCAGTGCGATTTGTGCGGGAGTTGCTTGCTTCCTCTCAGCGATCTGATTTAGAAGATCCACCACCGCCTGGTTTGCCTTACGAGCCTCTTCGGTGAATCGAGGAAATGCTGCTCGGAAGTCGGTGCTTGCGAACTTGGTTGAGGAGTCGATTTTTCCCGTCAGGAAACCTTGTCCAAGCGGACTCCACGGAACAAAACCGATCCCCAATTCCTCACAGATTGGAAGCACTTCGGGTTCGGGGTCTCTCGTCCATATCGAATACTCGCTCTGGACTGCAGCGACTGGGTGGACCGCGTGTGCGCGGCGAATGGTATCGGCACTCGCTTCCGAAAGGCCGAAGTATTTGACCTTGCCGGACTCAATCAGATCTTTCACTGTGCCCGCGACATCCTCAATCGGCACATCGGAATCGACGCGATGCTGGTAGAAGATATCGATCACACCAGTGTTGAGCCGTTTGAGCGACGCTTCAGCAACCTGCTTGATGTGCTCCGGCCGGCTGTTGAGTCCGCCGCGACGCTGACCATCGGGACCAATATCGAAACCGAACTTCGTGGCAACCACCACCTGTGCGCGATGCGGGGCTAGCGCCTCGCCTACGAGTTCTTCGTTCGCGAATGGGCCGTAAGCTTCAGCCGTATCGAAGAAAGTCACGCCACGGTCGACAGCTTTGCGGATCAAATTGATGGCTTGCTGCTTATCGGTCGCCGGACCGTACCCATAGCTCAATCCCATGCACCCAAGGCCGAGCGCCGACACCTCAAGATTGCCAAGTCTGCGCTTCTTCATGCGAATCTCCTTCTGCCACGGGCACTATTTCACGCTGTTATACTCCTTATCGCTAACAGGCTCTAACCAAACTGTTTTTCCCTTTTGAATCGGTGTAGTCGCAAGATAGGTAAAGCCAGTTTTCGGTGATGCGCCGTGCCAATGCTCTACGCCGGGGAGGGACTTCACTACATCCCCCTTGTGGACTATTTGTATTGGCTTTCCCCTTTCCTGGTAATAGCCAGTGCCGTCCAGAATGAGCAGGATTTGGCCACCAGGATGACTATGCCAATCCAGCCTTGCACCCGCATCAAAGGTTGCTACGGCAACCGCGAAATCGAACGTACTATCACCGGCACTCAACTCACTCAGCCAAACATTTCCCGTGTGATTTTTCGTGGTGGATAGTTCACCTTTTGGGAAAATTGCGTCTCCGGTTTGTGCTTCGGACTGGGGACTGAATACAAGGCCTATTGCGAAAGCGATAATCTGAATTCTTGTTCTCATCTTAGAATCTTCCTTTTTGTGCTTTTGTTCGTGACGTGAGCCGATCAATATCACTAATACCGTTTCTGTAAGTTTCGGATCCGCTCTCATGTCCCTTATTCGATCAGTGAGACGATCCACAGCTCGGCGAAGCACGTCTGTCAGTTAAATAGTGTCGTGACGCTGGCCGATTTAGTGGCCTGCCTCTGGAGTGAGCAGTCTTGTGAAGGAGAGCGAAGCCAGTTTTCGCACGCCGCCTTCTTGCACGTATACCTCGGTGACCATAAACGGGTTTGTCACCTCATTGCCGCCGACCACGGCCAACAAACGCATCTTGGTGAGTACGATCGCGGTGCCGCCGAAGAACCTCACTGAGGCTTCTTCAATATCTGCCTTCTTATATTGAATCCGCCCGCTTTTGATGACATCGAGCTCCTGCGCTTTGGACATGGTGGCACCCATGTGGACGAACACAGCCTGTTCATCGAAGAGAGCGGCAAGTGCATCCACATTGCGGTCAGACATCCAGTCCCACTTCTTCTTCGAGATGTTGAGTAGTTCCTGTTCCGCATTCGTGGCCGGAGTAGCGGCCTTTGAGGGTTGAGCGTTGCTTGGTGGCGTGCCGATCACCAGCAGGCAGATTGCGAGGATCATTGCTTGGATAGAGGTCGGGACTAGTTCGAAGCGAAGCAGCATAGTTCTCCTTATTTTCGCCCGCTTCAAGCCGGCGATTGGCTTGGTGTTGGATCTTCCGTCGCACGCCCCGACACTATGGCCAAATGACCGTGGAACGGTAGCCCGATCCTGCCAATTTATTGCCTATTCCTCTTGTCCGGAGAAAAATCAATGGCTTTGCTGGAGACACGCGGCTATCTTTAGAAAGGGCGGTGCAGGTCGTTAACATGAAAAATAAGAAAGGAAAGGCCACTCTGAAAGCCAAACAAGCGAGCGAGTTGCAGGCAGCACTCGCCCGAAGGATTGCCTCCTTCATGGGCATGGAAGAAAATCGGACAACAGAGATTCCGGGCGTCAGCCTCCACCGGCGGACCGCTCCTACCCCGCCGTGCCGCATGACCTACCATCCCGGAGTCATCGTAGTCGCACAGGGCAGCAAGCAGGTGAACCTTGGCCGCACCAGCTTTATCTACGACCCGTCGCGCTTCGTCGTGACTGCGGTGGATTTGCCGATCGTGAGCTGGGTGGCCGAGGCGACCGAGCAGATTCCGTGTCTCGCTTTGTCAATCAAGTTGGACATGTCCATGGTGCGGGAGTTGCTCAGCCGCGAGGAAATTCATGTCGCAGAAGCTCCCTCTGACAGTCCGGCAATGTCAATCGGTGAAACCACGCCCGAATTCCTGAACGCGTGCTGCCGCCTGGTGGACCTGTTGAACAATCCGCAGGACATTCCTTTTCTGAGCGGCCTGATTCAGCGCGAGATTATCTATCGCGTCCTGCGGGGACCAGCGGGAGCGCGCCTGCGCGCAGTAGCAACGCTCGGAGATCAAAGTCACCGTACTTCAAAAGCGATTGCGTGGATCACGGCGAACTATGCCACGCCTCTACGCGTCGAAGAACTCGCAGAGCTTGCGAGCATGGGCTTGTCCACACTGCACCATCACTTCCGTGCCCTGACTTCGATGAGTCCGCTTCAGTATCAAAAACAACTCCGGCTCCAATCAGCGCGGAGTCTGATGCTGAACAATGGTCTCGACGCCGCGAGCGCGGCCTATGAGGTCGGCTACGAAAGCGCTACGCAATTCAATCGCGAATACAGTCGCTTCTTCGGCCAACCTCCTATGCGAGACGTTCGGGCGCTTCTTTCACCGGGTGGTCCAAAACTCGAATTTGCCGGTAGCCTCTGAATAGGTTTATCGATTTCGTCTATCGCTGCAAGCCTGCGCTTTGAGTGTCAACCGAACTTGCACATAAGTCGTATAGGGTTGTCGGTCAGCGGTGGGCTACCGAGAGGTATCCAGAACGGGCTTGGCACACCTGAGACGAATGCCGCCCAAGCGGAGCTTGGACGGGCCGCCCTCGAACCTAACTATTACCGGCCCACGCCCATGTATTGGAATCCCATGGCGCGGAGGCGGGAAGAATCGAGCAGATTCTTCGTGTCGATAATAATGGGACGTTTCAGGAGGTGGCGGATGCGGCCGAAGTCGAGGGTGCGGAATTCGGGCCAGCCGGTGCCAACTACAAGCGCATCCACTCCTTCGGCGACGCCGTAGGCCGACTCGCAATATTTGATGGTGCCGTTAAGTTGATGTTTGGCTTCGGGAATGGCAACGGGATCGTAGGCTCGAACGCGCGCGCCTTGCGAGAGCAGATTCTGCGCCAGTTGAATCGAAGCCGATCCGGCCACAGAGTTCGTATTTGGTTTGAATGCCAACCCGAGGATGCCGACGTCTTTGTTCTGAACCGTTTGAATGGCGCCGGAGATTTTCTCAAACATTCGTTGCGCCATGTTCACATTGACTTCGCGTGCGGCGCGCAGGATCTTGAGATCGATGCCGTTTTCCTGAGCCAGTCCTGACAGTGACTCCATATCGGACTCAGCGAAGATTCCGCCCATGCCGGCGCCGGGTTGCAGGCAGCGGGGTGCGATTTTTTTGTCGAGCCCAAGAGCTAGCGACAGGCTGACGGCATCGGCGCGGACATGCTCGCATAGGCTGGCGATCTCGTTGATGAACGAAATCTTGGTGGCAACAAACGCGGTCGTCGCTTCGCGCGCCAGTTCCGCAGTTTCGTAGTTCGTAACCAGCACCGGCACGCCGCGCATCACCAGCGGATGAAAAATCTGTTTCATTGCGGAAACGGCTTCGCTGGAAGAAGTCCCGAGAATGATACGGTCGGGCCAATTGAAGTCTTCGACCGCGCATCCGTTGGTGAAAAACATCGGCTGGCAAACCAGGATGCTGCGCAGGGCCTGTTCTTTGAGTGCTTTTTCGAGAATCGAAGTCGTACCAACCCTGACCGGAGTCACGATCGAAAGCACCTGCATTTTGCCGGCAGCGCGGCCCATCCGCAGGACGAGTTGTTCCAGTCCCTGCGGAGAATCCTCGGCGAGAAAAATTACCTGTGCTTTGCGCGCCAGGTCTTCCGGGTCGGTGGAGTAAACGAGGCGTCCCGAGCGCACATTGCGCCGGATGACTTCCTGGAGATTCTTTTCAAAAAAAGGAATGTCGCCCTTGGCGACTTCGGTGATGCGAGAGCTGTCGGCGTGGCAGCAGCAGACGGGCGTGCCGAAATCAGCGAGACAGGCGGATATAACAGTGGCAAGATAGCCGGATCCGTAAACCCCGATGTGCATTGTGCCTCTGAAAATCAACCCGCAGCCTGGGAATCCGGCGCTTGGTTTCGAGCCCGTAACTGTTATGGTAATCATACGAATGGGCTTGGCAACGGCCGGAAAGTACATGTCCTGCCGCCAATGGCCGATTGGACGTGCGTTTGGGTGTTTTGGGGGGTATTTTCAGGCTAGGGGCGGGGAGACAGCAGGCTGCGTCCGAGGGGAATCCGGGCAACGTCCTGCCAGACGCCGGCTGTCTCGCGAACGAAAATTAACTCCTCGACGCGGATCGTGCGTGAACCGCTGAAGTTGGTCCAGCGCTCTCGCGCGATCACCTCGGCGTCGCGTGCCTGCTGATCCTGATCCGTTTTCATAATGGTCATGTGCGGAACGTACGGCCAAGACTCCGGACAGTTCAGGGCCTGCACGCAGAGTTGGTCGTGCAGCTCGCGCATGCGGTACGCAGCCCGCTTAACCTGAATAAAAACGGTCGGAGTGGTGGGGAGGAAGGTTCCCACGTCACCCATTTCGACCTCAAAGGGCACAGCGCGACTGCAAGCCTCTTCAAGAAACTCGAGCGCAGCCTGTTCCGAGCCGGAAAGCTCGCGCGGCGGAAGGATCGTGAGATGGGCGGGCATGTGGGGCAGCACGGGATGAAGCTCCTTCCGGAGATTTTCCACGAATTGCCCAACCGGGTGGTCGATGTAGGCCACCAATGCGTAGCGTGAACTGGCCATGACTTGCGAAACCACGATTATACTTGAGTGACTGCGTGAGAAGAGCGGCGCGGCGCCCGTTTGTGAGTCTCGAAAGTCACGGTCTCGCCGACACACGATAAGCCAGTCATTTATAATCGGATGCAGTCGGGGCGTAGCGCAGCCTGGTAGCGCACCTGCCTTGGGCGCAGGGGGTCGTGAGTTCAAATCTCGCCGCCCCGACCAATGAATCATTATTCAATCGACTGCCCATCGGGCGCGGGTCCGCGCCAATCCAGACATGACTGATGATAGGCAGCGTAGAGCGTTCTTATGGACCGCGTCCACGCGCCCGTCCACAGTTCCGCGAGGCCGCGTTAGACGTGGGCTTGTCCCGGCCTGTACCGATGTCAGAGCTTTGGCTTTTGTCCGGCCGCCAGGACTGCCGAACAACCGGACCCGTGCACGTCCGCTTTGCCGCATTGTTGGTGTAATCGCCTGATTACATCAATTGACGCTGGTCCACGCTCTGCCACGACAATGGTGGTTATTAGTTTTGACGAGATCAATCTTTCGCAGGGATCGCATTCCTGTGGTTCATCGGCGTGCTTCGCGACCGGACTTTAGCGGAGGAAAACGTGCTGATTCCGCCCTTGCTGTTGCTGAACCTGTTCGTTGTCGTCGTCATGTTCTCCATCGGGCTACGTGTCAGCGGCGGAGAGCTGCTTGATATCCTACGCAACCGTGCCCTGTTCGTCCGTACCCTGCTGGCGAATTGCGTTCTCATACCCGCCATGGGCTTCCTGCTGGTTCGCATCTTCCCGCTGACACCCGACGCCAGTGTCGGCATCCTGCTGCTTGCCGCAATACCGGGAACGCCCATCGCATTACAGTTCACGCGCCAGGCGAAGACACGCTTGCCTTTCGCTGCCGCCATGACTTTCGTGCTCTCGCTGGTAAGCATCGCGATGACCCCTCTGGCTGTCGAGGTGATGCCGCAGACCGCGCAGCGCAATGAGCGGCCGATCCTCCTGCTGATCATGAGCATCGTGCTGTACATCGCGCTGCCACTGGGCGCTGGTTTGTGGGCGGCGCGACACGCGCCGAAAATTGCCCCTCGGCTGGTGTTGCCTCTGGGCGTTCTGGCCACGGTTGCTTTTGTTTTTCTCATGTGGGAGACGCGCCTGGTGCGGCGTGAGGCCTTTAATACAATCCGCGGCCGTGGGACTATCCTGGCGATGCTCCTGTTGCTGCTGCTGTCCATGTTGATCGGTTGGCTGATCGGCGGACCCGACCGCGAGTCACGCCGGGTGTTGGCGACCTCCACCGGCATGCGCAGCGTGATTGTGGTGCTGTATGTGGCGCGTTACTGCTTTCCGGGCACCAACATCTACATGATTCCGATTGTTTATCTATCCCTTATGGTGCCCACGAACCTCCTTTTCCATCTCGCGTTGAGCGGATGGCACAAACTTCGGCCAGTGGCGGAGGCGTAGGGCGATTCGAGTGACTGACAGATCCCATGAGAGAGCTTGCTGTTGTAACATCGCCATTACACCAACAAAGTGGCCAGCCTGTCGGTAGTTGGTGTAATCGCCTGATTACAACAGTTGACTCCATTCGGTCACCATGCTGTGATTTCATTTTGGCTTATCGAGGACGCAGCCTGTGCCGGATGCGCGTGTCAGCTTCGAGTGCCCGATTTGTCGAACAGCCATCACGCGCCGCTTAGAGGCTCTGCCGCCCGATCAATCCGTTTGCCTGGAAGATAGAAAGTCGGCAGTTCCCGAGGGTTTCTTTGGAATGAACAGCGCGGACTACTCAAGCACCCCAGGCCGTGTACTCGTAAATCTACGTGACCTGATCGGCACCAAACGCCACGCGGACTCCCGTCGTCTGAACGGGTGTTGCGGTCTAGACGGGCTCGACGGTGCCAATCTCGTGTGCGTGAATGGTCATGAAGTCGGTACAGAAAAGTCCGACTGCTGGATGGCTCAGGCTGCCGTGCTTCTCGACAACGTAATCTGGGTCAATGAGTGAAATCGCCTGTTTACAGCAGTTACATGAATACTTCCCGAATCCCCCGAGTGAACAGCATCAGGAGGAGACTCGAAAAACATTCGAATGTGTATTCCAGGAGTCAGGTATACACCAGCGTCGGCCCGAATCCAGAATCCCGAAAGCGGCGTTGAAAATCTTCCTAACCCCTCTTAGGGCCTGAGCGGGAGGACAGTAGACTCTCACTTTCCGCCAAGCGTCTAATGGCAAGACGAATGACGTGAATCATACCGAGCCCGAGCTTTTCTTGCAGGCAATCGATGATGTGAAGGTCTGAGCCCGTGAAGCGAACCGTCGTAGACTTAAGTTTCTCGTTCTTCATGACTCATGAATTCTTGCAACCGTATCATGGCCTGTCGTTGCCGAAGAGCAATGAGGAAGCGGAAAGACAGCTGCACGATATCTCAGAGGTATCGCCCTGCGAGAAATTTTAGTGAACATCGCACTGCAGTCAGAAGTTGATGTACAAAATACCTGAGGGACCGAACAGCATACCTCCCCCATCCGCCAGTAGCCGTTACATTAAGCGAGGCAGGGTTCCCCAAGGTCGATCACGATCTTCCCTGCCTGCGCTCTCAGATTCCGAAATTTACGGCTCGTCCGAGTCATTTCCAATAGCTCTTAATGTCACGACGCCATTAGAGTCATTGACCACTCGGCCAAGGAAACGGAGCGTAGTTGGGGATAACGCCTGTTTTACGTCAATCGTGTTTCGGGAGCGACTCCCATTCGGTCATGAAGGTGTCCCGCCATTGGCGAAGGCTGGAATAGAAGGTGTCGGATGAGAGCCAGATCTCGCGCATGCTGGCCGGATCAAACAGCGAATCTGGACGCTTGAACGCAATTAGTCGTACTCGATCACGAACGTCGAACTGGAGCTGCTGCCCGAGCCGGCGGCCTGCACCTTCGCCAAACCAAAATCGAGAATCTTGGCGCGTCCGCGTCCGGTGACGAAAATGTTGGCCGGCTTGATGTCGCGATGCACGATGCCCTTGGCATGGGCCGCGTCGAGCGCATCGGCAATCTCGATGCCGAGAGATAGAATCGTGTCATTGTCGATCGGCTGTCCTGCGATGCGGTGCTTCAGGGTTTGCCCCTCGAGAAACTCCATCGCGATGTAAGACTGCTCGTCACTCTTGCCGATTTCGTAAATCGTGCAGATGTTGGGATGACTGACGGCGGAAGCGGCACGCGCTTCACGGCGGAAACGCTCCAATGCCAGTGGGTCTTGCGCCACGTCGTTGGGCAGGAATTTGAGCGCGACGAAGCGGCCAAGATCGGTGTCCTCGGCCTTGTAAACCACGCCCATGCCGCCGCCGCCGAGCTTCTCTGCGATCCGATAGTGCGAGATTACCTGGCCGATCACTGGCAGCGAATCTTACGTGGCTAAATCGGGCAAGTCAATGAAAGACATGGAGTTGGCGCGATCCGGAGAGTTTGCTGTTGTTTATGTCGCGATTGTTCTTGGTGCGGCGGATCACTTTGCGTGTGCAGAACGCGCGACTGGTCGCGAAGTCTTCTTCGATTGTTTTTCCGGAATCTCCGCGAAGTGCTCCACCCGGTTACGACCATTCCGCTTCGCCGCATACAGCCCTTGATCCGCATGTTGCAGGAGTGACTCGGTATCTTTGCCCGTCTGAGCGGTCGAGGAAGCCACCCCAATACTGATGGTAACGGCCTTCGATACCTCAGCCGAAGTGATCGGCTCACTTGCAATGCAGGCACGGACGTCGTCCGCGCGGAGCAGAGCGTCTTTCAACTCACAGTCTGGAAGGATCAACAGAAACTCTTCCCCTCCGTAGCGTCCCACACCGTCGTAGACACGCAACTTCGCAGCAAGTCGTTTGGCGACCTCGCGGAGTGCTTCGTCGCCGAAGAGGTGGCCGAGAGTGTCGTTCACATTCTTGAAATGGTCGATGTCAACCAGAATGACGCTCACCGGTTTTTTGTCACGTTTGGCGCGCTCCAGTTCGCGATGCAGTGATTCCATGATTGCGCGGCGGTTCATTACGCCGGTCAGGAAGTCATGGGTGGCGGCGTGTCGCATCGATTCCCGGGCGGCGACCAGCTGCTCGTGCAAAGCAATGATCCGCTGGCCGACCAGGAGACGGGCTTTCAACTCCATCTCGTCGAAGGGTTTGACCAAGTAATCGTCAGTGCCAGCCTGCATCGCCTCCAGCAGATCTTCCTTGTTACTCTTGCCGGTGAGGAGAATCACATACGTGTACGCGCGTTCTGTGCCTGCGCTCCGAATCTTGCGGCAGAGCTCAATCCCGTCAATCCCCGGCAATACCCAGTCGAGCAGCGCTAACTTTGGGCAATCGGAACGTTGCAACAGCTCCCAAGCCTCAGACCCATCCTTCGCGATCGTCAGGTTGAAACCCCAGTCTTGCAAGTGACTGCTCAGCAGCTTGCGGTAGACTGCCGAATCCTCCGCGATGAGGACGTCCATAGCCAAGACCCCTAGTCCCTCGTTGTTGGAAACGGCCGCCCGCCCCCGGTGAGTTTTTTCGACTGCTTGAGCCTCCGGCACGATGACGATCGTCAGCCGGATGTGGCAGAGGGGGAAGTGACGTAGACTCCGTCTTCGTGCCGTCTCAAGACGCGGACGTTGACCGATACACTTACCCCTGATCAGCTTCTAACATGGGCCCAGAGCAAGGGCGAGATGACGATAAGACGTACCGGCCTGAGAAGCCCTGTCCGTCGCCACTGCGGAGATAATCTCGGACCTTCCAACAACGGTGCTCCGCGTCCACTCTAAAGTTCCCTCCGGTCTTGCCGATCAGAGACTCAGAGGACTTACGTGGACGCTTCCAATTCGAAGGTCTTGCTCGTGGAGGACAGTAAGTTCCTTCGTCTCGCTAATGAACGCGTCCTCACCAAGGCAGGTTACAGAGTCACCGTCGCTCCTGACGGCGAGGAGGCACTCCGCGTTGCACGAAAAGAGCTTCCAGACGTCATCCTGCTGGACATGATGTTACCGAAGCTCAGCGGCCCGGAAGTGCTGCGGAAATTGAAAGAGAGTCCGGCAACATCGTCAATTCCGGTAATCGTGTTAACCAGCTTGTCGCAAAGGAATGAGGAAAAGCTCATTCAAGAAGGCGCGGCCGCTTACTTCGAGAAATCAGCTCTCGACCTCGACAAGAATTCTGACCGTCTGGCCGCCACGGTAGAGAGCGTGCTGCACCGAATCAGCCTGCAAAAGCGAGGTGTGCAATCGTGAGCCTTAGCGGAACGGCCATGAAAAAAACATTACTTCTGGTGGAGGACAGCAAAGTCCAGAAACTGGCCACTGGCCGGCTTCTCCTGCGAGCAGGCTACCTCGTGCTCTTTGCTGGCGACGGCGAAGAAGCTCTTCGTCTGGCTCGGGAAAGCCTTCCCGACCTGGTTCTGCTGGACCTGCTGTTGCCTGGGATCGGAGGAGAAGAAGTGCTGTGTACCCTTAAACGGGATCCGAACACTGAGCCGATTCCGGTGATTGTCGTCAGCCATCTTCCTCCAACCAACGCCGCAAAGCTGAAAGCATCTGGGGCTGCGGATTATATTCAAAAGTCGAGACTGCCAGAAGATGACGAAGGAGAGAACTCTCTCCTCGGTACGATCGATCGGGTTCTTCGTGAATCTGACGGCCGAAACGATGCGGCGCGGCGAGTGCCGCTGGCCGTGCGTCGTCAATGACAGGTCGTCACAGTCGATTCGGATCCTACACCTGTTCCTCGACATTTCTCTGAGGCAAGCATGTGGATATGTCGTGCGCCTACTGCATCAACCGCCACGCGCTCCAGGCCCACACCACCGGCACTGCGAACAGCATGGCGTCGATGCGGTCGAGCATGCCGCCGTGGCCGGGGAGGATGGCTCCTGAGTCTTTGACTCCGGCGCCGCGCTTGATCAGCGATTCGACGAGGTCTCCGAGTTGGGCTGCGACGTTCACGATTGCTGAAAGAACTACGATCACACCGAGGCCCGGCTGTTGCAGTCCGAACATGCCGTCGCGGCGCTCGATGAGTCCCGCTTGCAGGAGCCAGGTGCTGATCGCGGCGCCATGCTGAAACCACAGAGTCCCGATCACCACGCTGGCCACGACCGAGGCGACCGCGCCTTCCCAGGTCTTCTTTGGACTGATCTCGGGCGACATGCGGTGCCGCCCGATTGCCTTCCCTACGAAGTACGCGAAAATGTCTCCTGACCACACCGCCAGCAATGTGTAGATGACCAGGATTGCGCCGGCTGGTTGCTGTCGAATTTGCACGAGTAGCGCCATCGGAATCGCAATGTAGGCGAACGCGAACGAAGACGCGGCAGCTGCGGGGTATCCATTGGCGAGATTGGTATTCCGCATGGCAAGCGTGAGGAATACAAATGGCGCTAGCGCGGCCGCCAGGGCTAATCCATAGATCATCGAGGTCGTTTCGACCAGCGGAACACGATTGGCAGCGGCGGCAATCATGAATAGAAAAAACAGAACGACGTACCCGGACGTCACTCTCGCCATGGGGTGGACGCCATAATGTGATGCCAGCATGAGAAACTCGGCAATCGCCAGGAGCGCTACGCCGCCGGACACAATCGCCATCACATACAAGGGAGCCTTGAGTACGAGGAGAAGGACAACCGGAATGAGGACGACTGCCGTCGCCACGCGCTTGATCAACGCTTCGCCTCGGCCTGGTTGCGGAGGGGGGCATGCTCATGTTCTTTATCCTTGCCGAGCCCGCCGTAACGCCGTTCGCGCTTCTGGAATTCTTCAATTCCCTCCAGAAGCTGGACTCCGCGGAAATCCGGCCAAAGCGTCTGGGTCACGTAAATTTCCGCATACGCAAGTTGCCACAGAAGGAAATTGCTGAGCCGCATCTCGCCGCTGGTGCGGACGACCAGATCGGGATCGGGCAGGCCGCGCGTGTAGAGATGCTCGCTGATGAGTTGCTCATCAACTTTGAGATGCTCGAGTCCTCCGTTTCGCGACGCGGCTTCGGCCATCGAACGGAACGCATCCACGATCTCGCTGCGGGCAGAGTAGTTCAGAGCTAGCGTCAGCACCATGCCGCTGTTCTTGCTCGTGGCGTGGCGCGCGTATTCCATTTCTTCCTGCACGGATTCCGGCAGTTCGTGCTGGCGGCCGATGTATTCCAGCCGGATATTATTTTCGTTGAGCGTCTTAATCTCAGCCTTGAGGAAGCGGCAGAGCAGGCGCATCAGGAAATCAACTTCCGAGCGCGGACGCTTCTTCCAGTTTTCTTCCGAAAACGCATAGAGAGTCAGCGCGGGAATGCCGATGCGGGCCGCGGTCTCGACGGTTGAACGCACGGCGCCGACTCCGGCACGGTGTCCGGCCACGCGCGGCATGTGACGACGCCGCGCCCAGCGCCCGTTTCCGTCCATGATGATCGCGATATGCCTGGGGAGACGCGCCGGATCAAGCCGCTGGTAAGCTTCTGCTTCCTTGCGGTCCATTCCAGCCGGAACTGTGTGTCGCAAGCTGACCTCTGCAAGTCGAAGTTAACACGCAGGTTGCGGTGCATGCAATGCTGACGTGATTCCTGAAACGGCACCCATCGCGATCCAAAGCAACCTCCACCGCAGAGACGCAGAGAAATACTTTTCCCGAGGCGGGGCTCATGCCGCTGGGCGGGAAGTTGCGTGTAACTGTCGGCTGAGTACATCGGCGTCGAAGGCGGGTGCCTGACAACTGAAGCCGGAACATACCACGGCAAACGAACGGCCCTCGCGCAGAGCGGGCACGGTCGGAATTGTTTCCGCGAGTGCGGGCGGGAGATTTTCAGATATGGCCGCCTCCGGGGAAATCCGCACCACTGCTTTGTTGAACGACAATCCGCCAAGGGCAGATTGAACAAGACGGTCCGCGATTTCGTCTTGTCCGACCACCACCACCTGCGTGTGCGGCTGCGTGGCGTGTCCAACGGCCAGCGCGTAGGTCGCGGCAAACATGCCGTATTTTTCCGCGCCGGTGGCAAATACTCCCAGAGTCCTCTCCGCCTTTTCGCGATAGGAGGGTTCGTTAGTGTAGGCATGCAAACGGAGCAACGCAATCGCCGCCGCCGGATTGCCCGCCGGTGTGGGCGAATCCTGAAACGGCTTGCGCCGCGTGCCCAGAATGCCAAGCGCTGCGGGCTCAGAACTTCCGGGTTCCGCGCGGGCGGTGTCGAAAAAGCCTCCGGAGTCAGAATCGAAGAAGAGCTCTACCATGGAGTCGGCGATCGACCGGGCGAAATTGAAGTAGCTCAAATCGGCGGTCGCCTCATAAGCGTCCACGCAGGCAATCACCGTGAAGGCGTAGTCATCGAGGACACCGGGAGCTTTGCGAGGTTCAGCTACGGGATCGGAATACGCGATCACATGCGCAAGTGCAGGTGTGGTTGCAGGTCGGACACTCTTGTCCGACGCCGTTGCAGTTGAATTTGACGTTCTACCTGTCCCACCACTCCAGCCCTCTGCGAGTATTCGGTCCAGAGAACGCAGCGCGAAGCGCAGGGCCTCTGGAATTGCAAGCACCCGGGCCGCCTTCAGGTAGGCCGAAATGCACATCGCGTTCCATCCCACGTAGAGAGTCTTGTCAACATAGGGCGTCGGCCGCAGTAGCCGGGCTGCATATAGTTTCTTCTTGGCGGTTGCGAGCAACTCGCGGACTCGCGCTTCCGGAAGGCTCAACCGGCGCTCAATCTCCTCGACGGACGCGCGCACGTAGAGTACGTTCTTCGCCGGATTGTGATGCATCTCGCCGACTTCGTTGAGGTCATAATGCAATGCCGCAACGGGCATCTCCTCCCGGCTCAGAACCGCTTTGGCTTCGTCGACAGTCCAGGTGAAGTAGTCGCCATCGTCGTCCATGGAGTAGTCCGCATCCTGCGACGCGTAGAAGCCGCCATGCTCGCGGTCGCTGAGCCATTCGTCCATCCAGCGGATCATGTCGCGCGCGACTTCGGCAAAAAATTCATTCCCGGTAGACTGCCAGGCATGGACATAATTCTTGAGCAGCTCCGAGTTGTCGTACGACATCTTTTCGAAATGCGGCACGACCCAGCGCTCGTCGACCGAGTAGCGATGGAATCCGCCGGCGAGCTGGTCATACACACCGCCGCGCGCCATTTTCTCCAGAGTGGTCACGATTACGTCGCGCACCGCGTCGCTGTCCGTGCGGGCCTGGTAGTCAATCATCAGATCGAGCGTTGAAGGGTGCGGAAATTTCGGCGCGTTGCCAAATCCGCCGTTTCGCTCGTCGAACATTTTGACTGCGGACTCGACAATTGCTTCGACAATCTTTGGAGAAACTTCGCCGCTGCGTCCGGAAAACGACTCCGCCTGCGAGATGGCATTGGTGACCATGTTCGCCTGTTCGACGACGTCACCGTTCTTCTCGCGATACGCCTGCGCAATCGAAAGCAGCACTCGCTTGAAGCTTGGGCGGCCGTATTGGTCCTGAGGAGGGAAGTAGGTCCCGCCGTAGAACGGCTTGCCGTCTGGCGTGAGAAACCCGGTAAGCGGCCAGCCACCTTGTCCGCTGAGCGAACTGACAGCAACCTGGTAGCGTGCGTCGATATCGGGACGCTCGTCGCGATCCACTTTCACCGCAATGTAATTCTCGTTGACGATCTTCGCAACCTCGGGATCGTCATAAGACTCGCGGTCCATCACATGACACCAGTGGCACCATACCGCTCCGATGTCCAGCAGGATGGGTTTGTTATCCCGCTTCGCCGCTGCGAAAGCTTCCTCTCCCCACTCATGCCACTGAATCGGCTGATGCATCGCGGAGCGCAGGTAGGAGGACGATGCGCGGGAGAGTGCGTTGAGGGAGGGGGTCATTGGGTAAGGATACAGTTTGTCGGCGACGCACGCGCTACGGAACCAGGGGATTCGCAACCCGAACTGTGCCATAGCGTTGTCCTGCTCCCAAGTCTTCAGAATAGAGAATGGCTGCGCCGGAGCTTTCTGCGGCTTGCAGTACTAGGGCGTCCCAGTAGGAAATCTTATAGCGCACTTCAAGGTCCAATGCCTCGATTACCGACTGTGGAGTGTTGATCACGATCTCCCAGCTTAAGTAGTCCTGTACCAGTCGCCGAATATCGCCAGCGGGCAGCGGACGGGCCACTTTTCGGCGCAGGTTGACGCAGAGTTCCTGTAAGACTTGGGTGCTCAGCACGGCTTCGCCTGTGTGCCAAAGTTGCGCGATCAGTTGGTTGGCGCGGTCATGTTTGACACCGGCGGAGGGATCGTGCGCATAAATCAGGATATTGGTGTCGACGAAGTATTTATCGGCCATGCGGAGTCGATTCCGAGTCAGCGTTCGTGAAGCTCATCGCGAGACCCGGGACGTGTCCACTCGATGTCGAGGCCGCGCTCAAGCCGGGCTAAAGCACGTCTGCGCGCCTGATCGTAGGACTTGCGCTGGAGCACAATTTCTTCGAGCCGGGCGGCGAGCATGGCACTAATAGAAGTGCCCTGTTCGGCAGCCAGAATCCGAACCTTGCGAAGGAGGGCCGCGTCGAGTTTGAGGGTGATGTTCGTCTTCACGATAGCACGCAAACACGTGCAGCACTATATTACGTGCGATCGGAGAGGTGTGTCAACGCTGGCTTTTGAGCAAGTGCCGCGTCATCGCGGCGTACAACTCCACAGACTGGCTTAACTGTTTCTTTTCTACATATTCGCCCTCGGTATGCGCGACGTGAATCGACCCCGGCCCGAGCAGCAGCGGTTCGCCCCAGGCAGGCAGAGATGGGATGTCGGTGGTGAAGGCAGCGACCATGGTCGGCAGACCATCGAGCGTGCGGAGGCGCATGAACGGAGTCTCGCGGGTGAAATTCGCTTCAACGAGAGAGCCGACAGTTTCCGTAACCTGGCGGCGCAAGTCTTCGGCGGGGCCCACAAGACGGTAGAAAAGGTCGGCGGTGGCAAGGTCGGAGATTACGTTGGGTGCCCGTCCGCCATGGATGGAGCCTACGTTTTTCGTGCAGGGGCCGACGTCGGGATTCTCGGGCAGCTTCATCGCGTGCAGTCGATGCAGGGCCTCTACTAATTTATCGATTGCCGATTCACCCAGCTCCGGATATGCCGAATGGGCCATCTTCCCGCGGGCGATGAGTTCCACGTGCAGGGCGCCTTTGGTGGCGATGGCTAGCCGGTTGTCGGTGGGCTCACCGTTAATCATGAACTTTGCGCCGATGGGATGCTGGTTCGCCACCTTGGCGCCGATGGAGTCGCGCTCTTCGCCGACCCGGAAGAGGA
>Ga0210402_10000581_pt1 | contig 40510 bp, 32 predicted proteins | sample IncBWC7MmetaG_FD_161055 | JGI IMG/M metagenome (GOLD analysis project Ga0210402, IMG submission 161055) | Forest soil microbial communities from Barre Woods Harvard Forest LTER site, Petersham, Massachusetts, United States - Inc-BW-C-7-M | ecosystem: Environmental > Terrestrial > Soil >...
CTGGTCATCGTGTTGCTGCTCGGCTATCCCGTCGCATTCTCACTGGCCGCGGTCGGCATCGGCTACGCGATTCTCGGCATCCAGCTCGGGCTCCTCGATAACTCGCTCTTGCAGGCATTACCCCAGCGCGTGTGGGGGGTGATGTCCAACGACACGCTGCTGTGCGTGCCGTTCTTCACTTTCATGGGACTCATCCTCGAGCGAAGCGGCATGGCCGAGGACCTGCTCGACACCATCGGCCAGGTATTCGGGCCCGTGCGCGGCGGCCTCGCATATGCGGTGATCTTCGTCGGTGCGCTGCTCGCGGCGACAACCGGAGTGGTCGCCGCGTCGGTGATTTCCATGGGGCTGATCTCGCTGCCGATCATGTTGCGCTATGGGTACGACCGCCGCTTCGCCTCGGGCGTCATTGCCGCGTCAGGAACGCTGGCGCAGATCATCCCGCCTTCGCTGGTGCTCATCATCATGGCCGACCAGCTCGGCAAGTCGGTCGGCGACATGTACGCCGGAGCGTTCATTCCGGGAATCACCCTGGCCGGTCTTTATGCCTTGTACACGACCGGCGTTTGTGTCGTGAAACCGCGTTGGGCGCCGGCGCTACCGCTCGAAGCCCGCACCTTGCGCGAACCAGACGGCTCCGGCGGGACGCGCTCTCTCCTTGTGTTGACCATCATCGCCGCCGTCAGCGCAGTCGCATTTGCGCACTGGAAGTACGGACCCGACGATCCGACCGACGAGATGCTGGTCGTCGCGACCAGCGTCGGCGTCGGCGTTGCATTCTTTGCCGCGGTGCTGAATCGGATCTTCAAATTCGGGCTCCTGTCGCGGCTCGCGGAGCGCGTTGTCTTTGTTCTGATCCCGCCGCTCGCCTTGATCTTCCTGGTGTTGGGCACGATCTTTCTCGGCATCGCCACGCCGACCGAGGGCGGCGCCATGGGCGCCACCGGCGCGCTGATGATGGCGCTTGCACGCGGACGGATTTCTTGGAAGCTTCTCAAGCAGGCGATGGATACGACTGCAAAACTGTCGACATTCGTCGTGTTCATTCTCCTCGGCGCGCGGGTGTTCAGCCTCACGTTCTACGGCGTCAACGGCCACGTGTGGGTCGAGCACCTTCTGCTCCATCTGCCCGGCGGCCAGCTCGGCTTCTTGATCGTCGTCAACATCCTGATTTTCGTACTCGCGTTCTTTCTCGATTTCTTCGAACTCTCGTTCATCGTTATTCCGCTTGTGGGACCGGTTGCGGACAAGCTGGGAATCGACCTGATATGGTTCGGCGTGCTGCTCGGCGTCAACATGCAAACGTCGTTCATGCATCCGCCGTTCGGATTCGCGCTGTTCTACCTGCGCAGCGTCGCACCGGCCAAGGACTACCTCGACAAGCTCACCGGCAGGCTCACCGCGCCCGTCACCACCGGGCAGATCTACTGGGGCGCGGTGCCTTTCGTGCTGATCCAGATCGTCATGGTCGCGCTGGTCATCAGCTTCCCGCAGATGGTGATGGTGTACAAGGCAAAGGAGAGCACCGTCGATCCGACCAAGATCGAGATACTGCTGCCCCCGACGGAAATGACGCCGGAGAGCGCGGGACAACCAGGCGCCGCGCCAACTGAGCAGCAGGAGCAGAAGAGCGAGGACGAGGCGTCCAAGTCGCTCGAGGACCAACTCAAGGCAGCACCGCCGTCGACGCCGGAAACGAAAAAATAAACGGATGGCGGGCGTTAAAAAAAGCCCCGCAGCGCGGGGCTTTTTGTTGTCGGAGACGATGGAGCGTCGTCGACGGCAGCGCGGCTTTAGCCCTTCTTTGCCGGCGCCGCGCTTTGCTGACTGGCGGTGGCCATGAACTGGTCGAAATTCTGCTCGGCGACGCGGAACCAAAGGATCTCCTCGTCGCGAAACTTCTTCCAGGGCTCGTAGACCTTCTTGAACTTCGGGTTGGTAGCCGCGAACTCGTCGTAAACCTCGACCGCCGCCTTATATGATGCCTGCATGATCTCGCGCGGGAACGGCCGCAGCTGCACGCCGGCGGCAACGAGCCGGCGCAACGCTGCCGGATTCAGCGCGTCGTACTTCGCGACCATGTCGACATTAGCCTCGGCGCAAGCCGATTCCAGTATCGACTGATAATCCTTGGGCAGCGCTTCCCACGCCTTGGTGTTCACGAACAGGTCGAGCTCGGGACCGCCTTCCCACCAGCCGGGGTAGTAGTAGAACTTGGCGATCTTGTAGAGGCCGAGCTTCTCGTCGTCGTACGGTCCCACCCATTCGGCGGCGTCGATCGTGCCTTTTTCCAGCGCCGGATAGATGTCGCCGCCTGCGATCTGCTGCGGCACCAGACCGAGCTTACTCATGACGACGCCTGCGGAACCCCCGATGCGCATTTTCAGGCCCTTCATGTCGGCGACGGTCTTGAGCTCCTTGCGGAAAAACCCGCCCATCTGCGCGCCCGTGTTTCCGGCCGGGATGTTGTAGACGTTGTAGTCCTTCATGAACTCGCGCATCAGTTCCATCCCGCCTCCGTGGTACATCCAGGCGTTTTGCATTCGCGCGTTGAGTCCGAACGGAATCGCGCACGCGAACGCGAAGGTCGGGTCCTTGCCGAAGAAATAATAGGGCGCGGTATGGCAGCACTGGACGGTCGCATTTTGCACGGCATCGAGGACCTGCAAGCCGGGGACGATTTCACCCGCCGCAAAAACCTGGATCTGGAACTTGCCGTTGGTGCCGGCGGACACCCGCTTCGAAATCACCTCGGCGCCTCCAAAGATGGTATCGAGACTCTTCGGGAAACTCGACGCGAGTCGCCACTTGACCTCGGGCTGAGTACCCTGGCCGATGGCCGGTGCTGCGACGGCGCCGGCAGCCAGTCCGGCCCCGGCTTGCTTCAGAAATGAACGACGTTCCATGATCCCTCCAGTTTGAAAAATAACGGCGTGTCGATCCGCCTTGATCAATGCAGCGCAAGCGCGACGCGATGTTTTGCATCCGGCAAACGAAGCCACCTCGTACCCGAGGCCCGGTGCGCCGCCCGGCTCAGCTTGCTGCCGAGCGCGATTCTAACCCATCCGACCCTGCCCTCCCCGCTAGGAGAGCTTGCGCACCGCGTTGAACAAGGCCCAGGCCCAGCCTGCCTGACGCTCGATGGTCTCGGTAAAACGGACCAGATAGCGTGCGTTGCCGGTGTCGAGCTCGACCATGCCGCCGGTGATGAAGCGCTCGTCGGAGCCGATAAGACTGCGCTGCGACGCCTGACGGTTATCCGGATGCGCCGGCAGGTAGATACCGAAAAAAGGGCGTTCGACCGCGGCGCGTGCGGTCGCTTCCAGCGGCGCGGTCCAACTGCGCAGCAACACACGGACGATACGTCTGGCGATGACCTCGACACCGCAAATCACCTCGTCCACCTGCTGCCGCTGCATGCGACGAACGATCGCGAGGGCCCAGCTCTCGCCGTCCCGAAACGCGATCATCTCACCCAGGCGCGTCGGCGCGTCCTTGGCCGGCGCCGCCAATCGGCAACCCGAATCACTGCGCTCGATCATGCGCCAGTGCGAGCCTTTGACGTGCCGCGCGACCGAGTCCGGATTCGCGGTCGGGTTCACCATCTGCGTGATTTCGTCGTAACTGTGCCGCGCGCCGGCCGACTTTGCCTCCGACGACAGGCGCTCGACCTCGGCGACCGCGCGCGTGAGCGCCTGCAGGCCGACGACGACGCGAACTTCCTTGTCAGCGGTTTTGCGGGGTGCGCGTGGCGAGAAGGCGAGCGCATCGGGACCGTACAACGCGGCCAGCCGCATCAGCAGCAGCTTTTGCTCGCGAGGCGGCAGATCTCCCTCCGCCGCGGAGTCCTCGTCGCGATCCGGCAGCCAGCGCATGCGCTCGACGACGCGCGCGTAGACAGCCGTCGCGTCGAGGAACATCAGTCGGCCACCGGCGCGCGGCTTTTCCTGCCGCTTCAGGCCTTGGGTTCCCGACAGGTCGACATAGAAATTCGCGCCGGTCCCAGGCGGTGGGGACAAGGACAGCGGCGCTACCCACTTGTCGAGCGCACGCGCCACCCAGTCGACCTGGTCGGGCGTGAAGTTTCCGCTGTCGAGGCGCATCAACAACAGCGATCGAATGTACTCCTGCTCGACCGACGTCGCGGAGCGGCTGAAACCGTCGACGTCGAGCGTCAGCGTCTCGAGCTGCCAGCCGCGCATCCGCGCAAATTCGTAGAGTTCGTGAAGTTCGCGCCACTGCGCGGGTATCCAGTGACCATACCGGAATAACCGGAACTTGCCGTCGAGGCCCTTGTAGTGCGCGAGCCGGACCACGATTTTCGGCAGTATCGCTTTCCAGCGTCGCTGCTCGCCGGCATAGCCTGTCTTCAGCGCCGCGTTATAGGCGGCGGTAAACGCCTTGACCAGGTCGAACACGCCGTGCCAGAGGCGTGTTTCGACGGCGCTGGAACGCTGGTAGTTGGCCGAGTATTGCGCGGTGAGCTGACTGATGATCGGCTCGAATCGCGCGTCGATGCGCATCAGCGCCTCGGCCTGAGCAGGCGAGATCGCCCGGCGTCCCCCTGGGAACGATGAAACGAGATCGAGCGCCTCGCGCTGCAACTGCAATGCTTCGACCACCGGCAGGCTTGCGATCCATCGGTTGGCGGCCTTGGCGCTTCTCAACGGGTCGGCGAGCGACCGCCGCCATGACGAAAGCCGCTCCCGCAATTTGCGCTCTGCCACTTGTGCGCCTAGTTCCCGGCTACCGTCATGGCACCGATCAGAATCGATCCACAATGGCGCGATCCGCGTCGGTCGACATCGTTGCCGACGGCGACGATGTCGCGATACATGTGCGAAAGATTTCCGGCGATCGTGATTTCCTCGACCGGGTAGGCGATCTCGCCGTCTTCGATCCAGTACCCCGCTGCGCCGCGGGAATAATCGCCACTTACCGGATTGACTCCCTGTCCGAGCAATTCGGTCACCATCAGACCTCTGCCCATGCGTTTGAGCATCGCGGCAAGGTCGTCGTCGCCGTGACTGACGACCAGATTGTGATTGCCGCCGGCGTTGGCCGTCGACGCAAGACCGAGCTTGCGCGCCGAGTAGCTGCCAAGGAAATAACCTTGCACGACCCCGTCGCGCACGACGTCGCGCGGCTGCGTCGCGACTCCTTCGTCGTCGAACGGCGCCGACGCCGGGCCCCGCTTCAAGTGCGGCTCCTCCCGGATCGTGATCGCCGGCGTAAAGACCTGGGTGCCGAGACTGTCGATCAGAAAAGACGATTTGCGGTAGAGGTTTCCTCCGCTGACGGCGCTGACAAAATGGCCGATCAATCCCGTGGCGATGGGCGCCTCGTACAGAACCGGGCAGTCCATCGTCGCGAGCTGGCGCGCGCCCAGTCGGCGCACCGTGCGTAAGCCCGCTTGCCGGCCGACTTCGCTCACGGTCTCGAGGTCCCCAGCGGAACGGGCGGTCGCATACCAGTCGTCGCGTTGCATCGCGCCGTCCTCTTCGCCGATCACTGCGCAATAGATACCGTGGCGGGAACTTGCGTATCCGCCGCTAAAGCCATTGCTGTTGGCGTAAACAAACTGCGCTTCGTGCAGCGATACGGTGGCGCCTTCGGAGTTGACCAGGCGTCGGTCGACGCCAAGCGCCGCCGACTCGCATTCGCGACCCAGTGCGATCGCCTCGTCGACGCTCAAGTCCCAGGGGTGATAGAGGTCGAGGTCACCCCAAGCGTGGGCGAGAAGCTCGGGATCGGCCAGTCCCGCGCAGGCGTCGTCGGCGGTGTAGCGCGCGATGGTGACCGCCTTGGCCACGGTATCCTTGATCGCATCCGGGGCGAAGTCCGCCGTGCTCGCGTGTCCTCTTCGCGCGCCGACGTAGACGGTGACTCCGATCCCCTTGTCGCGGTTATAGGCGATGGTCTCGACGTCTCCCTTGCGCACGGTGACGCTTTGGCCGAAGCCCTGCGATACCTCGGTTTCGGCTGCGGTCGCGCCTGCAGCCTTGGCTTCGCGCAGCAGCTCGCCTGCAACGGCGGCAAGCGCGTCGCTGGCGAGCGGAAAGCGGGTTGCGGGGACGGTCATCGACCGACTCTGGGAGAAGAAGAAGAGGGACTGCTCGAATCGGTTATCATAACAAACCCCCCACGCCAGGCACGCGCGCCCCATGCGACGAACTGACGAAGCACCCCGGCGAGCGGGACAGGAGGAACGCAATCCGTGGGCAAGCTCGCCAAACACACCGATCACGCGCATCAAGCAAGCCCGCGGGATGCTGCGGTGGAGGAGTCGCTTCCCCCGACTGAGCTTCTTCCATCCAAGTCCCGTCGCAAGGCGGCGATGCATGCGCTGCAGGATCTTGGTGAAGCGATGGTGCTTCTGACGCCGGCACGGCTCGCCGCACTCGCGCTGCCGGAACGGCTGGCCGATGCGATTCTCCAAGCTCGTCACATCACCCGGTGGGAGGCCCGCCGACGTCAAATGCAATTCATCGGGCGGCTGATGCGCGATGTCGATCCGTTGCCGATCCAGGCCAGGCTCGAGCAGTGGGCAGGCGCGCCCGCGGCCGAAAAGGCGCGGCTGGCCCATGTCGAACGCTGGCGCACGCGCCTGTTGAGTGACGGTGACGCGCTTGATCGCCTTTGCGCCGAAAACGCCCGCGCGGATCGACCACGCTTGGCGGCGCTGGTGGCGCGGGTTCGCGATGAGCGCGCGCATGGAGAGCCACCCCACGCGTACAGGGAACTGTTTCGGACGCTCAACGCCTTGTTTGCCACCGTTTAAGTGTCCTCCGTTTCTCCATCATCGCCGCCGATGGGCGACCCGGAGGCGCCATCGGACTCGCTCACCATCGGTCTTGTCTCGATCAGCGACCGCGCGTCGGCGGGTGTTTATGAGGACAAAGGCATCCCCGGCCTTGTCGAGTGGTTTACCGCGGCGCTGAGGTCGCCGTGGCGAATGGAGACTCGCTTGATCCCGGACGAGCAGCCGTTGATCGAGCGCACGTTGATCGAGCTGATCGACGCGGTAGGCTGCGAGCTCGTATTGACCACCGGAGGAACGGGACCCGCACGCCGCGATGTCACTCCCGAGGCGACCGTCGCTGTCGCGCACAAGGTGCTTCCGGGCTTCGGCGAGCAGATGCGTCGACTCAGTCTGCAGTATGTGCCGACGGCTATACTTTCGCGGCAGGTGGGCGCGATTCGCGGCCGCGCGCTGATACTGAATCTGCCGGGACAGCCCAAAGCCATCAAGGAAACACTCGACGGAGTCTTCCCGGCAGTGCCGTATTGCATCGATCTGATCGGCGGCCCGTACATCGAAACGCACGACGGCGTGTGCAAAGCCTTTCGGCCGAAATCGGCCCCTGCAAGGCCAAGGGCAGGTCCCGCCTAACGGGATCGCGACCATTTGCATCGCGAACGTGAAGCCGACAGTCGATCGAGGATGAAACGACTCAAGACCAAGGAGGCTGTGGACACCGCGTCCCCGGCGCGCGCAAGTGCCCCGGAGTTGGGAGGCTCGGATACCAACCAGCCTCCGGCGTTTGAAGGGCGCAATCTGTACCTGACCGATCGAGCGCTCCAAAGCGCCGTCGAGCGCGAAGGCGCGACGTGGGCACAAGAGCGGCTGGCAGCCTGGGGCGCGGTGATGGGCAGCGCCGAAACCTATTCGCTCGCCGCGCGTGCCAACCGATTCGGGCCGGAGCTCAAGACGCACGATCGGTTCGGCAACCGAATCGACGAGGTCGTCTTCGATCCGGCATGGCATCTGCTGATGGCCTCGGCAATGCGTGAAGGCGAGCACTGCTCGCCTTGGGCCGAGCCCCGCGCCGGAGCGCAGGTTGCGCGCGCGGCGGCGTACTTGATGCACGCCGAGGTGGAGAACGGCACGCAGTGCCCGTTGACCATGACCTATGCAGCATTTCCTGTTCTTCGTCGTCATCAGCAGGCATTGCCGTGGCTCGCGCAATTGTTGGTTCCGCGTATGCTCGCCCGCGGCTACGATCCGCGCGCGCTGCCGCTGGAGGACAAGACATCGGCGCTGATCGGCATGGGAATGACCGAGCGTCAGGGCGGCTCCGATGTTCGCGCCAATACGACCCGCGCGATCCGGCTAAGCGAGGGCGAGTATCGCCTCACCGGCCACAAGTGGTTTTTCTCGGCGCCGATGTGCGATGCGCACCTGGTGCTCGCGCAAGCGCCGGGCGGACTTTCGTGTTTTTTGCTCCCCCGCGTTCTGCCCGACGGCACCCGTAACGCGGTGCGCATCAACCGGTTGAAAGACAAGCTCGGCAACCGATCGAACGCCTCGTCCGAGGTCGAATTCGATGCCGCGTCGGCGTGGCTGCTCGGCGACGAGGGACGCGGCGTAGCGGTGATCATCGAGATGGTGCAGCACACGCGCCTCGACTGCATCATCGGCAGCAGCGGGCTGATGCGCGGCGCGGCAGCGCAGGCGCTTCATCACGCCGCGTACCGGTCCGCGTTCGGCAAACGACTCGTCGAAGCGCCGCTGATGCAGAATGTCCTGGCCGATCTCGCGGTCGAAACCGAGGCCGCGATCGCACTGACGCTGCGGCTCGCTCGGACCTTCGAGGCCGATGCGAGCGACGCCGAACGGGCGCTCGCGCGCGTGGCAACGCCGGCATTGAAGTATTGGCTGTGCAAACGCGCGCCTTCAGTCGTGGCCGAGGCGATGGAAGTGCTCGGAGGCAACGGCTATGTCGAGGAAAGCGCGCTGCCGCGACTCTATCGCGAGGCTCCGCTCAATTCGATCTGGGAGGGATCTGGCAACGTGATGTGCCTCGACGTATTGCGTGCGACACGACGCGAGCCCGCAGGAGTCGAGGCACTGCTCGCCGAGTTGGCCCTTGCCCGTGGCGGCAATTCCCGCCTGGACACCCACGTTGCGGCATTGGCGGCGGCGCTCAATGACGCCGATGGCGGCGAAAGCGGGGCGCGCCGCCTCGCCGGCGGCATCGCGGTGGCGCTGGCGGGCTCGCTGATGGTGCGCCATGCCCCGGCGACGCTTGCCGATGCGTATTGCGCGTCGCGCCTGGATCGCTTTGGCAGCGGAGCGCTGGGCACGCTGCCGCCGGGATCAGGATGCGCGGAGATCATCGCGCAAGCTTCGGCATGAACGCTCGCCCTCGCGCTTTGGCTCGCTTACTCCTCGAGCAGCAACTCGGTCCGGCTCGCGGGATCCTGCTTGTAGAACCACGAAAAGAGCTCGTAGATTTTCGGGTACTCGTGTAGCAGCAGCGTTGGATCGGCAAAGAAGACTTCGGACAGAACGGCAAAGAACTCGGCAGGACTATCCGCCGCGTAGGGATCGATCGCGGTCTCCTCGCCCTTCTCGACCCTTGCCCTGAAGTGCTCGAACGCGGCACTCATCGCCTTCTGCCACGAACGTGGCGGCATCTCGGCGGGAAGCGGAGGGCAGCCGTTGGCGTCACCGCTTCTCATGTCGAGCTTGTGCGCGAACTCGTGGATAACCAGATTCATGCCGGCGCTCGCCCAGTCGGCGCCGGCTTCGACATCGGGCCAGGACAGGACGACGGGGCCGCCGAGGACCGCCTCGCCGGCCAGCGATTCTCTTCGCTGATGCACGACGCCCGCGTCGTCCTCGAACTCCAGATCGGTGACGAATTCGTCGGGATAGACGATGACGTTTTCCCACCCATCGAGATAGCCCGGGTCCAGATTGAGGATGAGCACGCAAGCCTGAACCGCGATGGCCACCCGCATCACAGGAGTAACTTCGAAGCCGCCGCCGCCGACGATGCTTTTTTCGGAGAGAAACATCACCGCAAGTTCGCGCAGCCGAGCAATCTCGGCGTCGGTATAGATCGCGACGAATGAAAGCGTTTCCAGCGCCTCGCGCCACAAGGGCTCGGGTATCGCCGACGACGCGAGCAGGCGCTTGCGTTTCCATTTTCGAATGCTGTCGAGCACGCTCATCGGCGTGGACCCTTCGACGCGATCAATCGGACGGAGCCGGCGACACCGCTTCGCGATCGAACTCGGCATCGACATCGAAGAGGTCGTCCTCTCCACCGATCAGGATCCGGTCTGCCTCAGGCTGAGGAAGCGTCTCGACGTCACGGAGCTTGCGCGCGATGGTCGTGCTTTTTCTGCTCGCATCGTCGAGCGTCTTGCCGACCGCGTCCAGCCTTTCTTTGGTCTTCGCCAGCAGCTCTCCGAACTTACCGAATTCGGTCTTCACGGCGCCGAGCACGCGCCAGACTTCGGCCGAGCTGTTCTGGATGGCCAGCGTGCGAAATCCGAGCTGGAGGCTGTTCAGCAATGCGGCGAGATTCATTGGCCCCGCCAGCATCACCCGGTAGTCCCGCTGCAGGGTTTCCGCCAACCCCGGCCGGGAAACGGCTTCCGCGTACAAGCTCTCAGTCGGAATAAACAGGATCGCGAAATCGGTCGTATGCGGCGGCTCGATATATTTGTCGCGGATCTTTCGGGCCTCGACCTTGAAGAAGTCCTCCAGCGCCTTGCGGCTTTGCTCGACCATCCCAACATCGGCGCGATCGATCGCGTCCTGCAGGCGCCGATAGTCTTCCAGCGGAAACTTGCAATCGATCGGCAGCCAGCACGGCGCGCCGTCCTCGCTGCGTCCGGGAAGCTTGACCGCGTATTCCACGCTTTCCCTTGTTCCCGGCCGAATCGCCACGTTCTTCGCGTACTGGCCCGGCGGGAGCATTTCATCGAGCAGCGCACCGAGCTGCACCTCGCCCCAGCCTCCCCGGGACTTGACGTTGGTCAACACTTTTTTCAGATCGCCCACGCCGGTAGCGAGCGACTGCATCTCGCCCAGGCCCTTGTGCACCTGCTCGAGGCGTTCGGACACCATCTTGAACGATTCGCCGAGGCGCGAATCGAGCGTTGTCTGCAGCTTTTCGTCGACGGTCGTGCGCATCTGCTCGAGCTTTTGCGCATTGTCGGTCCGCAACAGCTCCAGCCGGTTCTCGACCGTCGCGCGGACCGCCTCGAGGCGCTGCTCGTTGCTCTGGGTGAGTGTGGAAAGTCTGTCGTTCTGCAGGCTCGCGATGCTGGCGAGCTGGTTCTGAACCGTCTGCGTGAACTGCGCGAAATTGCTCGCGAGCTCGTTGCGCGCGCTCTTTGCGTTTTGCGCCGTCTCCGCGCGGGCGTTGGCAAGCTCGGTTCGAAGCTCGCGCTCGAGGCGCTCGTTTTGAAGCAAGATCGTCTCGAGCCGAGTTCGGGTTTCAGCGCCGTCGCCGGCGTTCCGTGCGAGCGCCGCCAGGCGCAGCAAGACAATCGCCAGAAGAACCGCGAGCATCGCAATGCCGACGGCAAGTGCCGCCAGAAACCAGATGGAATCCACGCGGGAAGTCTACGTTGTCAGTGCAAGGACTGCAAAAGTGGCTAGCCAATGATCGCCCGCATACTCGCCGCTGCCGATGCCTTCAAGGCCCGCACTCAAATGCGCGCTTGCCGCCGCGGCGGCGACGCAGATGCGCGGATCGCCGGCGGGTAGCGCGGTGCGAATCGCGCGCCAACACCATGCGCGTGACAGATTGAGACCATCCAGATGCACGATATATGGGTCGCTGCGATCGCTGACGATTGCCGGTGTGAATAAGGTCGCCGGCTCACGCTGTTCGATGTCCGGCAGGAAGCCATCGAGCCACGACGCGAAGGCATCCGCGTCGAGCACCCGGCGCATCAGATCGGCCTCGATCAGGCACGGAGACAGGAAATCCGCGCCGGAGGGCTCCCAGTGCGCCGCCGCATCGCGATCGGGCAGATACCATTGCCGTGCCTTGGCCAGACATAAGTCGGTCAGTGAACGGACGTCGCAGGAACGCGCAAAATCGAGTGCGAACGCGAGCCCGAACGCGCTGTTCGAATGCACGCCGTGGCGGATCGGGTAGCTTGCATCCGGTAGATACGCCAGGTAGCGCTGCACCAATGCCGATGCCAGCGGCACCAGGTCCCGCGACCATCGATGCCCATCGGGGTCGCTCCAGCAGGCGAGCTCCTCAGCGAGCTTCAATAGCCACGCCCACCCGTAGGTCCGCTCGAATGAACGGCTTTCCGGCCGCTCGAGGTAGGCCCGCTCGGCGTCGATGTTCGCGGAAGCCAGACGCGCATCGAACAAGCTGCGAATGGCCGATGCCTCCGGCAGCCGCGGATGGAGCTTCATCACGCGCGCCAGCAACCAGTGGGCGTGCACGCACGAATGCCAATCGAAACTGCCGAAGAACGCGGGATGCAGCACACGCGGCGGCGCCAAGGCGGCGGCATCGCCGATGACGTGGTCGAGCTTGGCTGGAAACTCGCGCTCGATGTTCGCAAGCGCGATCCGCGCATAGTAGCTGGCGTCAGGAAGTGTAAGCGTAGCTGGCATTGCTTGCGGCAGATTGCCGATCGCGCGACGTTCGCGCCGCGGCTCCAGGAGCGCGTTTACCGCCGTCGCAAACGCGCGTATTGTAACGATGGCATGCGGCTCTTCGAAAGACACTGACGACCGATGAACGGAGAGACGTTTCCCTTCATCGCGGGATGCATTTTTTTCGGCCTCGGTGCATTGCTGATCCTGAGCCTGCTTCAATACCTTTGGCAGCGCATGCGCTGGCGCGGTCGGGCAACGGGCAGCATCGTCGCGATCGACACCGTCTCCGCGGCCGAAGGCACGCATGCGATTGCCAAGGCGGCCGACGCCCCTGCGGCCGACCACGCGTCACCACGCTATTACTGTCCTCTTGTCGCGTATACCGTCGACGGTCAGCGCTATCAAGTCCGGGGACCCTATTCGATGCAGCCCTCGACTACGCGCACGAGCTTTGTCGGCGACGTCGCAAGCTCCGAAATCCGGACCGGCCCCTTACAGTACGATACCGGACAGACGGTGAGCGTCGGATACGATCGAAGCAATCCCGCCAATGCAATCGTCATCGATCGAACGCGTGAGTTGACCGTCATCGCGCTGCAAATCTTCTGCGGCCTGATGTCCATGGTCCTGGGTCTGCTGGCGTTCTACATGAACGGCAATCTGGCGTGGCTGGGTCCGGAATGGCAGCATTGACGCCATCCGCCGACGCATCGCCACGAAGGCTGTCAAGCCGCCTCGCGGCTCGCCCGCTTTCGTTCGTGGGCGATAAGGTGACGCTTGCGGATGCGGATGCACTTGGGCGTGATCTCCACCAGCTCGTCGTCGGCGATGAATTCAACCGCGTATTCGAGCGTGAGCTGGATCGGCGGCGTCAGTGCGATGGCTTCGTCCTTGCCGGACGCACGCACGTTGGTGAGCTGCTTGCCCTTGATCGGATTGACGACCAGATCGTTGTCGCGACTGTGAATCCCGATGACCATGCCCTCGTAGAGCTTGTCGCCGGGCGACACGAACATGCGCCCCCGCTCCTGCAGCTTCCAGAGCGCGTAGGCCACCGCCTCGCCGCCCTCGGCGGAGATCAGCACACCGTTACGCCGCTCGGGAATGTCGCCGGAAACCGGTGAAAAGCCGTCGAACACGTGGCTCGCGAGCCCGGTGCCGCGGGTGAGGTTCATGAACTCGCCCTGAAAGCCGATGAGTCCGCGGGCGGGAATTCGATATTCGAGCCGGGTGCGCCCCCGGCTGTCGGATTCCATGTGCACGAGGTCGCCGCGGCGCACGCCCAGCGACTCCATGACGGCGCCTTGATGCGCGTCTTCGACGTCGACCGAGAGTTGCTCGAACGGCTCGCATTGCACGCCATCGATCTGGCGGACGACGACGCGAGGGCGCGAAACAGCCAGCTCGAAGCCTTCTCGCCGCATGTTTTCGAGCAGGATCGTAAGGTGAAGCTCGCCGCGCCCGAACACCACGAACACATCGGTATCGGTGGTGTCCTCGACCCGAAGGGCTACATTCGTCAAGAGCTCCTTGGCGAGCCGTTCGCGCAGGTTCCGGCTGGTGACGTACTTGCCTTCTCTGCCCGCCAGCGGCGACGTGTTGACCTGGAATTGCATCGATAGCGTCGGCTCGTCGACGGAGATCGTCGGCAATGCCTCGGGCACATCGACCGCGGTGATCGTGGTGCCGATGTTCAGGTCATCGACGCCGGTGAGCAGAACGATGTCGCCAGCCGCAGCCGACTCGACCGGCACGCGCTCCAGGCCGGAAAAACCAAGCACCTGGCCGATCCTGGCCCGCGTTCCGGCTTCGCTGCCGTGAAGAACCAACACTTCCTGCCCCGGCACCAGCCGACCGCGGCGGATGCGACCGATACCGAGCCGACCGACGTAGCTGGAATAATCGAGCGCGCTGATTTGCAGCTGCAGCGGTCCGTCGGGATCGCCGCCCGGCGCCGGAATCCGCGACAAAATCGTCTCGAACAACGGCCGCATATCGGTGCCCTGGGTCGCCGGATCGAGCGATGCATAGCCATGCAGCGCCGAGGCGTAGACGACGGGGAAGTCGAGCTGATCCTCGCTCGCGCCGAGCTTGTCGAACAGCTCGAAGGTTTGGTTGACGACCCACTGCGAACGCGCGCCGGGGCGATCGACCTTGTTGACCACCACGATCGGCTTGAGTCCAAGCGCCAGCGCCTTGCGGGTGACAAAGCGGGTCTGCGGCATCGGGCCTTCGACCGCGTCGACCAGCAACAGAACACCGTCGACCATCGACAGGACGCGCTCGACCTCGCCGCCGAAATCGGCGTGCCCCGGCGTATCGACGATGTTGATATGCGTATTGCCGTACTCGATGGCGCAGTTCTTGGCGACGATCGTGATGCCGCGCTCGCGCTCGAGGTCGTTGCTGTCCATTACCCGTTCGGCGATGTGCTGGTGTGCCGCGAACGTCCCGGCCTGGCCTAGCAGCTTGTCGACCAGGGTCGTCTTCCCGTGGTCGACGTGGGCGATGATGGCGATGTTGCGGAGCTGGCGGACGGCAGTCATGGTGCGTTGCAAGACCAAAACCGGTAATTGTACCAAACCAAGGCCCTAAGTCCGGAAATAATTTGCAAAATCCGGTATTTAGCTCTATAATGCAGACCAATCGGCGGCCGCTCCGGTCACCGCCGACTCCCCCTCGGGGAGCGCCGCCTCTCGCGGCCCGCCCCGTCGATCAATCAGAATGTCCGCAGCCTGGACCGGAACTCACAGTACGTGCGAGTGGGCCGCGCCAGGAGCATGAATACCGATGAGCAGTACCCCGAGCTTCGACGAGCTCGGCTTGCGGCCGGAATTGCTCCGCGCCGTCGCCGAAGCTGGCTACACCACACCCACGCCGATTCAGACACAGGCGATTCCGACTATATTGCAAGGCCTCGACGTCATGGGTGGCGCCCAGACCGGCACCGGCAAGACCGCCGGATTTGCGCTGCCGATTCTGCAGAAGCTGCTGCCCATGGCCAACAGCAGCCCATCGCCGGCGCGCCATCCCGTGCGTGCGCTCATACTCACGCCGACGCGCGAGCTCGCGATCCAGGTCGAGGAAGCCGTAAGAGCTTACGGCAAGTACACCGGCATTCGCTCGACCGTCGTCTATGGCGGGGTCGACATCCGGCAGCAGCTGCCGATCGTCCGCGGCGGCATCGAGATACTGGTGGCGACCCCGGGGCGCCTGCTGGACCATATCGAGCAAAAGTCCGTGAACTTAAGCCAGGTCGAGATCTTCGTACTCGACGAGGCCGATCGCATGCTCGACATGGGTTTTATTCCCGACATCAAGCGGATCATGGCGCTGCTGCCGGCGACGGCCAAGCGGCAGAACCTGCTCTTTTCGGCGACGATCTCGAACGAGATCAAGAAGCTCGCCGATCAACTGCTCAATGCGCCGACGCTGATCGAGGTCGCGCTTCGCAATACCGCCGCCGAAACGGTGGCGCAGAGCGTCTACAAGCTTCCATCGGACCAGAAGCGCGCACTGTTGGCGCATATCGTAACCTCGCGCAATCTGTGGCAGGTGCTCTGCTTCGTCCGCACCAAGCACGGTGCATCGCGCCTGGCACGCCAGCTGGAGAAGGACGGCCTCAAGACCACCTCTATCCATGGCGACAGGAGTCAGGTCGCCCGACTGGAAGCGCTCGACGATTTCAAAGCCGCCAAGGTCCAGGTCATGGTCGCGACCGACGTCGCTGCGCGTGGGCTCGACATCGACGATCTGCCCCTGGTCATCAATTACGAGCTGCCCTATGTTCCCGAGGACTACATACATCGTATCGGTCGCACCGGTCGCGCCGGCGCGACCGGCCAGGCAATTTCGCTCTGCGCGCCCGAGGAAGAGAAGCTGCTCTCTGAAATCGAGCGCATGCTGAAGCGGGCCATCCCCGTGGCAACCCCGGACGGGTTTGCTCCGCACCACAAAGCTTTGTCCAGCCCGCGGCCGTCCGCACAGCGCCCGACGCGCGAGGTGCGGGAAACCCGTAGCGCAAAACGCCCACCGCACGCCGCGACGCGCGCGTCGCATACCGACTCGCGTGCGTCGCATACCGACTCACACGCGCCGCGCCGCGAGCGCGCGGCCGACACAGACGACCGCAATCCCGATCAGGCGCCCGTGTCTCGCGCACCCGATCGCACCCGCGCGCCGTCAGCGCCGGTCTTGACGGGCACCGCGGGACGGCCCTCGCTGCACCGCAAGCATCCGATCCCCGCGCTGTTGATGAAGCGCTCCCTGCGCGAGCCGGAAAAGGTCTGACGTTTCGCGAACCACCGGACGGCAGCGGGTGCACGCAGACTCAAAATCCGAGCGCAGGTTTCGTCGCTTAGGACCCGGGCTCCACGCGCCTTAAGTGGAGCCCGAAAGGCGATCGAGCTGCGTCCTCACCTTGTCCAGTGTGGCCTCGTCCGCCTGCAGCCGCGCACGCACTTCCGCCACCACCGCGGCGGGCGCCCGCCCGACAAAAGACGCGTTGGCGAGCTTTTCCCTGGCCTTGGCGATATCGTTTTCCAGTCGCGCGCGCTCCTTGGCAAGGCGGCCCCGCTCCGCGACAAGGTCAACCTCGATATGGAGCATGAGCCTGTCGCCGCCGACGACTTCGACCGGTGCGTCGTGCCTCGGAAGCTCGTCGACGATCTCCAACCCGGACAGCTTGGCAAGCGCCACCACGTAAGCGGAGGTGGCGCTTAACGACACCTTGTCCCCCGAGGCAAACGCCGCGATGCGCTGCGCCGGGGACACTCCCATTTTGCTGCGCAGCGTCCGCAACGCGATCGTTCGGTCCTTGATGCGCGTTACTTCGCGCTCGGCTTCGGCATCGGGCCATGCGGCGCCGGAAGCAGGATACGGCTGGATCGAAATCGATTCGCCGCTCGTCCCGGCAAGCGGCGCGACTTTCTGCCACAACTCTTCGGTGATGAACGGGATGAAAGGATGCGCCAGGCGCAGCATGGTCTCCAGCACGCGAACCAGGGTTTGCCGGGTGGCGCGCTGCTCGGCCTCGTTTTCGTGTTGCACGCCATTTTGCAATTGCACTTTGGCGAGCTCGACGTACCAGTCGCAATACTCGTCCCACACCAGCTCGTAGATCGATTTGGCGGCCAAGTCGAAGCGGTAAGCGGCGAGGTGGGTTGCAATCTCCGCTTGCGCTCGCTGCACACGGCCTCGGATCCATCGATCGGCGACTGACAGTCGCGTCGGCCTGGACGGGTCGAGGCCCACATCCTTGCCGTCGACGTTCATGAGCACGAATCGCGCCGCGTTCCAAAGCTTGTTGCAGAAATTGCGATAACCTTCGCAGCGCGAAAGATCGAAGTTGAGCGTCCGGCCAAAGGTCGCGAGGCTGGCGAATGTGAAACGCACCGCGTCGGCGCCGTAAGCCGGGATACCGTTTGGAAACTGTTTCCTGATCCGCTTCTCGATCGCGGCACGTTGCTTCTCCAGCACCAGCCCCTGGACCTGCTTGGCGAGAAGATCCTCGAGGCTGGTGCCGCCGATCAAATCCAGAGGATCGAGCACATTGCCCTTGGACTTGGACATTTTCTGACCGTCCTCGTCGCGCACGATCGAATTGATGTACACGTCGCGGAAAGGCAGCTTTCCGGTGAAATAGGTCGTCATCATGATCATGCGCACGACCCAGAAAAAAATGATATCGAAGCCGGTGACGAGTACCGAGCTCGGCAGAAACATTTCGAGCTCGCGCGTATTCTCCGGCCAGCCCAGCGTCGAATGGCACCACAAGGCGGACGAGAACCACGTATCCAGTACATCAGCATCCTGTCGCAACGCGGCGGCCGGTTTTCCGCACTTCCGCGATGCTTCATCGACGTTGCGCGCCACGACGACGTTGCCCTGCTCGTCGTACCACGCCGGAATCCGATGTCCCCACCAGAGCTGGCGCGAGATGCACCAGTCGTAAACGTTTGCTAGCCAGTGGTTGTAGGTAGACGTCCAGTGATCGGGGACGAAGCGGATCGGACCGCTCTCTTGCGCTCCGGAGCTCGCCAGGCCCGCATTCACCGCTTGCAGGCAGATATCCTTGAATGACTTGTTGGCGAAGAAAGGGTGCGAAGACGGCGCGGGTTCGTTCATCGCCACGAACCACTGATCGGTGAGCATCGGCTCGATGACTTCGCCGGTTCGGCCGCAGCGCGGCACGACCATCTTGTGAGACTTCTCGCGATGCAGGAGGCCGGCGCTCCTCAAGTCGGCAATAACCGCCTCGCGCGCGAGGTAGCGATCCAGGCCGCGATACTTCTTCGGCACATTGTCGTTGAGCGTGGCGTCGAGATTGAAGATCGTCAGCGGGGTCAGACCGTGACGCTGGCCGATCTCCCAGTCATTGACGTCGTGCGCCGGGGTGATCTTCACCGCACCGGTGCCGAATTCCTTGTCGACGTAGGCGTCGGCAATCACCGGAATGCGGCGTCCGGTCAACGGCAACGCGACTTCCTTGCCGACCAGGTGCGTGTAGCGTGCGTCGTCGGGATTGACCGCCACCGCGACGTCTCCGAGCATGGTCTCGGGCCGCGTCGTCGCCACGGTTACGTCGCCGCTTCCGTCGGCCAGGGGATAGCGGATTTCCCATAGCGTGCCGGTCTCCTCTTCGCTTTCCACTTCCAGGTCGGACACCGCAGTGCCTAGTTTCGGATCCCAGTTGACGAGCCGCTTGCCGCGATAGATCAGACCATCGTCGTAGAGACGAACAAAGGTTTCGATGACCGCGTTCGACAGTCCCGCGTCCATGGTGAAGCGCTCGCGCGACCAGTCGCATGACGAGCCGAGCCTGCGCATCTGATGGGTGATCGTCGAGCCGGACTCTTCCTTCCATGCCCACACGCGCTCGACGAATTTGTCACGTCCCAGTTCCAGGCGCGATTTTCCCTCCGCCTTGAGCTGGTTTTCGACGACGATCTGCGTCGCGATCCCGGCGTGGTCGGTTCCGACTTGCCACAAGGTGTTGTCGCCCAGCATACGGTGATAGCGGATCAGGACGTCCATCAGCGTGTGCTGAAACGCGTGCCCCATATGCAGCGTTCCGGTGACATTCGGCGGCGGCAGTTGAATGCAGAACGCCGGCGCGCCACTTTTCATCGAAGGCTTGAACAGACCGCGCGATTCCCAGAACGGGTACCACTTCGCCTCGATGGCGGCGGGTTCAAGACTCTTGTCGAGCTCCATCGGCGCCTGGCGGAAGCGTAATGTGCAAAGGCCGGAGATTATAGCGGAACCCGCTTGCGCAACGACGCCTGATGCGTGCGCGGTCGCGAATGCTCCGCCACTGCTCAGATATCGCGTCCGATCGCGCGCGCAATCGCGCCTAGCTGTCCCATCAGAGCTGCGAACTCCGCTGGCGTCAAGGCCTGGTCGGCATCGCAGAGCGCTTCGCAGGGATTGGGATGAATCTCGATCAACAGACCGTCGGCGCCGGCGGCAACCGCGGCGCAGCTGAGCGCCGGGACCATCCACGCCTTGCCGCCGGCATGCGAGGGATCGACGATGACCGGCAGATGCGTCTCGCGTTTGAGGACCGGAATCGCGGTGACGTCGAGCACATTGCGATATGCGGTTTCGAAGGTCCGTATGCCCCGCTCGCAGAAAATGATGTCGTGATTGCCGCCCGCGGCAATGTACTCGGCAGCCATCAGCCATTCGTTGATGGTGGCCGACATGCCGCGCTTGAGGATGACCGGCTTCTTGATCCGTCCCACCTCTTTCAGCAAGTCGAAGTTCTGCATGTTTCGGGTACCGATCTGGATGACGTCGACGTCGTACTCAAGAAACGTCTCGAGCATTCGCACGTCCATGAGCTCGGTGACGATCGGCAGTCCGTGCGCGTCGGCCGAGGAGCGCAGCATTTCGAGCCCCTCGATACCTTTTCCCTGGAACGCGTAAGGGCTGGTCCGAGGCTTGAAAGCACCGCCACGCATCAACCGCGCGCCGCCGGCTTTGGCTCCCGCCGCAGCGGCTTCCATCTGCGGCATGGTTTCCACCGAGCAGGGACCGGCGATGACCTGGACGGTGCTGCCTCCGATCGGAATGCCGGCCACGTCGATGACGGTATTCGCCTTATGCCATTCGCGGGCGACCATCTTGTACTGCTTGACGATGTGCATCGATTTTTCGACGCCCGGCATCGGGTCGAACATTTCCGGCTCCAGCGCGCGCTCGTCACCGACCGCTCCGATCAGTGTCCGCTCGGTTCCGCGCGAAACGTGTACCGCCAGGCCGTGCGCGCGGATCTTCGCCTCCACCGCCTCGATCTGGTCCGCGCCTGCATCGGGTTGCATAACGATGATCATGATTCGTCTCCTGGAAAAAAATCGGGCGGCCTCTGGGCCGCCCGATCGTTGCTTAAACTCTTGGTGAATCTATCGGCGATCGCGGCCCTCGGCGGTCCTGCCGAAATAAAGGCTGTAGGTGTAGCCATACCGCGCCCATGCGCCGGTCGCGCCGAAACGGCATATCGCCCGCGTTCTGCACCTGTTCATGAGATCCAGTCTATCACGAACTTCAGTTCCCGCCACGACGCGCCGGGCACCATTTCCTGGTTCAGTGCTGGTCGCGTTTCCACTGTGCGATCTCGCGCTCGATGGCCTCGGAGACGTAGGTGCGCAGCAGCCGGCCGACATGCTCGGTGATTGCGACGACCAGCTCGGCGCTTGCACGCTCGACAATCGGCTCCAGACGCTGCGCGAGCTGCTCCTTTAGGCCGGTGTCGGTGAATAAATCCAGCCGTTGCAGGACCTGCATGGAAATCTGCTCGGCCAGCTCGCGCCAAAGCTCCTGGTCGGCCGCCGCGGTTGCGCTCTCCTCTGGCGTATCCACTGGAGCCATAGGCGGGCTTGCCGGCGACTGTTCGACGGCGGCGGGGGTCTGCTCACGCGCCTGCGAACCCAAGGGCGGGGGCGTGGCAGCCGATCCGGCGGCTTTGAGAGTCATTGGCGGCACCACCGCCAGCGTATCGGGCGCACGTCCGGTGATACTGTGCATCGCCGGATCGATCGTGTCCATCACCAGCCAATCCGACGGATCGCCTTCCATGATCGCGCGACGGGGTATCGGCTGCTCCGGCAGCGGCTCGAAATCGACGACGATTTCTTCCACTTCATCGGTGAGCAGCGGCACATCCGCGTCGGGCAAATTCGTGTGCGACACATTCGTCGGCGCCACCACATGCGGCACCACCGTCGCCAATACCGGCGCCGACGCGGGTGCAGGTGAAGATTCAGGTGCAGCGGCAATCGCAACCGCGTCTGTGAGCAACGGGATGTCGCTGTTGCCGCGGCTCCGGTTCTTGCGCATCAACGCGTCGGCCTGCTCCAGCAGTTCGCGTGCGCTCGGCATCAGCCGCGCTCGGACAGGTTGTGGGTGCGCAAATCGTAGCCGCGCTCGCGATAGAACCGGAAACGCTCGCGTGCGGCTGCGGCTCCATCGACGCTGACGATCTCGGCAAGGCGCTCGAAGCGCGAAAAGAATGGCGGTGGCAACTCGTGCAGATTGATGAGCACCGCGGCGGGACCCTGGTGCTCCATGGCGTGGTCGATCCAGACGGGCGTCTGCGAGGCGAGAGGGCTCGTTACGCGGCAATGCGGCAAGAAACCGGTCGCGGGCTGCAGCCAGAGCAGGCGGTCGAGAGCGTCCGTGGTCGCGGAATCCGGCGTCAGGACGCGGACGTGGCTATGCTGCGCGAGCGCCTTGGCAACAAGTTTCCCGGCGACCGCGAGAGGATCGGTCACGTGGGTGTAAAAATCGATCGAGGTCATTTCCGCGTCCCGGACGGCGAAAGCGTCGGTCAGCCGGGGGACTCCTGTGCCAAGAGCCAGGTTGTCAACAACGGTACCGGCCGGCCTGTCGCGCCTTTCTCCTTGCCTTCGTTCCACGCGACGCCCGCGATATCCAGGTGCGCCCAGTCGTACTTTTTGGTGAACTTCGACAGGAAACACGCTGCGGTAATGGCGCCGCCCGCTCGCCCGGCGATGTTGGCGAAATCGGCAAAGTTGCTGGCGAGCCCCTCATGGTAGTCGTCCCAAAGCGGCAGCTGCCAGCTGCGGTCGAACGATTCCTCGCCGGCATTGAGCAGCGCGCGTGCCAGGCTATCGCTATTGCTGAACATGCCGCTTGCGATGTGACCGAGGGAAATGACCATGGCGCCAGTCAGCGTAGCGATGTCGACGACCGCTGCAGGCTCGTAGCGCTCGGCATAGGTGAGCGCATCGCACAGAATCAGCCGTCCCTCGGCATCGGTGTTCAGCACTTCGATCGTCTGCCCCGACATGCTCTTCACGATATCGCCTGGCTTGGTTGCGCGTCCGCTCGGCATGTTCTCGCAGGTCGGCACCAGACCGATGACGTTGATCTTGGCTTTAAGCTCTCCGATGGCACAAAGTGCGCCAAAGACGCTCGCCGCGCCGCACATGTCGAATTTCATCTGATCCATGTCGAGCCCGGGCTTCAGCGAAATCCCGCCGGTGTCGAAGGTTATGCCCTTGCCGACCAAGACCAGAGGCTTTTGCTTCTTTCCGGCGCCCCAATACTCGAGCACGATAAATTTCGGCGGTTGGTCGCTGCCGTTGGTCACCGACAGGAATGAGCCCATTTTGAGCTCTTCGAGCTTTTCCCGGTCAAAAACCTCGCATTTGAACCCGAGCTCGTGCGCCAGCGCCTGGGCGCGCTCGGCGAGATGGGTGGGAGTACAGATATTGCCGGGCAGGTTGCCCAGGTCCCGCGCCAGGTCCATGCCATGGGCAATGGCGAGGCCGCGGGCTGCCGCCGCTTCGCCGGACGTGAGGTCGCTGCGTTGAGGCACCGACAAGGTAAGTTTGCGCAACGGCCGGCGAACCTCCGCCGGCTGGCTTTTCATCTGATCGAACCGGTAAACTGCTTCCATAGCCACGACCACCGCGTGCTCGACGCGCCATGCCACCTCGCGGCGCTTCACCTTTTCCTCGGTGAGATAGACGACCGCTTCGTAGGAACCGGTTTCGTTCAGCAAGCGCACCGCAGCGCGGATCGCGCTGCGAAACTCGCGCTCGCGAAAATCGCGCTCCTTTCCCAGTCCCACGAGAAGCACGCGGTCGGCGAGCGTACCCTTGACGTTGTGAAGCAGCAGCGTGCTGCCGAGCTTTCCCTCCATGTCGCCGCGACGAATGATTTCGCTGATATAGCCGCCGGAGGCACGGTCGATCAGATCCGCGGAGAGGCTCGGCTTGCGGTTGTCGAAGACGCCGACGACTACGCAGGCGCTGCGCTGCTTCTCCGGGCTGCCGCTTTTTATGGTAAATTCCATCGCCGTTTTCCCAAACGAAAAATTTGCCTTTTGGCGGCACGAACCGCATTATCGGCAAATCAGCCCTAAAAAGTCAAAATATTTCCGTCGTCATGGTGTTCCGCCGCAGCCTCGTGCGAGAGCTGACCGCGACCGCAATCGCGTTGTTTCTCGTCCTGATGGGTATCCTCTTCACCAATTTGGTACTGCGTCTGCTGGCCCGGGCGGCGGGCGGAACCGTTGCTCCGGAGGGCATTCTTGCCCTTTTGGGTTTCAACGCCCTCTTCTACTTCAACATCCTGCTCTCGGTCGCGCTCCTGGGGACTGTAGTACTCACTTTGTCGCGCTGGTATCGGGACAGCGAGATGATCGTCTGGTTCACCTCGGGCCAGGGCCTGACGGCGTGGCTCAAGCCCATCCTCTGGTTCGCGAGCCCGTTCCTGCTCGCGATCGCGGTGCTCTCCCTCTGGCTGTCGCCGTGGGCGGAACAGCGCCGCCTCGAGTATGAGCGCCAGCTCGAGTCACGCGAAGAACTGTCGCTGCTGGCGCCCGGACTGTTCAAGGAGTTCCAGCGAGCCAAGCTGGTCGTGTTCATCGAAAGCATCAATTCCTTCGACGGCACCATCCGCAATATTTTTCTGCATTCGATCGATAGCGATAAGGACACCACCACCGTTGCGCGTTCCGGCCGGCTCGAAGATAAACCCAACGGCGACCGCTTTATCGTGCTCGAAGACGGACGTCGTTACGAGGGCAAAGCGGGCACCGCTGATTTCCGCGTTGCGGAGTTCGGCCACCTCGGCCGGAGAATCGAGCCAGCCGAGGCCCGGGCGCTGCCCGCATCGCTCAAGGCAGTTCCTACCGCGGTACTGATCTTCAGCGGGGGTGCGACCGAGCGCGCCGAGCTTTTCTGGCGCATCTCGGTACCGATCAGCGCGTTTTTGCTGGTGCTGTTGGCCATCCCGCTTTCCTATGTCAATCCGCGGGTGGGACGATCATTCAACCTGTTTGCGGCGGTATTGGCCTACATGCTCTACTTCAACTGCCTGAACATCGTCCAAAGCTTCGTCGCCCAGGGCCGTTTGTCATTCGTGACCGGCCTTCTGTTGATTCACACCATCGCCGCAAGCGTCGTCGTCGCATTGTTTCACCGACGGCTTTCGGTTTTCGGGTGGTTTTCGCGCCGTCGAGCGGTATGAAAACGCTGAATCGCTACATCGGACGGGAAGTTTTTTACTCGACGCTGCTGATTTTTGTCGCGCTGCTGATGCTCTTTGCATTGTTCGACCTGATTCACGAGCTCGGGAATGTCGGCAAGGAAGGGTACACGCTTGGCCGAGGGCTGCTGTTTGTGGGCTTGAGCCTTCCGGGTCACGTTTACGAGCTCATGCCAACGGCTGCTCTGATCGGGACGCTTTTTGCGATCGCCCAGCTGGTTGGCAATTCGGAATATACGGTCATGCGCACCTCGGGCGCATCGCTCACGCAAATTACCCTTGCCATAATGCGCGTCGGCGTCCCGCTTGCTATCGCCACGTTTCTGGCGGGCGAATTCTTCGCCCCGCCCGCGGAGCGGCTGGCGCAACAGGTGCGTATACAGGCACAGGATCAGGCCACACGTATCGTGGCGCAGCAGTTCCAGTCGGGATTCTGGTTCCGGCAGCAGCTGCCTCTGTCGACCTTCGTGAATATCAAGAGCGTCGTGGACGATTCCGGCGACGCCAAGCTTATCGACATACGCGTGTACGAGTTCGATTCCGACCTGCGCCTCAAAGCGCTGCGAGTCGCCGACACCGGAACTTTTACCAATGATGGGCGGTGGTTGCTCAAGAACGTGCAAACGACCGAGCTTTCGCAGGAGGGCGCGAAGCTCACCCGCGTCGACGAACTCGCCTGGGAAACGGTGCTCAAACCATCGATCCTGACCGTTTACCAGGTCGCGCCGGAGAAGCTGGAAATGACCTCGCTCTACGACAACATACGCGTGCTCGGCAACAATCAGCAGAAGACCTCGCGTTTTGAAATCGCCCTCTGGAACAAGGTCTTCTATCCGGCGGCCGTGCTGGTGATGATGGTTCTGGCGCTTCCCTTCGCCTATTTCCAGCGCCGCGCAGGCGGGGTAGGCTTTCGCGTTTTCGCGGGGACGATGCTCGGGCTGGTGTTCTTCCTTCTTGGCCGCCTCTTTTCATATCTGGGCGTGATCAACGACTGGCCTCCCCTGTTTTCCGCCGCATTCCCGGTCGCGGCGTTCGTCGTCTTTGCCGCCGGGATGCTGTGGTGGCTGGAGCGACGCTGACGACGATCTGCGACTGCCACGCTCGGTCATGGCGATCCGGTTCGAATCTCGTTTCGACGCGAAGCAAACAAGAATCCCCGCCAAGGCGAGGACTGCGCTGCTGCCATACCTAAGGCTGCGCGACCTTTGCTGCGAAAGGTGCGCTTATAGCGGCGGAAGAATGCTGACGAAGGTGCGCTTTTCGGACCCCTTGACGCTGAAAGCAACTTTGCCGTCGACCAGCGCGAACAGCGTGTGGTCCTTGCCCACCCCGACGTTGGTCCCCGGATGTATCTTGGTGCCGCGCTGGCGAACGATAATGGCGCCCGCGGTGATCGCCTCGCCGCCGTAGGCCTTCACACCGAGCCTCTTGGAGTGGGAATCGCGGCCGTTGCGCGAGCTACCGCCTGCTTTTTTGTGTGCCATGGATATTTGCCTCGCTCTTGGTTTGGCCGAATCGAGCGCTAGCCCACGATGCCGTCGATTTTCAGCTCGGTGTAGGCTTGTCGATGACCTTGGTGTTTCTGGTAATGCTTGCGCCGGCGCATCTTGAAGATGGTGACTTTGTCGCCGCGCCCGTGCGCGAGGACCGTTGCCTTGACACTTGCACCGGCAACCACGGGCTGTCCCAGACGCACGCTTGCGCCGTCTCCGACCATCAATACCTGATCGAGAATCACTTCCGCGCCGACGTCCGCCGGTATCTGTTCAATCTTGAGCTTTTCGCCGGGGGCAACCTTGTATTGCTTGCCGCCGGTTCTAATGACCGCGTACATAGAAGCTCCAAAGGGATGTCGCAAAAAAAGACCGCTATTTTAAGACCTTACGACCGTCATGTCAAAGCCTGGCAGCGCTTTCGACGGCGCACGACTGGCATCGGGTAAAATGCCGCTCCTCTCATTGTCACGCAACGCACCCGCGATTCAAGCGCCGGGTCGCGTCCCAAGTCAAAAGATCTGCCCGTCTCCGTGACAATTCCCCTGCTGCAGCCGATTCTGCGCGACGACATGGACGCGGTCGATCGCGTACTGGGCGAAGCGTTGCATTCGGACGTCCCGCTGATTCGCCAGGTCGCGAAGCACATCGTTGCCGGAGGTGGCAAGAGGCTTCGGCCGGCGCTTCTGCTTCTCACCGCTCAAGCGTGCGGGTACCGGGGGACGCATCATCACACCTTGGCCGCAGTGGTGGAAATGATCCATACCGCGACCTTGCTGCACGATGACGTGGTCGACGAATCTTCCCTTCGCCGCGGGCACGCGACCGCCAATGCCACGTTCGGCAACGCGGCGAGCGTCCTCGTCGGCGATTTTCTCTACTCGCGGGCATTTCAGCTGATGGTGACGGCCGACAGTGTTGCAGTGCTGAAAATCCTCTCCGATGCGACCAACGTTATCGCCGAAGGAGAAGTGCTGCAGCTCCTCAACTCCGGCGACCCCGACGTGGACGAGCACCGCTACCTCGCAGTCATCCGGCGCAAGACGGCCAAGCTGTTCGAAGCCGCGGCTCGGCTCGGCGCGGTGCTGGGGCACGCGGGACCCGAGCTCGAAGAAGCCCTCGCGCGGTACGGCATGCACCTGGGTACCGCGTTCCAGCTCATCGACGACGTGCTCGATTACACCGGCGACCATGCTGCCATGGGCAAGAACCCCGGCGACGATCTGGCCGCGGGCAAACCGACCCTGCCCCTGATTCGCGCGCTTAAGACCGGAACGTCGGCAGAGGTTGCTCTTATCCGTAGCGCGCTCGAGGACCGCAATCTCGGCGAATTCGCGGCGGTACTTTCCATTCTTCATCGGACAGGTGCGCTCGAATATGCACGGACATGCGCCGAGACCGAAGGCAATTTAGCGGCCAAATGTCTGACCGCACTGCCTTCTACGAGCTACCGCGAAGTTCTGCTAGAATTATCGACTTTTGCGGTGGCGCGCAGCTTCTAGTTTTCGCGCCGCTTGCGACCGTTCCACGGTCACTGCAAATCGTCGGGGTGTAGCTTAGCCTGGTAGAGCGCTACGTTCGGGACGTAGAGGTCGGAGGTTCAAATCCTCTCACCCCGACCAATCTTATGCGGTCGATTCGGTTAATGGCACGACGCGTTATCGACTCATTATTCACTTATTTCCACTGTCGCCAATGTGGCGCGGCGGTTACCCAATCGGTCGAGCGGTTACGACGTGAGCGCTGGCGCCACAGCGTTTGTAACCGGATGTTGCAACTCGCGCGGCAATGATCCGAACGTCGACAGACATGGACGCACCGCGCTAGAATCGCCACCTCACGTTTCGTCCGCCACCGCGCCGCGCGCCGGCGCAGCCATCTCCGGAGTCATTATGCGTATGTTTCGTCCCTCGCTTGCGGCGCTCTGTATGGCCTTGCTGGTCCTCACTGGCTGCTCCAACAGTGGGAGCAACAATGGCAACGCGCAGTTGCGGATTGTCAACGCTTTCCCGGAGGCGGCCGCCCTCAACGTCAGCGTCGCCTCGACGCCCGCTGTAACGGGGCTGCCTTTTCAGGGACTGACTCAGTACATCAGCGTCAGCAGCGGGACTCCGTTGATCACGGTGGGGGTCACGGGTGCGACGACGACTTTGATCAACACGATGTATAACGTCAGTTCCGGTACTAATTACACCTACGTCATCTATGGCCCCCTTACCGGCGTAGGCGCGATTCTCGGCAACGACGCGTTCAATGACCCCGGCAACGGTTTCTTCGCGTTGCGGGTCCTAAACGCCGCGCCCGGCTCGGGCGCGGTCGACGTGTACCTCACGGCGCCTGGCGCCGACCTGGCCTCGAGTGCGCCGAGTCTCACCAATATCTCCTATGGCGTGACCAGCGTATTCAGCCCGCTTGCCATCGGCACAAGTTTCGAAATCCGCGTTACGACAACCGGAACCAAGGACATACTTTTCGATTCGATCCCGAAAACCTTTGCCGAGCATTCGGGCACCGACCTGGTGGTCTTTAGCAAGGGCAGCGGAAAGCTGGTCAACGTGGCGCTGCTGAATCACGACAGCGCGGGGACAGGCACGATCGTCGACAACCTGCTCACCCAGTACAAAGTGATCAATGCATCGCTGGTGGCTTCGCCGCTCAACATCTTCGTCGATAACTTGCTACAGCTGTCGAACATTCCCTATACCGGTGTCTCCAATTATCAGAAGACCTCGTCGGGGACGCACAGCTTCCGCATCGAAGCAACGTCGACTCCGGGCGCGTCGCTATTGGCGCTGTCACAGACGCTGGCGCCGGCGACCGACACATCGATCGCGCTGAGCGGTACCGCGGGAGCGCTGGCCGCGCTCGTGCTGCAGGACGACAATCTCCCGCCACCGAGCGGGACCGCGGGGGTGCGGGTGGTCAATCAGTCCGCTGCCGGCACCGCGTTTGATGTGTTCGTCAATTTCAGCAAGCAGGTGTCCAATCTCGGCGTGAATTCCGCATCGCCGTACTTGAATTTCAACGCCGCGGCGAATACCGGGACTGCCTACGAGTTCGATTTCAACGTTACCGGAACGACGACCGCGGCTCTCAAGCTGACCGGCGTACTGCTTACCTCGGGTCACAAGTACACGATCTACGTTGCCGGTCCGAGCATCGCGCTGCAGGGCATCGTCACTCAGGATTTCTGACCCTTCCGTCGACTGCGGGCGCCGGCACCGGATCGATAGGTGTCGGCTTCGCGCGTGAGAGCCGAACGCGAGCGTCGGTGGGCGACCGCGCATTCGCAGTCAATCGGCATCGATCGTCCCGGACGCATGCGCTCGCAATGTAAAATCATGGCCGGTCACGCTCAAGGCGGCGGCCGGGCTGTTTCGGCGCCGGCATGGACGCCGACGCAGCCGTGAAACCAGTTTGTCAACGCGGAGAAATCATGCGCATGCACCGTGTCCTGCTCGGCGCGTTCTGGCTGTCCCTGGTGGCCGTGTCTCTGACCGGCTGCAACTCGGGCAAAGGCGTGACCGATCCCGCGGTCCAGTTCGCAATGTTGCGCATCGTAAACCTGATTCCGGATGCGGGCGGCCCTATCAATGTGACGCTTGACGGCAACACCTTTGTCTCCGGGCTCAACTTCGAGGCACTGACCCAATACCAGCAAATCGACAGCGGCACGCGAGCGATTCAGGTGAGTGTCGCCGGCGGCGCCAGTAACATCATCAGCACCACCCTCACTTTCACCGGCATTACCAATTACACGCTCGTTATTTACGGGCCTGCCGCGGAGGCGACCAGCCTTCTGGTCAACGACGCCTGTCCGTCGAATGGGCAGGGCCTCTGCACCGATCCGGGCGCTGGCAATTTCAATCTGCGGGTGATCAACGCCGCTGCTACTGGGGCCGCGGTCGACGTCTACGTGACCACGCCGGGCGCGGATCTCAACGCCGCGGCGCCCAACATTGCCGGCGTGAGCGTGGGTACGACCAGCGCGTTTGCAACGCTGGCGGCGGGCAACCTAGAAGTTCGCGTCACGTCCTCCGGCACCAAGGAAGTCATTTACGATTCGGTGCCGCAATCGTTCAGCGAACGTTCCCTGGGCGAAGCCGTCGTTTACACCCGCGCCAGCAGCCGGCTCGTCGGGGTGTCGGTGCTGAACAACGACAGTAGCGGCACCAGCACCACGAGTCCCAATCTGCTGGCGCAGTTCAAGGTCGTCAACGGTTCTTCGGTGCCGTCGCCGATCAACGTATTCGTCAACCAGAACCTGCTGCTGTCGAACATCCCGTTTGGTGGTGCGTCGAGCTATCAGAAGACCGCCACGGGCTCTCCGACGGTTTCGGTCGAGGCCACCGCGACGCCCGGGGCGGCGCTGCTCACGCTTATGCCCACGCTCGGTCCGGGAACCGATTCGTCGATCCTGCTGACCGGCCTATCGGGCGCGTTGAAGGCGCTGGTCTTGAGCGACAACAATCTGCCGCCGGTGCCGGTTCGAGCCCGGGTGAGGTTCGTGAACGGGACCACCGACATTTCGGCGCTCGACGTCTATGTCAATTTCGGCAAGCTGATCTCGGGACTGGCGATGAACTCCGCGGTAGGGGGGCTCGAATTCGGGGCAGACCCGGTCGCGGGAACGAGTTACGAGTTCGACTTCAATGTCGCGGGGACCAATCAGGCCAGTCTCAAATTGCCCGGAGTCGCCCTTTTCGGCGGCAAGACCTACACCATCTACGTCGTAGGTCCTCAGGCAGCGCTTTCCGGCATCGTTACCGGCGATAACTGATTACGACTTGCGGCAAGTGTACTGAAGGCATCGTCGCGCGCGACAATGTGACGCTCGGGTGCAGGTGGCGGAACCCGGCAACGAGGCTCGCGATTCAGCGCAGCGAGTCGGGATTCTCGATCAGAGTCAGACGTCGTGATCAGCAAGCCGGCGCTTATAATGCCGGCGATGAATGCGCCCACGCTGCCCTCCGAGGCGCCGCCGTCGGCCCACACCCCGATGATGCAACAGTACCTTCGGGTGAAGGCCGAGCATCCTGACAAGCTCGTGTTCTACCGCATGGGCGATTTTTACGAGCTCTTCTACGGCGACGCGCAGCGCGCGGCGCCGCTCCTCGATATCACGCTGACCGCGCGCGGCCAGTCCGCCGGTGCACCCATTCCGATGGCGGGCGTACCGTATCACGCGGTCGAACAGTATCTGGCGAAGCTCATTCGGCACGGCGAATCGGTTGCGATCTGCGAACAGATCGGTGATCCGGCAACGTCGAAGGGTCCCGTCGAGCGCCGCGTCACCCGGATAGTCACTCCAGGGACCATCACCGACGCAGGGCTGCTCGACGCCAAGCGCGATAGCTTGCTCGTTTCGGTTCACATTGCCGGCGCTCGGGCGGGCATCGCAATGCTCAATCTCGCCGGGGGCAAGCTTTTCCTGCGCGATCTTGCATCGGCCGAAGTAGGCGCCTTTCTCGACCGGCTGGATTCAAGCGAATTGTTGTATGCCGAGGGGGAAACCGTCTCCTTCGCAAAAGGCGCCGCCATTCCGGCGCGCGCGCTACCACCGTGGCATTTCGACGCCGACGCCGGGCTGCGCCGTTTACGCGATCAGCTGGGAACGCTCGACCTTGCAGCTTATGGCATCGGCGACGCGCCGCTCGCCGTCTGTGCCGCGGGCGCGCTCATCGGCTACGCCCAGGCGACGCATCAGTCGGCATTGCCGCACGTTCGCATCCTGACCGTCGAACGCGAAGGCGACCATCTGGCGCTCGACGCAGCCACACGCCGCAATCTTGAAATTACCGAGACCTTGCGAGGCGATAGCGGCGCGACCTTGCTTGCGCTCCTCGACACGTGCGTCACCAGCGCTGGCAGCCGATTGCTGCGGCAGTGGCTGTCCAATCCGCGACGGGATCCTGAAATCGCGCGTGCGCGCCACGGCGCAATCGCCGAGCTCGTCGTCGCACCGTCGAGATGCCGCGAGCTGAACCGCGCGCTGAGGAACACCGTCGACATCGAACGCGTCGCCGCCCGCATCGCGCTCAAGAGCGCCCGCCCGCGCGACCTGTCCGGCTTGCGCGACACGCTCGGGTGTCTGCCGTCGATCGCCGATCTCCTCGCCCGATCCGAAGCGCCGCTGCTGAGGGACATCTTTGCCGCGCTGTCGGTCGACAGCGCGTGGACATCGCTCCTCCAGCGCATCATCGCCGCCGAGCCCTCGGCCATGGTACGCGACGGCAACGTCATCGCGGCGGGCTGCGATGCGGAGCTCGACGAGCTTCGCGCGATCGACAAGGATTGCGGCGCATACCTGGTCGAATTGGAGGCGCGCGAGCGCGAACGGACGGGGATTGCGACGCTGAAGGTCGAGTACAACCGCGTCCACGGTTTCTACATCGAGGTGACGAACTCACACGTCGCCAGAATTCCAGCGGATTTTCGCCGCCGGCAAACATTGAAGAACGCAGAGCGCTATATCACCCCGGAGCTGAAGGCATTCGAGGACAAGGCGCTCTCCGCGCAGGAGCGCGCACTGGCACGGGAGCGGCTGCTCTTCGACGCACTGCTGACCGACCTCGCACCGGCGGTCCCGGCCTTGCAACGCGCGGCTTGGGCTCTGGCATCGCTCGACGTTCTGGCGACGCATGCGGTCCATGCCACGAGCCTGCGCTGGACGCAGCCGATATTCAGCGAGACGCCGGGCATCTCCATACACGGTGGCCAGCATCCCGTCGTCGCGGCGCAGGTGGAGCATTTTATTCCCAACGATGTCTCGTTGAGTCCGGAGCGCCGGCTGTTGATCGTCACCGGACCGAACATGGGCGGCAAATCGACCTACATGCGCCAGATCGCGGTGATCGCGCTGTTGGCGCACTGCGGCCTGTTTGTGCCCGCAGCCGATGCCCTTATTGGCCCGATGGACGCGATCTACACCCGCATCGGCGCAGCCGACGACCTCGCCGGCGGCCGCTCGACCTTCATGGTAGAGATGACGGAGGCGGCGTACATCCTGAATCGCGCGACGCCCTCGAGCCTGGTGCTCATCGACGAGATTGGTCGCGGGACATCGACCTTCGATGGGCTGGCACTGGCATGGGCAATCGCGGGCGAGCTCGTGCGCAACAACCGCAGCCTGACCCTGTTCGCCACGCATTACTTCGAGCTTACTGCGCTGCCGGCCGAGCTCGAGGGCTGCGCCAACGTCCATTTCGACGCGGTAGAGCACAAGGATCGCATCGTATTCCTGCATGCGGTCGAAGACGGGCCGGCAAGCCAGAGCTATGGCCTGCAAGTGGCGAAGCTCGCGGGCGTTCCGTCGGAGGCCGTGCGGCAGGCACGCGCATATCTGTCGCGGCTCGACCATTTCAGCGCACGCCGCGATGAACAGGGCGATCTGTTTTCGGCCAGCCCGCCCGAGTCGGAACCGCTGCGGCCCGAATCGCCGGTACTCGATCGCCTCGCGGCGCTGGACCCCGATGCCCTGTCGCCGCGCGACGCGCACGCGGCGCTGTACGAGCTGAAACGGCTTGCCGGCGACTAAAGAGTCAACTGCGCCTCCACTCGACGCGGCCACCACGAGCTATCAGTCAGTGGTGGTGGCCATCGGGGCCGTGCACGTGCCCGTGCGCCATTTCTTCCGAGGTCGCCGGACGAATGTCCAGCACCGTGCAATCGAAGCGCAGTCGCTGCCCGGCGAGCGGGTGATTGCCGTCGACGACCACTTTGCCGTCCGCGATATCGGTCACCGTGAACACCTGCGCTTCGTCGTCGTCACCATTCTTGCCCTCGTCCGACCCCGCATAACCTTCGAACTGCATCCCGACCTTGATCTCGGGCGGGAACCGGTCCTGGGGCTCGACGCGCACCAGGTCCGCGTCGTATTCGCCGAAGGCATCCTCCGGTTCGAGGAGCACCGAGCAGCTCTCGCCGACTTTTTTCTGCGCCAAAGCCGCCTCGATCTTGGGAAAGATGCCGTGATGTCCGCCGTGAAGATAGGTGATCGGCTCCGCGGATTCCTCGATGAGCTCGCCGTTCGTGGAAAAGAGCTTGTACGACAAAGTGACGACCGTGTTGGAGAAAATATTCAAGCCGCCGCCTCGTAGTGGCCATGTGAGTGCCGCGGCCGCAAGCGGCCGCAACCGGGATCTGCTGGGCCGCATTTTACAACAGCGCGCCGGTGCTTCGGCGGCCGCTATAATCGACTGATGGCCGACGTCGCGATCAACGGGCTCCTCGGCGGATTGAGCGCCTCGGCATTCCTGCGCAAGTACTGGCAAAAAAAGCCCTTGCTGGTGCGGCAGGCCGTGGATGGCTTTCGAGATTTGCTCGGCCGCGCCGAGCTCTTCGCGCTTGCCGGTCGCGATGATGTCGAGTCGCGCCTGGTCAGGCATGCGCGCGGACGCTGGACGCTGGCCCAGGGGCCGTTCCGCGCCGCGGATCTGAAGAACCTTCCGGCGCGCGATTGGACCCTGCTGGTTCAGGGCGTCAATCTTCACGTCGCGGCGGTCGACGCCTTATTGCGCCGCTTCGCGTTCATCCCATACGCGCGTCTCGATGACGTGATGGTGAGTTATGCGGTCCCCGGCGGCGGTGTCGGTCCGCACGTCGACTCCTACGACGTGTTCCTACTGCAGGGAGAAGGCCGCCGCCGCTGGCAAGTGAGTTCTACAGTGAACCGGCAGCGCGATCAGGCAGTCGACCCTTCACTGCCGGTCAAGATCCTGACCCGGTTTCGACCCGACGCGGAATACACGCTCACCGCCGGCGACATGCTCTACCTGCCTCCGGCATACGCCCACGATGGGGTCGCCGTGGGCACCTGCACGACGTATTCGATTGGATTCCGCGCTCCGTCCGCGCAGGAGCTGGGAACCGCTTTTCTCGACTGGATGCGTGATTCGATCGCGCTCGAGGGCCGTTACGCGGATCCTTCGCTCGCGCCCGCAATGGAACCCGCGCGCATCGACCCCGGCATGCAAAAGCGATATTCCGCGATGCTTGCCGGCGTTCGCTGGGGCGGTGCCATAGTCAGCCGTTTTCTTGGCTGCTACCTGTCGGAACCAAAGCCGAACGTATTTTTCGAGCCGCCATCGCGCCCGCTTAGCCTCGCGGCGTTCCGTTCCGCGGCGGCCCGGCGAGGGATAAGCTTGGACCGGCGCACATTGTTGCTATACGATGGTCGCAATCTATTTCTCAACGGTGTGGCGCTCGAATCCGCCGGCCACGATAGCACCGTGATCAAGCGCCTCGCGAACACACGCCACTTGAGCGGCACAACTCTCGCGGATTCGAGCCCGCCTCGCGCCGCCACCGTAGCGCTGTTCCATCGATGGTACCGTGATGGATTCCTCCACCTCGGCTGAATCTCCCGAGCCGCGTGTCGCCGAGCTTGTAACGATCGCCGAGCAGACCGCGGCCATCGACCAGCTGATCGCGCTGGCGCGGCACCACATCCAGGTGTTTGATCAGGATCTGTCGCAGATGGGTTGGAATGGCGCGCCGCGCACCGACCGTCTCGCTGCTTTTCTGCGCGGCGTGCGCGGTCGCCGACTCGACATCATCGTGCACGACACGCGCTATCTGGAAACCGCGTGCCCCCGAATGCTGAAGCTGTTGGGCGTCTACGGCTATGCGATGGCGATTCTCCGGACCGGCGCCGAGGGCAAGGTCGCGACCGACCCTCTGCTGATCGTCGACAGCCAGCATTATTTGCACCGGTTCCATTTCGAGCAGCCTCGCGCCGCGCTCGGCATCCTTCAACCGGAGCAAACGCAGCCGCTGGTGGCGCGATTCGCCGAAATCTGGGCGACTGGCGAGTCCGGCATTAACGCAACCGTACTCGGTCTGTAGGCTTCCGTCCGACATTCACCGGCGCAGCGGCCGCGGCAGACCGTTCAACGCTCTCAAAACCATGGTCGACCCGTTGAATACCGCTACCTTTATGCTAAGATTTGAGCATCGGTGGTGCTATTTTCGCGCGTATCCGTGGTTCATGCACAGGCGCCCAGCCGATTTCTCACGCAACGTGCCGATCCAACTCGAGTAAGGGGAATCACAATGAACAAATCCGTTTTCGCCGCTGTCGCGGTCGTTGCAGTTCTGGCTGCGTGCGATAAGCCCGCGCCTGTCGTCGTAACGCCTCCGCCGGCTCCGAGCCCGCCGGTCGTGGTCACACCGAGTCCTCCGCCCGCGCCTGCCCCAGGCGCAGTGGACTCCATGAAGGCCGCCGACAAGGCGATGGACGCGGCCAAGGATGCCAAGGGCTCTGCCATGGACGCCAAGGACGCCGCCAAGGACGCCAAGGACACCTCCAAGGAAATGAAGAAGTAAAGCTGTTCGCAATCGAACAAAAAAGAGCCGGCCCGAAGGCCGGCTTTTTCTTTGTCCTCTCCTTTGACGCCGGCGCCGCGAAGGGCCGCGTCAGACTTTGCTAAAGGGCGACGCCGATCCGCGCGGCGACCTCGCGATATTTTTCGATGACGCCACCCAAGTCTCGGCGAAACCGGTCCTTGTCCAGTTTCTCCTGGCTCGCCATGTCCCACAGACGACACCCGTCCGGCGTAAATTCGTCGCCCAGCAACAGCGGTCCCGCCGGATCGGAAACGGCGTGGCCGAATTCCAGCTTGTAGTCGACCAGCTCGATGCCCGCGTCGGCGAAGAGCGGCTTCAGCACCTGGTTGACCCGATGTGTAAGGGCCTTCATTTCCGCGATTTCACCCGCGTTTGCCCAGCCCAGCACGCGAATGTGATCGTCGTTGACCAGCGGATCGTGCAATGCGTCGCTCTTGTAAAAGAATTCGAAAATCGGTTCGGGCAAACGCGTGCCTTCGGCGATGCCATATCGCTTGGCCATCGACCCGGCGCAGACGTTTCGGACGACGCATTCGATGGGAATCATTTTCAGCGAGACGACCAGCGAATCTCGTTCATTGAGGAGCCGCTCGAAATGGGTCGCGACGCCCGCCTCGGCGAGCTTGCCCATGATGTAGGCATTGATCCGATTATTGGTCTCGCCCTTTTGTGCGAGTTGGGAAACCTTGGTCCCGTCGAATGCGCTGGTGTCGTCCCGGAAATGCATGACCAGCAATCCGGGATCGTCGGTCGCATAGACCGTCTTGGCTTTGCCGCGATAGAGCTCCTGCCGCTTTTCCATCTGTTTCCTCGGTTGTCCTGCACCACCTAGACGAATTCGCGCCAGCCGAATCCGTCATGCTGGTCGGCAATGCCGATCCAGTCGAGCGAGCAGCCGAGCGCGGTTGCGAGCGCGGCCCGCGCAAGGTCCGGCAGATTGTTGTGCTGGGAAAGATGCGCCGCGAACACGTGCTTGAGCTTCGAATTGTCGAGCCGCGCCAATAGTCCGCCCGCCGCTTCGTTGTCCAGATGGCCGAAGCGGCCCGCGATACGCTGCTTGAGCGCGTGCGGATAGTGACCGTTGGCAAGCATTCCGGAGTCATGATTGCACTCGAGGACCAGGGCGTCGCAGCCCGAAAGACTCGCTTCGACGTGCAGCGTGCTGACACCGAGATCGGTCAGGAGGCCGAGCCGCCATTGGCCGTCGCTGCAGACGAATTGAACCGGTTCGCGAGCGTCGTGCGGTACCGGAAACGGTCGAACCTCGATCGCGTCGATCGCGAATGCATCACCGGTATCGAAGCCGTACACCTTGGGCAGGCCGGCGAAGCGCTCCGCAACCGCGGAGAGCGTGCCAAACGTCAGCCAGACCGGAGTTTCGTAACGAGTCGCGAATGCTGCAACGCCGCCTACATGATCGCTGTGCTCGTGGGTCACGATGATGGCGGTGATCGTTTCAGGCGCAACGTCGACGCGGGCCAGCCTCGCGACGGCGTCGCGAATGCCGAAGCCGCAGTCGATGAGCACTCGCGTCTCACCCGCCTCGACCAGCAGACCGTTGCCTTCACTGCCGCTGCCGAGACAAGCGAAGCGCACGCTACTTGAGCTGATCCTTGAGCAACGCGAGGATCTTCTCGCCGCTCTGCGAACGGTCCGCGACGCCCGCGGGATCCTCCACCGTCACCAGGCTGCGAGGATCGGCCTGCGTTACCACCACCCGATACTGTTCCGGCTTGTCCGCTTTGTCGGTCTTCCAGAACTGAAGCTTGGTAATCGTGTCGGCCAGCCAACCTTCTTGTTTTTTTTTGGCAAGATCTGGATCCGAATAGCGGACAAAATACAGTCCTTTCGAACGGTCGCGATCGACGACGGTGAAGCCGGTGCGATCGAGCGCGAGTCCAACGCGGCGCCACGCGCGGTCGAATGCATCGTCGACGACCAACTGCGGGAGGCCGTTGCCGCCCTTCTCGATTCGCGCGCGATCGGGTGCATTGGTCATGGCCGCCACCGCTTCCGCAGCCTGTGGCGCCGGCGTGCCGAAGGCGACCATCAGGCGTTCCAGAAACTCGGCCTCGAGCTCCGGATTCGGAGGCACGAGTGTCCACTGCCAGTCTTCACCCGTGCCCTGCGAAAGCTTGGTCGGCACTTGCGCCGCACCGCGATGGCTGATGAAGATCTCGACGGTGCCTGGCTCCGCGCCGCGCTCGATTCGGCTGCGAAACTTGTCGCGCTTGTAGGTATCGTTGCCGAAGCTTATGTACTTGGTCGTGAATTGCTGGAGAAAATCGTTCGGCCGGTCGGCGCGATTCTCGGCCCAATCGGTTTCCATGATGCCAAGAGCAGGTTGCTCGACTGCAATCGCAAATCCGTTCTTGGTCCAGAAGTCGTGCAATGTCGCCCACGCCGCTTCCTGCGTCGTCTTCACGACCAGCCAGCGCTCGCTGCCCGATCGCGCGAGGCGCGCGTCCGAACTTATCGGAAGAATCTCGGTTGACTTGCCTGCCGCACGCGCAGCGGCAACGCCCGATGCGGTGCTGACCTGATAGCGATCGTCGTACGTCGGCGTAGTGAGATCCGGAGGCACTTCAAGCGCAGGCGCGCTGCCGGCCGACTTGTAGTCAATTTTCTTGCCCAGCGAGAAGGTCATGGACTCGCAGCCGGCAAGCAAGGCCGCGGCCACGACGGCGGACATCCCCGCTCGAGACATCCGATGCAGCAGCAATGTACTCAGCATTCGATTTCTCCGCAAAATCTTCACAGGCAGCCAGCCTCACGCAGCGCTGTCCGCACGGTGTTGTGGTACGGCGCCGCCAGCGGCGTAAGCGGCAGCCGCAGCGTTCCGCCGATAAGGCCCATCTCGGCCAGCGCCCACTTGACGGGTATCGGATTGGCCTCGACAAATAATTTGGTATGCAAGGGCATGAGCTTCGCGTTCGCCGAGCGTGCCTCCTCCAGCCTTCCGCTCAGCGCGGCGTCGCACATGTCGGCCATCGCTCGCGGCGCCACGTTGGCAGTGACCGAAATGACGCCGTGGCCGCCGAGCAGCATATACGCGAGCGCCGTGTCGTCATTGCCGGAGAGCAATGTAAACGATTTTGCCTTGGGCAGGCGCCGCATCAGATCGACGTGCCGCACAAGATCCGACGTCGCGTCCTTGATGCCGACGACGCCAGGGAGTTCCGCCAGGTGGAGCACCGTGTCGGTTCCCAGATCGGCCACGGTCCGCCCGGGAACATTGTAAACGATGAGCGGCAGGTCGACTTTGTCGGCAATGCTTTTGAAGTGAAGATAGAGACCATCCTGGGAGGGCTTGTTGTAGTACGGAACCACCGACAGGCCATACGACGCGCCCACCTTTTTTGCGTATTGGGTCTGCTCGATCGCCTCGGCGGTCGAGTTCGAGCCGGTCCCCGCGATGACCGGGATGCGGCCTTTGGCGTGGTCAACCGCCGTCTTGATCAGCAGGCAGTGTTCTTCGAAGGTGACGGTAGGCGATTCGCCGGTCGTGCCGACGACGACGATTCCAGCGGTGCCGTTGGCGACATGAAAATCGATCAGCTTGCACAGACCGGGCAGATCGAGAGCACCTCCCGGCTGCATCGGCGTCGCGATCGCGACGAGACTTCCCCTCATCGACTCAAACCCGCAAAAGCGCCATTTTACCCCAATCGCCGGGACCGGGCACGGCGCAGCAGCTCTCGATCGTGCGGCGCGCTTGCGCTAGCGAGTGGGGGGCGAGCGGCCGCGAATCAGCGCCCGGCGGCGACACGCGACATTCCATCTC
>Ga0210402_10000582_pt1 | contig 40479 bp, 44 predicted proteins | sample IncBWC7MmetaG_FD_161055 | JGI IMG/M metagenome (GOLD analysis project Ga0210402, IMG submission 161055) | Forest soil microbial communities from Barre Woods Harvard Forest LTER site, Petersham, Massachusetts, United States - Inc-BW-C-7-M | ecosystem: Environmental > Terrestrial > Soil >...
TGCGCAGCAGGGATGTAATCACGCGGCCAAGGAGAAAACATGCAAAGTAGAGTCAAAACAGTTCTAGCAAAGCTGTACAAGATAACCGGAACCACGGAGAAAGGACACAGCAAGGCGTTACTGATTGTTTCAAGGAATCCGCAAGATGCTATCAAGACCGCTGTCACAGAATTTTACCTGGAGCGCGTCACGGAAGTTTCCGAACTAGAACAAGTATGGACTCCGCGTAGCTTGTAAGGCATGGCCGGGTGTGCAATCTAGCATCCGGTGCGGAAACTAGTAGACAAGAAAACTCCTTGCTTCGTTGAATGCCTCGTTTTGTCCTTGCAATCTCTAAAGTAGTCTGAAATACTTGAGCCGTTCAAGTTTATGAAAAGTGAAAAAGACATTATCAGCCGTCACTTCTCGAAACTAGGGAAGAAGGGCGGGAAAAAAGGCGGCAAGGCGCGTGCCAAGAAGTACGACGCTGCCACGCTGAGTAAGTGGGCACGCAAGGGCGGTAGGCCACGCAAGAGCGAAGGGAAGAAGGGAAAACCGCAATGAGATATGACGATTTGTTGGAGCCGAAACAGCAGAAGTCAGACAGCGTCAAAGCCAAGCGTGGCGTATACGAGAAGGAACCCGGCTCCGGCATTTGGTGGATTCGGTACGCAGACACTAGCGGACGCATACGGCGCGAAAAGGTTGGGAAGAAACAGAAGGCGATTGATCTGTATAGCATGAGGAAAACTGACGTTCTATACGGCAAGAAATTTCCAGAGTCTATGCGTGTGTCGAACATAAAATTTGAGGAACTGACGAAGGACACACTGGAATACTCCAAGACGCACAAGGCCAGCTACAGGATGGACAAAAGCCGGATGGCGGTCATAGTCAAAGAGTTCGGCCAGCGTCCAGCCGCCTCGATCACCCCACAAGACATTGAAAAATGGTTCGCTCACGATTTCAGCGAGCACAGTCCCGCTACAGTCAATCGTTATCGGGCTTTGCTGTCTCTGGTATTCCGGCAGGGGATTAGAAACCGCAAGGTGGCGGCCAACCCGGCCAGACTGGTGAAACAGCGGCCAGAGAGTCGTGGCCGCGTGCGATGGCTTCAAGCCGATGAGGAAACCCGGCTCAGAGCCGTCATGGAAGCTCACTACCCGCACAGAATCCCCGAACTGGACCTAGCCCTCAATACAGGCATTAGACGTGGTGAGCAGTACGCTATGACGTGGGATAGCGTGGACTTTGAACGCAGACAACTGCACATCATGCACACGAAGAACGGGGAAGATAAGTACGTTCCCTTGAATGACACTGCAATGGCCGCGCTACGCACAGCCAAGCAATTCTCGACTGGTGAGGCCGCTGTCTTTACAAATCGTCACGGTGAGGCTCTGCAATCGTCCCGGCAGTGGTTTAACAGGGCACTCACGCTGGCAAAAATCACAGATTTCCGCTGGCACGATCTGAGGCACACGTTCGCATCGAAACTCACCATGCTTGGCGCGAATCTTAGGACAGTCCAGCAGCTAATGGGCCACAAGACTCTAGCCATGACCGTGCGCTATTCGCACTTGTCCAGTGCTCACCAGCAAGACGCGGTGCAGCTACTGTGTGGCGCAAAACCAGCCGTACAGAGCGAACCAACTAGCACCACAACTGACACCAACGCAGAAACAGCAGTTGAAACGAAGAGCGCTCGAATACAGTAAGTCTTGTTTGTGCTATGTTTTAACACTGCCTTTGCCCGGGTGGCGGAATGGCAGACGCTGAGGACTTAAAATCCTCCGGGGATTTTTCCTCATGTGGGTTCGACTCCCACCCCGGGCACCATTTTATTTGGTTGAAAATGAATCAGTTAATGCGGCGAGGTCTCCCGTGTACCTGCGGTGTCCCCTGTGTTTGGGAAATTAGGAACGGATCGCGGTTCCATGCATTGCTCAAATCCGCTTCAAGCTGGTCCTGCCTGGCGCGAATCCAAGGCGAGTAATGTTTCTCGGTGACGCGCACGCTGGAGTGACCAAGCAGGATCGAAACCCGCTCGATGTTTACCCCACTCAACAGAAGTTCGACGGCGAATGTGTCGCGGAAACGGTGTGGGTGTCCGTCTTCGACGCATGCCAATTTGAACAGCCTGTGTAATCGGCTTTGCCAACTACGTACGATGCTCTCCAGTTTTCCGTCGCCGCTCCAGAAGAAATACTTTTCGCAAACTCGCGGCGTTTCATCCAAAGCCTTGATAACGAAGTCCGGCAAAACTGTACAGACGGGGACACCCGTTTTTGCCGTGTACAAGAATAACTTCTTGCCATTGATTCGATTCGTTTCCACTCCCACCACATCGCTGATTCGCAGTCCGCTATAACGCTGAAGGAGCACAAGGCCGCGTAAACGCCTGGCGTTTTCCAACCCATGTTCCGGCATCTCTTCTTTATACTTGTCGATCGCTGCGTAAATCTTTTGCATCTCTTCCGGGGTGAACGGAAGCGTTGGGCATAGCGTCACCTTTGGAGCTTTCAGATCGGCAGCGGGGTTATCTGGAACCCACTTTCGCTTCATTGCGAAGCGGAAGAACGCACGCAGCCGTTCCAGCTTTTTGGCGCTCGACCGCGGGCCGTCTTTCCAGCTGGCGCGAAACTGGCTGACTGCAGGGAGGTCGAATTCAGTGAGGAAACGAAATCCCCGTTTCTTCGCGAACTCCTCCATCTGCCGATCTAGCAGTTTGTACTTGCGAATTGTCGCGTACGTGAGCTTACGAGCTTCAAGGTCGGCTAGGAATTCTTTCCACGCCGCATCAATCGTCTTCGACTCCGGCTCGACCGTTCGGGAATCGCGCGCCTCCCACTCGCGAATCTTCTCCTGCGCGCGTTGCCAGTCCCGGAGCTTAAGTGATTCGCGGACCTCGACGCCCGCGAGGATTCCATCGACCCAAATTACGCATTGGCAATGCCGATACTTCCGGCCATCCGATCCGTGCTTGCATCTCTTTTGGTGTCTGCGATAAATCGTGAGCATATACGCGGATTGTACTGCTACCGTCCTCCTGTGACTACCAGATGCGTTCTGTGGACCCGCTCGACGACCGCAGCTGGAATCCGAAGCGTGCGGTAGCGTCGCTTTCGACTCATGCGGCCGCGCGCGGGCTCGAGGACCAGGACGCCGGGCTCGTTCTCGAACATGCGCCTGACAGTGTCCTCGCTGACGCCCCACTGCTCCGCGACTTTGGCTAGGGAGTAGTGGCGCTCCATCGCGGCCGTAGGAGACGGCGACGGGGCGTCGAGCACAGGTTGTGACTTTGCGTTCATTCCTACCTTTTAGTTCCTGACACTTCCTGAATTTGCGATGGGAAGGATGCCCCCGCTCGCACAACTGAAATGCATATCCTTGAGATCGAAACTCCTCAAAAGTGGGAGGGACTGTCCCGCAACTTCAGTTCAGTGGGACCCCCAACGATGTGATGCCAGGTTTCGGCCGCCACCAGGGGCTGGCCTCTGCGAGGCCGAAGGCCCCTTCCTTCATCTTCTTTCAGCCTTCTTTCACGAGGAAACGTGAAGGAAGTCCCGGTCGTAAGTAGTAGAATTGTCATGTACTTATCCCCCCTACCCCCCTTCTTTCACCAAATACACAGCTACTAGGTGTTCCCCACGCGAGAGGAGCCATTTCGGCAGCGATGGAGAGAGAATCTAGCTCGGGTGAAAGTGTGAAGGAAGCCGTGTTTCTTCTCGTAAGCAATTGAGAACACACCACATCATTCTTCACAAACTGATGTGAAGGAAGGGTGAAGGAAGTGGCAGAAGCCCGTCCGGTATGCATTCTACCCCCTCCTCAGAATTGTCTTGATGCCCTCTACCGCACGAGAATCCCGGGGATGCTTTTTCATGTAATCGCTAATCGAGTCTTCGGCGACGAGCACGTTACTCGGGCGCCCTGTCGTCTTTCTCGCGAAGAGCTGTACTTGGCCGGAATCACTGAGCGTTGAGAGGTGATTTTCACGCTGCCAATACTCTGTGTGTTGAAACGCACGGGTGAATGCGGTAAGTGTTATTCCATCGTCGCCTGCATCTTGAATCCGTCCCATCATCTTCGTGCGTTCGTACCCACCAGAGTTCATTCCCGTAGGGAGGAACGCGAAGATGGTCTCTTCTAACTGGCTCGCTCTTTCCACGGCCATGTTCCACGCCTGCGGTGTCACTTTGAGCGCGCAACTGGATGCGGCCGTGTAGATGGCCGCGAGTTTCAAAATGTGTCCGCGGTGACGATTGAAATACGGAGCAGACAAACTTGGATTGGGTTGCTCCTCAAAACGAGCCTTCGCCCTTCGATACCACTGCTTATATTCTTCAGCGACCTCCGATAGATCGACTTCGTTTGCTTTGATCGCGTTGATTTTCTCCAGGCTTTTTATCAGAGCCGCGGCCATGTCAGGATCCGGATTCTTTGGAATCGGAATGCACCTTCCGTCGCGCGGCAGTCGGTTGAGCATCCACCGAGGAATCCAGCCCCCCGTGCTGTCGCCTTGCATAACATTTGGAAAGAACCAGTCCTCTGAACTAGTCGCAAGAATATTGATGCGAGGAGCTTGGTCGAACTGGATTGAGGGAGTGTCCTTTTTCGGTTTCCCCGTACTGCGGTAGGTAACCGGGTGAGGCGGGCAGGGGTCATCGTATCTGTCCGTAATCCATTGCTTGAGAGTTGGGAAGTTCGGCTGATTCAGCTTCCTCATCTGCTCAGACATCTCTCCCCAAACCAGCAGTCCCGATGGGTTCTTAGAGAAACCCTGCATGGCGGCGATTTCGCTTCCCCAGTTGCTGGGCTGTATGAGATCCAAAAGTCCTACGCCGTGGAGGATCGGTCGCACGAGACGTATGAGCGTGCTGCGTCCGAATCCGCTGCCACTCAACAACACCTGCCAAGTGTCGAGAGTCAGAGGAGCGCCTCCGAAAGGTATGACGACACCTTTCTTATTCAAAACGGCCGCGACGATCTGCTCCGCAACGATCTCGTGCGCTACCTTAGGCGCCTCAATCACATCGGCGTAGTCAGCGTAGCCGCTGATGAAGTTGTTGGTCTCGGCTCCCAGCGGCTTTACTGCTACCAGCGCGGGTGACGACGAGGTGGGGATAGCGGCATGAGCTAGGCGGGCTATGCATGTGGAGAAGTTAAATGCGGGGGTGTCTTGTGCGATCATCTAGGGAGTCTCCATTTTTCAAGTTTTCGCTGATTCCACTTATTTGTTGCCGAAGAAAGGTTTGAGAAGCGAACAGATTTCGCGCGGCCACAACGGCACCGCGGCTGTATTCAAGCTGGAACTGTTGGCCCTGCCCTCCGTCGTCTCGGAATATGAACATTACTTTCCCATCGCCGCTCGGCTCGGTGCGGAGGAAGGGAAGCTGGCCGTTGGCATGAAGATAGATTCCGAGCTGGAGGCTTTTCGTGGCGAATTCGGGCTTGATGGTAGTCATAGCGATTGATAGCTTTCAGGATTTGAGAGCACCGCGGACAGTTCGGACTTCCAGTCTTCCAATCGGTCCGGCGATATTTCAAATCGTGCGAACGATCGTGTGAAGTAAGCGCGGCGTTGAGCATGGTGGAGCATCGACTTCGAGAGGCTCGCGGCCTCTTGCTGTCGCCAGCGGTTTTTGAGCCGTTCAATCACCGCTGGCCGCAGATTTGCATTCAGTTTCCACAAATCGAATCCAATTCGCAGCAAACCGTTCGGTCGGCAGACGACGTGAGCTCCAACGTTTGCCTCGCGGGTCTCCCGATCGTGGCGGGTGTGGAATTGCGCCTCGTCCTCTGGCGTCATGCGGCACCAAGTAGAACCGCACTGCATGAACAATTCGGAACGGTTGCTGAAGAAACGTACATTCGGTAGGTAGCCCGTTGTGGGCACCTGCGTTAAGAGGGCGCTCATCTCGAGTCTTCCGCAGCCAACAACCCGCGATGAAAGAAAAGAACGCGAACCGCACGCAGCCGAGACAGCCACACACGTGCGATGCAGACGCCGCAAAGATTGTCGTGGGCGCATTCGTGATTGAAATGAAACCGGAATGCGTCGCAGCAGAAGGGCACGTTCTTCTTCGCAAAACTGACTGGGAATTGATCTTTCGTTCCGCAATCGGGGCAGCGAAGTTTTGAATATTCACTCTTTGATACGGCTGCGGCGTTCATAGAGACTCCCCGTTCCAGACTTTGTCGATGGGATCGCGCTGATTCGAGCAGAAGACGGAACTGGCTCGGATCCACGGCTTCCATTTCTTTTGATCGCAAGCGCAATGCACCACCACAGCGACACCTGGAAGCCGAGACACTTCCGCGCCATCGACCATCCCAAGAGTTTCGGGCGCTTCCTCTCGATCGCTGCCAAAGACCACAACATTCGCTACCTCAAAATCGAGAATTGGTTTCCGGCAGACGTGGCACAATGGCACGTGGAAAAACCCCTCTCGGTCTCCGCGTCGAAGCAGGACAGGAACAAGCTGCGTTGCGATTGATGTTTTGGGCACGATTTGCGAAGCCACCTTTCGTTTCGATTTAAAAGTTGAGGTTGATTTATTTACAGTTAGTTTGCTCACTGATCTCCTTAGATTTACCGGCCGGAGTCGCCTTGAAGCGCTCCGGTCGTGTTGTTTTCTGTTACCGGGTTTGCCCCGACGAATTGTCGAGGCTATTGCGAAGCAATTCATTCAACGCGGCGAACGGAATAATTCTCCGCCGTCCGAGTCGAACCGTTCTAAGCCTTCCGGTCTTTGCGAATCGCCGCAGGCTATTTTTTGAAACGCCCGTCAGCTCTGCTGCTTTCGCAAAACTCACTGCCAAGGGCCGCTCGCCAATCGCTTCCAGTGCATTCATTCTTTTTTCCTCGTTCCTTTCGGTGGCGTGTGGTCACTGCTGCTTCGTCCACGCGCCAACTATGACAGAGTGCGAAAGGTTAGCGCGAGTCCGAACGGGCAGTTTCGCGCTGATGGTGGGAACCCACAGCACTCACGCACCCCTCACAGTACAGAAATGCTGTAGAGCAGCGCGAGTCAACTGAAAACAAAGGAGTTAGCGGAAGCCGATTTGGGTGATTTGCCTGAGACGCGTTGAAAAATGGATGCTTTTTTCGACCAGAAATAAGACTCGGCTCGAATCGGGGAATATCGCTTGCGGACACTCCGAGACTCTTGGGAGTACCGGATGGGGGCGGAGTAATGCCGCCGTGGGACCCGCGTCCAGTACGAGCTTGAGGGCCGCCCGGGTGCTGTGACGGCGAGAATGGGGATCGCACGCCGTCAAGCGCTCATCGTTGCAATCACCTAGGGCGGAATTGCAAGGTCTGGGAGAAATCGGCCGCGAGAGTATTGAAATCGCGATTAAGTGCTGGAGATTTTTCACTCTTTTTCATCGAAAAGTTATAGATAAGCTAACGGGATACCGCACCACAGGCGATCAGCCCGTGTAATACTTCCACCGTGGGGGATCGCCTGAAATGGGAGACCACGAAGACGCCGATTACGAAGAATACGAAGGGACTGATCGAGAGGATCTGGAATCAAGAGTCGCCGACCTTGAGGATGCGGTCGAAAAAAGCGGCTCTAGCTCCGGCGCTGGCTGTGGTTCGGCATTCTATAGTCTCGGGGCAACTCTGGCCGTCGTAATATCTTGGGAAGCGAATCATGCCGTGCTGTGGGCCGTTTTGCATGGCTTTCTTTCTTGGTTTTATGTGATCTATGCCGTAGTCGCGCATTCGGACAAGGTGAAGCTGCTTTGAATCGGGAGACTGTTTCCGAAGCCCAAGCTCTCCGATGCCGAACCATTAGGTGAAGATGGCCGCTGCGCATTCCAATTGGACGCTCGAACATTTAGCCATCGGTTTTCCTCAACCTTCTGATAACTATACCCAGCAGCGTCGCTTCGTAAAACGGACTGACCCAAACGCCAGTGGAATAATAGAATTTAGCCTGTACCTTAAACGTGACAGGACCGATGGGCACGTCTGGACCAAGTGGCACAATCGCCGTAAATGGGGTGGACTCGAATCGGACCGCTTCCACGTTTGATGACTGTAGTATCTTCTCGATTGTGAATCTCATCAAAGGTGTTGCTACCGGTCCACTGAATACCACCTCCAGCCGCTCAACCCAGATGCCGTACTGCGACAGATTCCAGAGCTGCGCTTCTAATGTTGTTAGGTCTTCGCCTATACCGTCTCCCGTAATTCGACAGAAAAGGAGGGGCCGCAATCGGCTTTGTTCGATAGAGTTTTGGAGTTTGTACAAACGCCTCGCGAAGATGCCTTGCATGAAGACAGCGACAGCAATTACGGCAGTGAGAAGTAAGTTTCCCCAATCGTGGAGCCACTGTTTGGCAAATTCAACCGTCGCGTGGTGGAAAAGGCGGGCGAGGTAGTCCAACATCGTGTGGTTAACCTAGTCAAAGACGTTTGCGGCTACAGCTCCCGGCAGTTTATCAGGGAAGTGACGCGGGCCACTTTTCGTCAATCTTTTCAAGCATCCGGGGAGGTAGGCTGCGCCAGTGGAGTTTGGCCCTCCCCGAATGCTTGGTACTACGGAGGTAACACTACGGTCGAGATTAGACCAGACCGCGGTTCCCGCCGACTGGCAGAATTACTAGGCGAAGCCTAGCTCTCTAGGACTGGAAGAGTAGCCGGGCCACTTTTCAAATCGGCTCAGTGCGTTAGTACTTAGGGGAGGCATGTGGAACTTGGCGAGACGCCTGCCTCCCCCGAGTACAGTCCAAGAGACGCTTTCAAACGTATAGACCAAACTACGGTTCCGGCCCTACTGGCAGAATTACCAGGGGGGCTTTTAGGAGCGCACAAGGCGCGAGGCCGGGGAAACCGGTCGCGATTCCGCTTTTTGCTCGAGAGCAACGACGGCTCAGGTTTGTCGTCGGTAAGATTGCTTCAAGTGCGAATCGTGTGCGAAAAGCAGCACGACCAGGGAATCCGCGACCACGCGACGCGCTAGGGCAGGCTGGCCCTACGATATAAGTCCATTTCGCGGAGAATCCTTAAGCCCATCTCCGCAATGCTGAAGCACTTGGCAGCATCCTTAATAGGAGTATTTTGCGTCTCCCCAATGCAAAACACTGTTTCGGGGCCAAAACAGGTTTTGCTGAAAATCCGCAGGGAGATGGCCCACATTCTTCCCGGTCGAATATCTTTCCAGGCATAATGCATTCAATCTCTTTCCATTTGCCAAACAGACGCGATAGCTCAGACTCGAAAGCCGTTGCTGCAAAAACAACCGCCATCGGATAGTCTTTTTCTTCGAGCAGTTCATGCCTGCTCTTTTCGAGCAGCAAAGGCCCAATTGTCGTATCCAATCCAAGAAAACTGATGTGAACAAACCCACACTTGGGGTATGTCCAATCAAACGATGTTTGGTTTAGGTGAAGCCTCAGCGTAGATGGCTCTTTGCACTTGTGACAGCCAAGTCGCAAAGGAACCTTCGCCGAATGTCTTTCTGATTCTGTGTCTGGCTTCCCCATAAGGCAGTCTGCTGGAGGGATTTTACCTCGACAGCTACCTTGCGCGGTACTTAGTTGTGTTATAGCCTCGCGGCCAATCCCTCTTATGTCCAAAAGGTCAAAGCGCAGAAGGAAAAAGAAGCCACAAATAAAGGCGCCCACAATGCCGCAGCCAGCGTCCCAGCCCACGGCCGCCAAACCCAGCAGGCACGGACTATTCTTAACAATAGTCGGATTAGTCCTAACAGCAATAGGGCTAGTAGCTTTGATTGAACTGTTCCCGCGTCTATCGGCATCAGCCAATTCGCCAACAAACTCAGATGATCCGCTGAGTTCATCGAAGTTCAGCATTTCCAACGATGGATACATGAAAGTTACAGATGTAATGTCCGCGTGCTATCTGTGGAAAGTAAGGATGGCTCAGGGGGGAAGAGTAAATACGTTTATTGATAGTGGGTTGGCAACAATAGTTCGACCACCTGAAAACACGCTTAAGCCTACTGAGGCATTCACTGTCCCTTGCACTGGCAACAAATTGGTGGGCGCTTCCCCGCCTTATACACAGCCTGTCATTGCTCAGGCTGATTTGGCGATCGTGGCGTATTACAGAGTTTGGCCCTTCACGTTTTACCGCGACCACCGCCTGTTTCGCTTTGTTGCCAGCATTGGAAAGAACAACGAAGTAGTCTGGGAGAAACAACCTTCAAACATTTTGGAGGCAGATTTTGAAAAGTGGATAGAGACACATGGCGGAACGTTCCCGCCCGTACCACCACGGCGACCGAATTTCCCTTAGAGAATACGCGCTCGACGGATTCCACCTCCTCCTGCACGTGCGCAGGAGTGTGACCGTCGGGATAGATCACTTTCCGTGGACGCGCCGATGCGAGGGAAGGACCTGTGCTTTAGGCGGCTTGCTCATGCTACTTGCTGCCCTCGAAAAATTGAGTTGCGAACTGTCCTCACCGTTTCGGCGTAGGAGAAAACGGGGGCGGCCCTAGTGGCGGTCGCGGAACTACGCCAGACGGTGTCGTGAACGCTTGATTCTGTTCCGGGAGTTCCCAGGTCGGACCGAATGGCGCCAGCCGCGGCGTCCACATCGCGATTGGCATCGTTGGCGGCGAGAAGCGCGGATAGGCGCGGAGGGAGCAGGTGTTCTGCACCCGCGAGTCAGCGAAGCGCGAGAATCCGCTTGTGAGATGCGGTTTTGTGCAGGGAGAAATTGCAACGAAATCAGTGCATGGTATCGAAGAGTTTCGATGCCTTAATGTTTAGACCCCCAGCCAACTTCATGATGTTAAGTAGGCTCACGTTGCGCTCCCCGCGCTCCACGCCGCCTACATAGTTTCGGTGCAGATCAGCTAGTTCTGCCAGCTTCTCTTGCGAGAGCTGACGCGCTAGGCGAAGGGCGCGGATGCGCTTGCCAAATATGATTCGCGGATCAGCGGGCACCCCGCAATCTTGAGAACGTGACCACTATGAGTCTACACACGATGAGTGTGATAGAGTTGGGCACGATCTCGCTTAGAGGTGCCTCAATGCACGTCCATCCCGGCGGTTTCCAGACCAAGCTCCAGCATTTTGGCCGGTTAGCTGTGTGCTCTGCTCTCATAACACTCCCCACAAGGCTCCCTAAACAGTCGTCCGCGGACATAAGCCAACTGGTCAAATCGAGTATCGACGCCGTCGTTCTGATCGTGGTAAACGACGCGAGTGGAAAGCCAGTTGCACAAGGCAGTGGATTCCTGATCTCTTCCGATGGACGGATCGTGACCAACCACCATGTAATTGATGGCGCTGCGTCTGCGATCGTGAAGCTAAATAGTGGAGCGTTCTTCCCGGTCGAGGGAATCATTGCGGACGATCCCGAACATGATTTGGCGCTGATTAAGGTGCCCGGCAAGAATCTTCCTTACTTGAATCTTGAAGATTCAGATAGCCTCACAGCCGGTCAGCATGTCTTGGCAATAGGAAGTCCTCTTGGACTTGAAAACTCAGTTTCGGATGGCATCGTCAGTGGGTTTAGAAAAGATACAGACGGGAAGGACTGGATTCAAACTACTGCGCCCGCATCGCATGGAAATAGCGGTGGCCCATTACTCGTCATGGACGGGAAAGTCGCAGGCGTTCTGACTTGGAAAGTTGGTGAAGGCGAGAATCTGAATTTCGCCGTCCCAAGCAAATTGATTGCGCCACTCTTGGCCAATTCCACAGTGGAGCCACTAGGAACAGCTTCAAAGACCGTTGCTACTGCGCCTTCGGGACTGAGCAAGGAAAAAGTTTGGACCTCTGTTACCAGCGGTCGTGACTATAAGTTGCGAATCGATGGGGATTACATCTACACCGAATGGATCAATCTCCCACCACAGCTACAGACGACCGCCGCATTCATGCGCTCCGAATTGAAGAAAGTTGGAGATAAGTGGGTCGGTAAAAGCCGCTCCTACTTGCCTTACGAGTACAAATCGGCGTATTTCGATTTCTGGAAGAACGGACAGACCGTAGGGACAGAGAACGTGAACTGGTGTCGATTGGAGTACGATTTTGAGATCGATACGCTCACGGACTCCAGAATCGAAGGTCGGGGAATGGGTTTCACATCCTTCGATGCCAAGAAATGTAAGCCTGGAAAAATGGAATTGAAAATGTTTACCTGGATTCTGAAGTGACGTAAAAGGCGTCTTTCTCCCGCCTTGGCCCTTTCGTCCGGCCATGCGCCGAGAAGGGATTGCTCCCTCCCCAGCGATGGCGCGTGCGAACGTGAACGCTGCGGACATTAGTTGCCCGAGGCGTCGTCCTGCTTCAATTTCTCGAAGTTGGCCGTATGGCGCAGCAATCCACGAAAATACGCTCATTGATCGGGAGACGCGTTAAACGTACAGAATTGAACTGTTCTATGAGATAGCCTGCCGTATCTTAGAGGAATGACAATCTCAGAGCTGACACCGGAGCATTTGCTCTCCATTCCCTGTCCGACGTGCGGAGTTGATTCCGGTGAATTCTGTCTGTTGCACTCAGGTGGGCCAAGCCCCGACCCACATATTGACAGGAAACTTGACGCAGTGAAGACGATTGAAGCAAGGACATTTCATCAGCCAGGCACGCCAGAGTGAACGCGCTTCGCGGCTAACCTGTTGGTACTAACCAACGTAAACGTGAGTCCTATTGGCCTCGTTCAGTTCCTCGTGCTTCGATAGCTTTCATGGCCAAAATTTTCTACTGCGGCGGAATGGTAGGTCGGCTCGGAATGTTGCGGGCCGTCATTCCGGTTGCTGACTTGTCAGGCGTTTTGTCACAAGAGAATCCGAAGTACGTGGGCAAATCCTTCCCCAAAATAAAGCAAACTGGCCCCTCGTGCACCGTGATCGAGGTCCTTCTGAGTAGGGCGTTCCGAAACACGAACGGGAACGAGATCATCTTCAAAGAGCGCAAACCGACCATCGGTGTGGATTTGGGAGATCGACCCAGGGTGGTCACTTTCGTGACCGTTCTTGCACAAACTTCCCTGTCCGGGTAGTGAATTATTTTGGTTCAGTAGGCTTTTTGGGTGCGTCAATGAGCGCCCTGTACTCTTCCGACAAAGCACGAATCTGATTCATGAGTGCAGCGTGCTCGCTGGTATCCGCCTTTGTTCGTTCCAGCTCTTTCCACAATGATTGGATGCGCCGTAATGTATCGTAGATTCTTTCCATAGGCTTCAAGCAACTCTATTCAGCTCTCTAAACCGTGCAATCAGGTAAACACCTGATTATTGCCCACCGCAAGCGGGCAAGCACTCGGCTTTGAGACAGAGTGGTCCACGCGGATACAAACAAAATGCTGTGCTTCTCTATCACAGCCAGCAAAACAGAGTACCGTAAACGATACTGCACAGGTTTTAAGAAGTACGAGCCTCAAGAAATGGCTTTGATATTCACCAGCAACGTCGGCTGTTTGTTGACGAACTGCGATGAGGATACCTCAAACTGACGTCAGTGCCTGATTGTCGCGTCACCGGACAATTGGTCTAGGTCGGGAGTGCAACATTCGGATTCCGCCGTCCTTACCTTCAGCGGTGAGGACAGCCTGGCCAGCAACAAGGCCGGCGCATTCCTTCCTTAAGTTCAGTGCGTACGCGCTCGATGTGCTGCGTTCTGGTTTCCGGTTTCTTGACCGAGATAACCCAGCAAATCCACTCATTGCGTGCCAGTGGGGTAATATCCTCCCATTTTGCCCGTGCCACAGGGTCGGAAATGAGAACCTTTCGTAAATCCGCTGGTACGCTGTGTACCGCGCCCGGAGAGAGCTCTTTCTTGTTCATGGATTTCATTCTACATCGTTACGCAATCAGTCCGGGGAGTCCTCGGATGCCGTACGAATTGGGCCGCCGAGAAAAGCCAATTTGAACAAGTGCGGATCGGCCAGATTTCACTTGTACGATTACGGCTGCCAGCTCAACCGGTCGACGCAACACTTCCTAATAGCCTGATCCAACAGCACTTCCCCGAGAGAACCGATCTGCTGTGCCGTACTCAATCAGAACCTAGCCAGGGCAATGTTCCGTTTGATTCAACACTTGTAAGCGATTTTAGCCTTTGAAACTCCAGCGGTTAGACTTTGAGCTTAGTGTTGCGTCGACCCATTGAGACCACCGCGTTAATCAGGTAGTGACTCATTCGTTCGGCTCGCTCGCAATCAACTGCACTCCCAAATAGCCTAAGCTACGATTCGCGTATGCGATATTTAGGATTAGTTGCTTTACTCTCGATCTGGGCAAACAACCCCGCCCGCGCACAAGAATCCTGCAAGTACGGGTCTGAAAATCCGTTTGACGAAATGGCGAAGGATTTATCCCAAGCGAAGTCGTGTAAAGCGGCGGCAGCCAAAATGCGGGAATGCGCCTGGGGCTCGAGTGCTGACACGCAACTAGCGCCTATTGTCATAAAGAAATGCGAAAGAACATTTTTTAGCCGTTTGTCTCCGGCAGCGCAGAAGCGGTACACGGACGAAATGCAACTATGCGCCTACGAGTTCGCAGGGCAGGAAGGCACGATGTATATGTCCGCGGCAGCTTTGTGCCAAGTTGACGTTGCCGCGCGTTTTGCCGCGGACCCCGTGGCGTCCGGCCGGAACTCTCTCCGCGCCAGTTTCGACTGTGACAAAGCCCAAACACCGCTCGAAAACGCAATCTGTTCCGACATACAGATTGGCCACGCCGATGTCGTCTTATCGCGAGTCTACGGCGGGACGCTGAAAAATTCCGATAAGGAGGAGAGGTCTGCGCTAATAGAAAGCGAAAAGCAATGGCTGCAAAGCATCCCGACAAAATGCGGCCTGTCGGGCACGCCATTTTCGCAGAAATCTCTCAATTGCGTGCGCGACGAGTTTGAAGTTCGCTTCACAATGCTAGACTCCTGCTTTGAAAAGATCTCCTACTGCTTACAATCGTATGCTGACGATGCCAAGCGACCGCACAATGTGCCATCAGCGCCCTCGGCACCAAGCCAGCGCGCCAGTTTCGACTGCGAAGCGCCGTCAAGCGCCTTGGAAATTGTGATTTGCGCTGATGCCGAGCTTGGACAGACGGACATCGAATTGGCGCAAACCTACCATGATGCGGGCACGGTTATTGTCAGTGTACAGAACAAGGATTTGATCGAAAGCGAGCGCCAATGGCTTCGGTTTGTCAGCAGGACCTGCCCACTTGGGACAGTCGGTGGTATTCCGTCCGTCCTCGCACGCTCTTGTGTCCGGACTGCGTTTCAAACGCGCATCGCGCAATTGCAGGCGTGCCCTCAAAAGAAGGTGCAAGAGCGAATCCCCTGCTTGAATGATTTTCACCTCTTAGAAAAGAAGTCGGGTACGCAATGATGATTGCTGGCTACTTTCCACTTGCCTGGTTTGTCGCATAACCGGACATTGAGAAATCGCATGCCTGGCTCGCGCCAGCTAGAACAACGCTGATCCGAGTGCAACGTTGCTTCCCAGTTCGTCAAGCGAAAACTCTAAATTCCCAAATAATTTCTCGCGGAGACTCTCATTCTCGGCGACAGGGGGGCCTTCCGGGACCTGCCCCTTGGTTCTACGGCTGACGCGGCACGACGCTTCGTTACTCTGTAGGTACTAGGTGACGTAACTCGTTTGCGCGATTCTGACATGAGCTAATGTCGCGATAAACACTGGCGAAAGTGCGTGTAAGGTGGCTGAAAAGTGCGTGGAAAATGCGGTCAAATGCAAATAGTTCTTGACACGATTATTGAAAGGTAATACAAGGTGAGCGAACGGAGAGTGCCGGTGTATCTAGCACCGACACCCTCCTAACCAACGAACCTTTAGAGGAGGAACGATGGCTACCGCCAGTATAAATCACGGTTGTAACGTCTACGAAATAGTCACAGACAAAATCATCAAGCAACTGGAATCAGGTGTCGCACCTTGGCGCCGTCCTTGGCGCACCGAATTGCCCGTCAATCTCATTTCGCAGAAAGCCTACCGGGGCATCAACATATTCCTACTCGGCTCCCAAGGATACGGCTCCCAGTACTGGCTCACTTACAATCAGGCCGCGAAGATCGGCGGCAATGTTAAGCGAGGTGAGAAGTCTTCCCTGGTGACGTTCTGGAATATTGGCGAAGAGAAGACTCGGCGCATGTCCGATGGCACAGAGAAAACGTCGAAGCCTATTCTGCTCCGATATTACAGCGTATTTAATCTCGAACAAACTGAGGGCATTGCCGAAAAACTCGGCTTGTCGTCCACTGCCCACATTGCGGACATCGACGCGTGCGAGCGAATCGTTGCCGAAATGCCGAATGCGCCAGCGCGCGAACAGTCTGACCGCGCGTGGTATCGGCCCTCGACGGATTCTGTAGGTATGCCCGCGAAGTCTTCGTTTGTGGGCTCTGAGGAATATTACTCGACGCTATTCCATGAGCTGACGCACTCAACTGGCCATCGATCGCGCGTAGGCCGCGAGGGCATCGAAACGCTAAACACTTTCGGCAGTGAATCGTACAGCAAGGAAGAGTTAGTGGCCGAAATGGGAGCAGCGATGTTGTGCGGGGTTTCTGGAATCTTGCCTGCCACACTGGAAAATTCAGCCGCGTATCTCAAGACGTGGATTGCCCGACTCAAGAGCGATTGCAAGCTAATCGTACAGGCCGCGAGTGCCGCGCAAAAGGCCGCCGATTACATAAGGGGGGAGTCTGCGATGGACTCTCCAGCCAACGAGGGGGAAGCCCATGCAATCTGATCTCGCGTTTCCTCAATCGCTCGCGGAGAAGTATCGCCCCACGCGCATAGCAGACTTCATCGGCCTAGACCGTCCCAAGAAAGTACTTTCCGCATTCTGCAAACGGCCAGCGTCTGGCGCATGGCTTTTTGTCGGGCCGTCTGGGGTGGGGAAGAGCACGATGGCGCTCGCTCTCACCGCCGAGCTACAAGCCGAATTGCACAAGATTCCCTCGCAGAAGTGCAATGCGGCCAGCATCGAAGATACCGTCCGTCAATGCTGGTACGCACCACTAACGCCAGGAGGATTCCATGTAGTGCTCTGTGATGAAGCGGACGCTATGACTAACCCTGGCCAACTACAGCTACTCTCTAAGTTGGATAGCGTCGATCCCGCACCCAACACGATTTGGATATTCACTGCCAACGATACCGAACGTCTGGAACGTAGGTTTCTCTCGCGCTGCAAGGTGCTCGAATTCTCCAGCTATGGTCTGGCCGAACAGATTGCCTCTTATCTCGACAAGGTGTGGCACGCGGAGGGTGGAAATGGGAACGGCCCAGACTTCGTGCGTTTGGCCAAAGACTCTCGCAACAACGTCAGGGATTGCCTCATGTGTCTGGAAGTGGAGTTGATGGCGCTATGAGTACCAAAGTAGTGATCTACGCCAGAGTCAGCACAACCAACCACGGTCAAGATGTGGGCCTACAAACACGGGAACTACGACAATTCGCGGGGGCACGTTGCTGGACGGTCGCGGGTGAATATATAGACGAGGGAGTAAGCGGGTCCAAGGACTCCCGGCCAGAACTCAATCGGCTGATGGCCGACGCGCATAAGAGACGGTTCGATGTGGTGTGCGTCTGGCGTTTCGACCGTTTCGCACGCTCCGTCTCGCACTTGCTACGTGCGCTCGAAACGTTCAAAGCCCTGGGAATTGACTTCGTTTCCTACTCGGAGCAGATGGACACTTCGACACCTGCGGGCAAGATGGTCTTCACCGTCCTTGGTGCAGTGGCAGAGTTAGAGCGCAGCTTGACTGTGGAACGTGTCCGGGCAGGTCTGCGGAATGCTCGTGCAAAAGGGAAGACGCTGGGAAGACCGCGCGTTACCGTGGATGCCGCAAAGATTGCGGCTCTGCGCTCACAAGGACTCTCTTGGGTGAAGATTGGCGTGGCGCTCGGGGTGGGAGAGGGAACGGTCAGACGTTCGGCCCTGACATCCGCCAGAAACCCCTCTGAAACCGTTCCCGTAAACCTCTAAGAATCAGCGGTCCTTACCTGGGTATCGCATCCCGCCAAAAACAGATGATTTTGAAGGACTCCCCCAGACGCGACTTCGTCAGCAATTCGAGTGTCGTATGATCCCGTGCGCGGAGCTAGGGGGCAGATCAGAAAGAAGCGTAAATCCCGTTTCCATACTTGAAACCTGTCATTTCCCCGGCAGCATTATAGCCGAGTCCAGCAGCAAAAGGACTGGCGGCCGCGGTCCTTCCGTGGGAGTCGCTTCATCGCAGATGACTCCCGGACCTGAGCAGGAGACGCGTAGGCGCACCGTTCCTACATCAATTATTGCGGGCCTTGGGGAGTCAGGAATCGGCTTGGTCACCGAGGCGAATCCGGGGGCCACAATCTTAAGCTCGCACCCATGCTGCAATACCGCCTCGAACTCGAAACGCCCGTCTGCCTTGGACTCCGTACGTCCGAGCGTCAGTTCCTTTCCTCTTACATGACAGGCCAGTTGGATGACAACCTTAGGGAGGGGAGACGCTGCTTCGTCGGTGATGGCACCCCGCAGTACCGTCGGTTTCGCCGACGACGAGGTGGCGTGCAAGATGCCAAGCAGGGCTCCAATTCCAACGGCAAATATCTTGAAATCTCGCATAATCCATCTGCTCCATTTATTTCGGATTGCCTGGGGGATAGTTTGGATTGCCATGAATGCAATGCTGGATTACAGCGGCTGTCACTCCAGCACTGCCGTTCACAGTCTGTGCATTGCCGAGGGTAATTTGCTGATTCTTGTCGTCATCGCCCACGCCCCCCGTGAGGTGTAGCATTTCATGGATAAGCATAACCTCTTGGACTTGGTCTTGCGTCAAGTCTCGAAACTCTTTGGTCGTCCGAGTCACCGGTCCATCGTTAAACTGACCGGTGAAGAAATAACGGTTCGACGCTAAGTAAATGACGCCCATGCCTTGGTTTGTCTGCGCCCCAACACCTGGTTTGATGTCATCGCCGAACGGCACTGCGCGGATCTTGTTGTCGTTGAAGGCGTTTTCCAAAGCTATTGCAGGATTCATTGTATTAAACACTTTGGCGCACTCCTCCTTGAAGAGACGATCCATTGCTCTCCTCACGGCTTGCGACAGAGCATCGCCGAGCGCTGCAGCCTGACCCGCACCACCGCAGGCGCCCATCATGACAGCATTGCCGATTCCCTCGTCGACGAAGGTGCCGCAGGGATCTTGGGGGCCAAAAAGAAGGTCGTCGAGCGGGTTCGGTCCCATCCCACCCCCTCCGCCTGGCCCGAAGATGAACCCGAGTCCACCGTCGCCGATGGAACCCCCTCCGCCGATGATGGGTTGGTTATAGATGGAGCCGCCGTCTGGGCCAAAGAAAGGATCATTCCCAACCCCGCCGCCGCCGCCTTGGTCGGTGAAGCCATTACACGGGCCCGAAGGCGGGTGGCTCCCCATCCCAATCTGAGGATCTCCTTCGTCATTTGACCCCGCATCGGAAGGGCCGCCGGTCTTTGAGTCTTGTAATTGGTCAATATCGCGATTTTGGGCGAAGCCGCCGGGGCAAGTGCCGAAAGGATCGGTCAGCATGACGGGCATGTTGCGGACGTAGGAATAGCGATTCAGGGATTGCGGGTCGGAAGTGCTGCCGGCGACGAGGTCGGGAGAGGAAAAGCGGCCGAGGCCGCCGACATAAGAGCGGGCTTGGGCGTAGTCGTTGCCAGCAGCCTCATAGTCGCGATAGTAGGCTGTGAACATATAGGGGGAAGCACCCGGTGAATACCAAGTTTCCCCAAAGGGGAAAGTGCCGCGCTGATCGGAGACGTTGCCGCTGGTGTCGGTTCTGACTCGCGGAGAGAGATGATCGTTATGCCAGTAGTTGGTCGTGCCACTCTGGATGCTGGCTACTCGCAGATTTCCCGCATATATGTATTCGTTCGTGGGAGAAGAAGGCGCGGCACCGTTGTTGTACTCAGCCAGGACTTGACCTCCGAAGAAGATCGTGACGATCGTGGTGCCGCCAGAGACTTTCTTTACGCGCTGGCCGTTGGCGTCATAAGTGTAGGTTCCGGAACTGCTGCCGTTAGTGGCAGAGGTCACGTGGTTTTCCGCGTCGTAGGCGAGCGTATTGATGCCGTCGTTGGTCATGTTGCCGCTCAAATCGTAGGCATAGGGCGGACCGATCAGCCGATTCGTCGAGGCATTCACAGCAAAAGATGGCTGAGGGCAAGTTATTGCGACGCAGCCCGCGCCAGGGATCGCCGTTTGCGCGGAGCGATTACCGTAGCGGTCATAGGTCTCAGAAAGCCCCCACGCCGGATAATTCGCAGAACCCACGGATTGAGCTGTCACCAAGCGGTAGAGCGAATCATAAGTATAAGATGCGGTGCGACCGTTATCCACACTATCCGTGATGCCGGAAATCAGGCCGTTGTTGCTTGGGGCGGAGGGATAGGAGTAACTCAAGCCGAATTTTGTGGTTCCGTCATGTGTGCAGTTTCCGTTTCGATTCGTTGTCGAGTAGTCCAGGCAGTTCAATTGCAAACGATCCGATGAGAAACCGAAAGAAGCGTAGATTCCGTTTCCATATTTTAAGCCCGTGATCTGCCCTGCGGCACTGTAACCGAGACCGGTGGCGAAGGGACTTGCAGCCGTTCCGCATCCAGTAGTAGATGGAGCAACTTCGCAAAGCCGCCCGGCTGCATCGACGCTTTGCTGCACAACGCGGCCAGAAGGATACGTGAGCTGAGTCAACTGGCCCGCGAGGTTGTAGGCATAGGTGGTCGTATACGTTGAGCTATTTATGACTTTTTGGAGCTGGGTCAACTCTTCGAGATTGTTGTACGTGTAGTTCTCGGAACCGACGCCATCGGTGATGGTGATTAGCTGGCCGATGCAGCCGGCGCCGTGAGCGGATGTACAGGACGAATCGTTTCCGTAAGCGAGGCCGAGAGTCGATGTGGCTGTGGCTGTGGTGCCGGTCGTTGTATAGCTAACGCTTGTAAGCCTGTTGAGTCCGTCGTAACCATAGCTCGTTAGAACGCCGCGCGCATCGGTGCGATAGAGAAGATTATCGAACGAATCGTACCCATTCGACTGGCAAGTGCTTCCGGAAAGTGTGCCGAAACAGACCATTCCGGCTTCCGGCGTGGTTGCGCTGTTCAAGCGGCCCAGGGCGTCGTAAACATACGTGCGTGTCTGGGAGCCCTGGGTGATCTGCGTCAGCTCGTTAAGCAGATTGTACGCGTAGGAGGTTTGCAGAGTCAGGTTGTTGCTGTTGTTGGGATCTGGCTCCCAGATGGTGGCCAAGCGTCCAGCACCGTCGGCCACCGACTCGCGTTTGATACCCTTGGGATCTGTAACGGTCGCAGTATTTGTGGTGTACGAGTAGCTCGTGGCGGAATTGTCCGGCAGAGTAACCGAGGTTGGACGACCAAGTACATCGAAGGCCGTAGTCGTCCAATAGGATGGACTGCCAGTGATGTAAGGATTGCTTGTTTTGTAGGCGCGCCCGGCGAGATCGTATTGAACGTTGGCCTTGGATATTACGTTGTTGTTGATGTCTTCAGCGGTAGAAAGGTAGGGGCGGCCCAAGCTATCCAGCGCGGAGATTTCCTGCACGGACTTTGCAGAGTCGATCGTAGCCGTCGTCGTGGAGGTGAAGTGTATGTCGTCGTAAGCGTAGGAAATCGTTCCGCCAACTTGCGTCGACCCCACTTTCTGCAAGATTTGCGTTGGCCGACGCAGGTAGTCATAAGAAATATTGGAAATCAAGGCGTTTGGGTCCGTGGAAGAGGTGACCTGGCCGGTGTAAGCGTTGTACTGGAAGGTGCTCTGGAGACTGGGTGACGAACCGCTGGTGACGGAATCGGGCTGAGAGTATTGCGTCGCGGAGGAATAAGCCCAAGTCTTGTTCTGGCAACAATTCACCTGGGCGGTGCGAAGGTTGCCAAACCAATCGTAGGTGAAGTTTTTTATAACAGGATTACCTTGTGTGGCCGGCGATAAATATGTCTGAATCATTGTTGGGTTTCCGCGATAGTTGAAACTGCAAGGGTAGCCCGCATCACCGTGCTGCAAGGCTCCAGTGGGACAATTGGCGGATAAGAGGGCGACACCGTCGTAGGTGCTGTCCTGCCGGTACTGCACGGTGCCGCTCCCATCCTTGACCTGCTTCGAGGTCACAAGGTTAAGGATATTCCTGCTCGTGTAGTTTGTTGAGGTCTGATAGGTGTACGTCGTGGTCCGGAAAAGACTCCCTGGGGCGCCTGAACCTAAATTGTACTCGGACACAGAATCGAGGAGGCCGTTTGAATCGTACGTAGTTGCGACTTCGGATTGAGTCGTTCCGTCTTCCAAGATTGTCACTTGCGTGGCGGGCGTGCCATTGGTGGCCCACGTGGTGTTGATGGTGCGCAGTGGTGTACCTGAACCCGGAGAGTTAGCGTAGATTTTGCGCGAGATCTCCTGGCCAGAGCTGTTAAAGGCTACGACCATGTCATTAGCCTGAGGCGTGTCGGCCAATTGAGGAGTCGTGATCGTGGTAGTCAGATTTGAAGTATTCCGGACATAGTTCCATGTAGCCGAAGTTGTTCCATCGCTCACCACTCGATTCATGCTAAGTGTAGTTCCATCCGTACAATTGATGCTGTCATGCGCCCCTGGATAGTCGTACTCGTAGTAGCCGCCGGTGGGTAAGGCGACCCTCTGTAGACGGCCCGTGTAGTAGCCGCTGTTTCCGGGAGACGGCTCGTAAGTAAACGTGTAGGTTTGGCTGTTGGGCAGCACAAGAGTCGATGGAAGACTGGCTGTGCCAGTATATTCTGTCACGCCGGAGCACTGAAAGTTCGTTTTGATGTTCAAGGTCTGAAGATTCAGAGTTGTCGTCTGGTAAGCGCCTGTGGGATCGAGGTATTGGTAAGTCATGGTTGAAGTCCCGGTGATAGTTTTCAGGGCAAGGCGCCCTGCGGAGTCGGTCCAGTCGGTTTCAGACCCATTGGTCGCTGAGCTAATGTAATTGCCGTTTGTGTCGGTCAGCCTGGAGGCTCCGAGTGAAATTCCACCGCTGCTCAAGATTCCCACGTCAACTGGATCTGCAGATGAGATGCTTGCGAGGTAACCGCTGCCGTCATTCGCATAACTGGTAAAAGTGCCGGAAGTAACGTCGGTCCCGAGGCAATCGTTTTCGACTTCTTGCCAAAAAAGTCCTAAGGGATGAGTAGTACCTAGGGCATCAATATAGTTGTAGTTTTGGTAAGTCGTGGTGTATATGTAAGTTACGTCGCCCAGGTTATGGTTACAGACTCTCTGAGACGTTGAGTAGTTGTATGTGGTGTACCCCGTTCCGAAGGCAGTTGTCCAGCCCCAAGAAGAGTTGTTTGCCGTGGGCAGCCAAATGATGCCAGCATTTGCCCAAATCGAGGAGTTATAGACGAGGCTGAGATTAAGATTTATACCGCGCCCGGGGCTCGACATGATGGGGATCGCAAGTAGGACGTTTAGGTCCTGGTTGTTCCTAACCTCTAGGCCGATGTGATCGAGAGAGCCGAAAGGTGGCAGGCCAGTTTGCGCCAAACCGCAGGCGGGTAGGAGCATAGCCGCAATAATGGAAATCAAATAGCGCTTCATGGTTTTCCCTCCCTACTCGACCTGAAATTGTGTTGCCGTCAAACCGGTGTTGAAGGACACACTTTGAATCGTGATCGTTTGCCAAGGCGTGCCGGTCATGGACTTGTTGATTTGGAATGGGTAGAGCACACCGTTCACTTTGGTGTAATTCGAGAAGGTAACTTCGATAGGTATGGCAGGTACTGCGCCACCGCCTGCGCGGCGAGAGTAGGCGATCTTCAGAGGCGTTCCCGACTGGATGTCAATCCAAATGTCTTTCAGCGAGAAGGGTGCCAATTTCTGTAACCGGCGCTTAGAAGCAAATGAATTCCAGATCTGAACGTGCTGGACAGCGACACCGTTCAGGGTCTCCTGACCGATATAGCGGAAAGATTCGTCCGAATTATTCAGAGCCGAAAGGAGAAGTGGAAGAGGAAAGTCAGGACATTGATCTGAAACTATCAATTCCAAGGGCGGATTCGCAGAGCCACTTCCATTTATCTCCTTCGCATCTCCGTTCGAGTAGACCACTTCTCTCTTGCCGTCTGGCAGGGTGAGTGTTTCGGCAGTCTGGCTTGTTCCCCGAGTGAGAATTTGGATCGACCCGCTTTGCGTGGTCGAGCCTTCGACAATGGTCACTGTTCCTGAGGCGGTGGAATCTGTAGGAGCAATACTGGCCATTGTCGCAACAGACTGCTGCAGGATAGCGATGGCTTGCGTGTCACGCTGCGGGGCTTGAGGTGAGGGCGGGGAAGACGGTTGCTGCGCTGCCGCGAAATGTGAACTCAAGAAGACGAGGGAAAAGAGCACGAGGCGAGAAAGGGACATGGATGCCTCCACAGGGAATAATGGGGAGGGTTTTACGCGGCTCAATACGTGCTGTCAAGCTAAATAAAGTACTATGGCTGTGAGTATCTTGTTACGGGCAACGGGATCGAGCGGGTGGACCCGGGAACAGCTATGACAACATCTCCGCTACCCGCCTCTACGACCGGAGCGAGACGCGCTCGGAGGGTAGTCCTACATTTCATGCCGAGGATGCCTGAAGATATTCCAATACTTGGCGCACAATCTTTACTGCCGAACTTATTCCAGCTTGTCGAGCGACGCTGACAGATGAGCTTCTGACCCAGCCTGCACGGCGATCTCGCGGGACCATTCCTTGAAGCCAGATTGAGTGACGCGAATTGTGTGTTGTCCAGGCGTAAGTTTCAGAGTGGCAGGGGTGGACTATTTCTTCAGGCTTGCTTGGTCTTTCCGAATAGCCTCGCACGCATCTTTGACGGAGTTTCCAAGTTCTCTGGTCGAGTCACTGAAGATTGCGTCACCGTCCCGGTTGAACACAGCGATCTTGTTCCGACGCCTCACCAGCCCTTTGCCGCCCTCATGGTCGAGGATCGCCGCATAATTTGCTCTATCCTTGTTATTCGTCACCGTATATTCGGGGCATCGCTGGTTGAAAGTCTTGATGACCTCGGCAGTCTGAGGCCGTGCCCCACCGCTTTCATGGCCACCTCCTGAACCGTTTGAAGCTCCCCAACCTCCACTCATTTCCCAGGACTGACTGTCTGCGACATAGATGCGGATTTTTCCGTCGCTTGTCGGACTCTGCGTAGTGGCAGTAGCGGGTTGCGCAGCGGGTTGGGGTGTAGCTTTCGGTGCCTCCTGCTGCACCGGTGGTGGTGCCTGCTGTTGTTGCGCTGAAATATGAATCCCAGTAACCGCCAAAGCGGAGATGACCAGAATCACCTTGGGCTTGTGCATTGTGAGTTCTCCTCCGAGAATAAGGTAAGTGTGCAGGAACTGGTCGAGGTAGCACAACAATTCTGACAGAGATGATTGCCGTCAGGGTAATGTACCGAATCGCAAAGTGATCGACCTTGACGGACGAGGGGAATCGGCACATGCTACGCGCATTTCCTGTCCCCAATTTCCTCTCGGAGGATTAGTTATGCACAAGTCACGATTCCTCGTTATTTTGGCTCAGATCCTGCTGTCGATTCTTCTCATCAGTCAAGTCCCATCGGGCACTTCAGCAGCGACCTGCACAGGTGCCGATCCCTGCCATGCCTGCAAGAATTGTAAGTATTGCAAACACTGCGCGAGAGATGGCGGTAAGTGCGGCGTCTGCAAATAGACGACGCACCAGAGCGCCGAGGTCTGTATGAGAACAACTAAGACTCTGCTCCTGCTGTTGATCGGCATCGTTCTTTTGTCGCCAGTGCAAGCGCAGAAGAAGCTTTCTGCTGCAGAAGCCAAAGAACATTTCGGGGAGAACGCAACTGTCTGCGGACAGGTCGTTAGCACGCGGTACGCGGATTCAACGAAGGGGCAGCCTACCTTTCTCAACCTGGATAAACCTTACCCAAATCAAATCTTCACCGTTGTTATTTGGGGCAGCAATCGAGGCAAGTTCAAGACTCCCGAGGTAGATTACAAAGACAAAAGGATGTGCGTCACCGGCAAGATCACGGCCTACGATGGCCTGCCGGAGATCATTGCTGACGATCCGAAGCAAGTTCGGATTGAGTAGCCTAGAACCAATCACTTCTGTATGTTCGCTCCCATTTCACCTGACGGCGACCAAAGTCCCTGACAACTCCATTGCCCGTCGAGAAGCGATCCTTGGGCCCGCGGGGCAATCGGCATCATGATACCGGCCCGCTAACGGATTTGAAGAGTCTCGGGCTAATACTCCCTCCGTTGCGGACAAGCAATCTCCGACGTACGTATTTCTACGGTATCGACGGACGGCGAGGACCGAGCTATTAGTGAACCACCCTCAAGGAGGCTTCCGAGATGGGGCCTTTGTCAGCAGGTCAGGAATCCATCGCTCTGCAAAGGCAACTTCCCCCAAACCTGTTGGATCCTTCCGATAAAGCAGGGCCGCTACTGTCAACGCTATTTGCATCCCCAGTGGTGGGCGTTGCTGTGCTGGATTCAGGGATGCGCTTTCGCGCTATCAATGCACCCCTGGCTACGATGAATGGGATGCCCGCGACTCGGCACGCAGGGAGGAAACTGCGTCACGTTCTAGGTGGTGCGGCGACCACAGTGGAGTGCGCGGCAGACCAAGTGATTCAGACCGGCAGGCCAGTTTCACTAGATCTCACGGCAACACTCCCACTTCGATCTAGGCAAGGGCACTGGCTCGAAAGCTTTTTTCCAATCCCCGATATGAAAGGTCGCGTGGCGCACGTCGCCGTAGTAGTTCTCGAAATCACGGAAAAAAAGAGCTTGGAGCGGTCGTTAAATCACATGATGGGGAATTTGATGTGTCTTCTAGCGACGTTGAAAACTCAGGCGGAGTGCTACGGAAGAATGCGTGGCTCGTGTGATGAGCGTTCCGAGTTTCTCAGGCGAACGATTGAGTTGGCTCAACTGTGCGTTGCCGACGCGCAAGCTATATACAAAATCCCGCGACTCGACTCTCCTGCAGATGCATCTCAAACATGCCAGCTCGACATCGATAATTTGCGTCCACGTTCAGGACCTTCCACTTCGGGGATCGATAAATCCAATCGAACTGAAGTCGGTTGTGCCCGCAAGCTGTCTCCGCGAGAGCGCACTGTTTTGCAACTCTTGGCAACCGGCAAGAGCAACAAAGAAGTGGGGGCGACGCTGGGGATCAGCGTTCGCACGGCAGAATGCTACCGCGCACGGCTGATCAAAAAGGTTGAGCTTCGCTCTCTGGCCGATTTGGTGCGGTTTGCCGTGCGGAACAAGATCGTCGAGGCCTAAAGTGGGCAGTCCCCTGAACGCGGGACGTGCTAGACGATTCCGGAGCTTGATCTAGACCTCCGTCATGCTTGTCTAGCGTCGCCCTCATCGACATTTATCAAATGCTACGACGATTCCCATTCCGGGAACTCGAACGGAAGTTGATTGTTCAAAAGTGCACAGTCTTCCACAGATCGTCAAAGATTTATCTTGACATGCGTTTACTACCAGTTATATATACTTTCGTGTCACAGATTGTTGCACTGGTTTAAGGAGAATCCGGGATGCTCCCAACCCCGCCCGGGAAGCATTGCCGTTTTAACCTTCTTTGTTCGAAGCGATGTTCGCGGCATTCAGGTTCAGTAGAACGTGCTGCTCGACTCCGTCCCCGACCGTCAGCCGCGATCGGAGACAAAATTGGCTGACGGGTCTGCACCACGGTCGCACAATTCTCCACATCTGAGTCGGATCAACTTTCTCATAGCTGCCATATTCAATGCACCATCCGTCGGCCTTGCTGTATTTGATACGCAAGGACAGGTGGTAATGTCGAATCCTGCTTTTTCTTTCATGATCGCTAACTCGTCGGCTTCATCGTGTGTCGGAAAAACGATCCGTGAACTCTTGGGCGATAGTGCCGAAGAACTTGAGCTTGCAATCAAGCAAGTCTGGGAGCCGGGTCAAAATGAGTCCGGTATCGAGGTTCTAGTAAGAATGCCTAACACACGTCTGGGCAGACATTGGCTTTTCAATCTGATCCCAGTTACAGATGAGGCTGAGGGGCAAGACCAAGTGCTTGCAATAACAATCGAGACCCACCATCAAAAAAGAGTCGAACAGTATCTTCTTACTTTGATGGCGGATATCAACTGGATTCGTGACCAGATTTCTAAAGATCCATCGGGTCTGCAAGATCGCCGCGAGATTATCCAATCATCGAGTGAAAGAGTGGGGCTTTTAAGAGAGTTTTCGGAAGAACTGCGAACCTTCTCAGCGATGCTGCGAGGCGAGGTCATTACGCCTCCTGAAAGAACTGAGACGGTTGGCAGTCAGTTAGAGCCCGCAAAACATGGCATGGAGACTAGCGAAGCGCGGACTAATAAATTCGTTACCTTGTCGCGTAGAGAAAAGGAAGTCTTGGGTCTTGTGGCTAGTGGCATGGTTAGCAAAGAGATTGCTCCACGACTATCTGTAACCGTAGCGACTGTGGATACTTACAAAGCCCGTCTAAGACTGAAACTGGACCTTCACTCGACGACTGAACTTGTCCTCTATGCGGTTAAACACCACATCGTTTCCCTTGACCCACTGTAGCCAGACCCAATGTAGTGTAGGGAATTTACGTACATAATTTCTTTACACCTTTTCGTGACATCAGTATTCAGCCGTATTTTCCCAAAACCCTGTCATCTATTCGCATGACACAATCTACGGACTAGACATATCTATGCTTGAAGTGTACTTCCTCTATATAACTCGGGAACGTGGGGGTGCTAATGAGCGATCTGTCCGAGAAGGGGATACGAGTGTCTGCGAAGCCAGTGCTGGCCGTAGAAGAGATTCGACGGATGCGCGGGGGATCACAGGCCCACTTGATGCGTTGCTCGGACGATCAGTATTACGTTGTCAAATTTCAGAACAACCCGCAGCACCGCCGAGTTCTGGTGAATGAACTCCTGGCAACAAGGCTGGCGGCATGGCTGGGGCTGCCGACGACGCCAGCAGCCGTTGTCGAGGTTTCCGAAGAACTCATTCGCCTGACGCACGATTTGGTGATGGAACTGCCGCGCCAGCGAATTCCTTGCCAGCCGGGATTGCAATTTGGTTCGCGTCTCTTTGGAAATGTGCGGATCGCAAACAACCTCGGTTGCCTTCCCTATGGAGATCTGTATACCACCGAACAGCTTGGCAGCTTTGCTGGCATGCTCATTTTTGACAAGTGGACCAGCAATGCGGATGGGCGGCAGGTTATTTTTTCGAGAGCCGGTGGCCAGCTGGGTTATTCGATGGCAATGATCGACCAGGGCTTTTGCTTCAACTGTGGTGAATGGAACTTTCCCGATTCGCCCCTGCGCGGGCTTTACCTGGATAGGCGCGTTTATGCCGAAATCAAGACCCTGGATGACTTTGAGCCTTGGTTAAGCAAGTTGGAGAGTGAACTCACTCTAGGTGTGCTCTTCGACCTCGCGAAGGATATCCCGCCAGAGTGGTATGCACACCAGACTGATTCACTACACAGTTTGCTGTCTCGATTGAACCGTAGACGGGGCACAGTCCGGGAGCAACTACAGACCGCGTGTAGGTTGTCGCCTCGTGTTTTTCCCAAATGGATCAAGGGCCGAGAACTACAGGGGAATTCCTGGTTTGCCGTGGCGTGAGAATGCCCGCGAGGCGCACCGACGATGCCTACGGAGCCCGGTGAAGTTGATTACCGTAAAACTCATAGAGAGTCCCAAGCTCCTCTGCATTAGCCAGCTTGTCGGCCAACCTGTCTGCGACGGTCTCAAGGTAACGTGCCAAATCAACTCCGCGTCTCGGCGGCTTCCTTAAGATCACGACTACTGTTTCTGTTGTCCCGGCACGCTGAGGGGATTCCCTGGCCCCCCAAGAGTCAGTCTTCCGTTCAGTTACATACCAAAATCCCGCACTCAACATTTCGGTTCTCCCTGAAGACTTCTCAGCAGGGAAGGAGATCGGCCTATCGCCCAAAACCAAGTGAAACGACACTCCATCAGAGCGCGAGATCATCGGCCCTTGGTTGTTTAGTCTGTCCAGAAGAAATGGTCCACCTTTCTTCTCGCAATGCGGACAGATCCCGAAGTTCCTAATCAAGCCGTTTGATGGTTCTAACTTCTGATCCGATCCGTCAGGGTTGAAGAAGCTTGAAAACCACCGCAGGCGGAACTCAGAAGTTCCCATGCGTCCTCCGAAGAAGAAGAAGGGCGTCCCCTCGTAAGGTCATCCTCCAGCTACCGCAAGGAAGCCAGTAAGATAAATGACGCCCTTCAGTGCGGGAGTTTATATACTCAGGTAATTAGCTTGTCAAGAAAATAGTTACCGTTCGGAATTACGAAAAGACTATGATGATTCTCTTGACATCTACATGCGATTGCAATAGATGTATGCCCGTCCAAACGTCTGTCCGCTTTCCGGCTGAAGAGGAGAATATGTTATACGCGCTTTGCTCGAATCGACGGTGTCATTACTCGGTCGAACTCCATGACACAGAAAGAGGACGTTCGATAGAAACTCCACAGAAGTGTCCGATCTGTAAGTTCGAAGTGATCTCGACCTGCCCTAATTGTGGCTTTCCGTTCGTGGGAGCGCCAGGATCGACCATATGCCAGGTATGCGGTTCATATATGAAGCGGTCGTCGGTGGAACTACAAGCTGGCGCTCTGGAATCTCCGAGTCAGTGACACGTCCCAATTGTCGTTTCGGTGTAACGGCTGAAGTTCGAAAAAATTCAACGTCTCCTCTGTGGAGGCTGCGAGAATGAGTAGACCATGCTGCACACAATTCGCACATTAGTCTCGCCCTTGATTGCAGCATTTGAATCGAAATAGCTCGTGCGCAGATAGTCGCCAGAAACTTGAAAGCCAATTGACGGTGACAGCTGGTACTCGACCCCGCCACCAAGAGCCCACGACAAATTGTTTGCATAGCCTCTCAAATAAGTGTTGTTAGCAGGAACCACGCCAGTGACGCGTGCCCCGCCAAACAAGCCATGAGTGTAAGCCGTCATTCGCTTGTACCGCACTGCGTAGAAAACGGGACCAGCAAGGTAGCTCAAAACGTCAGCGTGATGCCCGGTATTGAGCAAATTCGAGGCTCTTGCATAAGTGAAGTCGGCAGTTACACCAGTGCGCGGCAAGATGTCCGCCGTGAAAGCCGTGTTTACCCCAGATAGATTTACGCGACCAGATGATGGCATGGCGAGGTTTATGTAGGTATAGCCAACGCTGGCTCTAATGGCCAGTCCGATTGCTGCGGCGCCCGGTCGGCCTCTCGAAAGTCGGGAGCTGTTCTCAGTGTTCGGCGGTGACTGTGCAAGTGCCAGAGTCGGTAAGAACAAAAAGCAGATGGTCATCCGGGCAATCATAGGTCGGTCCTCACTTGACATCTTTGCTCGGTCAGAATTGCAGCTGGATCAAGGGTCACTCGACGGCATGTTGTTGAGCCGGGTTCGGATTCGGAGGGCATTGCTCGGTTGACCCTCGCCAATTCTTAAGAAGTCTCCCTTGGCAATCGCAGCGAATATCGGCACGAACTCCACATCCAGGCTCGCAACTCGATCAGCCCATTCAACAAAATCAACATGCCCAGCTCTGTCATACGTAATGCGGCTCGCCCGTCTATACTTTCTGTTGAGGATTTGGAGTAACTCATCAATGGATGGGGTGGAGAGCGTATAACTCAGTTCGACCAGCTTCTTCTTATAGAAAGAGCCAAGAATCCCGAATCGTCGAGCTGGGATAGCTTCCGCTAACAACTCCTGGCCCTCGAACGTGTTGCCTTTTGCCACGCTGCAATCCACCCACCGCAGCCAATTTGTCTTGAAGGTTTTGTCATCAAATCCCCCAGTCGGACGCATGACACAAGTGGCGTCTCTGTGGAGCGAGCGAAATCGTTTCAGAGACTCCCCGAGTCGATCGTTGTTCAGGTGAGGGATGCCAGATCGCCGTATTGCTCTCGCTGGCGCGATGCTTGCTGCGAATGAGGCTAGGATGAGGAAGACAAGCGCGAATCTGCACATTTTAGTTATGCACGCGGATGATTGGATACGATTCATGACTCTGCTGGTTCGAAGTGCTCTCGCTATTGGCAGTGAGTTACGGCTTCGGTTTCGGGGGCGGAAAGAGCGGAGTTACTTCAAATGCGGCGTTTTTGTCCGCCACAGGGTCTCTTGTGGGAGACTCAATTAGTTCGATCCGGTCAGTCCAGGGATCAATTCTCGTCTTGATTCCGAGCGGTAGCGCTCTTCGCTGGATGTTTCCGCTTTCAGATTGTGTTCCAGACCACGAATACACAGTCTCAGGTAGTAGATTGTCACCAAGATTTGCAGCAACAAGTTCAGGAATATGATGGGAGCTTTTCGCAAGTTCAGTAAAGAATTCGTGAATTAGTGGCATCGAATTCTTGTATGGTGAAAGTGCGATGTAATCTGTTGCCAGTTCTTGGATCTTCTTCCTTAACTTTGCGGGAGACGCGAAATTCATTTTGGCAAGGACATCTTGCGGGTCAACTTTGCCTCGGTACGCGTGAAGATACTCGGGCGTTGTCAATTCGATTCTTGCCAGACCAAGAGCGATGATCGCGGCCAATATTGCCTTGTCGCTTGCAACGTCAAATAACCCTCGACTGATGACGATTGTGTGCCCCAAGGTGAAGAACTCTAGTCTTGATGTGAGTAGTTCTCGACAATGGGCTTCGGGTTGAAAATGAACGTGATTCGCAGTCTCTACATTCTGCATGATCACATCGAGTACGCGATCCAGTTCGCTGGGTGCCGCCAAAAGCCCTACCTGCTCCAATCGAGATGAAAGAGTGTGTTCGACTTCACCCTCGGACCACTCTTGTCCCGCCGTGCTGGTGGGCGCTAGATTGTTGCTCAGGTTGTGTTGCCGACTCCGCGATGGTTGGTTCACTACCGATTGACTTGGGAGAACGGCGTCTACCAATACTGGTCCGTATCCCCAGAAAAGCGTTTGGGCTCTGAAGCTGACGCGATCCAATGGAATCGAAGCGATCTTGTTATATGCGAAGTTGGTTTCCTCAGCATAAATGCCCGAAGGTAACCACAAACCGGGCTTCACCTCGGTCCTATACGAGTCAAAGTGAAAGTAATGACCTTTGGCATCATTTCCGCCGATGAAGAAGCCTTTGTAGCGGACAATCGTATGACTCTTGTCCTCAACCCAGATCTGGCCGTCAAACATGCCTAACTGCTTGCTGTATCGGCCCACTGGAGAGACCTTGAACACTTCGCAATTCCAATCACCAAGCGATTCGCTACCAGTCTTTACGAAGGAGTAGTGATCTCGGTCAAAGTCCTCCATGTTCGGATGAGCCATTTGCGCAAATCCCTCGGGCAAGTATTCCAACTTTATGGAGACCGCCGATTTCGCAAAATGACCGACAGAACTCCCTTTTCGAACCCCTTTGAAGGCTAGCTCATCAACTCTCGGTCCAAGCTTCGCCTGACTCAAGAAATAGTGATCTCGGTGCGGCGTCACAACGCCGTCGTGGGTCTGCAATTCTTGAAGGTAGGTCTCGGCGATGGGAGTGTAGGCAACAAAACTGCCAACTAACTCTTTTTCTTGCCGGATGATCTCGTCAATCGTCGGATCGGCGGTCGCAGGAGTTGAGACCTGGCCAGCTACGATTTCGCATAGAACGCAACTCAAGAGAACAGCAAGCAGTATTTTCATGTTTTCCTCCTTAGCCTTGTCGCTTTCCGCATCCCAACGCAGATACTTTGAAACCGTTCACACAAACCCAACTGTCTGGTTTCTCTCGACGGGAGGATGCAAAACGGATGCCAACCTGGCTGGGGATTTTTGATTGGGTGAAAACAGGGAACGGCTGGTAAGCGCACACGCTAACTGATGTTGTTTGGTTGCACTTATAAGAAATCTGCCAGTCGGCGGCCAGAAAAGTAGATCGTCAGAGTCAAATAACGCCTCTATAAACTGTGTTCCACTTTGGAATCAACAATTCCCGTCTTGATTCTGCGCGGCAAATCTTGAGTCTCCAAGATAGACGGGCGTCTCTCCAAATCGCGCCAAACGAACAGCGTCTCCGAACTTTGCAGTTGGACTTTGAATTGCTCCCTGCGCAGAAGTAGCTGCACAGATGCGCAGCGAGCTGTCGAAGTCAGAATTGGTTTTCAGAAATGACCCCGTAGATGTTCGGAGGTGCAAAATGCACGTGCCTGGTAGATGTGTGTCCCGAGTAATTGTATTAGCTCTCTTCACAGTCACCGTCTCTCATGCCCAGGAGCCGCAAAAAGCGGTAGAAAAACAGGAGTTTACTCCAGCGCGAACCGAGAATTGGCCGGAACGAAGCAATGTATGGCCCACGCATTGGTACGAAGATTGGGAATGGTGGGCTGGAGAGGCCGTGCTTGCAGGTGAGGAATTTGGAGACAGTTATACGACTGCGAATCGATGCAAGGGATGCCAAGAAACCAATCCTCTGCTGGGCCACAACCCTAGTAATAGCCAAATTATCGCTCTTTCGCTCGTCAGCATGGGGATAAGCACCACGCTCCATATTGTTTCGTGGAAGGTCTGTCCCGATGTAAACAGGCGAGCCCGAAGTTGGCGCTTTGCATGTAACGCCTTCATCCCAGGAATAAGTTCAGCGATAAAGATTCCTGTTATCCTTCATAACTCACATTTGGACAACTCAGCCGCCAGACCGTCTTCGACATCATCTACCGTCATGCCCAATCGAGTGTCTGGCGGAGCTCTATCCGGAGGTTACATTCCTGAGACCCTCCGCCGAGCGAACCGAACACCTTTCCCGCCGAGAAGCTTCGGGGAGTGTCGGCTGCCGTTTTGTACCTCGTCGCGGTTTGCCGGAGATCCAAAGGTCGATCTGAGTAAGGTGGAGTTGGTCCACAGGTAATGAAAGCAAGCGAATGGCGGCGTCAATAAACAATGAGCATTAGAAAATTCCCATTTTGGAATGGTCTCGCAGGAACGAGTTTCATTTTGAAACTCCACAACAGTCTTGACTCAGAAGTTGGCTGTCACCCTCTCGAAGGGTCGTCGTAACTCTAAGAAAATACTAAGAATTCTGTAGGCAGGTCCATAAGTGGCTCGGAACTCGTAAATGGCGAGGAAAATGCCAACGTGCTTGGCGAGGGTGACCGGCAACCCGCTAGACGACAATCGTCGGGAGCTAGATCCGATGAGAAGACCCGTGATGATCAGGGGCGCCGCGCTTGCGTGGTTCTTCGCAGCTTTAACCTTTCTCGTCTTTCCTACGGGAACCCGACCAAATAGACCGACTCTCGCGCTTGGAGGTCACAGACTTGGGGAAAAACTAAGCAACTTCAAAGCGAGGCTCCCTAGTGCAGTTTGTCACCGGGCTTCGGATGGGGCGGCGGCGGACAAGTCTGGCAAGACCTCTGACGTTTCGGAGAATTCCGGAGTTGTAGGATGTTGCGTAGACGACCCCGCACAAGTGTCAGCTTTGTCGTCGTTCAAGATTCTATTCGTAGGTAAGTGCAGCGTCAGCGCTCGTTTCAACCAAGAACGTCTGACCAAGCTTAGATATGTGGTAGACGCTTCCTCCATCGATTTGCTTTTGCCCACTCTCACGAAAGTATACGGGCCCGTCACACAAGACTCCGTCAACGAAGATAATGTCAGCGATTCACTCAGCATAGATAGGATAGCGGGATGGTCAGACGGTAACGAAGTACTGAATTTGACGCTTACAACGCTCAGGGGAGACATCCTGAATCGTGACCCGTCCCTAAGTAAAGGACGACACGAGGTGAAATTCATCATCATGTGTTTGTATAACCAAAAAATGGAGGCTATGAAATGAATAAATCACCTGTGTTGAGCACGGGCGTGCAGGCGATGGCTAGCGACTCGGCCTATCTGTTCACCGCAAGGGCAGTAAAGGTACTTGTCAACCCGTTGAATGGACGGATACGACGCCTGGAGAGGGAACTTGCGACTGCGCGGCTCCGGTCCGGTAGAAAACGCAGATAGCGGCCTGGAAATTGCATTTGCACGTGACCGGGGTCAGTCTGCCCATGGCCCTCAAAGGGGAATCGTATGAGAGTAGATCCAAGTCGCATCCGGATTGCTCGACTCTTGCTTACTCCCTTGGTCCTCACGTGGCTGGCCATCGGGAGCGGACATGCTGGATCTCAGAGTGGAGATATTGTCGGGATTCCGTATGTTCACGTTCAAGATGGAGACACGGCTGAAATACAGAATATTCTAGCGACTAAGAAGGGTTGGTGGAGCAGCTTTAGGATTGCGTTGGGCAGCGACGGCTATCTGCCGGGTCCCTTGACCCCCGACTCTAGTCTTCTTCCCCAACGCTTGAGAGTGAAAGACATGTTCTTTGCTCGCGAAATTGTAATGTCAGGGCCGAAGATCGGAATGCTCCTTGAGCATCCTGCCGACAGCTCGCGCGGGTTGGGTGGTTTCCCGTGCAATGATCTCTATTACGGGGCAGACGATCTCATTTTGCGTGAGTCTTCGGGCGATGTCCACGCTCGCCCTTTTAGGTTTTTTGCGGACCTCGATGCCATTGTCCGGTCGGTGCTTTTTGATACTGTCGGATCGTTTGGGTATCAATTGCTTGCTACTACTGAAGCCGGGTCTATCTACCGGATCGACAAATTTGGAAAGGCGGTCCTTCTCGCAAGACTTGACGAGGATATTAAGGCGGCCGATATTGTGCCGCTCGATCCAGAGTTTGGCCCATTCGCGGGACAGATGATCTTTGTTTCGCGATTCTTGGGCAAAGTCCGATCCATCAACAGTTCTGGAGTTGTTACTGAGCTTGACGCCGGCCGCAATTTTCCAGGGGCAGAGGGTCTATTTATACTTCCCAAAAGGATCGACGCGGCCTCAACAACAGAAACAACGCCTTACCTTCTTCATTGGCCTATGCAAATGCAGCATCCCTACACTGAACAAGTGCTCACCATTGAGGCTTATGCAATCCTGGCCGTTCTACGCCGTGAACGTTGGGAGATATGGGCGTTGCAACGAAATGGGTCTCATTTCGAAGCAAAGCCACTCGTCTATTTCTCCAGAAAGGTGGACGAGATAACCTTCCTTACGCCCGCACGTCTTCCACCCGGAGGGGCCTGTCCTGATCTGCCACCTTCGGTAGTATCGAACAAATGAGAGCTCTGTATACGAAAATGTGGGAGAGCTAGAAGCAGCCAGGGATACCGAGCCGCCTGGCAAGGTTTGGGGCGTCGCTAACCTGCCGCTTTCTCGGCCTGTGCTCGCATCTTAGCCCACCGCTTCTTCGCAGTTTTGCCAAGCTTTGCGCTTGTGGCAGTAGACAAGTGATCTGAAACTGTCTTCCAAATGCCCTCGGCGGACGAGTGCGTCAAGGCTTTACCTGGCCTTACTGCTGAGATAATTTCGTTGTCCAACGCATAATGAATGAGTGCCGTGGCGCGATTTTGCTGGATGGATCGAAGAGAACCCTACGGCGTGCGGGAGACTGGCATGGAGGCAGCGTCTTCGGCTTGCGCTGCAACTAATCCCTCGGGAAAATCTAGTTAGTTCGTGTAATAATTGGCGAGGATAGAAACTGTCGCGATGGGCCCCTCCGACAACTATTCGTGCGCGCGCGCGGTTTTGCGACCGAGCTTACTGGTGCGCATCGCCGCTTCGGCGGTCTTTGTCTCCTGGGCGATGCTTTGCGGCTCCACGAGAGCACAGTCCACGGCGGGGAGTGGCAGTTCCACCGATAGCGGGTCTTCCATTCGCGGAAGGGTCCTCAACCGAAAAACGCGCGAACCGATCAGCCGCGCCCTGGTATTTTCGACGGATCAGCAATACGCCACGCTGACCGACGGCGAGGGCCGCTTCGAATTCAAGTTTCCACCTCTAGAGCCGGAGCCAAAAGAGGATTTGACTGCTTCGCCCGACGCGAGCGTGCTTCGCGCCCGGCAGCTACGAATGATGCGGAACTCCAGGCCCGCGATGTTCCAGGCGCGCAAGCCCGGGTTTGTGGAGAGCCGGGCGGACTTGTCCAATGGCCGCGTGATGCCAAATCAATCCGAGGTTGTGATTTATCTGGATCCGGAATCAATGATCATCGGGCACGTGGAACTTCCGAGTTCGGAAGTGGGGATGCGAATACGCCTGGGGTTGTACCGCCGCGAAATCAGGGAAGGGCTGGAACAATGGCAATCGACGCGCCACTTCACGACCTGGGCTGATGGGGAGTTTCGCTTTAGCGACCTCCCGGCTGGGACTTACAAGCTGGGGACTACGGAGGAGCTCGATCGAGATCCACTGACCTTCACTCCAGGCGGTCAACTGTATGGCTATCCGCCCGTTTTCTTTCCGGCTGCCACCGATCTTGCGTCGGCGACCCCGATTCAACTGGCTGAGGGTACGACGTTTCAGGCTAATCTCTCTCCAATCCGGCACGGCTATTATCCCGTCAAAATTCCAATTGCAAATGGAATTATGACGCAGTCGATAAGCATACAAGTCTATCCCGTGGGGCATGCCGGGCCCGGCTATTCTCTCGGATACAATTCCAGGGAACAGTTGATTCAGGGAATGCTTCCGGACGGCAACTACACGCTCGAAGCGGTCTCCCAAGGGCAGCCCGGTTCCACAGGGTTTTTGAACTTCTCGGTGGGCCCTAGTTCGAGCGATGGGCCGATGCTCAACCTTATACCGAACACGGCTTTGAGCGTGGCAGTAAAAGAAGAATTCAATTCGGGGCAAAGTGTGTTCATGGAAGACAGGGCGCAGCCGGACGGACTAGTAAAGGGTGTGGGACGGCGGCGAGCGAATGTCCAAGTCATGCTGATGCCTATTGAGGAGTTTGGCTCGGGGGAAACCAGAATGTCCGAGCCAGGAGAAGGCACGGAGGAACACGCGCTAGTTGTCCAGAATGTCCGGCCGGGCCGCTATCGCGTGCGTGTCCAAGCCGGCGCCGGCTATGCGGCTTCCATTATGTCCGGCGGCACCGATCTCTTGCGGCAGCCGCTGGTCGTCGGCTTGGGCGGATGGGGCTCACCGATTGAAGTTACGCTTCGCGACGACGGAGCGGAAGTGGACGGGAAAGTCGAGGACGAGAGCCAGGATTACGTGTACTTCGTGCCGCTGAGCGGCGGGCCCGGGCAATTCCGCCAAACTGTCAGCGCTCCCGATGGATCGTTTGGACTAGCGCAAGTGCCGCCGGGTACTTACCGTGTTCTTGCTTTTGATCGCCAGCAGGACGACCTGGCATACACGGACGCGGAAGCATTGCGAAAACTGGAGTCCAAGGGACAAGTTATTCAAGTCGACGCCGGCCAGAAGGAACACTTAAGGCTAAGAACCATCCGGGGAGGCGATTCCCAATGAGTATTGCCGCGCGCATTTGCCGGATCATAGTTTCGATATGCGGTTTGGCGCTGGTGCAGTCTGGCAGCGCACTAGCAAGGCAGAATCCCGCAGCGCAAGAAGGCTCCCGAGCCGGGCAATCTTTCCGGATTGCGGGAACGGTAGTGAGTGCAACGACAAGTGAGCCGCTCTCCCAGGCTCGCATATCGCTTGCGGAGACGAAAGACCGCGCGAAAACGATTTCGATAGTCACTTCGGAGGACGGTCATTTTGAGTTTTCGCAACTAAGAGCTGGAAAGTATTCCTTGCAGGGAGCGAAACGCGGGTTCGTTGCTTCGGCATACGAACAACATGAACAATACTCAACCGGGATCGTGACCGGGCCGGAGTTCGCGACCGAACATCTGGTTCTACGACTCACGCCGATGGCGCTCATTACAGGCCATGTGATTGATGAGTTTGGCGATCCCGTCCGCGGCGCAAATGTCGTTTTGTTTCTTGAGAGCCATGGGGGAGGAATGAGCCGGATCATTCGTTTCAATAATGCGATGAGTGATGACCGGGGATTTTTCGACTTCTCCCTGCTGCGCCCGGGCAAATACTATATTTCCGTCAGCGCAAAGCCGTGGTACGCGATGCATCCGCAGACTGCGTCATCCACAGCGGAGCGTCCTGCACCCCAAATCTCTCCCGCTCTGGACGTAGCTTACGCCACCACCTACTACAACGGGGCTACCGAAGCGGATAGTGCAACTCCCATTGAAGTGAAAGGTGGTGATCGACTTCAAGTCGATGTGCATCTCAATCCGGTACCGGCATTGCACCTCATTTTTCGAATTCCTGAGAACAGTCCAGACCAGCAAAATAACTTCAGCATGCCGATGTTGCAAAAACATGTCTTCGATTCCCTGGAGTTTGTACAGTCTGACGGCATGCGCCAGGTGGCGCCCGGGATGTACGAGCTAATGGGTGTTGCGCCCGGCCGCTACACCGTGAGAGCGAAGAATCCGGAGTCGGGCCAACTCGAGCAATCCGCGAACGTGGAACTCGACCGCGATGGGCAGGAATTAAGCGATTCCCGCGGCGAAGCGCTTGGAAGCCTTAAGTTGTCCGTCAAAATACCAGGGGAGGAAACGCTGCCGAAGCAATTTGGCGTCGGTTTGCAAGACTCCCGCAGGCGG
>Ga0210402_10000583_pt1 | contig 40413 bp, 69 predicted proteins | sample IncBWC7MmetaG_FD_161055 | JGI IMG/M metagenome (GOLD analysis project Ga0210402, IMG submission 161055) | Forest soil microbial communities from Barre Woods Harvard Forest LTER site, Petersham, Massachusetts, United States - Inc-BW-C-7-M | ecosystem: Environmental > Terrestrial > Soil >...
GCCGACAGGTTTAATCTGCCGGTGACGAAACTCATCGCGCTTGCGGTACAGCTCTTGTCACTCACGAACGACACATCGGCGGAGCTGCAAGCCGCCAAAGGGGAACTAAAATGAAAACGAAAAAGAAAATCCTGCAACACAGAAGCGGCCTAAATGGTTGCGAACCTGGCTGCCAGGCTTGCGGGGAAACAAAACTCGGATACCATTGCGAGGACTATACGCTGACGGATTGCTGCGACGCGGACATGAAATTACAGGCCGCCGCCCCGGACCTCCTGTCCGCCTGTAAAGCCATGCGCGACGGATGGGAAGGCAACTTGACCAAACCGCTGCGACTCATCAATGACGCGATAGAAAAAGCGGAGGGCTCCCATGGGAAGTAATCACGATCAAATGACAGCGGCTGAAATCGCAAGAAACCGACAAGGGGACACTCGCCCGGAGCCTTACAGGAAATCGAGGACTCCTTTGTGGGGGCTACAGCGCATCCGCGCCGACCTGGCGAAAGCGAAATATCGACTGGATAGAACCTTACAAACTGTCGAATCAATCATTGTCAAAATGGGAGGCTAACCATGATGCTCCTACTCTGGATCGGCCTTATCATCGCCATCTGCAACGGGAGCCTCCTGGGCGTGGGCACTATCGGGATCTGCCTTATCTGCGGATACCTCCACAGGTGCGCAAGCGGGGATCAGGCCGGGCTTTAACGCCTGTTCCTCTTTCCATTGCTTATACTCTCGCACCCGATTATCCATGGGCTCTTTCCAGCCATACGCCAGAAAGCCTTCTATCGCGTCTTTTAGGGCCTCGGCCCATTCCTGATAGCTTTCCCTGGTCTTAGCCATGATAGCGCGTTAAAACGAAGGCTGAGTGGCTTCTATGCCCCATTTTGGGTGAGTTTGGGTGGGAGTTTAGGGCGCTTGGGCACCCAAGCCAAGGCGATCAGCTTATAGCGACACTCCTTTGAGCAGGTTCGCTTCCGCCCCCGCTTTGTCGGATGTGGCGTAAAAACAGCTGAGCAAATCACGCAGATTTTTGTGTACGGGTGCTTTTTATTGTGGTGAAAAGCATGATCCTTCGCATTTATAAGTTGGAGATTCCCGATACGATTATCCAGCTTGTCATGGTTGATGTGGTGGACAATTTCAGTTGTCAGTAACGGACGCCCCAAATAGGCTTCCATGACCAGACGATGCTCCAACTTCTTACGACCTTCGACTTTTCTTTGAGCGTATGGGTAAATCATTTTTTGATTCCGATAAGTTTTTCAAAAGCCGTCCTCGCTTGAAGAGGCACGACTGAATTACCCAGGGCTCTAAGTCGGTCCACTCGGAAGGGTATCCCATGAGCCAAGCGACCCACTGCGGGTTCAAATAACCACCAATCGTTTCGGGATGTTTCTCTCCCATCGCCCCCACCGTCATCGTTCCGTGGGTTTTGTCCTTCTCCGATGGCGCTAGTTTTCGGATTTTCTTGTGAATCTGGGAGGCGGCCGGGGAGGGCCATTGCTGCACTTGCGTTTGGAGCATGATCTGGCCCTTGTGTTTCTTGCGATATTCGGCTGTCCCCCGGTTTTTCCAATCGCTTGCGCTCGGAGTCCTCCAATGCACCGCCCGCCCCAGGAGAGAATTGACCGGGACGTTCTGGCAACTCCGGGCCGACCCGTCCTTGTAATCCCGCGTCGTTGGCGTAGGCCAGGAACCACCAGCGATCCCTTTTATGGTTGGCGCCGACCTCCGCAGCGGATAGAGTAAGCCATCGACAATCATACCCCAAGCCGGCCATTGTCGCGGCAACAACGTCGGCTCCTCTAGCCCGGATAGCTGGCACATTTTCCAGGAAGACGAACCGGGGTCGTATTTCGCGAGTAAGCCTGGCGATCTGGCTAAAAAGCCCGCTACGCTTGCCTGCCAGACCTTCTCCAGCTCCTGCACAGCTAAGGTCCTGACAGGGGAAGCCCCCATAGAGGATGTCGATATCCGGCAACACACATCCCCGGAGGGTTTGCACATCATCCCAAATCGGTGCATGGGGCAAGTCTCCGGCTGCCATTCGGGAAAGCAATACCCCTTGAGCATATCGGTCGTTTTCACAGTAAGCGACGGGGGTGACGTATCCGGTGAGAGCGCGGGTAAGGCCGCCGATTCCCGAAAAAAGATCCAGGCCATACATTCGCTAGGCTAGGGATGTTTGGCGGGACGCTTGCGCGTAAAGTAGTCACCCACCGCAAAAAACAGCACCATCAAAGTCAGCAGGATCAATGTTTCAACCATGGGAGTCTCCTACGGATGCTTCTGCCGCGACCTGAGCCAGTAGTCCAGCCCCAAGATGCCAACCCCAATCAAAAACACACCAATCAGTTCAATCTCCATCGGTATTTCCTCCTTTCACGCCCAAACTGACACGCACCCCAATCAAAATAAAGAACGGGACTAGAGCCATAAGATCAAGCCGCACCCAAACAGGAAACTTCTCGAAGAACTGAGAAGCAAACGCCGCCCCCAGTAAAAGCAACGCGGCATCGAGGCAGAACTTAGCGAGCAGCTTGCGGGTAAACGTCATGCCGCAATCAGAATCTTCCCGTTCTTCTGCGCGTTCAATTTCTCCGGAGTAGCCCAGAGAACCTTCGATTCTTTGAGCATCACGAACTTGGTGGCGTTAAAGTGAATCTTCGCCAGATTATTCGGCTTATTGTTCGTGCGGTCCCCGTCGATATGATACACCTTGTCGCCTTCCGATAGCTCGCCTTTAGTTAATTCCCAGACGCGCCGGGATTCCACCATAACCCCATCTTCCGTCTTTACGAAGATTACCCCATTTTTATGCTGGACCCTTGTTCCCGGCCTGTAGCCCCTTCCGTTCCATGCCATGTGATTATCCTTTCAAGTAATCGACTTTAACAAACACTCCGGCAATATTATCCCACGTAATTCTTTCGATTTCCTTGCCGCAATCCACGCACAGTTTCCCATTGACCCTGCGAACCAATTCACCCGTCATCGCATTGATCAATTCTCCAGAACAATAAGCGATGCTTTCATGCAAACAGGAATCTTGACGAACTCTTTCTTTAGAACTTTTCATGGATTTGCTTGATTTCGACATAACTCGTCCTGTTTGGTCTAGTATGCCACTAGGGGAGACCCCTTGATTCGGAACAATATGGGTACATGGACGTATCGCGGACAGCGATACTTATTGGAACAATGATTGATTCTTGAGCAGATCAGCGCGTCAGAGCTGAAAGCACCCAGGGTGAACCAATAAGCCTGCCTGCGAACAACTGACCCAGGAAGGGGATTCCCCCGTCATCGTCACATTGGTCTACAGGTTCCAGAGCGCCGGTGGACAAAGCCGACGGTATCTCGTCTGAATGAGCCGGGACGGATGAATCTCCGAATGAGCCCCGTTGTTTTAAGTCCGAAATTGGGTTATTCATCTTCGGGAACCAGCTTCCATTTGAACTCTTTGTTGGATAACAGCCAGGTTTCGCCGGTCTTAAGATTCACGCGAAATAAGCTGTCCTGAATCGGGATAAACCGAAAGGTGGTGCTGTCAGCGTCCTTGAGCGCGTATTCAGTTCCACCAAGGATCGATTTGCTTCTACTCATGAAAGGAAAGCGGCCCCCCGACAATTGGAGAGTTGTGCGCCCCCGGAAGCGCCACTTAAAGAGGTTTTTTGGAAATGATTTCTATATGAGCGCACCTGAAAATTATGGGAAGTCTAGTCCAACTTGTCAAGTCTTTTTTTTGTCGCCTGAACCCCTTTCAGGTTACGTCGGCTGTTATCGTCGGCATGTCTCCGACAATAATGCCGGGTGACCGACATCCTTCCGCAGATCATACAACGCCCGGCTTTGACTTGCCGCAGCTGCCAGCGCCTCTGGCGGCAAATCGAAAGTGCGGAAAATTCATCGTTAATGACTCTGGGCATCAGGCCTCCCCTTGTCACGCACTATTTTTCCTCCAGAGCGCCGAGGGCTGTGCTAATTTCTTCACCAGCGCGTTCGCACATATAATGATAATCATTCATATCTTCGGAAGTTCCACGGCAAAAATCACCCGCAAACCAGAAGAAAGTATGCTCCTCGATCTCGATCATTCATCCTCCAAATCCAATGGCCCTGGCCGGCCCGGAACCGGAAGTATGCTCCGCATCTCAGCGCCCGAAAGCTCCACGCGGATCGCCGCAGGGCCAAATCTGCATGGGGATGGAATCGAACCATCATCAGGCTTTCGCCAAAAGGCTCTACAGGCCTCCCCAGATCCACTCTGTCCCATGCCAAATCGGTCACTTATATTTGCAAATGATCCAAAGCATCACACAAGCCGCCGCAAGCGCCGCGATAATCGCTATGCACTCAGGCCAGGTCACGGCTTTGGCTCTCTTACTTTCCATATGTGGCCCAACGGACAATGGGCATTCCAGTCCTTGTCCGTTGTCGTATTCAAATCCAACGTTTTGCATTCGGGACAGATCAATTTATGAGCTGGAATTTTAACCCCCGCAATTTGAACCCAAGTTATTTGTCGTTCGGTCACGGTCTGTCCTTGAGAGCGCGGATGTCATCAGCGATTTGATTTTCGCAAACGCAATCTCTGGGCTTGGTTTTGAAGTGAAACTTTTTATGATGCGTTTCAGACATTCGAGCCGCCTCTTCCAGCCATTTATTTTTCACATTATTCTCATGGTCAAGAGTTTCGCCGCATAGAGGGCAGGCCAGTTTCAAATCTCTTAGAGCTTCGGCGCGGGCTTCAAAATACACCCTATCGATTTCCTGTTTTGTTAAAGAGAATGTATTGACGGCCGCTCTAATTGCTTGCTTCACCCGCTCCTCGGCGTATCCGGTGATGGCTTGGGCAATTTTGTGATTTGTCTCTTCGCTTAGACCTTCGCTTATTCCGTCAGCTAGAACCCTTGCTACGATTGATAGAGCCAATTCCTCCGGCTTTTTCATCGCGGGAGAATTGAAGTCGTGGGCCTTCACCCGCTCCTCGGCGAAGGCGGTAAGTAAATCGGCCAATGGCGCAAGACGAAAATCATCCTTCCAGTATTCGATAAAATCTTTCGCTGCTTCTTCGGCTGTTTTCATCTGAGATTTTCCTCGTTAAATCCATCCATACGCCCGCGTTCGTATTCTTGTTTGCCGAAAGAATTAAGGACTTGGATAATCCGTTCTTTATTCCAATCTCTCGTTTCTTTCGGAAGATGAATCGGGCCTAAAATAATTTCAGCCATTTCCTCCGCACTCCTGGCCTTCGGGGTCATGGCTTCTTTCTCCGTCGCTCATCCCACATTCCAAGCAACATAACTCCTCTCATCGCACCCATCATAAATAACCACGATCCAATCATCCCGAGACCCCATTTCCAGTGCGCGACGAGCATATAGACAAAGATCGCAACGCAAGCCAAGGCCAAAGATAGAGCTAAACCAATACAGATTCCGTCGTAGTATTTTTTCATCGTAGGCCATAAACGGCCAACGCAATCAATACCCCCTGCCACCTCAGATAGTGCCAGCCCACGGCGCAGGCGCAGAGGAGGCCGACAAGTGTTTGAAGCTGGATTCTTATTTTCATGTAAGGATCGTTCATGGCTTGCCCGCTTTGTCCAACGGAACCAGTCGATAGGCCTTGTCCTCCCAAACCACCGTTTGAAACGAATCTTTGATACCGCGCACGGTGACGTTGTTGTGATCCTGACCTATTATCGAGAGGGTTGTAAAGACTCCCAGAAGCATTCCGATCCCGAATGCGATGAACGACGCTGCGAGCGTATCTTTCATGCTTTTTTCCTCATGGCGTGGGGACCCGCCTTGCGCTTATATTCAGCGCCTTCTTCTTTCGTAAATGGGCAATCATATTGACCGAAGTGAATTCCTCCACAGTTCGGACAATCTGGCAGAGGGACATATTGTTTTTTCTTTTTCATCTTCCCCACCACTTCCATCTAAGGCCATCGACCGGCCACAGGGCTCGAAGAATAAGGGTCATTCCAAATATCATTCCAGCTAAAAAACCAAGAGCGAATAATTTCATTTGCCACACGCCTTGCGCCAGGCTTCGTAGAGAACGTGGCTCGGCGGCTTGTCTGACCCAAAACCGTCAATGATAAATTGCTCCGCCGCGTCGAGACGGGAGAGGAGAGCCCTGAAGAAATTCTCGCGCAGACGTGTTGGATTCTTTTTAGATATCCTCTCAGTCTGATTCTTTGGCGGCCGCTCAAGATATTCTTTCAGCCACTTCAAATCGTCGTCTGAAAATGAAGTCATTTATAGAAATCTCCGACGAGCCATATGAGAGCCGAGAGCGCGACCACGACTACCAGGAGGTCCGCGAAATTCATGCGCTCTGTCCCCAATAGCGCCGGGCGGTCCCGCTTTTCTGAAAGACCGCCAGTCCCTCAAAGGTCAGCCCGATACGCCGGTATTTTAATTGCGAAAGAAAATAATGCGTGAGGTCGTTTTGCTCGGAAGGCGTAAACAGAAATCCCCCATGAACTAGGACGCGATCCATCTCCCGCAAGGACATCATCAAAAGCCCCTGAATGGAGGGCAGCGAATCGTCATGGACGATCAGGCGAAAACTCGACTCGGAAAAAGGAGCCAGAATCGCCAGCCCGAGCACCACGTATTTAGAGCGCGTGCGAATGGAGGCCAGGCCATAGGCGTTAAACTTCTTGCGGCGCATGATCGATACCATCTGCCAGGATTCACTGACCACTAAAATGCGGGATTGCTTATCGTTGGTGTACTCGCTGGTAAACGCCGAGAGCATCTGCACCAGGCGCACCCGCGTGTCCATGCTGGCCTGCATCTTGCCGGACGGCAGCGCCAGAGCCGCGATGAGAAAAAGCGCGTTCATCCTGGGAGAGATATCCCGAAGTGAACGATCAGATACAGCATCCCCGCATAAAGAACTCCAAAAATAAAGAGCGCCTGCCGCTCGCGCCAAGTCATGCCATAAATCTCCAGAGCACCCCAGATTAAAAAGCCCACCCAGAACAGCGTCAGTATTATATTTTCTTCGAGCACGATTGGAAAGTGTATGCAAGATTTCCCGAAAAATCAAACTTTTTGTCGCTATTTGCCCGTCGCTTTTTAAAAAAACATCTATAAATCAACATTCGATTCTACTTACAAAACAAGGGCTCTACCATTTGAGCTACGTCGGCATAGTCCGTCGATGAGTTACGAACCCATAGAAATTTGTCCACTTTTAGAGTCATTCTTGGAATCATTATTAGTCCCATTTGGTTCCGATAGGTTTCCGTTGGTTTCGATGATTTGGCTAGGTTTGCCCTTTGCCTGCCCACGCGCCTTTAGCACCTGTTCTTCCTCACGGATTTTTTCCCCGGCTTTTTTGGTCGCCTCTTCCAAGTAGGAATCTTCAAACTGGGAATAGATTTCCGTGGTCTTGACATCGGTGTGGCCCAGGAGGTCCCGGAGCGCCGCCTGGTTCGACCCTGACCTCTGCAAGAAGTTCTTGCCAAAGGTATGCCGCAGGCCATGGAAAGTCAGCTCCGGGTTAATCCCAGCCTGATCCCGCGCCTTTTCAAAGAGGTTTACAAACTCCCAGCGCCCCAAGGGGACAAGCGGACCTGTACGGCGCGATCCCAGCATTTGGATGAAGTCAGCATCCAGGTAGGCCTTGCGCGACTTCTTCTGGCCTTTGGTCACTTCCCGGCGAATTAAGAGATCGACGCTCCCATCCGGCTTCCAGATGAGGTCTTCCCACAAAACGCCTTGCGTTCGTTCCATCCCATCTCCCACGATTTCCACGATTCGCAGCCCAAAGTCCCGCGCCAGGTGGCAACCCACTCTGGCATGGTGGTTTAAGGCCTCTAATTGGCGATCTAAGGCCATGAACTCCTGCGTGGTATAGAATCGTGGTTTGGGAGCCGTTTGGGCCGGGATGAGGCCTTCCCCTTCCAAAAATGGGGACTCAGAGAGCTTCTTGCGTTTGACCAGCCAGCGGCAGAACATACTGGAATCGTTCAGCCGCCCGTGAAGTGTGTTGTTGGCAATGCCGGTGCGCGTCATCTTGGCCTTCCATTCGCGTATTCGATCCAAGGTCAACTCTGCGGTGCTGGAAAACTCGGCCTTCAAATGATTGAGCGAACTTTCGTAATGCTCAAGGGTCTTCCAGGCGAGGTTCTTTTTTTCTTCCAGATAAGTTTCTACAAGTTCTTCTAAGGGCTCAGAGGCTGCGGAAAACCCCAGCTTATTGGAATGGTAGAGGTTGCGAAGGTTCTGCAAGTGCGCTTCGGCCAGCCATTTGGCGGTATGCCATTTTCCGTCGATCAAAGCCCGCTCTTCTTTCTGCACAATCTGGTGCGTTTTTTTGATTCCCGTTTTAGTGTCCCGATAGCGGATCAAGATACTGCCCGCCTGCGTTGTTTCGGTCCATGCGTTGAACTTTTCCATTAGATCGCTCCTGCTGAATCGACACTCTGCAACTGCTTACGCCGCGCATACCAGTCCCGCAGAATAAAAAGAATCTGCGACCCGTTAGACCGGCAATGCTCGTCGGCATCCATCTGCACCTGCTCGTAGATTTCCCCGGTGATCGGGATGTTGATTCTCAGTCCTCTGGGAACTTTAGTTGCCATTGTTTTTCTCCTTTTAATTTGAAGTGCTCGCGCAAGATGCGATTGACCATGCTGCTTAAACTGCGGTCATCTAATCCCGCTTTTTCTTTGAGCGCAACCATCACTTCTTCGTCGAGCCCGATGGTGGCGTAAAATTTTCTTGACAAGCGCTACCGCCTTTGGTATTTTGCCTGAAACCATTTTGGGTTAAAGTGAACTAATTTAACCCATTGTGGATAACTAACTTGAGTGTTTCACATTGTTCCAATTAGTTCCATGCTTGTCAAGGGGAAAATAATGGAAAAAACGGAAGTCACTGCAAATCAGTTGCCGGAACTGGCGGCCCAGAGCCGACTTTTGTCGATTACGCAGGTACGGGATTTGCTGGGTGTGGGGCGTACCACCTTATGGCGGTGGATGAAACTCCCGGACCCGCCGCCTTCCGTGATTCTCTCCGGCACCAAGAGGAAGACCCGCAAGTTCCCTTATGACAAGCTGATGTGGTGGGTGGAAAACCACCAGGAATGATTCTCTTTATCGGCATCGGACTTTTCTGGGCCGTCATCTTCTGGGGAATCTGGAAGGCGGCCAATCGGACGCGGGGATATCATGAGCGCAAAAGAGATTTCGTCAATCCGCATCTGCGGCATTTTGAAAGACTGAACAAACGTGAAAACCCTAAACACAAGTAAACCCCTATCGCTCGGATTCTGCCACAGGGAATATTGCCGGGAATGTAACTGCGACTACGCCTACCGGTGTATGGACCCCTTCATGGAAACCTGGCAGAGCAATATCTGCGATCGGTGCGCGACTTTGGACTTAGAGGAGGCCCAGCGTGGATAGGATATGCCAATGCCATCACCCCCAATCTGTCCATGACGGGGGATTTGGAATGTGCAATGGAGACTTGGACGCCGAAACCAGCGTGACGTGCCTATGCGAAGCGTTTGATCCGATGGGAGAGGCTGCATGAAACACATCAAAGGCGAACGCTGGCGTCTGGAAGATGGCCGGGAAGTGATTGTCGCCTGGGATCTGGCAAACGAATTTGTCCGAGTCTTAAATGAAGATGGGAAACTGGACGTGATTCATGAGAACTATTTCAAAACCAAACTCAATTGATGTGCACGATCATCTCTATGCCTGCGTCCGATGCACGATGCCCTTTAAGGATTTACGGGATTGCCCGTGCGGGAGAGAGCCGGTGACGTATACGGTCTGTGGATATTGCCGACAAGAGGAGGCTTATGATGCCAACGAACGTGCCCGAAACACAGACGACTGAGATCGTCGATACTAAGACTGGGGAGGTCAAAGACCTGACGCTCGATCAGTGGACCGTGATGCGCCAGCAGGCCGATACAATGCTCAAGTCTGGTTTCCTTCCCACTCAGGTCAATACTCCTGAAAAGGTTCTGGCGATCGCGCTCAAGGGGCGGGAATTGGGGATCGGGATGATGGAGGCCTTGGGCGGCATTAACGTGATCCAGGGTAAAACATCGGTATCTCCTCAACTCATGCTGGCCCTGGCCCGGCGTACCGGCCAGCTCGAAGACATGAAAATGGAAATCTCCCAGGTTCTGGCTACCGTAACCATCACCCGCAAAGGACAGTCCCCGTATACAACTCACTTTGGAGTGGAGGAAGCCAATGCCCAACAGCTCATGGGGAAAGACAATTACAAGAAGCAGGCTGGAACCATGTTCGGCTGGCGGGCTCTGGCCGCAAACCTGCGGATCACATTCCCTGATGCGATCTCTGGGCTCTACACAAACGATGAGCTTAACGATGGAGAAGGGACCTCCAAGCCAACCATTTACATGCCCAAGGCTCTGGAGAAAAAGTCGATTGAAACCACGGAGGCCAAAGCATGAGCCCCAGAGAAATCACAGACACAAAACCCCGAATGGGGTCGGATCTCCCCGACGGAAAGCGCAACTTTCTGGTGGAGTCCGTGGAGAAACGCTACGGGAAAAATAACGGAGAGTTTTTTATCTGGAAGCTGACCTATGACGGAGGATCGGGAGACGTCCTCATTTTGCCGAACATGATGGGCGGCCTCTTGAAGATTTTGGATTGCACAGAGATTGAGCCCGGAAAATTTGACTGGAGCACGGAAGATCAGCATGGGAAAATGTTTAATGCCACGGTTTCCCATAAGCCCGACGCCAAAGACCCGTCAAAGATTCGGACCCACATAGGTGATTTCAATGCCATCGAAGAAGAAACCCCTCCCGGATTCTGAACTGCGGTTTGATCCCGAAGGTCACAAATACTTCGTCGGCAAAACGCGGGTACCGTCGGTTAGTGAAATTCTCCAGAAAATCGGGCTCACCAAAAACTATGACGGGGTTGATCCCTTTTACCGGGATCGCGGGATTGCCTGCCACAAAGCCATCGAACTTCATTTGAAAGGAATCTTGGACCCGGCGAGTCTTGACCCCAACATCAAGCCTCAGTTTGATGCGTTCCTCAAATTTTGGCAAGGGCACTTTAAAGAGATGGTGATCGCACTCGAACATCCCTTCGCCAAAGGCATTGAATTTGCTGGAACGCCCGACCTTATCACCGAGACAGGAATCTGGGATTGGAAGTGTAGTAAGGATCACGACAAAGTGGCTGAATTGCAGGGACAGGCCTATAAACATCTATCGCTCCAAATTCATGTTCCTGCACTCCCGTTTATCGTGGTAGAACTGCACGATGACGGCACATTTAAAGAATTCGATTATGGAGTCGGGTTTTCTCAGTGGGATTCGGTGATGGATTTGTACCGTTGGAAAACCCGCTAGTGCAGTACAGCTTCTGCATCGCCGGCAAACCCGTGATCCAGCAAAGAGCCCGGACGGTCACTAAGGGGGGCCGCACCTGGACCTACGATAAAAGCGCTAAAGAGCGAAAAACGCTTTCTTTAGCCCTTTTTTATGCACGGCAGATCGCCAAGGCTTCGATTCTAGGGGGGGATTTATCCGTGGATATGGTTTTCTATGGCGGCGGGAACCGTTCCGACCTGTCGAACATGGTCAAAGCGGTTGAAGACTCCGGGAATCAGATTTTATGGAAAGACGATAAACAAATTGTCGAAGAGCACACGCGAATGGTTCGGGAAGATGCCAACCCCCGGACGGAAGTTACGATTCACTATGAGGAACAACCGGCGGCGGAACATCCCCAATCTTCACAATAATGTCCGAATGGGCCAGGTCATCCGGGGACAAGAAGGTTTGGTAATCGCATAAAACAATCCCGGCATTGGCGCAGATGCGCCAGACGAACTCCGAACAGAAAGGCTTGCCCGCCACTTGCACCCATCCCAGCGTTAACGCTCCGATCCAGTTGTAGCCGACCCCTTTCTGGGAATTGGCATAGGACCAGAACTTGGCGAGCTGCGTTTCGGTCAGCGGGAATTTAAATCGGTAGGCTTCCAGGTGATCGGGCCAGGGTTCGGTGATAAGGGAATTCTTGACGCCCCCCGGAGCCGAATCGTAGAAGTGCAGGGCATCGGGTCCGCAAATGCCGACGTGATAAAAGTCCGCGCCTTCCGTTTTCGGCTGGCCTGCGCGTCTTTCCCCCCAACCCACTAGCCGTTCAATCCAGGAAGCCTGCGCGTCGATTTTCCATAGGAGAATGTCGCCAGGCTGTACTGTCATCAAGCCTTGGTCGCCTGAAAGTCCTTCACCAGTTTGGAGAAATCCGCAAACACCTGCTGCTGATCGGCCATGAGTTTAAGAGCGTCCGGCAAAAGAACCGGAGCCTCGGTGGCGATCTTGGAAATAAACGCCATGAGCGTTAAAACATCCATAAGTCTCCCTTGGGAGTCCCCACCACAAGCGGACCCCCGCTTTCTTTAGACGTGATGCACGATATAGACGACTACAGCCACCGCCCCGATAATCGCCAGGACGAGAAACACAAGGCCGCTTTCGTTTTTGAGTATTTTCATCAGGCGCTGGGGGCCGTTGGATTGGCCGAAAGGTCGTCCGCCACCATGTTGGCGTTCACCGACGCCAAGGCCGCCGTATGGGCTTTGATCGTGGTGAGCTGCGCGGTGATGTCCGCCGGGGTCGCGCCTGCCGCCACCTTAGCGATCAAGGCCGCCACGTCCGCGTCAATCTTGGCCGCCGATGCCACCAAGGTTGTGACCTGCACGTCTTCATCCGAAACTTCCTGCTTTAGATCATCGATCTGCGACATGATTTTATCCTCCTTTTCTCCTATCGCTACGAGATTGGCCTCGATAGCGTCCAGCCGTTTGAACAAATCCCCGAACAGATTTTGCTCCATGTTCTTCACCCGTTCCAGCACGTCTTTGAAAATCTTGTCTTCCAGCTTTTTTAAAACACTCATGTTAAAATACCCCCATAGAAATCCCCGCCAAGGCGTAAACCTTGCGGGGAATGGCACAGGAATTGGAGGTTCCCATGCGAAAAAATCTTACCAAACACTTCTTCAAATATATCAAGAAAACCCCTACGTGCTGGCTTTTTACCGGGGCAAAAACGCACGACGGATATGGGGCCTTTTACGACGGGAAAAGGCAGACGGTCGCATCCCGTTTCCATTGGACCGTCCGAAAAGGCCTCATCCCGAAAGGCATGCTTGTTTGCCATAAATGTGATGTCAGAAATTGCGTTAAAATTTCCCACCTTTTTCTCGGGACTCAAAAAGACAACAGCTCGGACATGCTCGCAAAAGCGAGAGATTGTTGGGGCGAAAAACACTACTGTCACAAACTTACGGCGGAAGATGTCGCTGAAATCAGACATCTTTATATTCATTATCAAGGAGGAGTCCTCGCCCGAATTTATGGAGTCTCTCCAGCGACGATTGCAGGCATCGTTAAAAGAAGAGGCTGGAAACATATTTAACACATAATTTTCTCCTCAAATAAAGACATTCTGTATCTCAGATAACGTTAAGCACTTTCAACAGAATGATGAGTAAAATAACTCCCATAAATCCACTGGGACCATACCCCCAAGAATGACTGTAACTCCAAAAAGGCGCCGCCCCGAAAAACCCGAAGAGAAGCAGAATCAAAAGAAGCCCAAAGATGTCCAGCGCGCCTCTGCGATTGTCCAATCCTTTCATACGACCTCCTTTCTACAAGCTCTCTTTCCAGACAAAAAAATCTGGTCTGATCTGAAAAGCCCAGTTGACCCCTTTGGACCGAAAGCAGGTCCCTTTGCGCCCCAAATTCATGCACACGGGGGTCGTGACGCCCCATTTTCCGGCAAAATCCACGACGCCAGGGGTGAGCGTACAGACGTGCGCGTGTGTTTGCCCTAGTTCGTTGGCGGTCAGTCCCGCCACGATCAGAGAACCCTGGTTGACGCGCATCTGAGCTTCCTGCATTCGGCACATTTCCCAATCCGGATGCTCGCGCATTCGCAAGACCATCGCTCCGGCGGTCAGGTGGTCAAGCGCATGACATCCCATCATCCCCAGGACGGTGCTCACCGCCAGGTTGCAATACGTCATTTCCCCCGCATCGGTCTCTTTGGGCTGGAAGTCTCCGGAGACCCACACGCGGTCCTGGGCTTCGGCCAGGATTTTAGGGTCTTTCATCGCAGTTTCTTCTGCACGGAAGTTCGCACATCCCCCATCTTGGTATTCAAATCCTTTAATTGGTTGACGACGCTCGGGTTACTGGTTTGCTGGTTAAGGTACTTTAGCTGCGTAATAATCTCCCCGTTTTCCCTGGCTGTTGCCACGCTTTTTTCCATCTGCGCGTCTTTCCATCCTTTAATTTCCCGCACGTCTCCCTGAATATCCGCGATCTTAACGTCCAGCCCCGAAATCGTCGCCTTCATGATTCCCCAGGAAACCGCTCCCGTCAGAAAAGGCGCGGCGATTACCATGATTTTGATCCACATATCGATCTGGCGCTTATAGTCGGGTCCTTCCATGTCAATCCCCGCAAAGCCATGCGCCGTTGAGCCGACGGGCAAAGGCTCCCGTTCCCGACCCCGCACAGACGCAGGAGGTTAAAACGCTTGCCGTACAGGTGGCGGGGGTGAGCGTCGCGCAATCGGAACAATACAGATAAGATCCATTCGGAGCCGCCGCTCCAAGCGTCGCAAACGTCACCCCCGAAATCGTCAGGGTACTGACTGTCACATTGCCCTGGAAAGTGGCGGAACTGCGCACCAGAACGTCCCCGTTCACATCGAGCTTGGCCTGCGGAGTCGTGGTGCTGATGCCGACGCCTCCTGCCGCTGTTACCACAAAGGTCGCCGCGTTATTGGCTTCAACCCTCAGCCCGTAGGAAGTCGCATCCGTCACGTTGGTTTTAATCAAAAGCGCATTGCGATTAACGGGGGTTAGCCCTGTATTCATAAAAGAGCCAACGTATCCAACTCCGTTGGCTCCCCACACCAGAGAGGCACCGGCAATCTTACCGATCGCGGAACTGTCGGTGTTGTCCGTTGCGGTGTTGGAAAAAACACTGATCGGAAAACTCGTTGCAACGCCTACGCTTCCTTTAAATATTTCCGGTCCGTTCTGGTAGAACGTAGCCCCCGACAAAATCGTGTTGGAAGAAACCTGGATGGTTGAAACGGCAATCCCGAAATTGTTGACCCAGGTAAAAGTACCGGGAGACACAATCCCCGATCCGCCGGTGCCGCCCGCAGACACCGACACCGTCCCATCTCCATTGTCCGTAAGCGATCCATTGCTGAAAATCGCGCTATACGGATAAGTATTGACCGTGCTGTCCGCTGTTTTTACATTCAGGCGACTGGTGATATCCCCGGAAGCCGCCACCGACAACCCCACCAGAAGACAAACCCAGACTCTATTCACCGTAATCCATGTATCGAACATCGACCGTGGAGGAGGCCGTAATCCCGTACCACGCGCCCATATACATGCGGCTGCCGTTTTGCGTATAGCTGGCCTGCGGAAGGATGGGAGTGCCCGTCGTCGTCGCCACATTGGCGTCCGGTCCCAGGTACATCGTCACCGCGCCATTGTTATAAACGCTGAACATCCGCCGGCCGGGATTGGAGGCTAGAACCAGAGTCGCCGTGTTGCCGACCGTAACGTTTGAATAATTGACCGCCATCAGCTCGGCCTCACGCGCCCTTGCGCTTCCAATAGCTCAATGATACGGGCCAACTTCTCATCGATCGCTTCCAAAACCTTGATCGTGAGTCGATCTTTCCGCTCCATCCCCTGCTTTTCAAAGTCGCTGGTCATAACAAAGCCGGAGAAGGCTTCTTATCGACAAGGGGTGTCGCCAATCGTCCGCCCTCCCCGGAAATCATGCTTGGGATCTCGTATCCCCAGCTTTTAAGCTTTCGCGCCCGCGTCCAGATGTCTTCCACGCCGTCGGTGTAGCGACCCTGCGCGTTCGGCACTTCCACCGTTTTAAATACCTTCTGCGAGGCCCGCCAGGCTTCCGAAAGAGTGGCGCCCCGCCCCAGGCATTCCCCGATAATGCAGGTGGTCCCCGCCGAGGCAAACTCCGTCTTTTTGCCCTTCATGACATCGATCGGCAGAAAATCGGGGCCGTACTTTCCGTTTACGCGCACGCCTTGCGCAAGGCCGTAGGTTTCTTCCGAAGCTTTGTCCGGTTCAATGGCCGTCGGGTAAGGCGGAATTGAGAGCTTGAGGGATGATCCCCAAAGGGCCTTGAAGGGAATCGTAAACGGTCCTCTTCGTAGTCGATCGAAATACTCACTGACGGGAAGGGCCAGTATCGCCGCGTAGGCATAGATCGCGGAATAGCCGATACGCGGCGTCCATTCAAGGAAGTAGGGTTCATGGTCGTCCTCCGAGATAATGGCATTCACATCCACACACCCCGTCCAGCGGGCGTACTTTAAGAGCGGAAATAATTTGCGAATTGTTCGGTCAACGATTTTTGAGTGAGCGCCTGCATAGTGATACACCACGCTGACTTCACATCCTGTTCGCTGGCCGAGCCCTCCGGCCAGGAAGTGCTTATCTTCCAAAGTACCGTTGGCAGGCCAAAGAGGCGCCCCATCGCAAAACCACATTTCGGTCGAGATTTCAGCACCTTTGACCACCTCCTGAACGATAAATTTGTCGCCGTTGATCTTGCCGGACTCTTTCTGCTGGGCCAGGTAATCGGTCATATCCTCGGCGTCTTTGGCCACATACGAGGCGGACTCCCCGCCGGAGTTGTTGTCCATCTTGATCGCATACGGTTTGTTGTTTTCCTTCACAAACGCCATGGCCGCATCCACATTGTCAAATTCGGTCGTCTTGGGGGTCTTGATGCCGACCTGCTGGCAGAGCTTGACCCCCCACGCCCGGTCAAACTCCATGCGGTCGGCCAGCGCCGAACCGTTGATCACTTTCCAGCCGTCCTTGCGCAGGTCATCGGCCGTCTTCCCGTCCCCGTTTAAATCGAAAATAATAAAGTCCGGCTTATTTTTGAGGCCCTCTTCCAGCGTCTCCACATGAGGGATAATTCCTTCCATGGTGCGGCGCATGGACTTGTCTTTCACAAAAAGGTCCACAGAGGCCCCTTCCTTCTGCATCTGCCAGGCGAGGCCCGAGGAATCCCCTTCCCTAGAATGGATCAAAACCCTCATTTTCGTAACACTGCCGTAACATAGGCATGGTAGACTTTATCCATGGAAGATCTCTTTGCAGGACTGGCTACAGGATTTTTTGGGGTCGTAGCTTTTTTCGTCGTCAGATTCATCATTGGCTAATCCCCCATCAATTTCCGAATAAGTTCAACAGCCGCGCCTCCGGCCAACCCCACTCCGGTCCCGTATCCCAATCCACGCCGCACGGCAGGCGGAAGTTTCTGATAGAGTTGATTTATATTTCGCGGGATCGTCATGGCGCGAGCCATTCCGGCGGAAGCTACACCACGACCCGGAACCTGATTTAAAGCCGACTGAATCTTCTGAGAAACGAGAACCGCATCCGGTTCATAGGGCGTCCCCCGAAGCCATCCCTTTTGAAAAATCGTATCGACAGCAGGCTTAAACTGTTTGGCTTCCAGAATCGTTAAATCCTTGGCTTTTAATCCTTGGATAAATTTGACCGCCGTGCGCATTCCGGAAGGAGGAGCTTCTTTTACAACACCTGCCATCCCCGGATATTTGCTTTCCGCTTCTCCAATCATCCCTCCGTAGTAACCCTTCTTCATCATCGGGATGGCCGCAATATCTCCCAAAGCCGAAAGTCCTGCCTCGCCCGCCTGCTGCCATCCAGACGGAATTTGGTCACCTTTCCCCAAACCTTTCAGCGCCAAGTTTGACAATTGCCTGCCGACCACCGTTCCAAGCGTAGCGCCTCCCGGTATGGGACTCATCGCGCCGGCCATCCCCGCCAACGGCGGAAGCGCTTTGGCCATTGTGACGGGATTGGTTGCCAGGTCTTTAGCGGCCGCCATCGGCACCATAAAAGAATCTTTGGCTACTTTTCCAATCACTTGTTTCCAGTCCCCTTGGCCAGGCGCCGCGTGCTGCGTCCCTGCCGCTTTGGCCTTTAGCTGTAAATAGCGATAGCGTTCCTGTTCGTCCTGATCGTTCATTTTTTCCCGAACTTGGCTTCTAAACGCTGAAGTTCGGCCTGTTCCTGCGGCGTAAGGCCGCCTGTTGCCGAAACCGCAGATTCTTCAAAAGGAATATTTGGCATGGTCTCTCCCAATTGCCTCTTGCGAGTCATGGGCGTAATGTTAAACCCCTGCGTTTCCATCTCGTCTAACTGATTGACGATAAACGGCGTCGAAGCTTTTTCCATGTCGTCAAAAATGTCGTACATTTCCTTGCGAATCTTGGGATTGTCCACGACAGACGGATCGACCGTAATCTGCTGCTTAAGCATCGACCACCGCTGCGCCAAGTTATCGGTAAAATTGATTCCCCTCAAGCCCTCGTCTGTTGGGGCCACACGGGTAATGGCACGAGCCAAGTCTGCGCGGGCCGCGCCTGTTCTTTGCGGAGAACCCGGTTTTCCGATGAGCGCTTTCCCCTGCCTGGCCCCTATCTTCACCTGATAGGCAGCGCCTCCAGAGGTCGTCGGTGGCTGATTCGAGGGGAGGTCCTGCATTGTGTATTGCTTGAGCCGGATTCCTCCCATGGTCGATCCGTATCCCGTTGATTTGACCGGGATATCTCCTTTCATCTCTTTGCCCGTGAATTTGTCGTACATCACCGTTTTTCCATCTTCCGAAAGAACTCCGGACTCAGGCTGATATTCAGGCTTTGGCGCCGGAGGTCGAATGTTTTTTTCGGCTTCAGATTTATAAAGAGATTCCAGCGATTGCTTGTACGGATCATGCTGGTCAATGTACGCCTTCATCCCCATTTCAGGGTTCATTTGCATGATCAGACGCTGAATCAGTTGTGTGTTGTCCTGCGAAGGCCCGCCAATGCCCGACGTGGGCTGCTGGCCGGGAGTCTGGGTCGGAATCGTCGCGTCCTGAACGCCATTCACGCCAGCCGTTTGAGTTCCCGGTGGCGGCAATGGCGGCCCCTGCTGCGGAGCGCCCTGCGTCTGCATGGCCTGCATAAGCTGCTTCATCAGCGCCTGTTGTTTTTGCTGCTGGATAATCTGCCCGATCCCGCCGGCCGCCTGCCCCAGCCCCTGCCCTAAGCCCGCAATATCCTGGTTCATCTGCTGGGCGTTACGGTTTTTTTCTTGCTGAGCTTTTAGGAACATGTCCCAGGGAAACGAGATTTCAGCCATTCATCCCTCCGACGTTCATGCCTTGCCCCATCCCTTGTCCGGGCCGCAGGCTCGGCATCATCTTGTAAATGGTTTCGAGCATGTTGGCTTGAGAAGCAGGAGCCTGCTGACCGCCCCCCTGCGGCATCATCCTCATCGCCTGTAAAGCCTGAGAAACGGCACTCGGACCCGCCGCCGAAGCGACAGGAGAACCCGCCGCCGCACCCGTTGACCCCATGGCAGAAGGCCCTAAGTTCATTGGGGACGACATCCCCCCGCCCAAAGTTGATCCCGCTTGTGACATCGGGCCTACTGGTCCCATGGAAGAGGCTCCACTGCCACCACCAAAGGCCCCTAATCCTTGAGCCCCAAGCATTGCCGAACCACCTGTTGCCCCAGCCTCAAAGTTTGCGCCAAACCCCGTTTCAGGAATCTTCATGGCGTTGGCGTATCCCTGCCCACCAAAATGATGCCCTAGTTCATTTCCGCCAAGAGTAAAAACATCCAAAGCCCCTCGCCCAACATTCTTCGTTAAGTTCTGAAGCGTATCCAGCCAACTCATCGATGTACCTCACAGCGGGGCTTGTCGTAAATAATGAGGGTCTTAATCCTCACGCACTTGCCGAGAGCTTTAATGAACGGACCATACGTTAAAAGTCGCGGCAGAAAGGCCAGAGAATCCAGCCAGCCAGTTCGGAAAACCCGCTCGTCCCAGAGTTCGGGCGCCGCGCTGATACAGAGCTGGTGGCAAGCGTCCGAGTACAGGTCTACCGCTTTGCAGGCGTCGGGCTCTTCCATCACGCGCTCAAACAAGAGCGGCTTAAACACCTTCCAGTCGAGGCCCCTTTCATTGACGGCATCTACGAGCTGCCCCGCGTCCACCGCATACTTCCAGAACGCCCGCCCCTTCTTAAACATGGCGGGCATGATGTGAACATGAAAATCGTCCATGTCGGACGCGCAAAGAAGGTCGCGTTTAATCAGTTCCTTGCATATGTAGGAAGTGGCGTTATAGGCCGCAGACCCGCCTTGTAAAAGGCTCCCTGCCCCTTGCGCCGATCCCGTCGCCATTCCCAATGCGCTCTGCGCCCCCGACGGCTGGCCCATCGCCGCAAGTTGCTTGGCCAAATCCGACTGCATCCCGAAATTACTCAAATTTTCGAGGTTGCCCAAAGCCGTCTGTCCGCTGCCGAACGATTGCTGATAGGGATTTTGCCCCGTCTGGGCGATGCCCTGAATGCCGGGAATGCCAAGGGCCGTGAGGCCCTGGTTGGCGGCGTTCAAGCCCGAATTAGCGATCGTCGAACCCGCTCCCGCCTGAAAAGCTCCGCTCGTGGGGTCGGCGCCGAGATTATTCATGGACCCCGTCAATTGCTGAAAGATCGAACTCTTGGGGTCGGAAAGCGCCGTGGCCGTGTTGCCCATCGTCTTATTGATGAGATCCTGCATCTGGGTTTGCGATTGGTTTAATTGGTTGGTCTGCTGCTCCTGGGAAAATTGAGCGGCCTGCGGACCGAACGTGTTCTGGATATAGGAATTGGCCAACCCCGACTCATCTCCATAGGTCAACTCCCCCGGAGCCTGCCACGCCGAGTAAAGAGCGTTATTGGCAAAACCGGAAAGCTCCTGCTGGGTCGGCGGACGCCCCAGAAGATTCTGAAACTGCTGCTTAAACAGGTCGAGCGAAGAATTAACCTGCCCTGTTTGATTTGCGTCCCCGCCGCCGAACTTCGACCATTGATCCTGCGGAAGTTCCTGATAAGTCGCCATAAAGTCTCCTTAATCCGCCGCGTTCGTATTGATCTTTGCCGCTATTGCCGCACGAGCCTGAGCGGGCGTGATCGCTCCCAATGGCGTGGGAAGGGCCGCTCGAACGATGTTCAGTTGATCCAGAAGCGCAAGTAAAACCGCCCTCTGCAACGTCGAAAGAGGATCAGTTCCCGTAGTCGCTGTCGCCACCGCTTGCGTATGAACTAACGTCAATATCTGCGCGGGAGTGAGTGGAACAGGCTGATGCGCCAGAATAAACGCCGCATACGTCGGAGCGTCGATGAAGGCAAAGGTAAAACCTGTTTGGTTCAGGAGTCCCGTCACCGTCGGCTGATCGATGCCGTCGTAAGAAGCAACTCGGTCGCCTGCGGGGTCGTGGATTAAAGCGTAGAGGGCCATTACCTTATCCTCCTTGCCGACAAACGACCGTAGGCTTGCCAACTTCCTGTGAAACTTCCCGAAAATTTTGCGTAAACGATGGTCGTACTACTCACCGATTGACGGTATGCGGCAATGGTCGTCTGAACATTGTTGGTTGCGTTTGGAGGAACAATACTCGCCGCATAATTACTTCCCAACACTAATCCCGTTAATGAATTGCCGGTGGTTGTTGAAATCCCGGCAAACAATGCGGTCACTGTCCCAGAAACCCAAGCCGCCAAAATATTAAGGGACACATCCCAATCCCCTGCCGTTAGTGAAATGCTGGTCGCATCTCCGAAAACGCCAGAGGCCGGAAAATTGACCGCCGAAAACACCGACTCCACGTACTCCCCGACATTTCCAGCCGTGGCATTGCCTCCCGCCGTCGTCCCGACAATCCCGCCCGTCACGTTCGAAAGGCCCGTCACGGTTAGAACACCCGTCTTCACATTCGTCCAGGAACTCGTGGCGGAATCGAGGTTGTTTAAAGTATTGACGACATTGTTAAATTCCCCATTGAGAGACGCGGACGTCAGAATCTGCGTTCCCCATGTGGTTAATCGGCTGATAATGCTCATGTAATGACCTCCGAGCTAATCCAGAACGGATGCACGATGAACGGTTGACTGCCAAATGGGTTGCGGAACTGCACTTGCGACGTGAAAATACGTCCATTGGACGGGGTACGGATTTCTCCGATCAGAATTGTGGAACCTCCCAAAACACTCACATCAAGCATAAAGGTGGTGTCCAAAACCCCTCCCGTGATGAGGCTGTTGACCATCACCGTCGTCTGGATGTTGGTCAGATCATTAAATCCGTATCCAACTTGAAGGAGTCCAATGCTTTGCCCTTCTTGTGCGACGCGAACTGAGACCTGTTCGTAATCGGACGATTCGACGCCAAGTTGGATTGAGCAAGTGCCGTAGCCGTCGATGTGGCCGTCTGTGTTTTGGGCGTTTGTGGAACCGGTGTCGTGTTCATAGACAAACCCTCCGTAACTACCCGACAACAGGACGATAGGATGCTTGGGCGTTCCCCGGCTGTCGAGTGACGCCACCATAACATTCGCCGCCCTGTCAGGAACCTGACACATCCAGATCATCTGCACGTAATCGTAAATAAAGATGCTGTCGTTGGTCGCCATTCCCGCCGTCGAGATCGCCAACCATACTTGATTGAGCATCGGATACACCCGCACACACGCGAACGGAAACCGGGGGATGTTGCAAGCATCCAACGTCGGCTGAATGTTGGAAAACGGCATCGGCGGGTCGGAAATGTCCGTGTAGGTCGTCCCGTCAAAGATACGTAAGTGCCCGTCAATGCCAAACACAACCAACTGGCCCGTCGGCATCACGTCCCACGCCTGCGATCCCGCACATCCAATGGCGGTGTTGATCGTGCTTAAAGGGCCAAGAGAACTTCCGCTGGACGTAGTGGTCGTCTGCGTATAAAGCGAACCCGTTGACCGGCGCTTAAAGATGATGAGGTACAAGCCCATGGGCGCAATGGCGGTGATGATGTCACCGTCGGAAGCCCGGAAATTGAGGTTATTGGGAGCGGGCCAGGTTCCGGGGTCGGAGGGGTTTGACCACCAGAACCCCGAAGGGTTGGCGGCGTTTCCGGAAATAAACATGATGTTGTTACAAACCGTCACCAGATTTCCGACAGTGGGAGTCCCTGCGAGAGCCGAAACATTTCCGGTCCCCGTCCATTGGAGAGGCGTATCCGGCGTGGTTCCCCCGCAGATTGCCAGAATGTTATTTAAGGAGGCAAAGGTGTGCTGGCTGTTGGCGGTGGCGGTGATGGTGGCCGCTCCCGTAATGTCCGAGGGAGTCACGCCAAGGTTTAGATCCGAATAGATCTTCGACCCCGCTACGATCACGAGATACCGGTTTTGATTGACCGCCTGCCAGTCGCACAGGCCAGTTATGGGAGCCGAGGAATTCAGGGCAAGCGTGTTAATAAAAGCCGACCCCGCCAGCTTATAGAGTTTGTCGCCATAGACGTACACGTTCTGCGCCGCCGACATGCAGTCGGGCGGGAGCGTAAAGGCCCCTGCTTTGGTATGCAGGCCCCCCTTAAACCCATACGGCCCTCGCGCAACGGTTCCTGTCGGCATCAGGTTCCTACCACAGGGAAGTTCGACGGAAAATTGATCCAACGACTTCGGCTGATGGAGTCGATGCTACCCAAGATCGGCTGGTAGTCGCCGGTTTGTCTAAATTCCTTCTTCATCTCCCCCACTCTCTGTTCGTACTTGGCGTTCCATGCGTTCGCGTCCTCGAACTTCCGCAGGTACGCAAAAGCCACCGCGTTGGCCCCGAATATGATCACCTGCGCGTACTTATTTGGAATGGATGGGGAATCAGTTGGGTTGACCATGTCCACAGGCCGCTTTCGGGTGCGGAACTCAAAGAGTCTTGCGTCCGACGGAAATGGGTACGGCATAAAGACCTCGTTTCCAGAGGCGTCTGTGCCGAACATCATGTACCCATAGGCTGAGTTGGTGGACTGCACCAGAGGATTGATCAAGTCAACCGTCCGAAAGTCGCAGGCCAGCATCTTAATGGGGGTGTTCCAGTTGCGAACGTCTAGAACCTCGTCTGCCGAAGACGAGAGACTGTAGAAAAACTTGCGGAGAACATACGTCAAAGCCACAGCGTTTGTGGTCTGCTGGTACGGCACTTCCAAGGTAAACGCCGTCGCCCCGCCTGTGGCGGTGACGCGGTACCAGTTGTTCGAGGACGAGACCTGCATGAAATACGTGCCGTCGGCCTGGGTCGCGGTCCAGGTGGTCCCGGACCCGGTCACCGCACTGGTCCCGGCGGTGATGCTGACGGTGCCGGTCGTGTAATCGGGAATGGTGGCAATCGCTTCCCGGCCCAACAGAAACGTCCAGGGCCAGCGGCTGCACAGGTCCTGTTGCGTATAATTGAGCCACCGTTTCACGTTGGCCTGGTTGGTGGCATCCGTCGAATCGAGTCCGGTGTGAGCGAAAACGTCTGCTTGAAGATCGGAAAACGCCAGGGTCGCCAATGGCAGACCCTCCTTTACCCCTTGCTTACAGCCTTACGGCTCAAAATAGAAAACGGTCATCGCGGTCGTGTTGGCGTCGAAAGAGACATAGCAGCCGAGCGGAAGCGTCACCGGGAACTGGCCCACCGACTGCTGCGGACTGGTGCTCGAAATCACACCGCCTCCGGCGCGAAACGCCAGGGCGTTTCCCGCCGAAACGGTCGTCGTCCCGTTGATGAAATAGGGGTTGGCCGCCGTACCACCGGAATCAAAGTTGTACCCCAGAATCGACACGGGCTTGCCCGCGTCTCCCACAGCCCCGGACGCCGTTAATCTCACAAATCCGCATGTATAGGGAAGAGCCATAAATTCTCCTTATTAGGCCGCCACGGCTTCTTTCTTCGCCGATTTCTTGGCCTCTCTGGCGGCCTTTCTTTCAGCCTTCTCGGCCCGTTCCTGCGCCTCGGCCTCCCGGTTAGCGGGTTCGATGTGGCGCTTAACCTCGTGGCCGTGAACTCCGGCCTTTTTGGCATGCCGGTACTCGCACCACTGGCACTTAAAATCATGGTCCGGCACCTGCATGGGAACAGGCGTTTCGGCAATCTGGGTCACAGGCGCGGGAGTTTCGGCCGCGCTTTCGGGCGCAGCCGTGGCAGAAACCGGAGGCGCAGCCGCTGACGACGGCTCTGGAACGAAAGCGGCGGCCGGGATTCCCACGTCCGCGCCCACCACTTCAAGCACGGGCGATTTTTCCACCATCTTGACCGGAACGTACTGCGTTAAATCCACCATCGGCACCGGGCCCGGAACCAGCTCCACGCTACCCCGGCTATTGCGCCGTGGCGTATAGGTCTCAAAGGCCGACCGCTCGTCTTTAGCACAAAGAACCGGTATGGGGATCCTCTCCCCCCTCGGCATCGTCTCTTCGATATAGCGCTCCACGTCATCCCACATCTGCCGACCGGGTTCGGTGTTGTAGTCCAGGCGCAACCCCAGAATCTTCTTTTTTTCGATGAACTCCTTGTGCTCCCGGTCAATCGGCGGAAAACGCATCACCACGTACATCGGCTCACAGAGACTCCGAATGTCGTAGGGGATGTTTTTATCGATGTCCGGCTCCCAGGGGCGCTTTAATTCCCGGCCTTCCGACCCGTCCCGAAAAAACCATTCCTCCGGAAGTCCCTTAATGGCAATCAGCTTGTCAATCCGCTTCGGGTTATCCCGGAAATGGTCAACGATTCGCAAGAGCATAATCTTCCCCCTTTGGTATGTAATCCAGACACGTTTCTAAAATCGTCAGCGCCCGGTGCGCGAAGGTGTGCTCGCGCATCACTGCTTCATGGCCTGTCTTGGCGATACGGGTTCGCCGCTCGTCATCCTTCAAAAGACCTTTCGCCAGATCAACAGCTTCATCGATCGACTTGTACGTCACGAAAGCCTCGTTAATCTCCCCGTCAAACTCCAAAATGTCCTGGGTAATGAGGCACCGCCCGGCTCCCAGGGCCTCAAACACCCGGAGATTAAGATCCTCTTTCACCGCGTCGTTAATGACGAGACGCGCCTGGTTATATTTGAGGTTTACGTCCTCCAACTCGTTGTGGCCCGCTAGTCCCGGCGTCCGCCACCCGAGGTAATAGTTCGGATACGCCTTGATGAAGCGGTCTAAAAGCTCTATACGGTGATCGCTGTTGGGGTGGCCCACAAAACACCAGTCCCACTTTTCGATGGCGGCAATCGGCTTATAAACGGCCGGTTCAAAGGCGTGCGGCAGATAGAAAATCCGCGCGCGGTCGATGCCGTCTTTCACCAGGGGCTCGATAAACGCCTTCTGCGCGACAAAGACGAAATCGAACTGTTTGGCGCGGTTCATCCTGTAGTCGTACCCGAGGTGGGCGTCACTGATCCAGTAGGCTGAGGGGTGCGGCAGGTCAAAGTCCAAGGGCACCCCTAAAACATCTTCACCATGATCCACCAGGATGTGGAGGTCAAACGCCCCGAAGGATGCCATGTCACCGTAGGGAGCCAGATGAACGACGTTCCCCCCATGATCGGACAGATTGGAATTTCCATTCAGGATTCTGCGAAGGTTTAAGTTTAAAAACAGCGGAGCCCCGTCATCACGCCAGCCCGTGGAGGGCAGAACATGATAGTAAATACAAACGCGGGGTTTGGTCTTATCGATCAATGAAGGCCGCCTTCACATCCGGCATAGGTGCAAGGTCCACCATTGGGCTTCCATTCCGTGCAGTCGTACCATTTGATTTTGCCCAGCTCCCGCTTTAAAGGCCCCAGATCCCCGCGAGGAGCGTTGATGTTGTTGCCCGTCTGCTCGTGCAGAGACTTTAACACCCCGTAGAGCCCGCGCACTTCCTCTCCCGTCAACTCGCACTTGGCCTTGACGGGCTTTTCGTAGGGCTTTGGGGCGGCGGCCGCTTTTTTAACCGGCGCGGCCACAGGCGCGTCATGCGCCGGATGCACAAACGACTGGTGCGGCTCTTCGTGCCCTGTAAAACTTGTATTTTCCATGATGATGCCTCCTTTAATTTCCGTTACGTTCGAACACGCCCACAATGCTGATGGGGTTTCCTGAATCCTGAATCAAAACGGTCGAAAATCCGGCCGCGTCGGCGAGGCGCTTTAAGGATTCCCTCGTAAACGCCGCCTTGTGCTCGGGGTTTAAGGGAATCATCGCGCCCTTGGCTTCGTCCGGCACCGCAATAATGAGGCGCCCCCCGTGCGGCTTTAGGGCGGCCTTCCACACCTGCATCGAATTGAGCGGATCGTGATGGTGCTCCAACACATGCCGCGCCACGATCGTGTCGGCGTTATCAAAGGGGAGCTTTTCAAAGACGTTCGCCACCATGTCCGCGTGGGAGATGCGGTTCATCACCCCACCCATAGGGCTCCCGTCCGGGACGATGTCCACGCCGGTCGCAAAGGGAACGGTCTTGGTGTCCCCGCAACCGATATCAAAAATGCGCTCGCCTTGAATAAAACTCCTCACCATGTCGCCTTCGAGATCGTCTTTGACTTTCTCCCACGGGGAACCGGAAATAACCTGGTGGTTCATGGTGAGGAGAAATTCCTTCAAACCATGCTTTTCCCAGAGAGCCTTCCGGTAAGCCGTCTGGTGCTCCAAACCGTCCCATCCCGGATGCACGCGCTTTCCGGTCGTGCCGTAGTGGTGAAACACAAAAGCGTTCTTGTCGCAAATAAGCGTGCCGCCGATCTTTCGCAGGCGGATCGACAGATCGATATCGTCTCCGCCAGGGAGCGTGTCATCGATGCCGCCGCAGGCGTCTAAGGCGTCCCGGCGCACGAGAAAACACAATCCGATCAAAAAGCGCACGGCCACGACCGGCCATGGGGCCTTCGCCCAGATGTTCTGCACGCCCATGATGGCGTTCGACGACGGCCCCACCGCCGCCACCCTGGGGTCCCGGAAATTCTGGAGAAGTTTATTGAGCCACAGGGACTCGGAAAAGGGGAAAAAGGTATCGTCATTTAAAAAACACACAAACGGTGTGTCGGCATGTAGAAGCCCGACCTTTAATCCCCCTTCCCAGCCCAAATTCCTGCCGGCGTCGATCACTTTGACGGCCGGGCTTTGCACCTGTACCGAACCCGGCTCTCCGTTATTGACCACCACGATCTTGCAGAGGTCAATATGGAGAGGCTGGCTGAGCGATTCCAGACAGGGAATCAGATAATTCGGGTTGTTGTAGGTCACGACAATCACGGTCACTGCCGGCATCAGCGCACCTTCTCCAGACTCTCGAACCGCGTGTACTTTCCATATTTATCTTCACGATCCGATTCCGAGAGCTTGTTAAAATTGTCCGAATACTCCTCGGTGACGATGATCGAATCCGAAATGTGCCCCAACTTCTGGGTCGTGTCCATATACACCCGAAACCCCGCCTCTTTGGCCTTGGTGCAAAAGAGCACATCTTCCCCGCAGGCGTCCGAGGACATAAACCACGGCTTGGACATCTTCTTAAAGAGTTCCGTCTTAATCAAAACAGCCCCAAACCCTACGGCGTCGCATTCGACGAGCGCATTTCTGGGATAATTGATGACGTACTCCTTGGCGTAGTAACGACTCCGCGCCACCGCGTCCCATCCCTGCCGGGTCGTGTAAATGACTGGGTTGTGCGGGGGATTGCGCGTAAACGCCAAGGCCGCCACAATGTCCTTATCATGCCGGACGAGCTGGTAGAAGAGGTCAAAGGGCGCCAGCATGTCGTCGTCTACCATAAACAAATAATCGCACCCGTACCGCAAGGCCAAGTCCGCCAGGTTCTCGCGGGCAAACGGCACGAAAATCTCGCCCGTAAAAAACCAGTTGAACTCGTAGAGCACCGGCTCTTTATTGATCCTCTGTTCGGCCTCCTTCTCGCCCATACAGAAGGCCATGAGCATCCGGTCGTTATATGCACGAGGACAAGTGTGCCCCTTGAGAGGAATCCCCACGGCGACCTTGATTACGCGCGGATCAGCCATCGAACGGTATTCCCCCATGTTTCCGCCGCCGGACGCATCCGGTGCCCGACGCAGCGGCCGCCTTTAATATCGCTTTCACTGATAATCCTCCCGCAGGCCTGGCATTCCCACAGACGGCTCGAAACCGGCCAGGTCCGAGGTCCTGCAACCCACAACAAGAGCCACTCAAGCCCCATGGCCGCAGCCATTCTAGAGAGCGCGGATGTACCCGCTCATATACGCCGCCGCCGAGGTCGCCAACGGGACGTTCGATGCCAGGATGTACTTAAAGCCGCTCACGCCAAACAGGGGATTACCCGAGAAAAACCCGGCCGGACCGGGAACCAGAGGATCTCCGATGTTGATTGTTAAGGAACTACCCACATTCGACAGAAACACGGACGCCACCGGACCCAGGTTTTGAATGAGGCCGTAGGCATTAGGCGGAATGTCATAAAACGCAATCCCGATAAATCCCGCGTTGCCGGTGTTCGCCCCGACAATCGCCTGGGTGCCGTTAAAAGACGCCGTCGCCTGAGCCAAAAGCGCCGGAAACCCCGTCGTGATCGAAGACGCCGACACATTTTGAATCGACATATACGCCCGTTCATCGCCGCGTGCAGACCATTTAAACAACATAACTTTTCCTCTCTTTACCCCTTAAACCCAAACGTGCCGAGCTTGCCCGGTAAACCCGTCCCTTGGGACGGCATCGTTCAAGAACCGCCGTGAATACAGATGTACCTGCCCCCCGTAATCGCGCCGCTGGGCGTCACGACGACCGAAGTCGTGCTTCCCGACAACGCCAGCGCGGACGACGGGGCCGTGGTTGTGGTCCCGGCGCTCGCGCACAGGTTCCCGTTGGTGTCGAACACCATCACGCCGATCACGTACCCGCCCGACACCGAATACGTTACAGGCGAGGTGTCCGTAGACGTGAAGTCCCCGTACTCCAACACAATCGTCGGGGCAATATACGCCTTGCCCCTCGATGTCATTGATGTAGCCATTAGGCAGTCACGCCCGTGAGCGAGCCGAGTTTCCTACGATTCTTCGTGGTCAGTTCCCCGGCCCAGAAGAGCTGCGCGACCATCAGATCCTGGTTGGCGGGTTTGACCCATTCCGACAAGGAGAACACGCGCTTTTCATGCTGCACCAGTTCCAAGGCCTTGGAGTTCAGGAGAAAAATACTCCCGGAGGTCGCGTTCGGGTCCCAGGTCCAGACGGCATCTTTGTACTTGAGGTTGGAAAACCCGAGGTCTCCCATATACACGTCCGTGTACCGGACCGTGGGGATGAGGGTGGCCTCGTAAGCCTCGTAGGACGTCTGGTCCGAGATGATGATGTCGGGCCCACCGGCGGGCATCGCCACCGAGACTTTGTCCCAGACCGACCGAAGGTCAGACAGGCCACGGGCTGCGAAACTACCGCTGGCCTGGGTCTGTGCCTGCCACCAGGTGTTGGTGGTGCCGTTAATATCCCCGATCGTTCCGGAATTGGTGACGATGGCCGGAAGAGGGGTGATGTTTGAACCCACCTGAGCCGCCGCGTACAATTTCTGGTCGATCAGTTCCTTGAGACTCGCCAAGGCGTTATCCGTATATCCCTTGGCGTAGCTGATGGCCTGGGACTTGCCCATGTTCTGAAGCTCGATGCGTCCCGTGATGCTGACGCTCACCGCCGCCTGCCGCCATTGCCACTGGGCCGCCGTGAAGTTGTCCTGGATCGTCGTGTCGATGATATCGTCCGACGAATAGAACGCCGCCGTCGAGTTGGAACTGTAGACGATGGGCCGCACAATCGTCGCGCCCCCGTCTTCGGTGATTTTCTTTTTAACACTCAACCAGGCAAACAGCGGGATCGCCTTGTGGATATTATCGGACAGCTCTCTACCATAGTTACTAAGTGTCGTTGCAATGAGCGAGCCCACATTTGCGGGCCCGTACGTAAATAGCTGATCTCCTATCGCCACCGTAGCACCTTTCCTTTACCCCTAACTTACGTCCTGTTCGACCACCGGTTACCCGATGTGGCCGGTTCTGTACGTCTAATCACAAACCTCGGCGGCTTTTGCCCCGAAGCCAGATACTCCATATTTTTGTCCATCAATTCCTCGGCGTCCGCCACTTCCACCACCGCCGATCCCGGCACGTTGGTGGACGGACCGCTGGTCACCGACGCCTTTTTGTCCTGCACCAGCCCCATCGCCTGTTTCTGCGCCCCCACCTTTAACGCGTCCGCCCACTTGCGGGCTCTTGCGTATCCTTCCTCGAAGGTCTTGCCGTTTTTGTCCGCCCATTCCAGGCACGATTCCAATAAGGACTCCGACGAATCCGTCTTGTCGGCGGGGTCTCTGCCGATGAGGTCTAATTCCTTGGCGTCGGCATGGCGCTCGAATAAATCTTTCATCTCCAAGGTCGCCCGGAGTTCCTCCTGGCCTTGCTTTAGCTGCGTGATAATGGGCGTGGCCATAATCGTATACATGCGGGCCTGGAGTTCCTTCATCTTGGTGGGATCTCCCGCATAGGCCTCCGCCATCGCGTTCTGCCATTCCTCGTTGGTGGCAAAGTCCTGCGGCCGGGCGGTGGCAATGGCGCCGATGGCCGCCGGATTCTGCGCGATTCCCGCCTGCTGGACTCCCCGCCACCATTGCTGAAACCGGGGGTCCGCCACCAGCTGCTCTAAGGCTTTCGCCTTTTCTTCCTGCGGCTTATACTTTTCAGCCACCGTCTTGCCGGTCTTTTCGATCTCGGCTTTGGCTTTCCCCTTCCATTCCTCAAAAACGGGATCTAAAGCCGCCCGCTGCTCGGGCGAAAGGCTCGCCAGTTTCCCTTCGTCTAAACTAAAGGGGTCCGAAACAACAGGCTCGACAATACCGGCGGCCGGTTCGACGACCGGCGCCGGTTCGGCCACGGCAGCATCCATTGGATTTGGCATAATTCCCCCTAACTCGGGCTCGGCATCGTCTGGTTTTGCATCATGGGTGCGGGACTACCCAAACGGCCCGCCCCGCCCATGCGGTCCATTACTTCTTTGGCCATGTCATCCTGGCCGCCGCCGGAACTTTTGACCGAGGTCACCGTCAACTCCGACCCGGACAGGCGCCCCGTCACCAGGCACTCCTGCTCGGCGCCTTCCCCCCCGGAATACCCCGCTAGTTCCTTGGCTTCATCGTCCGTCAAGGTAATCGTGCGCGGACCGGCGGCCTCTTTGGGCTCGGACGAAGCGTCTTTGCCCCCGTAGCCGCCGTCCCGGAAACTCTTTAAGGCTCCTGAAACGTCCATCGCGCCCTACGAGTTCTTGTTGTACTTCGACGGCTCGCCTTTGCCCTTTTCCGTTCTCTGCGAGGCAATGGGGTCGTTCAACATATTCATGTCGTAATCGTTCATGGCTTTCACGGTATCCCCAATCCCCTGAATTCCCGAACTCTTGTTGTACGGCTTGGTCTTATTCAGCATCTCGTCACTCATGGGTTATTCCTCCTTAAGGAATCATGTGCCTTGCGGCTGTAGGCCGCATCAAAACTGGTCGATCCGTGCACGCGGTCTCCCGCTTCCCGGAGATTGCACCTCTTTAGCCACGCGGCTTTTTCCGAGCGTGTTCCGATGAACTTAGGACCCGGAAAATCCTGGCTGCCCAGGTGCTCGTCCACGTAAGGACCCTTAAAATAAACATCCGGCACGTTCGCCATCGAGCCCGAACCGCCGCACTGGTCGCAGGTATCCACGAGCCGGCCGTCATCATAAATCGTCCGCACCGCATAGGCGGCGACGTTCTGGCAATGGCGGCAGGTCATCAATTCTTCGGCTCCGGCAGATCGTTTTCGTATTTATTGGTCTGGCTTCCGCCCACTTCCTTGGCGCCGAAAATGTCGTCCGTCATCCCCGTCGCCCGCAGACGCTGCTTATGCAGGGCCTTTCGCATCCGGTGGCGCTTTTCTTTACCCACAAACCCGCCATCCACAACCCCGTCGGCGGCGTGGTACATGGCCTCTCCCGCATCCGGAATCCGGCGCCCGATCACCCTTAAAACGTTCCCGACTTTAGAAGCCATTGCCGTTCTCCTGTCCGCCCACGGGCGTTTGCGCGGCGCGTACGCCCTGTAAAATGGAATTGATCACGTTTTTGTGCATGTCCATCTGGTTTTTCTGTTTGTCCACGGCCAATTTCTGGTGCATGGATTCGAGCTTGATCTTTTCTTCCGCCAACTTGCCCTGAATCTTCACCTGCGTCTCCTGCTCCTTGGCTTTCACTTTCGCCTGGATTTCCATGAGCTTGGGCGGCATCTGCGGCGGCGACTGGTCGGCCAGATCCATGATCGCCTCCAGAGACTGGTTGCCGATGAGACGAAAGATTTCCCGCGCGTACTGTTTGGCGGCGGGACTGCCGGGAGTGACCCCGGCGGCGGGGAGCATCGGGATTAATTTTTCCATGATCTCCAAGGTGGATTCCTTGTCCATCGGAACGGTGGACCCCGCCACAACGTCCACGTCCATGTCGCCCAGAATATCCTGACGGTTCCAGGAAAAAGCGAACTCCGAGGCAAAGGATTGATCGGCCACAGGGTTCGGCGCCGGCGGCGTCTGGGGGGCGCCGCCAGGAGCCTGGGGCGATTGCCCCTGGGGCCCCTGGCCTTGGGGGGCTTGCCCCTGGGGAGCGACTTGCGACTGCGCCGAAGGGCGGCCGGGAAGAGCGCCGAGGACCTTCTGCTGCACGGACTTGTTTCCCACGATCCGCGAGATCTTCGGAAGGTCGTACTTTTTCTGCATGATTCCCAGAATCTTGCGGGCGATCTCCCCGATAAAATCCTCCAGCACGTCCACCTTCTCATCCGCCCTCGCGTGCCCGCCCATCATCTGGAGCCGGAGTTCCCCCAGAGTGCGCGTGGGGGCCTTGGCCTGCCCGCCCTGGTCGGCAGGGGTTTGTCCCGACACCACCTGGTAGAGCTTGTACGCCTCGTTGTAGATCTGGTAGCTGTCGCTGGCCACCGCCGGGTACTGCGGAATAAAATACTTGTCGGCGATGGGCCCGTTGGCCTTGATGATGGCGCCGTCGTTGCCGTCCTTAAATTTGTCAAGCTCGGCGTCGGTAAACAAGTCCGGCTCAATTAAAATCTGGCGGTTGTGGCGCTTTAAGTGATTGATCCAGATGGCCACGATCTTGGTCATCTCGATGGCCAGACCCTCCTGCGCGGCCACGTCGGATAAGGGATAAACCTCTCCCGGAACGGGATTAAAGGCCAGCATCGAAAAGGGGAAGCCCCCCGACAGGTATTCAGGATACGGGATCTCGTTTAAATAGAAGGGACATCCCTGCGACACCGTCACGACCCGCATCGAGTCCAGATCGTAAATCTCGTAGAGCGTCACGCTCCTGACGTCCTGGTTTTCCTTGCCCGCCGATCCGCCGGAGACGTCGTAGCCGAGCTTCTCGTCATCGCCTTTGGAGGAGGTTTTCAGCATGTCGGTATGCGCGTAGATGCCGGCCCTTTTGACCGCCCGCAAGGGCTTTACGATCTTATGCGCCATCCAGCGGCCGTTGTGCGTCGCCGGAAAGGTCGCCGCCGGATCAAAAAGAATATCTTTGTACGGGACGTGGTAGGCGAACACGTTCTCCGAACGGATATACTCGGAGGTCTCGATTTCCCTGGCTTTGGGCTCGTTTTTCGGCCGGCCGGGCCCCCTCTTGGGCGGCTCTTTGGGCTGCGACTCCACGGTCCCGAACTCGGCGGCGTAGCCCACCTTCACGTAACTGTGGCCGACCAGGATGGCTTCTAAGAGCGCCGTCTTAATTTCCTGCTTTAGCGCCAGTTCCGACCACGTATAGTTCACGATCTGCTCGGCCAGTTGCGCCGCGCCGATATCTTCCATCCTCTTGGGATTAACCGTAATCCAAGGATCCTTAAAGTACAACCGCGCAATCTCGGTCTTGGTATAGGCGTAAATGAGGTTGATCGGAATAATGGGAATGGAGGTCTTGGCCTGCAAAAATCCCCACTCGTTTTTGTACTCCTCGATATAGCGTTTCCAGCCGGCCTTGGCGCCCGCGTCCTCAGCCGTCTTTTCCGCGTGGGTCATCGTGCGCAGCCAACTCTCCACCTCCAGCTTTTCGGAATCCGGATTGGGCGTTTCCCCGACGCCGACCAGGTCTTCTTTCTTCATTGAATCTCCTGCAAAATAGCCATGCAGCGATCGATGATGCCCGGTTCGTGAAAACCTTTGGTCAGGTAATCCTCCAGGTTGTCACACACCACGCGCCTGACGGGCCCGTAGCGCTCTTCGTAAAGATGCACCGCATAATCGATCCGCTCTTTTTTCGTCATCGAACCTTTAAATCCTCGAAAAACCGGTCGTAGATCGACTGCCTGAACTCCGGCATATGTTCCTTGACCCACCAACCCATCGTCCCTTCTTTCATCTCGGGCTCGCGAACACCGACCCCCATGCTGGGGACCAGATAATCGAGCTGGTAGGAAAGGGCGTCGATTAAATCATCGTGCTTTCCTCGGGGAAAAGCCAGCAGTTCGTCACTAAGATCCTGCATGTCGGATCGGATCTCAAATAGCCCCTGCTCGAAGTAAGGCTGCAACCGGCGAATTCTGGCCTCTTTAGAAAGAATTGCTTCACCGTGGCCGGTGTGGCGTTTTCCAAGCTCGTCAATCGAAAAAAAGATTCCTCGCTCTCGTTGCTGGCGCTGGATGTCGTACTTGAGCGTTTTCTGGAAGGCGAAGGTTTCGATGCCGACACGGTGGAGCCTCCATTTCTTGACGAGAGCAAAGACCTCTTCCACCAGTTCCGAAGGAACCAGCCTTTTGTGCACAGCGTCCACCACGCGGATTCTCCGGTCGGCGAACATCCCGGCCACCACGAAGGCCGTGTAGTCCGCGTCGCGCGAAAGCGCGATCGCCGGATCGATCGTCAGATATAAGCTCGCCGGATGCGCAGTCGCGGGATCGTAGATTTTAATCTGCCCCGCCTTAAAGTCGGCGTTCTCCGGATCGATCGGATCGTTTAAATACTGCGTCGAGAAATGGTAGAAGCTCTTCTTCTTGATATCGTTTAATTGCGCCTCCGTAAACTTCTCCGGGAAAATGACCGACCCGTCGGGCTTGTAGCAGGAACGGATAAACACCGACCAGTTCTTGTGGACCGCATTCTCCTCTAAAATCCTCGCGTAGAGGTCGTCCTGGTGGTAGCGCGTTCCGATCACCACCATCTTGCCGTCGGGCTCTAACAGATCAAAGAGCGAGAGATAAAACTCGTAGACCTTGTCGCGCTGCTCCTTGGTGCGTACGTTGTCCGGCTCCACCAGATCGTCGGCAATAATCACGTCGAAGTGCTGGCTGGTCAGCGTCTTCTGCAAACCGGCGGCCATGAAGGTCGGGGCGTCCAGATTCTTTCTTCTCTGCCTGATCACCAGCTCGTTCTGGTTCCATACCGCCGATTCGAACGTCCCGAACATCTGCGACATCAAACCCCCAGCCGCCAGGTACCGCTCAATGGTGCGCATGAACTTGACCGCGTTATCCTCCGTCGCATTCACTATCAGTATCCGCACATCCGGGTTCCTGAGCATCTGCTGAATCGCCCAGCCCTTCGTCACAATCCAGCTCTTCAAATGACCCCTCGGGAGTTCTATGTGAATCCTCCGGCCGGCCACCTTCAAAAATCTCGTCAGTTCGTCGTGGACACCCGGCGACCAGTCCTTGGTATCCAGATACTGCACGCACAGAAACTTTAAATTCGCAATGCAGAGATCCGCGTTCTTCTGAATGATCGCCTTGGCTTCCAAGGGATTCATAGCGCCTTTTCAAGCGCATACCACCGACGAAAAGACGGGACGTTAATCAGAGAGTCGGGCTTGACCCACCGCGCCACGAAAACTCCGGCCTTCTTCGACGGCTCGCTCACCAAGACGTACCCCTTGGTCGTCATCTGCTTGTAAATTCTCTGCCACCAAGGAGAAGAAGCCAGATGCTTCATTGGTCCGCCTCCACCCGAATCGTCGAGGTCGAAACCGCCGTGTCCGCCGCCCCCGCCCGCGCCGCCTGCGCCAGAGCCCACGTCGCGTACACCCCCAAAAGCGCCGGACCCGTCGGCTGCTCCTGCGGCATATACCAAACCAGCCACACCGTCCGCGCGTTAAATTTCTCCGGAGTCCCGTCGGGAATACTGGAATAGGGCGTACAGAATTTACAGGTCAAATGAAATTACTCGTCGGTAAAAAGAATTGATCGCCAGAATGATCGACGGGAGAACCCTTTTTGTCCTGTGAGAATTGGGGAGGGGACTTACCCTGATCATGATACCCCCCATGGGGTAATTATTTTCCGATCATCATTATCTATCGACGGTAAATCCCTTGTATCTGTTTGTGTAACAGATGAGATCACTTGGATATCAACGGTTTTACCGACGATGACGGGCTAATTACCGTCGTATCGACGGTCTCTGCTTCTATAAACGCTTGTGCGTTCCCTATTTTACCGTCGAAGACCTGGATATTTACCGTCGGATTCGCCCTGTATTCTGGATGATACTCGTCGGGAAACCATTTTCTAAGCCAACCAAACATGTAAAGAGGGTTCTTCAGTCGGGCATTATACATATCACTTTCCGCCTGATATTTCCCACTTAAACTCAATTCCTTAAACTGTTTAGCGAACTCCTCGTCGATCTTGATATGCCTTTCTAGCGTCAGGATATTGACCCCTATGCGTTCGCATATCTCACCAAAATCCGGCCAACCCTTATTTAATTTCCGATATTCTCTCGCTTGTCTCAGGAAATCCATCTTTTTCTCGGCAGTAAACGTGTTACTTATGGGATTGATGGACTGTAGAAAACCTGTTTCAGCATCCAAGGTTAGAGCATTGACCATATCCGCACTCTACCCATTTTGGGTCACTTTGTCAACTTATGGGTGAAAGTGGGTATGCATCGCCTACGGCCGAGCGGCCTAGGCTCTGCGAACGTCAGGGTCAATGGCGCTCTAGGATAGCCTCATGAATGAGGCACTCTTGCAGAGGGCTAGGTAAACAACTGGTAAAGAGATCGCGCGCGTTCTGATCGTCTTTCTATTTATTCTTCTGATCTAGAACTCTTAATCAGGAAGTTCTCTCAGTTCTTCGGATTATCACGCTTGCGGCTCAGGTTCCTTCTGGCCGGGCGCTGGGATGCTAGATCATCCATTCTGGGTGATTCTGGCACACTTTGGATTTATTTGTCAAATAATGGATATAAACGGTTTATTCCTTGCACCACGATTCGATTCTAGCCACCTAATCCTAGATTATGAACCTCTGATACGTTCCATTAAGCTCCATTAAGGCTTGCTGCAAGCAAGCATATGGTCCTCCATAGACCGATGTTAGTATGGGCCATTTGACATTAAGATTGGGTCTAGCATCATACTACTATTCATACTAGACTATTCACGTGAGAGAGAGATTATCAAGATGGAATGTATAGCCACACTAAAAGGAGTCATTAAAATGAAAGACCTGCACGATTGTAAACACGGAGTCATCAAAAGAACCTGCACCACCTGTAACACACCCATGACCCCCAAATCAGCCCGTACACCGACACAGATCGAAAATGAATTAAAAGAAATCGCCGTATGCACTATCCCCGACTGCCCCCATGCTCTGCACAAAATGACGGTTGATGATTATGTGGCCACAATGAAAGCCAAAGCGGAGGGGCAAACAACCATGAAATCTAAAAACTTAGACAAGAGAATAGCCGATCTCAAAAAAAAGGCAGAGAATTGTATTCCTAATGCAGACCGGATTATCGCCAAATATAAATCTCAACGCACACCGACCCCGAAACAAGAATTACAGGACTTAGAATCTCAATACGGAGCCGCCTTCATCGTCCGCGCCGTCAATAGCCATCAGGACTTGTTAGACGCTGTTAGAGCATTGCTAGATATGGCAACGGACAATCGAACACATGGCCCGGAAATCGAAATAGCGGTTAAAGCCATCGCCCGAGCGGAGGGAAAGTAGCCATGATCCTCACAGCCGCCCTCGTCCTCGCGCTACCCTGGACAACCCCTAACACGCCTACGCCAGATATCCCCTTGATATCAGCGCCCCAAGTGACATGCCCGCAATACGTAGAAGGATCTCAGCCGTCATGGAACCTCGACACAAGCGCCGATGATGACGAAGTCTGCATCCGTCATCAATGCGAAGCCGAACAGGATTAAAAAGGAGCCTCCAATGCGAGATTACATGAATTGGTTTAATCAAAAAGCGATAGAGCATGGCGCAAAATGGGACCCATCCGACTTGTCCATGAAGTTTGTCAAGGCGTTTAATACGGGCGAACGCATACGGGTCAAAGTTTACGGCGAAGTCAAAACCGGGACGGTCGGAGTCACCACCGGCTGGAAACCCGTCTTTCTGTTAATGGCCCGCAAAAACTGCTTCGGGTCCTCCGTCCTCTTAACGCATGACGTAGAATTTACAACGGAACCCGTTACACGATACCGGGCCGTGTCATGATCTACAACCACGAAAAACAATAATGGGCTACGAACGCATTAAAAAAGAAAGTGAATTCCATCTGCGAGAATCGACCGCCTTTGCACATGAAATGCAAAAGATGGAAGCCGAAATAACAAGTCTAAAAGCCGACGTCCAGAGATGGGCTGACGCCGGAGGGCATGCCGAGTGTAAAGACCGAATCCAATCCCTAGAGCAGAGCTACACCGACGCTCAAGCCGAAATCGCAAGGCTTAAAGAAACGCCCGACATCGTAGAAAAGCGGCGCATCGCTTACGCTTGCGGTTGGTCCGAGGCCATACACCAAGCCGCCAACGCCGCGAAAGACTCCTGCGGGTACTGCGGACACCGCATGGAAGTCAACATCTTAGCGTTACTCAAACCATCGGAATAAGGAGAAAATCATGCCCACCAAACTAAAGCCATTTGAAGTCGCCGGACATTACCAGGCCACCTATCAAATGGGATCGGGCGAAGCAGGCAAGGCCCGCGCCGACCTCCTGCGCGCCCAGGCCGACAGGTTTAATCTGCCGGTGACGAAACTCATCGCGCTTGCGGTACAGCTCTTGTCACTCACGAACGACACATCGGCGGAGCTGCAAGCCGCCAAAGGGGAACTAAAATGAAAACGAACGAAAATCCGCGCTGGTTGGATGATTCAATCCAATTCCCGCGCCTCATCAGCGAACTGCAAATGGCGGGAGCGTTTACCGACAAGATTCTCATGGACTTGAAAGATTCCATGGATTTGACAACCGCAGAAATCTTTGAACTGGTGGATCGCGCCGATAAAACTTGGCAAACACAAAAACTCAAAACCAAAGGGGAACTAAAATGAAAACGAAAAAGAAAATCCTGCAACACAGAAGCGGCCTAAATGGTTGCGAACCTGGCTGCCAGGCTTGCGGGGAAACAAAACTCGGATACCATTGCGAGGACTATACG
>Ga0210402_10000584_pt1 | contig 40342 bp, 59 predicted proteins | sample IncBWC7MmetaG_FD_161055 | JGI IMG/M metagenome (GOLD analysis project Ga0210402, IMG submission 161055) | Forest soil microbial communities from Barre Woods Harvard Forest LTER site, Petersham, Massachusetts, United States - Inc-BW-C-7-M | ecosystem: Environmental > Terrestrial > Soil >...
GGGCGCCGCCTCGCCCTTGGGGGGTCGGTCGGAAGGACCCGTCTCACGGCGCCGCCGCCACCATCGTCGAGTGGCGTCGGGTGCGGCGCCCGCCGTTCGCACCGGATGCCGGCGACCTCGACCACCACCACGCGGCGGGTCACGGTGGCGGGGTATCCGAGGGCGGCGGGCGGTCGTCGGGTGGTGGCATGCGGGCGGGTCGGTAGAGACGTTGCAGGTACACCCCGCCCGCGAGTACCCCGCCGACGATCACGAGGGCGACCACGACGTCGAACACGGTCACCGACGCCGACCTCGGGAACGCGCGACGGATTTGACCTTGGTGCCCCATCGGCGTCGGACCGCCGCCGCGACGTGGGCATAGGTGCCCTTGGTGTGCGGTTGCGCCGCCCGAGCGAGGGCGTTGCGGGCACGGGCAAGGGTGTCGATCGGATAGGCCCGTGAGCGGGGATAGGCGAATGCCGATCGCGGCAACGACCGGCGTTTGCGCGCGTTCATGAGCAACCCTCTTGTCGCGCCCTCTACCACACGGCGCGCCACGCGGCACTAGGGGTGGTACAGGGGCGCGGCGGGGCGCACTAGGGGTTGTGCCTCGCCCTCGCGCCTAGCGGTGTCGTATGGTCGTCCTACGATGCAAGCGGGTCATGTTGGCGGGGGTGGGGGTGGCGATCGGGTCGAACCGGCGGTGCACCCGCGTGAGCTCGACGCCCTCCGCGGCGAAATGCGCGAGGGGTTCCGGTCGGTGCGTGACGACATTCGGTTCGTCCAACAAACGTTGTGGGGGGTGATCGCGGTCCTCGTCGGATCGGTGGCGGCGATCCTCGTCAAGGTGTGGCACTAACCCGGTGTCACGCGACGGGAGGCCCACGGTGGGGGCACGTGCCCCGAGGGCGAGCACGTGCCGGGTGGTGGGGTGGTGAGGCACCGTCGCGTATAGCGACGCCGACGGCGCGACGCTAGGCGCCCGCCGGATGCCCGCCGGCACGGCGCACGGCGCGGTCGAGTTGGCGGGCGAGGTTCGCGAGCAAGTCGCTTTCCAATTCGGCGGTGATCCGGGGCAACACGTCGGTGCGTGCCATCATGCCGTGCACCGACGGGCCGTAGAGCTCGCGAATGGGCAACCGCTCGCGTCCTTTGCGCTCAAACACGCCCTCGTGCCCGTGTTTGACGGTCGCGAGGAACGCGTGCCGGTAGCGTTCGGTTTTGCCGGCAATCGTGATCGTGACGCCCTCGGCGCGACTGGCACGGGGTTGAAACCGGATCATGGGCAACGCCTTGCCGCCGCCGACGAGCGACGCCGAGAGGTGTTCGGGGCGCGCGGGGGTGGTCGAGAGGGCGGCGGTGATGTCGCTCGGGCGCAACCCCGGCATGAACGGTCCGAGCAACGTGGCGGTTTGGCGTTCGGCGTCGGCAACGGTGTCGTTCAAGGCGCGGGCGGCGAGGTCGCGAAACCCCGGATCGGACACCGAGTCCGCGATCGCGCGCAAAATGTCGGTCTGCATTTCGACGCGCACCTCGACGCCCATGGGGTCACGCGACGAGGGCGAGGGTGAGCACCGCGAGTCCGAGGGCGGTCAAGTTGAACGGCATGCGTTGGAACGGGGGCGGCAAGGCGGGCCACACGGTCGCGAGGACGAACACCGCGAACGCCGCGAGGGTTGCCGCGTGGTGGGTCATGGGCGGCAGTCTACCACGGGGCGCAACCGTCATGGGCTACCCGGCGCGTTCGGCGTCGCGCAGGCGGCGAAACTCGACGAGCACGTGTGCCGCGCCCTCGACGTCGAGACTGAACGGCGGCGCCGTCAACCACCGCACGATGAGGGCGTCGAGCTCGGCGGCGCTCGCCGCCTCTAGGATCCGCAAGGCGTGATCGCGTGCCTCGTCGGGGGTGCATTGCCGGCGCCACACGACGGCGCCCGCCTCGTCGACCTCGGAGAGCTCGACCAACCCCTTGCCCGTTTTCGCGCCGAACAACGAACCTGCCCACAAGGTCGACATTGCGCACCCCCTATCCTGGCACCGTCGGCGGTGCCAACAATCAGCCACACCCGAAACGCGGATTTTTTCGACCTCGCACATAGTTGGGGACATTTCGACGCCTTCGGCATTTGTCGACGCCTTCGCCATAATTCAAAGGTCTATGCGTCGTCGCCTTCGACACCGACATTCGTCGCCTTCGTGGTCGACGTCGTCGCCTTCGTGCCGTGCAACGCACATACCACCCCCCCCTTACCACCCCCCCCAAATGGGGAGCGTCGTAAGTAGTTGATTTTCGCCCAAGGCGGCGATCTCGGCGAAGGCGACGATCACCGAGAACGGTGGGCGAAAAAACATGCGTTCGCGGGTGTCGCTGCTTTACTGCCCTCTCCCGTTCAACGGCGAGCGTAACACCCACCCGCCGGAAAATCCTTCCTTCGATGTTTCGAGGAGCAACCGGTGCCGTGCGCGCCGCCAAGCATATTCCGAGATACCGAGGCGACGGCGCTCCCGTTCGGCGGTATCGGCGGCGACGGCGCCGTGTACCCCGAGTAACGTTTGCAAAACCGCGACCGCTTCACCAATCGACGCGGAGCGATCATCCTCGTCGGCACCGGGTGCCTTCACGAGGTCGTCGGCGGTCCGGGTCGATTCGCCGTGCCACGTCACTCGCACCGCGTCGCCGAGTGGTTCGAGCGAGAATCGTAAGGGGGCGGCGGGTGCGCACAGGTTCGACTTGACGGGGGCGAGCACGCGTTGCTCGGTGTTCTCATCGGGATCGGCGGCGACGAGTAGCACCGAGCGGGCGGCGCCTGCAATCCCGATCGACCCGCCGCCGCGATAGAGCGCCTTGGGACCGGCTTGCTTGGTGAGGTGGCGCACGATCACGACGGCGGCGCCCGTGTCGTCGGCGAGGCCGGCGAGGGCGGCGAGGACGCGGCGCACGTCTTGATCGCGGTAGGAATCGACCGAGGACGCGAGGAGCGCCGCGAGGGGGTCGAGAATCACAAGCACGGCGTCGACCGCGCGCATCGCGGCGCGCACCGTCCCGAGCTCGGTCGGCAGGATCGGCAGGCGGTCGAGTTTGAAGGCGGCGACGCGGTGCAAGTCGGCGCCCGCCGCTTCGAGGCGCGGGCGCAACGTGTCGTCTAACCCGTCCTCGGCGCCGACGAGGACGACGCCGCCGGGATCCCATGCCGTCGTGTCGCCCTCTTGTGGCGCGCCCCGCGTGACCCGCGCCGCGACGTCGAGGGTCAACGTCGACTTGCCGAGGCCGGGATCGCCCTCGACGAGGGTGACTTTGCCGAACGGAATCCGCCGATCCCACAACCACGCGACTCGGCGCGGCAGGATCGTATCGGCGACGGCGAACGGGGAATCCTCGGCGGGCGGGTCGGCGAGCGCCGACACCCGTGCGCCGATCGTCGCCAGGGTTTCGCGGTCCTCGCCCGGTGACGGCGTGTCGGCGACGGCGGCGAGTCCGAGGGCGAGTTGCTTGGTCACCCGCCGCTTGCCGAGGCGCACGAGGTGCCCGATCACCGCCTCGGCGATCACGTCGTCGGCATCTTCCCACGCCTCGACCACGAACAACCGGGGCGCGTCGAGGAACGGCACCGCCTCGACGACTGCCGACGCGGTCGACACGTCGCCCCCGAGCTCGCCGCGTTCGTGCGCGGCGCGCAAGGCGTCGAACACCTTGACGTGCGGCGGCATCGCAAAGAGGGCGCGGCGGATCCGCGCGTCGGCGAATCGGCGCGGTTCGCGCATGAGCACGCCCAGCAACGCCCGTTCGGCGCGGGCGTCAACGAGGGACGGCGGCGCGGCAGGGGTCACCGCCATACCGGATGGGGACCGATCACCTGCGCACCGATTGCGTCGCGGAGCGCGCGTCCACCGGCTAACTCCGCGAGGCGTAGCACCGGCACAACCGACGGCAAACCAAGGTCGACCGGTTCGTCGTCGAGCACCAGCACGCCCGCCCCCTCGCACCGCTGTAACTCATAAGGTCCGACGACAACCCGCAAGTTTCGTCGACCCCGGATGCCCGAAAACGATCTGGCGAGTGCCGTAGCCGATTCGCCACTCACAAGAAACTGCACCGCCATCATAGCCGGTGCTAGGAGCCCGTCCTTTACGGCAAGAGCTAAGTCGATTGTATAGAGCGGCTTTAGACCCATTTCGTGGGTGACGACGGCAGAATGCTCCGCCGCCAACACCGATACCGTGCGCGCCGCGTGTTCGCCGTACTTGCAGGCGGCGATTAGATGCGCGATCGAATCTTGCAGTTCCCGCGCCCGCACTAACTCCACGCGGTGCCGTTCAATGAACCGGTCAACGATTTCCGGTGCGACGCCCGTCAACTTGCCGAATCCACCATGCACGATAGGCGCGGGGGCGCCCGGTGCGGTGCCGTTCCCACCGGATGGGATCACGGCAGGCGGCGCAACGGCACCCACGATAACACTGCCCGACGGCGCCGCACCATTGACACGGGCGAATGGTAGCCACAGCTCCTCCTGAATCCACGGATGGTCACCGCACTCCGGTGAGTCCGCTTGCGCGGGGAACCTGCACCGTGCGCATAGAACGTCACGCCGCCGACTCACAGGCGCACCACGCCTTTCGCGGTGACATGCACGGCGTCGTAGAGCGCGAGAAAATCGTCGACGTCGACGGGAGCGTCGGACGCGGCGAGCGCGGCGAGCGCGACGTGTATCCACCCGCGCCAGACAGCGCCGCCCGTCCGGTCGCGCGTCACGACGCCACCCCGTAGCGCGAGGCCGCGAACGCCGCGAGCAACAATCCCTCGGCGCATCCCTCGTCGGTGGCGCGAATCGGTGCCAAGGCGGGGAACAACTCGCCCGCCCGCAAGCGACTCGCCCGCTTGTCGCACCCGAGCAACCCGTGGTGGCGTTTCCACGCGACGGGGCGCACGAGGCGATAGGGCGCCCGCAACGCGACCACGAGGGCGAGCCACAGGCCGAACCCGTACCCGGTGCGAAACGTCGAGCGCCCGCCTTGCGCGCGCCCGTGCAACGCCGCCGGCATGGCTTGTTGTTCCTCGATCACGACCTCGGCGCCGTGGATGTCGTTGTCCTCGCCCCGGAGTTCGAGGTCGAGCATGGCGTGCATGCCGGCGACGTCGTATTCGATCCGTTCCCGCCGCCCGCGCCGCACGCGCACCGTCGGCGTGTGGACGAAACCGGCGTTGACGACTGCCCCGCCGCCGTCGAGGTCGAGGACGCCCATGCCGCCGGTCAAACCGGGGTCAATGCCGACAACCCGTCTCATGCTTCGACCGGCGACGTCGTGAGCAACGGATCGGGGAACGTTTCGAGGGCCCATCGTAGCGCCCCAACCCGGCGGCGAAACCGTCTAGGTCCCTCGTCGGCGCACCGGTAGACGTCGCACACGTACCACCCGGCGGGCGTTTCGATCGTCGCCCACTCTTGGCGACCCTCGGCGGCGTAGTGAACCCGGAGCCGTCGCCCCATCACACCAACTCGCGCTGGCGGGTCGAGCCGCGGTGCTTCCGGCCACGGCGCCCGTTTCCCAGCGGCAACGGCTGTTGGATCACCGTGAACGTCACCCGGACCGCCTCGCGCCCCTGCATCTCGATCAACTGCGCCACCACGTCGTCGGCGGGGTTGACGAGGGTCACCCCGAGGGTGACGAGCGTTTCCAACGTCGAATCCTTGGTGCGTTTCCTGGCGCTCGCGAGCTTCGACACGATCGCCTCGACCGTGATCGGTGTATCCGCCATCCGTTATCCCCTTCCCTCTGCGGTTGGTTCGGGCGGCACCTTGCCGCGCGCTTTCAGGATCGCCGCGACGAGCGCCGGCAGACGGCGCGTCGGCGGCATGGGGTGCCCTCGCGCCGTGTAGCGGGCGATCGCGGCGACGACCCGAGACAAGTCGACCTCACGTGACGTCCACACGAGGTCCCACGTCGCGACGTCGTACAGGCACCACATACGCACGATCCGGTGCCCGCCGCCGGGTCCCGTGACGCGCCCGACGACGTGGCCGCGCAACATGAGGGGGGCGAACACGGCACCCCACCCGTGCGCCCGCAAGAACGCCCACGCCTCGGCGTTCGACAGCCGGTCAGCACCTGGCGCCGTCGGGGCATCGCGCACGAGCTTGCCGCGATCGCGCACCTTGGCACGACCGCGCCCCGTCACGTCGGCGTGACTCTGCCGGTAGCCGGCGCGCTGGCGCACGTCACCCCCCCCTTGATCGGTCCCGAGGTCGGAACCGGGTCATGACGTCGAGGGCGAGCAGCTCCTGCCCACACCGTTTGCACCGTGCGCGGTCGGGAATGCCGGGGCCGCCCCGCTGGTACTCGATCGACGCCTTGGGGTGGCGACACGGTCGCCCCGCTCCCGCCGACCTCGACTCACCCCGGTTCCGACGCCGCCCCATCGCATGCACCCCCGTCGACGGGGGTGGGCGGCACCCCACCCCCCCAACGGGGGCGCCGCCATCCGGGGGGGAACGGACCGGGGGCGGTCCGCGTCGGCGACGACCTCGTCGGACCCCACGTGCCGCCACCACACCACGAGGCGGCACCGGGGGATGCCCGACCCCCGGCGCCGCCGGCACCGTGTCGACGCGCCCGACCGGGGCGCCCGTCGTTGGCGTTCCGTCACGTCCCACACACGCCGCACGAAAAGAGCGTGCCTTGTCTCGGATCGACGTCGTCGATTGGCGCCTCGTCGAGGGGGCGCAACGACGGGTGTAAATACGCGTCGGCGCGCATGCCCCCGAGTTTGCGAATGGCGCGGTCAAACGCGACCGCCTCACGCCACGACACCGGGTCACAGTCGCGCATGCGTCGCCACTCGGCGTTACTATGGAACGGGCACGAGATACACGCCGAACGCGGCACCGGGTGCGTTGGGTACTCGCGCTGCAACCACGCGTGGCAGTCGGCGCGCGTCCACGCGGGGCGGAGGTCGAAAATCAACGGATAGCGGAGGTCGATCCAATAGTCGGGACTGACACGCACCCGCGAGAGCTCGTCGGCAGACATGCCGACCCATTGTTCGACGTGCACGCGGTCGCCCGCCCGTTCGCCGGGGGCGAGGCCGGCGAGCGCCCGCACCTGCTTGCGGATCGGGCGCAACTTGTACTCGTCGGTGCATTGGCGGCGCACCATGCCGGGGTCGTCGCCGGCACCCCCGTCGAGGAAAAACGGCATGGATGCCCACCGACGATCTTTGCCGACCACGCCTGGCACCTGATTTTCGAGCGTGTCACGACGCAAGTTGCCGCCCGACACGCGATAGATGGGCACGCCCGCCACGCGGGCGAGTTCCTCAAGCCACGCGAGGTGGGCATACACCGCTTCCGGTTCGTACTTGGTATCGGCGAAAATCGCGGCGTCGAGGGGTGGCAACTCGCCGCGTATTGAGAGCAGGAGCAGCGTCGACGATTGCACGCCCGCCCCGAGCGATAGGAGGCGCAAGCGACGGGTCGCGGGTGTCACCCCTGGCATGCCGGTTCCCCAAGGTCTACGGTGAGGCGGAGTGAGTAATGATTACTCCGGGGAGAGGGAGTAACCATTACCCCCCCTTGTGGTTGTTGGGGTTTCTCGCCGTCGGTGCCGAGGGCGAGGTTGAACACGCCCTCGACCTCGACCCGCCCCTCGTGCACGACCACGCGGGTGAGCACCTTGCGGGCGAACGCTTGGCGTTGCGCCGGGTCGAGGCGGGCGATCCCCCGCGCGACGAGTTTGCAGTATGCGACGACGGCGGCGTGCCGGTCGGCGTCGGCGTGCCCGACGGCGACGCGTGCCTGTGCCTCGGCGACCGCGCGGGTGAGGCGGTCGAGCTCGGCTTTCAACTTGGGTTCCCTGGCGTCCAAGTCGGCGCGGTCGAGGCGCCCGTCGACGTAGAGGTCGACGAGGCGGTTGCGGTTCGTGGTGACCTTGTCGAGGGCGCGGGTGAGCTCGGCGACCTCGGTGGCGGCGTCGACCCGGCGGGCGTCGATCCCGAGGCGTGACGCCCGTGCCGTCGGGGCGAGGATGTCGGGATCCTGAATCACGCCGACTAAGGCATCCCACACGCGGGGTTCGAGGTCGTCGGCGAACGCCCGGAAGTTGCACCGGTCCGGCTTGGGGAGGATCCGCCCCTCGCACCGGTACGTGGTGCGTGCCCGTCGGGTGTCGCCGTGCATGCGCCGCCCGCACCCGCCGCACACCGCCAGGCCACCGAGTAGAAACACGCGGCGCGCGGGGCGCCCCCGGAGGAGGTGCTTGTTGCGGTCGAGTTGCGCGCGGGCGCGTTCGGCGAGCCCGACCGACACGATCGGCGTCACCTTGTAGCGGATCCACTCTGACTCGGCGCGCACCGTCGCGGCGGCGCCCGACTTGTCGAGGCGGTTGTATACGCCCGTGCCCGTGTAGAGGTCCGACCATAGCATCTTGCGTACCGTCGCCCGCGACCACCGTGCCGATTCGCGCGGCGTGACCCCTTGCGCGTCGAGGCGTGCCGCCACCGCCCGGATCGCGGCGCCGTCGGCGACCCACTCGAATAGGCGCCGCACCACGTTCGCCTCGTCGGGGTCGACGGCGAGGCCACCGACCGCCGCCTCGTCGCGGCGGTACCCGAACGGCGCCTTACCCGTCGGATGCAACCCCCGGCGCGCTTTCTCGCGGCGCCCGCGTGCGGTGCGACTACGGATCTTGGCGCGTTCGAGTTGGGCGACGGCGCCGAGGACTTGTTCGCGAAATTGCCCCTCGGCGGAGGGGTCGACCGTGTGACTCGGAAACTCCAATCCGACGCCCGCGCGGGTGAGCTCGTCGAGCACGAGCAAGTGATTGACCAAGTCGCGCGAGAGGCGGTCGGCGTCCATGGTGAGGACCACGTCGACCCCCTTGGCGGCGACGAGGTCACGCAACCGGGTCAACGCGGGGCGGTCGAGCACGGCGCCACTCACCCCCTCGTCGACAAATTCCTCGACGACGGCGTATTGACGGGCGGTCGCGAGGGCGCGGAGCTCGGTCACTTGCGCGTCGAGGCCGTACTTTTCGACCTGCTCGTCGGTGCTCACCCGCGCATAGAGGGCGGCGCGTCGGGCGGTCATACGCGCACCGCCTTTGCCGTTGCCGTCTTGCCGCACGCCGCACACCGTCGGCGGGTCACGGGGCGATTGTCGTGGTCGTACACTCGGTGCCCACATTCGAGGGTGTCGATCGTGCACGTGGGTTCGGCAACGCGACTCACGACCACGCGGAGGGGTGAGCTCGGCGTCGGGGTAGGGAACACGGCGCCCATTAGCGCACCGCCGTCGTGAGGTACGCCGTCACGGCGTCGGCGAGCACCTCACACATGGGGCGTTGTTCCTGTGCGGCGCGCACCTTGAGCGACACGAGGGTCGGCGCCGGGAGTTCGGTCGTCCACCGCCGCCAGGCGCCGGGTGTGGGCGGGGGGTTTCGCGAGCGTTTCCGAGGTTTTGCCATGCCTCATACAATACGCGAAACTGCGCATTGCTAGCAACCGTCCCAAAACCCCCGGCAAGTCGACGGGTTGGCGGGGGCACATCATGCGTCGAGGGCCCCGATCGTCGCGAGCATGTCGCACGCCTCGACCCACCGCCGCCGCGCCTCGGCGTCGTCCTCGGGCGTCGCGGGGGGCACGAACACGACCGGCACGGGCGCGGGCGCCGCGTCGGGTGGGGCGACCGGCGCCGCGTGACCGTCGCGCCCCACCCGATCCGTTGCCCGCATGACCGGGTCGGTCTAGACCTCGACCCCGGAGTGTGTCAAGGTACTAGGTAACTTGTCGCAAATGTCGCTATCGTCGCTATTGTCGCGATTGTCGCGATTTGCCACGTTTGGTCGGCTTGCGACGCGGGCGGCGCAGGCGCAACGACGGCGGCAACGGCGGCAGGGGGATCGGCGGGTCGCCCCGGCGGCGTGCGAGGACCGCCTCTTGATGCGCCAGGATCGCGAGCAACTCGCGATGGCCCACGCCGGCAAGCAGGTGCCGATAATTCGCTTGCACCGTCCGCACCGCCCGTTCGTCGGCGAGGCGGTCGAGCCCGTCGGCGACGAGTTTTTGCAAGAGGTTGCCGACACTCCGGCGTTGCAACGGCGCCTCGTCGACGAGGCGTGCCATGAGCTCGACGTCAAACCGGATCGTCACCGGTTTGGTCGTCGACGTCTTGCGCCCGCGAGCGGATTTCGGCGGCACATCGTCGGGCATACCGCGACAAGAGTGGCAAAGCACGCACGATCGAACAATTACGACAAAAAGTCTTGACGATGTATGACACCGGGTGTACCGCTAGCGGGTCCTTAGACACGCGCAAGGTCACCCGCGCCAGGCGCGCGGGATCCGGGGGGGGTGCTGAATGCCGACGCGCCGCCGTGTGAGCGCCACCAAGTCGCGCCCCCGCTCAACCAGACGACGCAAATCGGCGGCGAGTGCGAATGGCACGCCTGCCACTCGCCGCCGCCGCGATCCGTTCGCCCGCGAGTGGGTCAACGTGACCACCGAGGCGCGGCGGTTGGGGATCGACTGGCGCACGTTGCGCCGCACCCTCGTGGACGAACCGTTCGTGCGGGTGCTCGCCGATCGCTGGTACGTGCGGCACACCGAGTTTGTCGCGTGGTGGGAACGGCAACGCCCGAAACCCGCCCCCCGGCGCCCGTCGCGGGGTGCGCAATGACGCGGCACCGCCACGTGTGGTCACCCTGGCACCCCGTCGACGGCGGGTTGTTCGAGCGGCGGTGCGGGTGCGGCGACGTCGAGCGCGCGACCGCCGAGGCGATCAACGCCGACGCCCTCGACCGCCTCGACGCCGTCGCGCGGTCATGGTCGCGGGTGTTCGGGCGGGAGGTGCCCCGTGGGTGAGTCCTTGTTGTGGCGGCGCGACGTGATCGGCGCCTCGGATGCCCCGGCGATCGTCGGGGTCGACCCGTTCAAGACGGCGGGCGACTTGTGGGCGGAAAAGACAGGGCGGGTGCCGACCGACACCGACCCCGAACGGTCGCCGATCAACCCGCGCGACTTGGGGTCGGCGCTCGAACCGCTCTTGTTACGTGCCGCCGTCAAAGAGCTCGGGGTGCCCCTCGCCCCGCAAGTCTGGTTTCGCCACCCCGACGCGCCCCTCGGGTGTAGCGTCGACGGGTTGGCGCTCGACGCGACGCCGCCGACCCTCGTCGAGGCGAAAACGTGCGGAATCCTCAACCGCCCGTCGCGCCTGCTTGCCGCCTATGGCGACGACGGCACCGACGAGGTGCCCGAATCGGTGCTCGTACAGGTGACGCACACCCTCGTGGTGCTCGCCGCGCAACCCGAGTTGCCCCCGATCCGTCACGTGTTGGTCATGGCGCTACTCGGCGACGGGCGCGGGTTGCGCCGGTATCACCTAGAGCTCGACCCGGCGCTCGCCGAGGAATTGGTCGGCGCCGAGGTCGATTTCTGGCGGAACCACGTCGAGGCCGATCGCCCGCCCCCGTATGATCCGCCGTCGTTGTCGACCCTCAAAATCTGGCGGCGGCGCCGCGACGCGCCCGCCGTGGCGGTCGATCCGGTGCTCATGCTCGAATGGTTGCGGGCGCGGGCGGTCGCCAAGCAGGCGGCGGCGAACGAGGACACGTGCAAGCGGTTCCTACTCGCCGAGTTGCGCGACGCCGAGGCGGGATTCTGCGAACACGGGCGAATCACCTACTTTCCGGTGACGAGGAAAGAGCACACGGTCAAGGAATCGACGTCGCCCTCACTCCGGTACTACGAACCGAAAGGGGAGGCAGCATGAGCACCGACACGGTGCCGACGACCGACCGGGCGATCGTCGAGGGGTACTTGCCGACCGACGCCGCGATCGGGGCAACGGCGCTCGAAAGTCTCACCCGCGCCGAGGTCGACATTCAAATCACGACGGCGCACCGCTACCCGCGATCCCTCGCCCGGTTCCGGCAGGCGGCGTTGACCATGATCCGCCTCGACCAAGCAACGGCGGCGTCGTGTTTCTACGCATTGCCGCGCCGGGAACGGCAAGACGACGGCACGTTCAAGAAAAAGACGATCACGGGCCCGAGCGTGCGCCTCGCCGAAATCGTCGCCTCGTGTTGGGGCAACATGCGTGCCGGGGGGCGGGTGATCGCCGAAACCGACCGCGAGGTCGTGTCGCAAGGCTACTGCCACGACCTTGAGAGCAACTATGCCGTCGTGACCGAAACGCGCCGCCGGATCGTCGACCGCCATGGCAAGCGGTACTCCGACGACCTCGTCATGCTTACCGCGAACGCCACCACGGCGATCGCGCGGCGCAATGCCACGTTCAACGTCGTGCCCCGCGCGTTCGTCAACGAGCTCGTCGCCGTCGCTATGAAAGTTGCGGCGGGCGACGCGAAAACGTTGAGCGAGGGGCGCACGCGGGCGCTCGCCGCGTTCGGCGAGCTCGGGGTACCCGCCGACCGGGTGCTCGTGAAACTCGAACGCGCCGGGGTCGAGGACCTCGACCTTGAGGACCTCGGGGTGTTGCATGGGCTACTGACCGCGATCAAGGACGGCGAGACGACCGCCGCCGCCGAGTTTCCCGCGCCACCCGCGACGACCCCCGAGGGTGGGGCGCCCTCGGCGACGGCGGCGTTGACCGAGCGGATCCGGCGACGGCGCCACGGCGACCCCGAGGCCCCCGCCACGACGCCCTCGGATGTCCCCGGCGCGCCCGCTCCCGACCCCAAACCGGGCGGCGAGGGGTGAGGTGGCGACCTATCGTGGCACGCGGCGCACCGACGGGCGCGCCGAGGTCACCGTCGACGGCGTCGCCCTCGATCCCCGACACGACTTGGTGAACCACTCGCCCGACGGGTTCGAGTGGGGGTATGCCGGGTCGGGCCCCGCGCAGCTCGCCTTGGCAATCCTCGCGCATCATTTCGCGGTGCCGTGCCCCGTCGACCCGCGCACGCACGAGCTCGGCGCCGACGAGACAACCCCCGCCATGCGGGCGATCCGGCAACACCAACGGTTCAAGTTTGCCGCGATCGGCGCGTTGCCCCGGCACGCGCCGTGGTCCCTCACCACCACCGACGTCGAGGGCGCGTTGCGCATGATCGCCCGCGACTACCCCGAGGGGTGAGGTGGCGCGGTTCGTCATGGTCGTGCACGACCACGACAACGAGCACACTATGACGATCGACGTGGTGTGCAAGGCGTGCCGCCAGGTTGCCGCGCACTACGAGTATGATTCCCGCGTCGACACGATCGCGGCGGGGTTGAAAGCGGTTAGCGACCGCCTCGCCGTCGAGGCGCGGGGGCATCGGTGCCCCGCGTAAAACCGGCACCCGAGGGCGGCGCGATGCACGACACGATCCGGCGCCTCGTCGACGAGTGGCTTGACCGCGCGCCGTCGACCCTCGCCGATCCGGTCGGCGACCTCGCCATGCACCTCGAACGGTGGGTGCGTGCCGGGTGCCCGCCCGACGAGGGCGCCGAGGCATGATGCGCCCCCTGCGGCGCCCAGCGCCCGAGGACGGCGAGCCGTGACGCGCGCGCAACGGGTCGCGCTCGCGACGCCCTGCCTCTTTGCGTTTGAGACGGCGCACCGCCGATACGGGTCGGTCGTCGGCCCCGGCGTAACGCTCGTGCTCACGGTCAATTCTGGTTATGAGTGACTCGAGCAAGGCTATGGCGGGCCCGTGTGGCACGCGAGCGTTTGCGGGCCCGGGCTCTCGCCGCGAAACCGCCGGCGGCTTGCGCTGCATGCGTTGCGGGGCGTCGGCGACCCGGCGGCGCAATGGGAACAAACGCGCCCCATCGCGACGCACGTCCGGCGCCGCGTGACGCCCGCCGAGGCGCTCGCGGTCGGGCCCGTGCGCGACCTCCGCGGCACCGCCGAGGGCCGCGCGCGGTGGGACGCTATCCGCCATGAGCTCGCGCCCGCCGTGTACCCGCTCGCGGCCGCCGAGCTCGAGGGCGACTAGCCGACCCGGCCCCGCGCGCGCTACAAGGCGCCGGCATGACCGCGAGGCGTAAGGATGGCGTTCCCGGCGACCCGTGCCGATCTTGAGGCGGCGGGATACCGATTCGACACCGTCGGGCGGTGCCGAGGCAACCGGTGTCGCGGCGACCTCGAATGGTGGGTGTCGCCGAGGGGCGCGCGGATCCCGTTCAACCCCGACCACACCCCGCACCACGCGACGTGCGTCGACGTTGCCCAATTCCGCAAACCACGCCGCCGCGCATGAGAACCGCCCTCAGTCGCTTGGAACGGCGCGCGGTGCACCGCCGCGCCGCCCGCGACTGCCCGCCGCACCCGCCATCGCGCACGTTTTGGCAACCGGGCGACTATGCGACGCCCGATCAACTCGTGTGCGGGCGGTGTTTTCAGGTACTCGCCCGCCGCAAGCACGACCCCGCGACGCCGCGCTAGGGGCGCCGGTACGGGGCAGAGGGAGGGAACCCACAATGCGGCACCTGTCGAATGAGTTGTTGACCCCGCCCGAGGTGAGCGAGCTCTTAGGCGTCGCGCCGACCGTCTTGCGGGAAATGCGCAAGACGCGGTCGGGCATCGCGTTCGTTGCCTACTCGCCGCGTGCCGAGGCGCGGTACCGCTACCACGACGTCGTGCGCTGGTTTTTCGACGTGGCGCAACGACTCAAAGTCGAGGACGAGGCGCGGCAAACGGCTTTCGAGCGCGAACAACGAGTCGCGGCCCGCCAGCACCTTACCCTCGTGCGCCGCCGCCGCACGTCGCGCGCCACTAGGTGACGCCCCACGGGTACGCCGTCGGCACGTCGGCGCGACTAATGCGCGCGGGAATAAGCCCGACGAGCGAGAGTAACCACAGGATCACCACGAGCACGACCACGACGCGGATCACGAGTTTGATCGTCGGGTCGATCGGCAAGAGGGTTTCGACGAGGTACAGGATCAACCCGAGGACGACCAACACCACGACCAATTGCACGAGCGGCATGGGCACCCCCCCCTTTCTCTAGGCGTGCGTGTACGTCAACGCCGCGTGGAATTTCTCGGCGTAGCCTTGGATTGTCGAGGCGCAATCGAGTCCGTTGACGATCTTGCGCGCGTTGTACCAATCGGTGCCTTGGGCGTTGATATAGTCGGCGAGTTTCTTGCCGGTGAATGACCCCTGTGCCATGCCGTAGAAAATCACGTCGGTCGCGACCGCGCAGTCGAGGGCGTCGTCGGCACACTCGACAATGTGTTTGCCGATCCATGACGGCGTGCCGCCAAGGGCGGTTTGCATCTTGTCGTAATTCTCGAACCACGTGAGTTGCACGAACCCGCGCCCGTAATACGTTTGGTCGTTCGGTCCGGCGGGTTCCCCGTAGGGATACCCCTTGCCCTTGCCATACTCGGCAATCGCTTGCATCGTTTGCGCCGTTTCGTGGTACGCGGTCGCGAGGACATACGCGACTTGGCGGTAATCGACGTGGTCGAGGTCGGCGCGGTCGAGGAGCGTATTCATGCCCTCGACTTGTGCTTGCGTGAGCGACCCGCCAAAGAGCGACGCACGCACCGAGTCAAAAAACCATTTGCGGTGGATCATGGGGTTTTGCCTTTCTTGCGTTCGGTGAGTCGGTCGGCGGCGTCCCACAAGAGCGGGGTCAATTGCTCGACCGCGCCCTCGGAAAGGGGCGTCGCGAAACCGAGGGCGATCAATCCAAAGAGCACGCCGGGTTCCGGCGGCACGCCTTGCAGGCAATAGAACGTGAGGCGCGCGGCGGTGTAGAATGGCGATTCCTCTAGCGTCGGGTGCGGTGGCCCACACCACAACTCGCCATTGAGCACGTGGATAAAGGGCGCGTTGGTGCCGCCCTCATAGCGGAGCAACGGGTATCCGCGCCGCAACCGGTCGAGCATGCGGGGGCGCGCGGTCACGACCGCCGTGCGGTCGGCGTCGGCGGCGAACGCGATCAACGCGCGCAAGTTGCGTTCGACGTCGACCGACCACACGGTCGCCATGGTCACGTCGGGCAAGTCGCGCAATTCGTCGGCAATCCGTTGCGCGACCGCCACCGAGAGCTCGGGGCGTTCCGGCGCCTGCAAGGCGCGCGTCGCGGTGTCGATCAACCGGTCGCGTGCCTGATAGACCACGATCCCGACGAGCACCGCCGCCCCGAGGACGATCAAGAGCGCCGCGCGTTTCCAATCCGACACCCCGAGGATCGCCGCGAGCACCTGACTCGCGACCCCACCGCCGTTGCGGGGTGCGCCTGGCGGTGCCGGTCCTTGCGTCACGCCGCCTCGGGGTCGGGCGGCGGCGCGGCGGGCGGCACGACCGGTGCCGTCACGGCGGGCGCCGGTCGGTGCGGCGGCGACGAGCTCGCACCCGCCGGCAACGCGTGGGCGGTCCCAATCGGCGTGCCGCCGTCACCCGCGAACCGGCGCGGGTCGAGGCGCCGCCCGAGCTCGTCGAACGCATACACGAAATCACGCGGCGTCGGCACGATCGTCGGCGGGGTGCCGCCCGTGTCCCACGGGTACACATACACGCCGGTCAAGTCGAGCTCGTCGGGATGAAACGCGAACACGAAATCCTGCCCGTCATACACGACGTTTTGCGACATGGGTGTGCGCTCCTACACCGACGGCGGGGTTAACGACGTCGTCCAGACCATCGCGTTGACGTTCCCGAGCGTTTGCGGCGACGGACTCGCGTGCGTGTGTGCCCAATTGTCGAACGCATTGTCGGCGCGAATGAACGCAAACATTGCCGCCCAAAAGTAGGCGGGCATATCCGCGTGCCAATCGCCAGGGTTCCCGCCGTTCGCGACAATGACCGCGCCGTCGTTCGCTTCCACCGCAATCGAGGTGGTCCCACCCGATCCGTCGGGGATCGGATCTACCCCGTGCACTTGAATCCGCCGTGCGCGCACCTCCGACCCGGCGCCGCTAATGTCGAGGCCCTTGTGGCAATTCGTGCACGTGATTTGGTCGATCCACGCGACGCCGCCCCCGTTGCAGGCGAGGCCGGCGATATAGTACGGGGCGCCAATGCCGAACCCGATTTGCGTCGCGGTAAACACCGAACCGTTGCACGCGCCACGGTTGAGGAGCGCCAACCCGTTGCCCACCGTATCGCTCACGTCGAGCGCCTGAAATTCCAGATAGCCACCGCCCTCGACTTGCACCCCGACGTCCCAACTTTTGACGGTGAGCTCGTAGGCCCGCAACAACCCCGTGACGGCGACGCCGAGGGTTCCCGACGTTTTGTTGCCTTGGATCGTCAAGGTTGTAATGCCGTTCAAGTTGGTGGTCACCGTCAACCCGTTCGTGCCCGAGGGGAACGACAGCACCGTCGTCGCGGCGTCGGCGCCCGCAATCGTGATGCGGTCGCCGTTCGGGTGCTCACAGAGGATCGACGCCGTGTGGGTGTACGTTGCAGCCGCCAGTTGGATCGTCACGTATCCACGCGGCGTGATCGAATAGTACGCCAACCAATTGAGGGCGCTCACGAGGGTGTCGAACGGATCGCCCCCGAGGGGGTTGGCGGGATTCGCTGATCCGCCGGGTGCGACGTTCACCGTCACCGCCGCGTCTATGGTGAAACTCAGAATCATCGCCTGAATCGCGCGCCATAACATCGTCGGGTCGCCCTTGACGGCGGCGATCGACGCGTGCGCGAGCAACGCGCGCAAATTCACAATGAGCTCGTTAAAATGTTCGGCGATCGGGCGCGTGCCGTCGAAATTCGCCGCCGGGTCACAGTCGGCGAAAAACCCGTTCGGTTTCGGTCCGACCGCGCCAATCGGCGGGCACGTCGCCGCCGCGTCGGCGGTATCAGGTAGTGTGAACACGGGCACCCCCATTCGCCCGGCGCTCGTCGCCGGTCATGCCGGCGTCGGCGGCGGTGTCGGCGGCGGCAAGCAACGCCTCTAGCGCAAGGACCGCGCCCTCTAGGTGCGCGAGGCCCGTCGTGCCGCGTGCGAGCGCGGCGGTCACCTCGGCGACGTGGGCGCGTTGCTTCGCCACGTTGTCGCGATACTGCTGCAAATGGTGCTCAATGGTCGCGCGATCCATGCCGCCCCCCTAGGGTGCCTGCGCCGAGACGCTGCGCAGTCGATACGGCGCACCGGCGTTGTTGTAGATAAACAGATCATCGACGTAGAATTCGGCAGGCGGCGACGGGCCAATAAATCCACCGACCGCGACAAATTCGCCGACGTTCACGCCGCCGCCGCCGCCGCGGGTTGTGTCGCCCGAGAAAGTACCGACCGACGTGCCGTCGACGGTTAGCGCAATCGACCCGGCGGCGGCGTCTTGAACGACGGTCAAGATACAATGGTGCCACACGCCGGTCGTTGTCGTGAACGTAAAGAACGGACTGAACCCGGGAACGTAGACTTGTCCAGCACCGGTCTGCCCGATACTCAGCACGATCCCCGCGACACCCGCGCCGCCGCCCCCGGAGGGTCGGCACCCGACAAACTGGTTTGTCGTGGCACCCACCGCGTTGACCCACAACCACACATCGAGGGTCCAGCTATTCAGCGACACGCCGAGCGGTAGGACCGACGTTGAGGCGTTGCCACCGACTCCAATGGCAAGGGAGATCGTCCCGCCATGCGCCTGCGCGCTCGACGCGACCGTACTGCCCGTATTGGTCCACGGCGGCGGGAGTGCGGTTCCGGCGGGATAGCTCTCGAACGTATCCGACTTTACGAGCGTCATACTAGGCGGTCACCTTTTTTAGAGCGCCCCCCGAAGCGTCCACGTGAGGTCGGCGAGGGTCGCGTCGGCGGCGGTCGGTGCCACCAACTCGATCCGATCACCCGGCGCGACCGACACCGCCGTCGACCACACGAACCCGGCGACCGTCGCCCCGGCACCCCACCGAATCGACCCTTTCGACGTGCCGTTGACCCGCACGTCGACGTCGGTTTGCGCCGTCGCCGCCGTTTTCGCGACCGCTTGACTGCCCGAGAGATTCGCCGGGAACGTGAACGCGAGCGCCGCCACGTACAACCCGAGCGACACCGAGGGCGGCGGCACGCCGCCGACGGCCCCGGCGACGAGGTAATATTGCGGCGGCGCCACCGCGCCCGCAATATACGTATTCCACGCGTCGACGATAAGTTGAATGTCGGCGTCGACCTCGTCGGCGAGAATCGGCGCCTCGTGGTGCAAATACTCAAATTCGTCGGCATACGTGCGCGTGCCGCCGACTTTGAGGGGTCGTGTGAGCGTTGGCGTTGCCATAATCAGGCGCTCCACCCGTCAATGTTCCACCACCCGATGTTCCACAACGCGGGGCGGTGGCAAATGAACGACACGATCGACCCGGCAGGCGCGGCGCGCCGGATCACACATTCGAGCACGGTACAGTCGACCGAGGTCGCGATCACTTGCCACCACATCGGCGGCACGCCGACACGGGCGTCACAGAACGTCGTGCACCCCATGCGCCAGGGCCAATGTTCGACGATCGTAATGGTGAACCCGTAAATCGACGCCAACCAAATAAAGTAGGCGCGCGACTGCCCACCTTGCGCGGCGAGTTTGGCGCACACGAACGCTTGGCGTTGCGCGATCGTCCACGTGCCTTGCGTGCACTCGTCGGGCAACCCGAGCTCGGTTTCCCACTCGGGCAAGAGCTCGACGGCGCCGCACGGGTATGCCTCGTCGACAAGGACGCAATCGCGGGTTTGAATCGCGACCATGGCGTCGGCGATCGCCTGCCAGAACGCTTCGAGGGTGGTGCCGGGTTCGCGAGGCCACACGACCCCGCGCGGCAAGAGGTCGAGCAACGCCCGCGTCCATTCCTCGACCGACAAGACACACGCGGCGACCACACGCGGCGGCGTGCCGGTCGGCACGGCGGGCGCGCTCGTCTCAAGGGACATAGGTCACCGTCCCGACGACCGCCAGGTCGGACGGGGCGAGGGTGACGTTTGCCGTCGGCGCCGCGATCGTGTGGTGTTGCTCGCCCGCCGCGAGGGATACGGCTTCCCACAACCACGACACGTACACCGTGCCGCCGGGGGCGCCGTGGCGATAGAGGGTGTCGGTCAACTCGGCGGCGACGGCGGCGCGCACGTCGGGGGTGTCGGGGGTCAACGTTTGGATCGTCACGTTGATCGGGTACGCGACCGGGGCGAGCACGAACACCTGCGTTGCGACGGGGCGCACGGTGTCGAGGTGTGCTTGCACGACCGCCACGTCGGCGGGGGTCGGGATACCGTGCGGGTGCGCGGCGTCGTCCATGGCGAAGTAACACACGACAGTCCCGCCGCCTTGCCCGCGCGGCACGACCCATGCCCGCGTCACGCCGGGAACCTCTAGCATCCACGCGACGTAATCCGCCGCCGCCCCGCCGTGCGGCGGCGATTGGATACGCGCAAGCAGGCGCAACCGCAATTGGTCGTCGGTTTCCTCGTCGGCGCCGCCGCCGATGCCCGGCGCCGCCACGGTGCCGGTCGCGGTCACCCCCGCGATCGCGCCCACGGTGGTGACGGTCGTGCCCGTCGCCGCGTCGCCCGCGACGCCGGGGGATTCCGCCTCGACGGCGACCGTGGCGTTTCCTGTGCCGTCGAGGGTGGCGCCGTCGGGCGCCTGATAGCGCACGCGGTCGCCGCGTTGAAACTCGGTACCCGCCGGCACGGTGGCGCCGGGGGATCCGGTCACCGCGACCCCGCCGAGGGCGGCAACCGCCGGCTTGCGGGTCAACCCCCATATCGACGCCCACCGTTCGAGGAACGCGGTTTCGCACGTGTCGACAAAGAGTTGATCCGACAACCACACCTGATAGCCGAAATGCAGGTAGGAAATGCCGGCGACCACGTCGGCGACCACCGAGAGATTCGACTGCCGCAAGAGGGCGTCGGCACCCGGCAGGCGGGCGTTGAAGTCGCGCCGGATTTGGTCGCGCACCTCGGCGAGTGTGGGGCGATCGAATGGCATGGACTATGCCGCCCCCGGTGTGACGGGCCACACGGCGTCGGTCGCGACGCCCTCGGCGGTGAGCTCGTCCCACGACCACCCGAACCGGCGGTCGTACACCGTGCCGTCGAGGCGGGTGATTTGCACTTGCAGGATCAACGTCGCAGGCGGCACCGGTCCGACCTCGACGTAGGCGGCGGCGACGTCGACCCGCGCGGCGACGCGCCCCCACACGCCCGCCGGGTCGTCGTCGAGCATCCATTGCAACGCCTCGGCGGCGTCTTCCTCGGCGCGCCGCCGGGTGTCCTCGGTCGACTTGTCGCGGTCGAGCAACCACAACCGCGACCCGAGCGGGATTCCCTCGGGGCGTTGCCAGTTGCCCCACCACCCGCGCCGGTCGTCGGTGCCGTCGGGGATCACGTCGTCGGGGTGGGCGCTCGCATCCGTCCACAACGAGAGCAACACCGCCGTTTCGAGGTTGTGGTCGGCGGCGAGTCCCGGCGGGTCGAGCAACCAGTCGCCGCGAAACGGCGCGGTGACGGGCGACCATGCGGTGCGAATGTCAGCGGGCATTGGCCCCCGCGTCGGCACCCGGCGGCGCCGCGCCGTTCGCCTTCGCCTCTAAACTCGCGACCTTCGCTGCCAACTCTTTGATTGCCGTCACCATCGTGACCAGAATCGGGTGCATGTCGAACGCGAGCACGCCGTCGGTTTCCTCGGCATCGTCGGGGTCGAGCTTCATGCGGACCTCCGACACACATTCGGGGAACACGTCGCGCACGGCGGCGGCGTCAAAACCGTAACATTGCAAGTCGGGAGTCGCTTTCAACCGGTACGCGATCGGTTCGAGCGGGAGGAGGTCCGCGAGGCCACGGGCGTAGGGGCGGACGTCGTTTTTCAACCGTGGGTCGGACGGATTCGCCCACGTCGTCCCGGCAGCCTTCTGACCGACCGGGCCAGTAATTATCAAGTTCGCGCTCGCGTCGACCGTCAGCATACCTGTCGATGTTGTGCTCCCATTTGAAATACGGTTGAGGTTGAATTGATCGCCTGCCGGGTTTGGAGACACGATCCATGAAGAAATCGACCCGTTGTCTTGTGCCCAGCCCCCAGCGGTCAGCGAGGCGTTGAAAGTTAGATAGCCGAGGTCCGCCGTAGGATGCGAAATCAGTCGGCCCTTCGCTTGACGAGGACCGAAAATCACCGCGTTATTGGCGCCGTTCGTCGGCAACGTGAGTTGCCCGGTCGCGTCGAGCGCGAGCAGGTTGACCCCCGACCCGCTGGCCGGTTTCCGCTGGATCGTAAACGCATCGGTCGCGTGGCCCATCCACGCCGACCACGAGGGGTGTGACGGGTCCTGCGGAGCGAAGACATTGTTGACTAGCCAGAAACAATCGCCGCCGGCATCCTGGTTGAGCGTACCCTTGACCGTTGAGGAGCCGAGTTGAATCGCCGTTTTCGTCGCATCGGTCGGCGTCAGCGTCGTGCCCGCTACTTTCCATTCGGTGTCGGCCCACGCCGTCGCGTAGTCCGTCGCCGACGACTTTTGCAGGCGTTGACCGGCGGCACCGCCCGCCGCGACGCCCGGGCCCGCCGGCCCCGTCGACCCCGTCGCGCCTGGCACGCCTTGCGGTCCTTGCGTGCCCGTGGCGCCTTGCGGTCCGGTCGATCCGGTCGCACCGACGTCGCCCTTGGGTCCTTGCGGCCCCGGCACGGTCGAATCGGCACCCGCCGGTCCGGTCGCACCCGTCGGACCGGCGACGCCTTGTGGTCCCTGTGCGCCGGTCGTGCCCGTGTCGCCCTTGGGTCCTTGCGGTCCCGGCACCGTCGAGTCGGCACCCGGCGGGCCCGCCGGTCCCGTCGACCCCGTCGCACCGGGGGTGCCTGGCACGCCTTGCGCGCCTTGTGCGCCGGTCGCGCCCGTCGGTCCTTGCGATCCGGTTGCCCCGGTCGCGCCCGCGTCGCCCTTGGGTCCTTGCGGTCCCGGTGCACCCGTCACGCCAGGCGTGCCGGCGGCGCCTGGCGGTCCTTGCCCGCCCGTGGCGCCGGTCGGACCGGGGTCGCCTTGCGGTCCCGGCGCGCCGGTCGAGCCTGGCGGTCCCGACGGTCCCTCGGGTCCCGGCGGTCCGGCGGGTATGCCGTTCACGGCGGCATAGATCACGTCGAAATCGGCGTCGACCTCGACGGCTTGGATTTTCGGGTCGCCGAGTTGCTTTTCCTCGACGTAGTTGTGCCCGCCCGCGCTCTTGATGGGGCGCACTACTGCCATTCCCCATCCTCCCATTCGGCGGTGTCCCACTCGTTGCGCGGGTCGCCACCGCCGCCCCCGCCGCCGTTCCCGATCCGGGTCGTCGACGACCCGCCGATCCGCCTGTGCGGCGCGCACGAGTCGGGATCACCGAACCGAACCACCGCCATGCCATTGATCCGCACCCGAGGCGCGCCCACGGTGGTCGTCCACACGTTCGCGCAATGCCGGTTGTCGTCGGGGCACGGCGGGTGCGCCGATCCGCGCGACCCGACGACCGCGACGACCAACCCGTCCACCCGCACGAACGATTGCGGGATCGTTTGAATGATCCCGCCGCCGTCGTTGTGGTCGGTCATGCGTTGCACAGCACTCATGGTCAACTCTCGTTGATGTCGATTGAGGGCGACGTGACCTTGATCGAATCCGACGCCGAGATTTCGAGGGTGTCCCCTTTCATTTCGACGTGTGCGGCGTCGAATACGATGGTGTCACACGTGACGGTGATCGTTTGGTTGCGCCCGAGCACGATTTTCGCGCCCTCGTCGGTGTAGAGGGCGACGTCGCCGTTTTCGAGGCCGGTCAACCGATAGCGCCGGTCGTCGATCGCGAACACGATCCCGTGATCCCGCCCGCCGCCGAGGAACACGCACAACGCCTCGGCGCCTTTGAGGGGTACCGACGTGAACCCGTATTGTTGGAACCGCTCGACGTTGTCCTTGACCTCGTCGGCAAGCAGCTCGACTTGTACTTGTTGCAGTTTCTTTGAGTCGTCGACGAGCGCCATGCGCCCGCGTGTGTTCGCCATGGCGATCCGGCGCGAGAGCTCGTGTTCCCGACTCATGAGAAAATGCCCCCGGCGCTCGTGACGATCGCCTCGATCGACCCGCCTTGCCACAACCCGGCGGCGCCGCCTGCCGACGTCCCACTCGCCGGTTGCGCCCCCGGCACCGGATCGCCGTCGCCCGCATAGGCGTCGGGCAAGGTGAGTTCGAGGCGCGTGGTCGCGCCGCCCGCGTCCTTGCGAAACTCGACCGTCGACACGAGCAACACGCGGTCGATCCCGAGCCAGTCAGACACGACCGGCACCAACACGTTGACGTCCCACAACGGGCCATAGGGAATCTGGCGCCACCCGGCGACGACCACCGAGGCGTGCGTCGAATGACCGGCGCGGCGGCGTGCTTCCCACATCGCCCGCGCCTGGCACATGGCGTCGTCGACTTGCGTTTCGGCGGTCATGAGCCACGGGCGGTAGCGACTCACGAACGCGTCGGCGACCGCGCCGATCGCGGCGCATACCGAGGCGCCGGCACCCGACCCGTCTTGCGTCGTGCCGTCGCGAGTAGCGGCGCTAGGCGAATCCGCCCGATCAATTCGGTCGTCCGTATTCGCTCGTTGACCCTTGACGGTGTACTCAGAGAACCGTTGTGAGCAATCGAGCTCGGCGCTCGCCCCGAGAATGTTGCCGCCTTGAACGAGGGCGGTAACGGCAACGCGACTGCCGACGCGGGTGAGGGCGAGGTTGCCGTCGGCGGTATCCGTAATGAGCAATCCCGACACCCGCGCGAGGCGTTCGAGGAGCGCATGGCACGTTTCCCCTTGGTGCACTTGCACGTCGTGCAAGGGCGGCATCGGTCCGACAAAGTCGGCGCTCGGGCGCGGGCCCTCGACGCCCATGCCGGCGGTCGAGGTGACCGACAACCCGAACGGCGCCGCGAGGCGTTGCGCAATCTCGCCGAGAGAGAGCGACTTGAATTGCCCCCCCGGCACGATCGCGGCGCCGTCGACGAAATCGGCGGTGCGCGACCGCCCGCGAATCTCGACCCCGTGCGAGGTGGCGTCGAACCGGGGGGCGTAACTGTCGACGTACCCGGTCACCACGAGCTCACCGTCAAGCAGGATCGTGCACGGCGCCCCCGGTCCGAACACCCACGGTTCGAGGGCGTACCCGGTCGTGCGTTCCGACACCGAGCACGAGAACGACGCCGAGGCTTGTTCGAGCCCGCGCACCACCGACACGGCGTGCCACCCCTCGTAATCGACGCCGCCAAGGCGCACCGTGACTTGTCCCATCGCTCACCCCGCCGCCACGAGGCCGGATTCCGGCACGAACGCCGGGTGCACGGCGCCCGTGCGTGCGACGAGCTCGGCGTCGCGACTCGGATCCTGATACAGGCGTTGCGCCAGGGTGAGACTCGGGCGCGGGAACGGCGTCGAGTACGGGCGCAACGGTTGCAGGGTGGCGCCGCGCACGTTCAATTCCGCGATCGCTTGCGTGCGCACCTCGTCGACGGCGCCGAACACGGCGTCGGTCGCGAGCGGCAAGACGCGATCGCACAACTCGACGACCCGCGTGCGCACGGCGACCAAATCCTCGTAGACCATGAGGGGCACCGTCGACACGGGCCCCGGCAAGGCGGCGATCGCCGCTTGTTCGACGAGGGCGGTCAACGTGGCGGCGTTTTCCGCTTGTTGCAGGCGCCCCGGCGTCGTGGTGTTCGGCGGCGCCGCGAACGTGACCAAGGTCAAGGCGTCGAGCCCGTCGAGCGCCGAGGCGGGCGTCACCGAGTCGGCAAACGCCCCGACGGCGTCGCACACGGTCGCCGCGATCGTCTCGGGCGGCACCGAGGCGGGGTCGAGGATCGCGAGGGCGAGGATCCGCCGCCGCGCCTCGATCGACACCGGTTCGGGCAGTTGCACCGTGGGACCGCGCAACCCTTCGAGGATCGACGCCAGGCGCCCGAGGTCGAGGGCGGCGTCGATCGCGACGTAGTCTTGAAACCCGGCGACCCGAAACGTGTTGCCGGCGAACGCGGTAATCGCCACCGACACGAGCGCCGCCGCCGCGCCACGAATCGCGGCACCCGCCGCCCGACTCGACCACGGCGCCCCCGGCGTGCCCGCCTCGGCGAACGACAAGTCGAACCGGCACATCCCGCCCTCGCCGTCGCGTTCGCGGTAGCGGAACCGGTCGCACACGACGGTCAAGTCGCCGAGGTACGGGTGCACGAGTTTGCCCGTGCCTTGTTGCTCGCACGCCGCGATCAACCGGTCGCGGGTGCCCATGTATCCGGCGCCGAGGACGTACCCGGCGAGCGACCACCGCCGTTGTGCGCGTCCTAAATCCTCTGCCCACGGGGTGTCGCGTTGCGGATACTCGTGCATTTCGTAGCGGCGCCCGACCTCGCCGCCCGCCTCGTCGATAAAGAACGGCACGCCGCGCCACGAGGCGGGGCGCAACCGCGCTCGCCACGTGCGCCGGTCGGCGTCACGCCGCCGCGTGTGGCGGTGCGCCGTGTCCCGTTCAAAGAATCCGACTGTCGGCATGCGCTAGCCCGCCGCGTGCCCCGCCGCCCACGGGCCCGAATACTCGGGCGACGACCACGGCATAGATTGCCCCACGTCGACCTTGACGCCCTTGCCCGTCGCCGTCGCGTTGGTGCTTTGCCCCGGCGGCGGGTTGCGGTTGTCGATAATCACGTTGACGGTGCCGTTTGCCGGTCCGACGATCGGCCCGCCGCGCGATCCGGCGAGGTCCTCGGGCGTCAACGGCCCGCCGCCCGTCGAGGTCGCTTGCCCGCCCGCTTGCGTCGCCTTGGGACCGCCGAACCACTCGGGCACCGTGATTGGTTTCTGCAACCAATCCCACCCCGCTTTGATCCCCTGTATGTCGTCATTCGTACTCTTGACCACGGCGTCGAGTTGCCGAAACGCCTCGACGAGCCCGTCGACGCCGATTTTGAACCCGCCGGCAATGTCGCCCTTGTTGTCCTGTAAAAACTTGGTGAGCTCTTGCAACGCGGGCGTCACCACGGGCAAGAGCTCGCCGCCGAGGGATTCTTTCAACGCGGTAATCGTCGGGCCCAATTGATTCAGCGCGTCTTTGTATTTGAGCGCCGCCTCGACTTGGGCGTCGCTCAACTTGCCGATCGCCGTCGCGTCGTCCTCGGCTTTTTTGAGCGCCTCGGGCCCCTGCATAAACATCGGCAATAAGACTTGCCAACTTTTCCCGAGGGCGTCGTATGCGACTTTCGCGCGTTCGCCGGGGTCGGCAATGTTTTGAAACCCCGTCGCAATCTCGGGCATCATGTCGACGATCGACCGCAACTTGCCCGTGTCGGCGTCGACGACCGACACGTTGAGGCGCTTGAACGCCTCGGCGGCACGGTCGTAGCCTTTCGCGCCCTCGGCAACGCCCGCCGACACCCGCGAGAGATTTTCCAACCCCGCGACGACGCGGTCGACGGGTTGCCCCGCCTCTTTGGCCCATTGGGTGAAGTCTTGCAGTTTGCCGACGGTGACCCCGAGGGCGTCGGCTTGCGGTTTCAACTTGTCGACGGTGTTGACCAAGTCGGTCATGCCGCCGACGAGGGTGTCGATCGCGGTCCCGATCCCGAACCCGGCGGCGAACAACCCGCCGAACGACGTGAGGCCCGACGTGAGGCGCGCTAAGACGCCACTCGCGACCGACCACACCTCGTCGAACGCGCCGCCGAGGCGCGCCTTGATCGTCGAGGCGACACCGACGATTTTTTCTTGCAACCGGTCGAACACGCCGCCGACCTTCACCGCCTGAATATTGGCGGGCGTCGCGATGTCGGGCACGATCGCGTCGCCGCGCACCGGGAAATTCCAAATGTTACCCGGTGCCGCTTTCGCGATGTCGTCGAGACTGTGCGCGACGTTCGCGTTGATCGACTTGACGGTTTGCTCGATCGCCGCGAGGTTCTTATTGATCGACGCCGTGCCGACGGCAGTCTTGTCGACGACGGTCACCACCGCCGTGACGTTCGTGGTTACGTCGCCTGGCATCGGTCACTCGGACCCCGCCCGCAAGAGGTCGGCGATCCCGTGCGCCTGGCGTTCCCATTCGAGCAACGTCGGCACGTCGAGGGCGAGCACGACGGGCGGCGGCGTGTGAAAGAAATACGCGACGCGAAATGCGCGCGTCACGATGTCGGCGCCCGCTTGCCGAAAAAACCGACAACCGTCATGGCGAGCTCGAACCAATCGCCGGGGTCGAGTTGCGCGACACTCGACGCGGGTATGTCGCCGAGGCGCACGAGGTACCCGTTGATCGCCGCCGGGTCGATTTTCACGCGGTTGAGAGGGTCGAACGGCAATTCCTGAATGTCGGCGACTTTGAGGGGGCGCAACGTCACGACCTCGACGACGTGCCCGTGCGCCTCGATCGGCACCGCGAGTGGTACCGACACCGGTTCGCGACCCGACCTCGCCGGGGCGGCGGGAGGAAGCGCCGCCGCGACGAGGTCGTCGGACGTTTGCACCACACGCAGGGGCATCGAGTCGGTCATGGCGTCGACCCGTGCCCCGTCATGCCGCGAGCAATTCCTCGCACGACATCCCCTCCCACGTGACGGCGAGCGAGCCCTCGGCGGTCGCGAGCTCACGGGCCGCCGACGTCCACGCCTCGCGGAGCACGTACACCTTGCCGTTGTTCAACTCGACCGTGACGGTGACCGCCGTCATTTTCTGGAACGATTCGAGCGACAACCCGGCAATGTCGGTGAGTGTCGCCTTGATCGTCGGCAGGCGCGGCGTTTCGGTGTACCCGTGCACGCCGTCTTGCCCCGCGACGCCCTTGCGCTCGAACGGATCGGGCGACACGGTCAAGTCGCCGCGCAAGAGGTATTGCGTGCCGTCGACCTTGATGTACGCGACCCCGCCGACCTTGTGTGCCGCCATGGGTGCCCCTTATGCCGCCGCCGACGCCAACGCTTGCGGTGAGTATTGCAAGCGGAATTGGACGAGCATCGCGAAAATACGGAGTTGGTTGACGAGGTCGGGCGGGAGCAACACGTTGACCCGGTTCGGGTCGACGGTGTCCCGCTCGACAATCAGGAATTGCTTGAACGCGTCCATGTTCTCGACGAGGCCCAATTCCATGAGCGACGCGTATTGCGCGACGAGCTCGGCTTTCAGAATCTTGGGGGTGACGATTGCTTGCCCCGCGCCGAACCGGGTGCCGTCGTTCGCCAATTTGTGACGCGGGTACTTGGTGAGGATCGCGTTGCGGAGCGCCCGCACGACGTATTGCAGGGTCGCGGGCGTTTGCACGTCGAGCCACGACGGGTCGGCTTGCCCCCACGTGTTCGTTTGGTACGTCGTGATCGACCGCTCGATATGCACCGAGTCGTCGACCGAGGCGCTCAACGTCGCGATGCCGTGATAGAGGCACGTTTGCCGGTCGCCGACGGTGAACCGCTCGCCGCGCGGCGCGATCACGACGCCAACGAGCGGCAACGTTTGCAGCGGGCGCGCCGGATCGGCGCGGAGTCCGACCGCCGCCTCGGCGGTGAGCGCCGCCGCAACCCGCCAGGCAGGCGACGGCGACCCGGCGGGGTAGCCCATGAGGGTCGTGTGGGGGTCGTTCCGGGTCGTGCCGTAGTCGACGAGGTCTTGCAGGTCGCCCGCCTGTGCGGCGAACGCGTGCCCGTAGAGTTGCACCGACCACGCCCACCGCCCCGCCACCTCGTTGAACGCGTCGCGCACGGCGTCGAGCGTGCCCGAGTCCGACCACCCGATCCCGACGTAATCATACTCGGCGTCGGCGAGGGCGGCGAGGGCGGCGGTCACGTCGGGCACGCCGGCACCCGCCGCGAACGGGGCGAGGGTGACGGTCACCCCGGCGGGGGTGTATTCGCCGCCGCGCACGCCGCGCAGGTTCAACCCGAGGAACAGACTGTTTCCCACCTCGCCGTGCGTGTGCGCGGTCAACGCCACCGCACCCGCCGTCGCCACGGCGCCGACTTGCGCCCACGGGTCGGCGGCGATCGCCGCCGCGAGGGCGGCGCCCATCGTGGTCGGGGTGTCGGTCGGGGTGATCGTCACGGTGTAGCGGCGGTCGCCGACGTAGACGGCGACGGTGCCCGTGGCGGTCGGCGTGCCGGCGAACGTGACCGTTCCGGTCGCCTTGGCGGAACCGACCGGGTCGGCGACGGGCACGCACCACAACTCGCCGGTCGGGTCGTTCGCCCGGTACGCGTCGACCATGGCGGTGAGCATGGATCCGGCGCCGAACAACGCCGCCGCCTGATCGACGCCCGACACGAGCACCGGCTTATCGTCCACGGCGGGCGCGGCGGTGTCCTTGTGCCCGAGCAAGCAGGCGGGCGACGCGGTCGCCAGGTAGCCCGCTTGCGTGGCGTCGAATTCTGCCCAGAACAGAGGGACACGAAGATTGCTAGGAATCCTGTTGAAGTCTACGGGCACGGTGCACCTCCCGCCGCCACATGAGGCCAGCGCGTCCCGTTAAGGATGCGCGAGATTGTGGGACGGCGAACGCCGAACCGGGCGGCGATTTCCCGCTGCAAAAGCGTCTTGCCGAGCGTGTGAATTTCGCGAATTTGCGCGAGTGTGAGCCGCGACGAGCCGATCCCATCCTCGCCGCGTGCCTGGCGACCCTTGCGCACCTTATCCGCCATGTTGTCGGCTTGCGTGCCGAGGAATAGATGCGCCGGGTTGCAACACCGGGGCACGTCGCAATGGTGCAACACGTCGAGGCCCGCCGGAATTGCCCCGTGGGCGAGCTCGTAGGCGAGACGGTGCACGTAGATGCGCCCGCCCGCGTCGTCGGCGATCCGCACGTGCCCCTTGCCGCGCCCGTCGGTGCGCCGACCCCACAACCAGCACGCGCTAGGCGCCCCCGCGCGGAGTCCACGCCGAAAACGGTCGAGCAACGCGAGCGGTTTGGGTCCTCGTTGCGCCATGGTCAATGCTTCGTGATCGGTTGCACGACCGGCGGCATGACGACCACGGCGCGCACCTCGACCCGCCCGTCGGGCCCCGGATACCCGCCGGGGTACCCGTCGGGCGGCGTCGTCGGGTGCCCCGTCGTGTTCGGGTCGGCGGCGGGGTCGATCACGTCGACGTCGAGCCACATGGTGCCGAACAAGTCGGTAATCACCGGTTCGGCAATGCACGTGTAATTGACCGTCGCCGTGATCGTCGCGGCGGCGGTGGGCCGTTCGGTTTCGTCGACGCGCCCGAGCTCGATCCGCGTCGCCCATTTTTCGAGTCCCTCGATCGGGGCGAGCCACGTCGGGTTCGGTAACAAGGCGCACGAGATTTGCGCGCACAATTGGTCGAGGGGTGTTGCGGTGTCGATCCGCAAGCGATCCTCGGGCGTTTGGGTGTCGTCGGTGAGGTGTTCGACGACCGCCTCGATCGCAATGTCGAGCGATTGCCGCAACTGAATCGGGCCCATGTTGCCGAGTCCGAGGGGCGCGGCGCGTTCCGCCAGGGTGTAAACGCCGATCGCCGGCAAGGGGCGTTCGCGGCGCCACGGCACGACCGGGGTGGGATAGACGCGGTCGGCGGCGTCGGTTTGGTTCATGAGGCACGCGATGGTCAAGTCGCGCATGACCCGGCGGCGCAAAATGACGGTGCTCACCGGTAGCCCTCGGTGCCGTCGTCGACCCACGCCGTCGCCGACGGCGGGATCGGGGCGGGCATATCGACCGGCGGCAACGGCGCGCCCGATCCGGGCCCGATCCGAAACACGCGGCATTTGACGCGCCCGCCGCCGTCTTGCTCGACGTCGACAACTTCCCACCGCGTCGCCCGCGCCTCTAACTGCATGCCTTGCGTCGGCACCTCGGCGTCGGGCAACTCGACGATCCGAAAATCGACCGTGATGGACGGGTTACTGAGGTCGACCGTGAGCCCGAGCGGTGCATGGTCGGCGCGCGTTTCCCAAATGCCGCGCACCACGTACCCGGCGGGATTCCCGCCCGCCGGGTACACGATTACCGGTTCCCCGAACGTTGCCATGCAGCGTTCGAGAACGACGTCTTGCCAATTCCAGTAGGGAAAACCCATTCAGGCGAACGACGGAATCAGGCGCACCCATGCGCGGGTGGCGTCGTCGGGGTCGTTCGTGGTGATGACGTACCCGACCGACGTGCCGGCGCCCGAAATGAGTGTCTGACTCGGTTCGTCGAACACGGCGGCGGCGCCCTCGGCGGGGTTGAACGCCCCCGCCTTTTTGAGCGACACGGCGCCTTGAATGAGCAATTGCGCCTTGGTGCCGTTCTTAGCGTCGTTCGTGACGACCCCGAACAACTTGCCCTTGAAAAACCCGTCGCCGCTTTTCACGTCGCGGGTGACCGTGATCGCGACGACGTTGCCCGGTTCAACAAAATTTATCATGGGCGCCCCTTATGCCGGTGCCACACCGGGATTTTTCACGAGGCCGCGCCAGTCGATCACGGCGGCGGTGAAATCCTCGCGCGCTTTGTATTCCTGCCCGTCGACGTCCCACCCCTCACGGGTTTCGAGCTCGGGCCCCTGCGTGCCGCCCGCGAGGTAATCGTACTCGATCGTGTCGATCTGGTTCGGCGACGCGGCGAGGTACCACGAGTAGTCGGTGATCCGGGGGTCGACGATCACTTGCATTTGCCGGAGTTGCTCGGGCACGACGTTCGACACGGGCCCGACAATCGTAATCGGGGTCATGAATTGGTAGGCGTACACCTCTTGGAGCGGGCCCACGATCATAAATTTCGGCATGATCGTGATGTATTGCCCGTCGGCGCTCTTTTGGTTCATCATGGCGGCGCGGGCGAGTCCGACATTCTTGATGTCGATTATCGACGCGGTCATCAAGTTGTTGTGCGGCGCCGAGAACAACGCGTTGCCGTCGGCCATGAGCGGGTTGGAAATGAGCAAGTTGTACACGACGTTGCCTTCGAGGGCGGCGGCGGCGTTCCCGAACAATTGCGGAATCCGCGTGAACAACGACACGTCGTCGTTGACCATGGCTTGCCGCGTGAACGCGAGAATGCGCCCCCACGTGCCGAGTTGTACCGGCTGGCCTTGCACCACGAGTTTGCCGCGCGAATACTCGGCGTGTTCGGGCACCGACAAGAGTTGCGGTCCGAGTCCGAGCGACACGCGGGTCGACACCCGGAAATCGGGCAACGTGCCTTGCCGCGTCCACGGCGGGAACGACCGCTCGGCGGTTTTGTATCCCTCGGTGAGCGTGGTGCGCCCGATCGTCGCGAGCAACACCGCGAGGTCTGAGGTCGCCAAGAACCCGTGCGGGCCCTCGCGCTGCATGGGCGGGCGCACGATCCCGAGGGCGACGCCCGCGAGTTCCATTTTGCCGAGGGGTCCGGTGAGCACGCCGCGCGCTTCGAGGAGCGTGCGCCCGATTTCCATGAGGCTTTGCGAGCGCCAGTTTTTGCCGTCCTCGTTGAGCTCGTTTTTCTGCGGCGCGATGCGGTGCAAGAGGGCGTTGATGATGCCGTTGCGCATGCGCTCGATCCCGGCGCCGACGACTTGCACCGCCGACCGCACCGGGGGCGCCTGGCGTTTCGCGAGCTCGGCGAACACCGCGCGTTCGACCTCGGCGAGCGGCGTGCCGTCGTTGATCCACCGTTGGGCGAGCTCGGGGTCGAGGCCCACGAGGCGCACGCGGCTCGTGATTTCCTGCGCCCGCGTGCGTTCGGCGGCGGTCGCCGCCCGCGCGGCGGCGGCGGCGTCCTCGGTGTTGACGTCGGGATCGGCGGGCGGGGGCGGCGGCGGATCCTCGACGTCGTCGACGCCCGGTTCGGGCGCGCCCTCGGGGCGTTCCTCGGACCGCGCGGGGCGCGTCGTCGCCTTGCGCCGCGTCGGCGCGTCGACCGTGGTGGATTCCTGACCCATGTTGCGACCCTCCCGTATGGTGCAAGGGAACCACTCGCCCTCGGGGGCATTGGCCCGCACCTGTGCGCCCGCGTCGGCGGGCACCGCACACAACGACAATTCGACCGGTTCCCATCGCGTCGCCCGGTACACGCCGGGGGCGTCGCGCGTCGGTTTCTCGACTTGTTCGAGCTCGTGCGTGATGTAGCCCACCGACACGTTGCGAATGATTCCGCTCTGCACGTCGGCGAAAATCTCTTGCGCCTTGGGGCGATCCGAAAACCGCACGAGGGCGCGCCCCTCGCGTTTGCCGTCGCCGAGGTCGTCGAGGCGCGCCCACTCGACGACCCCGAGCACGCCGTCGAGGGTGTACGATCGGTGCGACTCGATGAGGTTCGCGCCACGATTGAGGCGCCCGAGGTCGACCGCGCCGTCATCGAGCGCCAATTCCTCGAACCAATCGCCGTCCCACCCAAAGCGCCGCACCCGCGCGCCAGTCGTCCACACGAGCTCGACCGTGCGGGTCGAGGGCAACACCGTTTCGGGGCGAAATGCCGCCCGCGTTTGCCCGAGGGGTAACTTGACCGCCGCCGCGCCCACTACGGGCGCGGTTCGCACGCGATCGCGGGCGGTTACAATGGGGTGGCGTTAGAAATTGCGTCCCGACGGTGCTACACGGTGCCGCATGGATACCCCGATCGCACGCGACCGCATGATCGGGTTGACCAAGGCGGCGCGCGACCTCGGGTTACGGCAATCGACGTTGCGCCGCGCGGTCGACCGGGGCGAGCTCGCAACCTATGTGTTCGGGCAACGGGCGCGCGTCAAAGTCGCCGACTTGCGCACGTGGGTCGAGGCGCACCGCCGCCGCTAGTCGGCGAGGTCGTCGGGATCGTGCGGGGTGTCGCCGTTCGTCGCGGGCGGCGCCGGTCGCACGCCGCGTCGGGGCACGCCGCGACGGCGCACGGGCGGCGGCGCCGTCGGTGCCCCCGTCGTTTGATCGACGCCGCGCGGGCGGGCACCGGGGATCGTCGACCACCGAGGGTCGAGGTCGGATTTCACCCCGAGGTCGTCAAGCCACCCCTGGAACGTATCCCACTCGGCGAGAATCTCACGCGGGTTGTATCCGAGCTCGCGGATTGCCTCTTGCGGCGACGTCAAGGTCGCGCGCACCGCCGCGATCGTCGGCGGAATCTCGCGTTGCGGGTCGACGAGCGGGCGGCGGGGCATCGTCCACGTCATCGTGAGGCCCGCCGTGTCGACGCCGCGCACCGCCGCCGCCTCGGTGAACCACGCCCACACGCGGTCGCAAAACCCCGGCACGATCACTTGCCATTGGGTTTCCTCGACGTACTCGAAAAACGCGCCGCGACTCATGCGCCCGCTCGCAAAGTTGAATTGCGAGAAGTCGCCCGAGATTTCCTCGTAGGGCACCGACGTGCCGGCGGCGACCGCCTGCAACCCGATCCGCATGACGTCGGCGTACCCCTCGACCCCCGGCGGGTTGGCGAATTGCACCTCGTAGCCGGGGGGGAGTTCCTCGATCAATCCCGGCTCGACGTGGTCGGTCAACGGATCTTGGCGCGACCGCGTCGCGCCGTCGGGGGTCAAGTAGAACACCGAGAAACACGCGGCGACCTTTTGCCGGACTTGGTGGGCGTCCTTGCACTCGTCCAAGTCGCGCAACGGAATCATGACCGGGGCGAGCATGGGACACCCGCGCATTTGCCCCGCGCGTTCCTCGTCGAACACGTGCGCAATGTCGACGGCGTCGACCCGCACCGGCATGCCGATTTGCCCGACCCACACGTCGCCGGGGTGGTGCGGCATGAGCCAATAGGCGACGGGGCGGTCGGTGCCGTCGACCTCGACCCCGCTCAAGATCCGGTGCCCGTCGTCGAGGGGCGTCGGCGCGCCGCCGACGAATTGCCCCGGCACGGCGTCGAGATAATCCGGTTCGAGCACCTGTAAGCGGAACCCCATGGGCGCCGCCGCGTCCCACACGCGGCGCGTGAGCACCTCGCCCGACTCGACCAAGGTGCGCGCGACGAGGCGTTGCATGCCGCCGAACGTTTGCTTGTTGCGGAGGTCGCACGCCGTGGTCGACGCCCACGCGTCCCACAACGCTTGCACCCGCTCGACCCGTGCGGTGTCCTCGCCCGTATCGGTCACGGTGCCGGTGATCCCATAGCCGACGAGCGCCGACGCCAGGCGGCGCGCCGCGCGGCGCCCATACGGGTTGTTCCGCACGTGGTCGCGACTCCGGTCGCGCAAGAGGGGCAACGACCACGCGAGCTCGGTATTTGCCGACGTGCCGTGGGTCATGCGCCACCCCTCGGTGCGACGACTCCGGGCGGCGCCCTCGTATTCCCGCAAGGTGAGCAACGCGACCCGCGCCCGTTGCCGGCGTAACCCGCGCGACGGCGACGCCCACCCGATCACGCGGTCGAGCCACGACGGGCGCACGGGGGGCACGAGGGTCGGGGGCGGCAGGGGTGGCGGCATGGTGTTAGCCTCGGGCACCGGTCACCCCCCCCGACGCGGTTTTGCTACGTTCACAATTCCGCCGCCCCCGAACGTAGGCAAACGCCGGGGTGGTCACCGCGCCCGTTCCCAATCGACGTCGCCCCGGCGGTCGGGATCGGGCGGCACGCCGCGCGAGAACAACGCGTCCCACACCTCGGCGTGTTCGTCGGCACCGTACCCGCCGTGCACCAACCCTTTCGAGAAACTCGCATACCGCCGCGTCGGCGCCGACGCCTCGGCGAGGCCCATCATGGTCGCGAGCCATTCCCACGCCCGCAAGAGGTCGTCGAGCGTCATAAAGTTGACGCGCCGGTCGGCGTACCACACCGACGTGACGCCGCCCGCGATCGCTTGGGTTAACGCGTTCAACATATCGGGGGTGATCGGCAACGCGTCGAGCGTGCGCCCGTCGACGGTGGCGCGGGCCACGAACGGGCGCGGGCGACCGGGGCGAAACGCCATGCCGTCGCCGCTAGCACACTTGTGCCCCGAACGCACGACCGCCCCGGTCACCGGGCGGCAACCGGGGCGGTCGAGGTGGCGGTCGAGCGGGTGCGGGTTACTCGAACCGGCACTCGCAATCGGGGCGGGCGGGAAAGTTGCCGCACGCCCCCGGCTTGCGCAGCATCGCCTCGACCACGATCCGCCCGCCCTCGGTGTGGCACGCCCGCACCGCGTCGTTGATCGTCGCCGTCGATTGCTTGCACGCCTCAAGCGACGCCTCGACCCCGGCGCGGGGGGTGTCGGCGCACCACACCCGCCACACCGTGCCCGCGTGGGCGGTGGGGGCGACGAGGGCGACCACGAGGGCGGCGAGCACCGCGCGGGTCGTAGCGCGCGGCGGGCGCCCGCCCTTGCGCCCGTTCGCGCGGGCGGCGGTCGCCTTGGCGGTGCTCGTCGCCCGCCCGCGCCGCGATTGCTCGCAACACGGGCACACGAGCTCGACCGCCGGATGCGTGCGGCAATGCGGGGGCGTCATGCCGCCACCTGCAAACCCTTGCGGGCGGCAAACTCGGCGAGGTCGGCGCCGCGCGACTTGGGGAGCGTGACCGACGCGGGGGCGACGCCCGCGCACGTGCCGGCGATCCCGGCGAGAAACTCGCGTCCGGCGGGGGTGAGCGCCTCGACCCTGATTTCGGTCGCGGCGAACGTGAACGGGGCGACCCGGAGGTCGGCGGCGGGGGCGGGGGAAAAAGTCATCATGCCCCCTAGACGAACCCACCCGGCTAGGTTGTGTCACCCTTGCGGTTTGCCATGCCACTAGCGCCGTCGCCGGTCCCACCACGAGGACCGCCGCCACCCGACCGGCGCCGCCGCGCCGGGGAGTGGCACCGCGCTCGGCGCGCTGCCCGTCGGTGGTGTTGCGTCCTTGCTAACTTGCTGTGCCGCGTCGCCGCGGCGGATCTCGAGGTCGCCCAGCATGCTCACATGCGGGTCGTCGGGCGGCGCGCTCGCGTCGATCCCGAGCGGGATTTCGAGGCGGCGCCAGTCGTCCTCACCGAACCGGTCGAGTCCGACGAGGTGCGCGGCGGCGCGGGCGTAGTTCCGGCAATCGGTCGCCTCGTCGCGCCGGTACACGTTCACCCACTCGGACCGCTCGACCCCCTTGCGGATCGTGCGCACGAGCGCCTTGGCACACAGTTGTTTCAACCACTCGTCGCCGACCGCCGGGATCGCCACCCACCCGGCAGGCGTCGGCGCCCCCGGCGCGGGTGCGTCTAAGTGTAACCACCCATAGGTTTCGGTTTGGATCGCGTGCACGTTCACTTGCCACACGCGCAACCCCCGTGCGCGGCGCCGCCGCCGCCCCGGCGTCGCACTATGCTCGACCGACTCGGCGGCACGCGGCAACGCCACCAACGCGGGCCCCGATCCGCCGCCACGCACGAGCACCACACGCCCCGTCGGTTGATTCCGCGCCCACGCATGCACCACCGTCGTCGCGTGCCCCGTGTCGATCGCCACCCGCGCCAGCGGCATGCCGAGGGCGCCCCCGGCGACCGGATACGTCGCCGCGACCAACTCGGTCAACGCCGCCCACGGCACGTCGCCCGCCGTGTCGCCCTCTAACACCCGGTGGTCGACGAGCCACGACCGCCGCCCGCGCCCCCACCCCCACACCGACACCTCGATCCGGTCGCGTTGCACGTCGACCCCGGCTGTCAAGAACAACGCCCCCGCCGGCACCGTCCCGAGCGGGTCGGAGGTGGCCCGATCCCGCAACCGGTGCCAGTCGGGCGCGTCGCCCCGCGCCGCATACGGTTCGCCGAGAATCGTATTTTCAAAGGTTTGTTGCAGTTGCGGATCCTTCGCCGCCTTTTCCGCCGCCTCGGCAATCTCGGGCCACGACAACCACCCGACGGGGCAATACAAGGCGTTCACGTGGAACCCGGCGACCGTCGGATCGCTCGACGGCGCCGTTGCCCGCCACTCGCCGCGCGCCAACATGCGCGTTTTCGCCGCCTCGCGAATCCGCGTGCCGCACGCCTCGCACCGGTACCGCGCCGTTTTCGGGTTGCCGGGTTCCCATTCGAGGCGCGGGAACGTGAGCACTTGGAACGCGTCACACGCGGGGCACGGCACGTAATACCGGCGTTGATCGGTCGCCAGAAATTCCCGCTCGATCCGCGACGTGCCCGCAATCGTCGGCGTCGACATGAGTAACGCCTTTCGCCGCGCCCCGAACGTGCGCGCCCGCGCCTCGACCAACCCGATCGGGTCGCCCTCGTCCTCGACGTTGCCGGGAAAGCGGTCAATCTCGTCGAGCGCCAGGTTACGCGCCGAAATCGACGACAACCCCGCCGCCGAGTTGGCGCCCGTCAACGCGACGAGCCCGCCGGGAAACTCTTTGAGCAGCACCGTGTTGCTGCCCGAGTCGGGTTGACTCCGCGCGGGCGCCACCCGCTCGCGGAGCTCGGGCGCCTCGGCAATCGCCGGGTCGATCCGTTGCCGCGACAACCGTTTCGCCAAGTCGACCGTCGGTTGCACGAACAAGAACGGCGCGGGCGCGTGGTGGATCACATACCCGAGCCAATTGACCGCGCCCTCGGTGAACCCGAGTTGCGCCGCTTTCATGACCACCACGCGGCGCACCAACGACGTCGCCGACAAGCAGTCGAACGGTTCGCGCAAATACGGTGCCCGCGCCGTTTTCCACCGCCCCGGTTCCGCCGACGACCGCCCCGACAACACCCGGTGTTCGTCGGCCCACGCCGACACCGTGAGCGACGGCGGCGGGCACAACCCGTCGAGCACCGCCGCCGCGATCGCGGCGTCGGCGGCGTCGACGCCGTCAAAACTCGGGGCGCTCGCGAGTGAGGTCGGCAAGGTGTTCCCGCACGTGCGCGTCGAGCATGACCGTCACCGCCCCCGCGTCGAGCTCGAACGCCGCCGCGACGAGCGGCGCCACCCGCGCGGGCCACGCAAGCCACGCGTCCCGCCACAACCGCCCAAACGCAAACGCCTTGCGCGTCGCCGCCTCGCGCGAAATGAGCACGCCGCGCCGTTCGTCGAGCGCCAACCGCTTGACCTCGACGTCGAGCGCCAACGCGGCGGCACGCGCCGCGACAAGCGACACCCCCGACGCGTTCCCACTCCCGAGCCCTTGCGTCGCCACCGTCGCCGTCCACAAGCGATCCGCCTCGGCGACCTCGATCAACTTCCTCGCCCCGTGCACCGGAATCGACCCGCCCCCCGGCACCGTGCGCCGGTAGACTGTCCACCGCTTGACGCCCCGGCGGCGGGCGTATTCCGCCTGCGTCACGAGCTCGCCGGTCAACGCGCCGGTCACGCCGCGCACCTGTGCGCCAGGCACGCCCGCGCATGCGCCACGCCGTCGGTGCCCCCCGCGTCGGGCGAGTCGTGGCGCGCGTCAAACCGCCGGCTCGAAATGACCACCTGGCACCGATTACACCGCACCGTGACCGTCATGGTCGGCTTGCCGACGTCGTCGAACACCTCGACCGAAAAGTCGCCCCCTAGCACGTGCGCGGTCCCTTTCGTCGAAAGTGGTGCCCTAACTGCCCGTTTTCGTTGGTCTTTTGAGGCGTTCCCTGCGCATGTAGGGCGGCGGGGCGCCGCCT
>Ga0210402_10000585_pt1 | contig 40321 bp, 38 predicted proteins | sample IncBWC7MmetaG_FD_161055 | JGI IMG/M metagenome (GOLD analysis project Ga0210402, IMG submission 161055) | Forest soil microbial communities from Barre Woods Harvard Forest LTER site, Petersham, Massachusetts, United States - Inc-BW-C-7-M | ecosystem: Environmental > Terrestrial > Soil >...
CCCGGGAGGATCGGCGCGACCGAGAACCCGCAATGGCCGACGATCTCGGTCGTCACGCCCTGCCGCACTTTGCTCTCGGCCTTGGGGTTGATCGGCAGAGTGAAGTCGGAGTGAGTCTTGATGTCGATAAAGCCGGGCGCCACCGCCAGTCCCTCGGCATCGATCGTCCTGGCCGAGCCCGTCGGCAGCGCGCGGCCGAGCGCTGCGATCCGGCCGTCATGCACCGCGACGTCGGCAATTTCGCCCGGCCGCCCGCTGCCGTCGATGACCAGCCCGCCGCGGATCACGATGTCGTAGCTCATGGTGCTCCTCTTCCGTCACACCGGCGAAGGCCGGTGCCTATCTCTGCCATGGGTCCCGGCCCGCGCCGGGAAGACAGGAAGTATGGTTTACCGAGCGCCGAGGCGGCGGGTGTGCGCTCTCAGATCGTAGCTCTCGTCGGCGGCGTGCTGAGGCGTAAGCCCGGGGTCGCCGGCGAGCAGGCGCCGTGCCACCACGTGATCGGCCGTTTGGTTCACCGACTCGACGCCGATCAGCCGGCCGGCGTGGAAGCAAAACACCGAGAAATGGCCGCTCTCCGGGTTGCCGCGCAGGACCGAAGCGTCGTGACCCGTGGTTATCCCGGCAATCTGCAATTTCAGATCGCCTTGGTCGCTCCAGAACCACGGGACCTTGTCATAGGGTGCCGGTTGGCCCCCTATATGGGCGGCCACGCACCGGCCCTGATCGACGGCGTTCTGCACCGACTCGAGGCGCACTCGGCCGACCGCGAAGGGTGTGGGAAAGTTGGCGCAGTCGCCGATTGCCAAGATCCCCGGGTCGACAGTGACCAGGCATTCGTCGACGACGATGCCATTGTCGACGGCGAGCCCAGCTTCGCCGGCGAGCTCGGCATTGGGTATGACCCCGATGCAGATCAGGACGAGGTCGGCCTCAAGCCGCCGGCCGTCTGTCGTCTCGACGCCGGTTACCCGGCCGCCGGTGCCGAGAATGCGCGACACGCCGGTGCCGAGCAAGATCTCGGCACCCCACCGGCGATGGGCGTCGGTGAAGAACCGAGAGATCGGCGCGGACACCACCCGGCCCATCGGGTGGTGCGTCACCTCGATGATGTGGACCCCAGCGCCGCGCGCGATCGCCACCGAGGCAAATTCGAGCCCGATAAAGCCCGCGCCGACGACGACGATTTCGCTTGCTTTGTCCAGCCGCTCGCGCAGGACATCGGCGTCGGCGAGGCTGCGCAGCGGCAGCACGCCGTCGAGCTCGGCTCCCGGCACCGCGAGCGGACGAAAGCGTGCCCCGGTGGCCAGGACGAGATTGTCCCACGGCACCTCAACGCCGGAAGCTAATTGGAGGCGGCGCCTGGCTCGATCGATCGCGGTCACGGCTTCGCCGGCGATCAGCTCGATTTCCTGCTTGGCATAGAACGAGTCCGGTCTGAGCCACAGCTCGTCGAGCCCGCTGTCGCCGGCGAGGTAGGATTTGGAGAGGGGCGGGCGCTGGTAGGGGGAAACCGGCTCGTCGCCGATCAGCACGATATGGCCGGCAAAGCCGTCCTGGCGCAGCGACGCCGCCGCCTGAAAGCCCGCCTGGCCGGTGCCGACGATCGCGACGGTCGCAGCCGCCATCAGACCTGCGTCTCGGGCAGGTAGACGACGAGACCGTCGAGTTCGGGGGTGACGACCAGCTGGCAACTCAACCGGCTGTTCGGTCGGCGCTCGCTCGCGGTGAATTCGAGCATCGCCTTTTCGTCGTCCGACTGTGTCGGCGTTTTCCCGAGCTGGTTCTCCTCGACATAGACGTGACAGGTGGCGCACATCATCTCGCCGCCGCACTCGGCGACGATGCCGTCGATACCATTGAGGATCGCCCCCCGCATCACGCTGGTGCCGACCGGAACCTCGAGCACCTCCCGCGTCCCGTTGGGATGGACATAGGTGATCTGGGGCATCTTTCTTCCTACTGTTGGATGCGCGAACGGCTGCGCGATTTAGTCCGATACCGGCTGCCCGCCGTCAAGCCCGCAGCTGGATCTCGACCTCGTCGCCCCGCGGGGCGAGCCCGGCGCCGAGAGCGGCGCTGCGCTGCGCCAACTCGTCGAAGGCCGCACCCTCGTCGGCGAGCGTGCACGGAACTGTCCGGTTATGTCGGTCGTGCCGGACGAATTGGAACGCCGCCCGCTCGATCTGCCCCCGGTCCCACGACACCCTGACCATCATGCCGAGCCAGTCGCCATGCTGTCGGCCGCCGTGGCCGGTATGGAACGAAAAGCTGCCGAGCCCGTAGAAGATCGGTTTCTCCTTATAGACCTCGACGGGCAGCGAAAAGTGCGGTCCATGCCCGATCACGAGGTCAGCCCCGGCGTCGATCGCCCGATGGGCGATTTCCGTCATGTATTGGAGGACATCCCGGTGCAGTCCCCAATGGAACGAGGCGACGACGACTTCCGCCCGCTCGCGCAGTGCCGCGATGTCCTCCTCGAGCCAGCGCAGATAGGCAGGGTCTGCCCAGGTTATGATTTCGGGCGGAATGCCCGGGCGGTTCGCTGGCGGCCCGCTGCGGTGCATCGGCACTTGATAGGCGGTATGACCGCGGATCACGGCGATGCCGGCGGCCTCCTCGCTCGCCTCGTGATTGGTCGGCCAATAGACCGAGCTGCGCTGCAGAAAGCCAAGCCGCATTCCGTTCCGCGCGAGGATCACCGGGGCGCGCGCCCGCGCCCGGTTCGCGCCGGCTCCGCAATGGGCAATCTCGAGCTCATCGAGGCGGGCGATCGACGCTGTGATCGCCGCCTCGCCATAGTTGACGTTGTTGGCGAGCCCCACCGCATGAATGCCGGCTGATCCGAGCGCCTCACCCGCCACCTCCGGGTCGGCGAAGAAGCCTTCGCGCTCCAGGGAGTGCGCGGTCGGCGGCTGATAGAGACAGCATTCGAGATTGCAAAAGACGATCTCGGTCGCCCGGAACTCATCCTTTACAAGCGCGAACGGCACCGCCGGATCGGTGACATTCATCAGGTTCACGTCACCCGTTAGAATCATCTTCGTAGCCATTTCTTCTCCCCGCTCTCGATTTCAGACCGCCGTGGGCTGCTCGGCCGTCGTCTCCGCGCGATACTCCGCGAATATTTTGCTCGCGGCCATCATCGCCTCACGGATTATCGGCACGCCGATATAGCCCGAGAGGTGGAGCAAGGCTTCGGTCAGCTCGTCCTCGCTCCACCCCTGACGCAGTGCCATGCGTAGATGCAGGGCCAGTTCCGGCTCGCGTCCCGTGCAGGTGTCCGAGATCACGCAGATCAGCGCGCGGGTCTTCAGGTCGAGACCGGGACGGGTCCACAGCGCGCCGAAAACGGTCTCGGTCGCCACATCGATGAACTTCCGCATGACCGGGTCGCCGTAGGTCGTTCGACCGAGGCGCTCGACCTCCGTCTCGCCCATCAGCTGCCGGCGCATGGCGGCACCCTTGTCGTAAAGTTCGCTCTTCGCCATCGGCTGCTCCTCGCTCGCAGCAAAAAATGTACTCCGGCAATTCTCCCGGTGTTGCCGGCAGTAAACAAGCCGCAGAAATTCGCTCCTGCCTTGCGGCGAGAGTGGCAACCTGTCGGTGCGCCCTCGACGAGCAGGCCCTTTTGGAGTATTATTCATCAATTCGGATCATGCTTCTCGGCCCAACAAGGTGGCCGTTTACGGCGCAGACAGGTCTGATCACATGGACGAGCATGCGAGCCTTCCCGCCATCGTGCCCGAGGTCGCGGCAGTCGCCCGCATCAAGTCCGAGATCGACATCGGCGACCGCTCGCGCCTGGTGACCTTTGGCGAACGTGCCCAGCACTCGGTGGTCGAGTTCGCCGACCGAATCCTCGCCCAAACGCAAAACCGCGAACTCGGAAACACCGGCAAATTGCTGTCGGATGTACTCGGGAAGGCGCGGGGTCTCGACCCGGCGAGCCTAAAGGACGCAAATTTTGTCAGCCGTCTGTTCTCGTCGGCCCAGGCGCGGGTGCGCCGCTTTGCGGAACAGTTCGATGACGTTGCCTCGCAGATCGACCGCATCACCATCGAGCTCGACCGCAACAAGGAGACGTTGCGCCGCGATCTTGCGCTGCTCGACGACCTGCACGAGGAGACCAAATCGGCGATTACCGGGCTCGATGCCTACATCGCGGGCGGCAAGGCCTTCGCCGAAGAATTCCGCAGGGGCAGATTGGCCGAGCTTGAACGCGCCGCCAAGCAAGCGAGCGAGGGCAGCGACACCCTGCTTGCGGCGCAAACCTACCAGGACGCGAACCAGGCGTTGGACCGGCTGGAGAAGCGGATTTTCTACCTGCAGCAGGCGCGCCAGATCGGGATCCAGCAACTTCCGCAAATCCGCATTGTTCAGTCGGGCGACGAGACGCTGATCGAGAACCTTCAGGCGACCACCGAGCTGACGATCCCGGTGTGGAAGCAGAAAATGGTCCTGCTGCTCGGCCTCAATCGGCAGCGCTCCGCGCTCGAGCTGCAAAAGACGGTCACCGACGCGACAAACCAGATGATGCGCCAAGCCTCCGAGATGATGAAATCTCAGGCGATCGAAATCGAAAAACAGTCGCAGCGCGGGATCATCGACATCGAGACCTTGGAAAAGACCAACCGCGACCTGCTCGACACGATCTCGGGTGTGCTCAAGATTCAGCAGGAGGGTCACAACAAGCGGGCGCAGATCGAGCAGCGCATGGCCCAGCTCACCGACGAACTCAAGACGGGGCTCGCCGCAGCGTCTACATGAGGCTTCTCGCCCGGCTCGCGCTTTCGCTTTCTGGCGCGATCCCCCTCCTGCTCGCCGCGCTCACGGCGTGCGAGCCGTCCGGGCCCGAATTTGCGATCCTGTCAGGTTCCGAGAATCAGGTGCTCGAGCCGCTCGTGCAGGAATTCTGCGCAGCACGCCACGCCAAATGCACGATGAAGTATCTCGGCTCGCTCGACATCGCGCTGACGTTGAAGCCGGAAGCAGCACCCGAATTTGATGCGGTCTGGCCGGCCTCCTCGCTGTGGATCGACATGTACGACACGGCACGCCGCGTGAAATCCATCAAGTCGATCGCCCAGATGCCGGTGATATTGGGCGTTCGCCGCTCGAAGGCGCAGGCGCTGGGGTGGATCGGCACCCGGGTAGTGACCAAAGACATCCTCGCCGCCGTCGAAAGCGGTCGGCTGAAATTTCTGATGACCTCGGCGACGCAGTCGAATTCGGGTGCTGCCGCCTACCTCGCGATGCTCGCCTCGGGCATCGGCAAGCCCGACCTGATCGAAGCCGGCGATCTCGACAAGACGCCGGTGCACACGACCGTTCGCGCTCTGCTCGCCGGTGTCGAGCGGTCGGCGGGGTCGAGCGGTTGGCTCGCCGAGCTCTATGAAGAAGGCGAGAAGAGCGGCGCGCGTTACGATGCGATGTGGAATTACGAGGCGGTTATCAAAGAAACCAACGATAAGCTGCGCAGTTCGGGAAAGGAGCTTCTCTATGCGGTATACCCGGCGGATGGGGTCTCCGTCGCCGACTCGCCGCTCGGGTTTATCGATCGCGGTCGCGGCAAGGAAGTGGAGAGCTTCTTTACCGACCTCCAAAACTTCCTGCTGAAAGGCGAGACGCAAAGCCGCATCGCCCAGACCGGCCGCCGCGTCGAGCTCGCGCGGGCAGCCAATTTGGGCAATGACGCTACGACAAATCTCGACCCCTCGCGTCCGGTTGTCGTTGTCCGCCCGCCTGAACCTGCGGTCATCCGGAAGGCGCTCCATATCTATCAGGAGGCGCTGAGGAGGCCCTCCCTGACCGCGTTCTGCCTCGATCTGTCAGGAAGCATGCAAGGCGTTGGCGAGCATCAACTCCTCGATGCGATGCGTTTCCTGCTGACCCCGGCACGCACCCGCGAGATGCTGGTTCAATGGTCCAAGGAAGACCGCATTTTCGTCTTGCCGTTTAATGATCATATAATGTGGATGGAGCGCGCGACGGGAGACGAGGGAGAGCAGGCGAGGCTGCTCAGCAGAACGCTCGAGCTGCGCGCCGCCGGCGGCACCGATTTTTACACCTGCGGCGCGCGGGCGCTCGCCGCGATGAAGCCGCTGCTCGATCAGGGGCTTCACCTTCCCGCCATCGTCATCATGACCGACGGCAAGAGCCAGGGCTCGCCGCAGACCTTTCAGCAACCCTGGGAGGCAGATGGACGGCGGGTTCCGGTCTTCGGGGTTACCTTTGGCGACGATGCCGATCGCAGCCAGCTCGACATGCTCGCAAAGCTGACGGGCGGGCGCGTCTTCGACGGGACAAAAAGCCTGACGGACGCCTTTCGCGCGGTGCGAGGGTATAACTGAATGGCCGAGCGATCCGGGCTCAACTGGCTGGCGGGTGGTGCTGCGGGAGCGATCCTGGTCCCGGCGCTGGCACTCGTCGCCGGGCTTCCGTTCCTGGTGGCGTGCGCCGTGGGCGCTCTGGCGGGAGGCGGCGTGGTGCTTCTGCTGACGCCAGCGACCCGGTTCAAGGCACTCGAAGCCAGCGGTCTCGCTAGGGGCAAGATCGAGTTTGCACGCGAGCTTCTGACCGAAGCCGATCCCCTTGTCGAACGGTTGGAAGAAGCCGCCAAGGCGATCCGAGCCAAGTCGATTGCCGAGCGCGTGCGTCATCTCGCGGGGGTGGCGCGCAGCATATTCGAGGGCATCGAAAAGGACCCGCTGCGCATCGATCGGGTCCGCCGGTTTCTGACCTACTATCTGCCGCGGGCGGCGGAAATGGCCGAAGCATACCGGGCTCTCGAAGTCAGTCCCGGTGTTGACGCCGCGCGGTTGAGCGCGACCGGAGAAATCATCGACCGCCTGAGCGGGGCCTTTACCGAGTATGCCAGAAACCTGCGCGATGCCGAGCTCGACAAGCTCGACATCGAATTGAAGCTCCTGAAGCGGTCGCTGGACGAGGATCTTGGCGTGTCCGCCGTGCTCGACGAGGCGGCGCGGAGGAGAGCCTGATGGCCATCTCGCGCCGCGCCTTCGGGGTCGGTCTGGTCGGGGCCAGCATAGTGGCGACGGGCGGCTATCTCTTTCTGCGTGAGCATCCGGAGATCGCCGGGCGGTTCGCTGAGCCCAAGAAACTCTTTGGCTTTGCCGGCGGCGAGAAAGAAGGATTTCTGACAAATGTTCGGGTGCGCGAACTGCTGGAGCGCCGTTTCGGTCTGGTGCTCGACGCGCGCCGCGCCGGATCGGTGGAGATGGTGCGCGAGCGTGCACTGCTCGACCAGCATCCGCAATTTTTGTGGCCGTCCTCCTCGGTCCTGGTCGAGGTCGCGCACAGCAGCGGCCTCAAGCTGTCGCGCGATCAGGTGATCTTTACCTCGCCGATCGTGCTCTATTCCTGGGACCGGATCGCCGATGGCCTCGTCAAGGGCGGGTTCGCACAACCTGCCGGCGGCCCGCGCTACACGATCGATCTCGAGAAGCTGCTGAGGGCGATCATCGCCGGCGAAAGCTGGGCTGCGCTCGGAGTTCCGGATCTCTTCGGACGCGCGCGCGTCGTCTCGACCGATCCTTCCAAATCCAATTCGGGTTTCATGTTTGCCGGTCTCGCGGCGAACCTGCTCAGCGGCGACGTGGTGACGCTCGAAACCCTTGGGCGGGTCGATGGCGATGTCGTCACGATCTTCAAACGGATGGGCTTCAAGCCGTCCTCATCGGGCAAGTTGTTCGACGATTACATCGCGGGGGGTGCGGCGGCTCAGCCGCTCGTCGTCGGGTATGAGAACCAGCTCGTTGAATGGGTGATGCAGGACCCCGAGCGTTGGAAGCGGCTCGAAACCGCCGCACCAGCCAAGCCGGTCATGCTTTATCCGCGGCCGACGGTCTTCTCCGCGCACCCCGTGATCAGCCTGACGCGAGATGCCGACGAGCTGATCGATGCGCTGATGAACGAGGCCATGCTCGAACTGGCCTGGGAAGGTCATGGTTTTCGCGGCCCGCTGGGCACAATCGGCAAGACCCAAAGCCCCCTGCTGCACACGCGAATGCTCGACTCGATCGACGCTGTGCTGCCGATGCCCGAGGCGGCCGCGATGATGGCGTTGATCGACCACTCCGCCGCTTAATTTATCGCCCGCCCATATGTCTCTTTTCGCAACATTCGATAGATTGTTGTTGTCCAATAAGAAAAATGCGTTTATGATAAGCACGTAAATGGCAAACCAATTCTCCAGAATGGCCGGCGTGTAATGCCCACACCAAACCTCCCTGCTGCCTCCCTCAGCCCGCAGCTTCGTCTCCCTGCTCGGCAGGCCCTGCTCAGGGTGGCTAACGATCTGATCCGCCGCGCGTTATGGTCGATTGGCGTGGCGATTTTGCGGGCCGAATTGAATTTTCTCCCTGCTCTCAGGGAGGCGGACCGCCGGCGGAGCGGATCTGGCCATGCTCGCCTGTCGGTGCTATTTCGCCCCTTCTTGGTCGCGAGGTGCGATGAACGATATTCTCAGCCGGCTGGAAGAAAAGCGGGCGGCGGCCCGTGCGGGCGGCGGCGCCGGCCGCATCGAGGCCCAGCACCGCCGCGGCAAGCTCACCGCGCGCGAGCGGCTCGAGCTCTTGCTCGACCCGGGTTCCTTCGAGGAATGGGACATGTTCGTCGAGCATCGGAGCCACGATTTCGGCATCGAGGAGCACAAGATCCCCGGTGACGGCGTCGTCACCGGCTACGGTACCGTCAACGGCCGTCTAGTCTTTGTCTTCAGCCAGGATTTCACGGTCTTCGGCGGCTCGCTCAGCGAGGCGCATGCCGAGAAGATCTGCAAGATCATGGACCAGGCAATGAATGTCGGCGCTCCGGTGATCGGGCTCAACGATTCCGGCGGGGCGCGCATCCAGGACGGAGTCGCCTCGCTCGCCGGCTACGCCGAAGTCTTCGAACGCAATGTGCTCGCCTCGGGTGTCGTGCCGCAGATCTCGCTGATCATGGGGCCGTGCGCCGGGGGTGCGGTCTATTCGCCAGCGATGACCGATTTCATCTTTATGGTCAGGGACACCTCGTATCTCTTCGTGACCGGACCCGAGGTCGTCAAGACCGTCACCCATGAGACTGTGACCCAGGAAGAACTCGGGGGGGCCTCCACTCATACGACGCGTTCGGGTGTCGCCGACCTCGCCTTCGCCAACGATGTCGAGGCATTGCTCGAGCTGCGCCGGTTTGTCGATTTCTTGCCGGCCTCGAACCGGGTACCGCCTCCGATCAGGCCGACGACCGATCCGCGGGACCGGGCCGAGCCCTCGCTCGACACGCTCGTCCCAAAGAACCCGAACCGGCCCTACGACATGAAAGAGCTGATCGAAAAGGTCGTCGACGACGGCGACTTCTTCGAGATCCAGCCCGACTTCGCCCGCAATATCCTAGTCGGGTTCGCCCGGATGGAGGGATCGACGATCGGCATCGTCGCCAACCAACCGATGGTGCTGGCCGGCTGCCTCGACATCGACAGCTCGCGCAAGGCCGCGCGCTTTGTCCGGTTTTGCGACTGTTTCAATATCCCGATCGTGACCCTTGTCGATGTGCCGGGGTTCCTGCCGGGTACTGGCCAGGAGCACGGCGGGATCATCAAGCACGGCGCCAAATTGCTGTTCGCCTTTGCCGAGGCGACGGTGCCGAAGGTGACCTTGATCACTCGCAAGGCCTATGGCGGGGCCTATGACGTGATGAGCTCGAAGCATTTGCGCGGCGATGTGAATTTCGCCTGGCCCTCGGCCGAGATCGCGGTGATGGGCCCAAAGGGTGCGGTCGAGATCATCTTCCGCGCCGATCTCGGCGATACCGCGGCGATCGAGGCGCGCACCGAGGAGTACCGCGAGAAATTCGCCAACCCGTTTATCGCCGCCAGCCGCGGGTTTATCGACGACGTGATCCCGCCGCGTGACACGCGGCGGCGGCTCTGCCGGGCGCTGGCGATGCTGCGCGGCAAATCGCTCGCCAACCCGTGGAAAAAGCACGACAACATTCCGCTGTGAGACGATTGCTGGGCACTTTGTCGAGATTGCCGCGTCGCTGCGCTCCTCGCAATGACAGTGCCTCCGTCATTGCGAGCGGAGCGAAGCAATCTCGCGCCGCACCTTCGATCATATGTTCAAGAAGATCCTGATCGCCAACCGCGGCGAGATTGCCTCCCGCATCATCGGCACCGCAAGGCGGATGGGCATCGCCACGGTCGCGGTCTATTCGGAGGTCGATGCCGAGGCATTGCATGTGCGCATGGCCGACGAGGCCGTCCCGATCGGGCCCGCCCCCTCGGCGGAGAGCTATCTGAAGATCGAGCGGATTGTCGAGGCCTGCCGCGCGACCGGCGCCGAAGCGGTCCATCCGGGCTACGGCTTTTTGTCGGAAAACCCGGTCTTTGCGCGAGCGCTCGCCAAGGCCGGCGTGACGTTCATCGGGCCGGGGCCCGAGGCGATCGCGGCGAGGGGCGACAAGATTGCCTCGAAGAAGCTGGCGCAGGCCGCGGGGGTGTCGAGCGTCCCCGGTCACCTCGATGTCGTCCCTGACCCCGAGACTGCCGTCGCGATCGCCCGCGACATCGGCTATCCGGTGATGATCAAAGCGTCAGCCGGCGGCGGCGGCAAGGGAATGCGCATCGCCGCGAACGATCCCGAAACTCGCGACGGCTTCCGCGCGGCGGTGAGCGAGGCGAAGGCGAGCGTTGCCGACGACCGGATCTTTATCGAGAAATACATCGAGGAGCCCCGCCACATCGAGATCCAGGTGTTGGGCGATATCAGCGGCAACATCGTCCATCTCGGCGAGCGCGAATGCTCGATCCAGCGCCGCCACCAGAAGGTAATCGAGGAGGCGCCGAGCCCGTTTCTCGACCCCGAGACCCGTGCGGCCATGGGCCAGCAGGCGGTAGCGCTGGCGCGCGCCGTCGACTACCGCTCGGCCGGCACGGTCGAGTTCATCGTCGACCAGCAGCGCAATTTCTACTTTCTCGAGATGAACACCCGGCTCCAGGTCGAGCATCCGGTGACCGAACTCGTCACCGGTCTCGATCTCGTCGAGCTGATGATCCGTGTGGCGGCCGGCGAGCCGCTCCCCTTCACCCAGAGAGAGATCGAGCAGGCCGGCTGGGCGGTCGAGGCGCGGGTTTATGCCGAGGACCCGGCGCGCAACTTTCTGCCGTCGATCGGCCGCCTCGTGCGCTACCGGCCCCCGAGCGGGGACGGGATCAGGCTCGATTCCGGGGTGTTCGAGGGTGCCGAGATCAGCGTCTATTACGACCCGCTGATCGCTAAGCTCGTCGCCTATGGCCCCGACCGCGAGGGGGCGATTGATCGGCTGCGTAGCGCGCTCGACGATTTCTACATCGCCGGCGTGCAGCACAACATCCCGTTTCTGGCTGCGGTCGCGGCAAACAGCCGTTTTCGCGCGGGTGCGCTGTCGACCAACTTCATCACCGAGGAGTTCCCCGGCGGGTTTGCACCGCCTGCCGGCTTTGTCGAGCCCGACCGCACGATCCTGCTCGCCGCGGCGCTGGCGCACCGCCGCATTCGCGAGCGCGAGACGGCGATCGACGGCCAGCTCGCCGGCGCCGGCGGTGCCATTGGCGAGTGCTCGATCGTCTTGCTCGACGAGCGGTCCTATCCCCTTTCGCTACGACCGGAAGGCGATGCCTACCGTGTCGAGATCGAGGGGGAGAGCCGCCTTGCGTCGACCGATTGGCAGCCGGGGCAGGTCTTGCTGCATGTCCGGATCGATGACCAGGTCGCGACTGTCCAGATCGAGCGCTTCCCGGGAGCGGTATTCCGGCTCGTCCATGGCGGTGTCGTCCGCCGCGCGCAGGTGCTGTCGCCGCGCGCCGCCGAATTGCGCGCGCTGATGCCGAAGAAACAGGCGACGGACACGACGCGGCTGTTGCTCTCGCCGATGCCCGGCATGCTGTCCTCGGTCGTCGTGGAGCAAGGCCAGGAGGTCAAGGCCGGTGAACCACTCGCCATTGTCGAGGCGATGAAGATGGAGAATGTGCTGCGCGCCGAGCGCGACGGCCGCATCGCGCATATCCGCGCCAACCCCGGCGACAGCCTCGCGGTCGACCAGGTGATCCTCGAATTCGAGTGACGATGCCGGAGAAGACCGTTCGATTGCGCATCACCGGCAGGGTGCAGGGTGTAGGCTACCGGCTATGGGCGACGCGCACCGCGGCGAGCCTCGGGCTGCGCGGCTGGGTACGCAACCGATCGGACGGCAGCGTCGAGGTGCTGGGGACCGGCGCACCCGAGGATGTCGCAACGCTGGTCGAAGCCTGCCGGCAAGGCCCCTTGGGCGCGTGCGTCACTGCGGTTACCGTCACCGATGCCGAGGATGACGGCAGCCTCGGCTTCGCCGCCCTTCCCACAGAGTGAACACCCGCCGGCACACCCCAAAGGAGAGCTTGTGAAAAAATGTCAAACGTTCGGTCATTCCGGGGCGCGGGCGCAGCCTGCGAACCCGGGACCCATGCACACGGTCCTCTAAAACTGTGGATGAGCCGGTGTTCATGGGTTCCGGGTCTGGCCCTCGGGGCCAGCCCGGAATGACTCGCGACTATAGGACCGGCATTTCTTCACCCGCTCACAGGAGAGGGGGGACGAACACCGCAGTCGTAGACTCAAACCGTGATCGTGCCTTCAAGGTAGAGCACGGCATGGCCGGCGAGCGTTATGCGGTCGCCGTGCAAGGTGCAGACGAGATCGCCGACGCGGGCCGAGATCTGCTGTGCCCGCAGCCGCTGCTTGCCGAGGCGGCCGGCCCAGTAGGGCGTCAGCACGCAATGCGAGGACCCGGTTGCCGGATCCTCGTCGACGCCATGGCTCGGCGCGAAATAGCGCGAGACAAAGTCGATGCCGCCGTCACCGGGCGCGGTCACGATCGCATCCGCACCCGGCACTCGGCGCATCGCGGCGAAATCGGGCCGGAGCGCCGCCACATCCTCGGCGCGCTCATAGACGAACATATTGCGGCCGCGTGCGACAAAGCTCTGCCTCGGGGCTTTGCCGAGTGCGGCGAGGAGCCGCGGATCGGCTAGCTGGGTCTCCGGCGGCCAGGCCGGGAAGTCCATCGCCAGCATATCGCTCTCCCGCGTCACTTCAAGTGGCCCGGCTTTGAGCGTGTCGAACCTCGCCGAACGCTTCTCGGGCGTCAAGATATGGGTCACGACATAGCCCGAGGCGAGTGTCGCGTGCCCGCAGAGCTCGACCTCGACGGTCGGCGTGAACCAGCGCAGCAAATAGCCCTCGCCCTGCGGCACGAAGAAGGCCGTCTCGGCGAGGTTGTTCTCGGCGGCGATCGCCTGCATCGTCGCATCCGGCAGCCATTCGGTGAGCGGACACACCGCCGCCGGGTTGCCGGCGAATAAGCGGCCGGTGAAGGCGTCTACCTGGTAGAGCGGAATGCGCATGACGGGCCTCGCGGGTATGGGTTAATCCGATCCTGACGCCTGGAGGATGCCAGCAAGGGCCAGCAAAGGAAGGAGGAAAAGATGAAGGCTGCAATCATGGTTCCGGGTGCCGATGGCGGCACCTGGGATGTTCGCGATGTTCAGAGACCCGTTATCACTGCCGGTCACGTCCTCGTCCGGGTTCATGCCTCCTCGTTGAACCGGGCGGAATTCCGCCGGCTGCACACGTTGCGCCTGCAGCCCGGCCGCGCGGCACCCGAGGCGCGGACGGGCGGCGGCGACGCCGCCGGCGAGGTCGTCGAGATCGGCCCTGATGTCACCGGCATCAAGCTCGGCGATCGGGTAATGGGCCGCTGCGCCGGCGGGTTCGCCGAATACGCCCTGCTGGACGCCCGCGAGGTCATGCCCGCTCCCGAGCGCTTGTCGTGGGAAGAGGCGGCGTGTGTCCCGATCGTCTTCGTCGTGGTCCACGACGCGCTCTTCGTCAGCGCCCAGCTGCACGCCGGGGAAAGCGTGCTGGTGACGGCCGCACCCTCCGGCGTCGGCGTCGCGGCATTGCTGCTCGCGAAATATCTCGGCGCCAAGGTAATCGGCACCTCGCGCTCGCCAGAGAAGCTCGCACGGCTGAAGGCATTGGGGCTGGATGCCGGGGTCGTCACCGGGAGTGAGGGGTTTGGCGCCGCGGTCTCGCGCACGATCGACGAGAAGGGCGTCGACATGGTCGTCGACAATATCGGCGGCGACGTTCTCGCACCTTGCCTCGAAGCGCTCGCCGTCGGCGGCCGGTTCGTGACCATCGGCCGGATGAGCGGCATCACCACGGGCGAGCTCGATGTCGACCGGCTCGCCGAGCGGCGCCTCCATCTTTACGGCGTCAGCAACCGCCTGCGCAGCCCGGCCCAGCGCGCCGAATCAGCCAAGCGCTTCGCCACCGACCTGCTGCCGGCATTCGGCGACGGCCGGCTCCGGCCGATCATCGACCGCAGCTTCCCGCTCGACGAGATCGCCGCCGCCGGCGCCTGGCTGGAGGCCGACAAACACGTCGGCAAGGTCGTGCTCCGGATTTCGTAGTCCACCGGCAACTTCCTGCCCCCCAGCGGCACCGATCAGCGGGAAGTTCCCGAGCTTTCGCGCGATCAGCGCGCGTGTTAACGTCGGGCGTCTCCCCCTGTGCTCGGTCGGCAGGTTCCATGACCAACCAACAAGTCGGAGCGACAATTATCGAGGCCCTGGATCTCGATCCGCCCCCGATCGCGCTCGCATACGTCGACCAACCGCCTATTGGGATCGACACCGTTCGGGCTGACTCGCCCTCGTCGTGCGCATTCTGGCGCAGAGCGGAACAAGAAGTGTTCTACGCCCCTGCAGAAGCACACTTCAACTGCCCGGTCGGAGCCATGGTGATGGGCTTTGAGCTGCCGCAGCCGGTGGCAAACGAGCTGCAGCAGCTGGTCACCAACATGTGCAATTGCGGCTACATCTCGGGCGACGAGCCGGCGCGGATTCCCGCGGTGCACTCGAAGCCGAAGGGGATTGTCTACGGGCCGCTCGATGCATTCCCGCTTCGTCCCGATGTCGTTGTTTGCTGGTTGAGCCCGTCGCAGGCGATGATCTGGAATGAGGCCTCCGGTGAAGCGCGGTGGGACCGAAACATTTCAGCGCCGGTCTCCGGCAGACCCGCTTGTGCTGCGTTGCCGGCCAGCATCAGCCAAGGCAGGCCATTTCTGTCCTTCGGATGTATGGGAATGCGCACCTTCACAGAGATTTCGGGCGATCGCATGTTGGCAATCATTCCTGGGGCTTTGCTGGCTGACTTTGGAGCGAAACTTCAGGCGATGCGCTCCACGAATGACGCGATGCAGTCCTTCTACAAAGAGCGCCTGAGTACGCATTGACGGAGTAGCGCCGCACGCTTAGCGGACCGACCGTAATCAGAGGTGATCATGGATTGCTGTGAGACCGATGGGTTCAAGCGGCCGGTCGAAATCCGCGAGAAGCCAGCTCTGGAGAAAACGGTCAAGCGCCGGGGTGTGCTGAAGGGGGCGGCGCTGGTAGCCGGTGCGGCCCCCTTTGTGGCCAGCGGGGTTAAGACAGGTGCCGCGAAGAGCGCCACGATCCAGCTCGCCTTTTGCAGCCAGCTGCTGTGCGTCCCGCCTTACGAGGTCACCCGCGACGGCGGGTTTTTCCGCGACGAGGGTCTCGATGTGCAGCTGGTCTACATGCGCGGCAGCACCGCCGCTACGCAGGCGTTGATCGGCGGTGCGGTCGACTACGCCGCGACGTCTTTCGATGACGTCCTCCAGGCGTTCAACCGGGGTGCCGAGATCAAGCGGTTCTATTCGACCGGCCGGCTACCGCTGACGGCGCTCGCGATCGCGCCGAACCGGGTTGCCGAGATCAACAGATTCAAGGACCTCGAAGGGCGCACTGTCGGGATGGCCTCTCGCGGCGGTATGTCCGAAGCGCAGACGCTCTTTCTGATGAAAAAGGCGGGTGCTGATGGCAAAAAGGTCCAGTTCGCGGTGCTCGGCCCCAACATCTACGAGCCCGTGCGGCTCGGCCAGGTAGATGCGGCCTGGGTCGGCGAGCCGGCACTGTCACTGCTGGTCAAGGAGGGCGGGAAGGCGCTGGTGAACTTCATGGAGACCGACGACGCCGAGAAGTACCTCGGCGGGCGCTATGAATTCATGGGCGTCTCGGTCAGAACTGCGGAAATGGCCGAGCGGCGTGAACAGATGAAGGCCCTCGCGAGCGCCCTCGAAAAAGGGTTGTGGCGGCTCCAGAGCATCAAACCGGAGGAGATTACTGCGGCGCTGCCGAAGCAGCTGGTGGAAGGCGTCGACACCGCGCAGCTGACGGAGATCTTCGGGCGCTACCGGGCCTCACTGTATCCGACCGTGGGCGCCATCGACGTCGCGGCCTGCGAGCGCGTTGCCGACACGCTCAAATTTACCGGGCTGATTAAGCCGGAGATCAAGGCAGAGCAAGTCCTCGACCTCTCGATCGCCGGTTCCTAGTGTAGCGAACTCGAAGTTCTTCAGATCCGAAAGGGTTTGTCATTGCGAGCGCAGCGAAGCAATCTCGTCGGCAACGCGCTGACGTCGGTTTGAGATTGCCGCGTCCCCCCGGAACGCCCGCCCGGCGGGCGGCCGTCCGGGGGTCCTCGCAATGACAGCCATTATTTGATCCGTGGGACTTCGGAACCAGGATACTAAGTGCTCGACGTCTCCGGCCTGACCCTCAGCTATGGCGCCGAGCCGGTCCTCGAAGGTGCCGATCTGCGGGTCGACACCGGGCAGTTCGTCAGTCTGGTCGGTCCCTCGGGCTCGGGCAAGAGTAGCCTGTTGCGTGCAATTATGGGCTTGCAGCGGCCTAGCGCCGGGACGGTCACTTTCGATCTCGACCGGCGGCATCTCGGAATCCTCTTCCAGGACGACGCGCTTCTGCCGTGGCGCACCGCGCTCGACAATGTGGCGCTCGGCCTGCGCATCCGCGGCAAGCCACGCCCGCAGGCCCGTGAGGAGGCCGAGGCGTGGCTCGGCAGGTTGGGGCTCACCGGTTTCGGACAGCGTTTCCCCCGAGCGCTGAGCGGCGGCCAGCGCAAGCGCGTAGCACTGGCGCAGGTGCTGGCGCTCAGGCCGCGCCTCTTGCTGATGGACGAGCCCTTCGCAGCACTCGACGCGATCGTCCGGCACCGCATCACTCAGGACCTGCTGGACCTCGTCGAAGGTGAAAAGATCAGCGTGCTCTTGGTCACCCACGACCTCGAAGAAGCCCTCGTGCTCTCCGACGTCGTCTACCTCCTGGGACAGGGGCCGCGCGCGCGGATCCGCCAACGCTATGCGGTGCCGATCCCTCGCCCGCGCGACATCGTGAAAACCCGGACGATCCCGTCTTTCGCCCCCTTGCTCGAGCGGCTTTGGCAGGATCTTTCAGCCGAAGTGGATGTCGTCCGGAGAGTTGCATGATCACGACAACGACCCGGTTGGCGGCGCGGCGTCTGGTTGTTCTCGGAATTTTGCTGAGCCTCTGGGAAGTGCTCGCCCGGTTCGGCGTGCTCAACCCCTTCTACGTGCCCCCACCGAGCAAGGTTGCCGCGACCTTGTTCGCGCTCTTCGCAGATGGCGAGATCTGGACGCATATCGAGGCGACCTTCGGCGCCGCACTTCTCGGTCTGTTGCTCGGCGTCGTCGTTGGAGCGATCCTCGGGGTTAGTGCGGCGCTGCTGCCGCAGGTCGGCGAGATCCTCGACCCGGCGATGACGGTTCTGAATGCCGTGCCGCGCATCATCCTGGCCCCGCTCTTCGTGATCTGGTTCGGCATCGGCATTGCTTCGAAGGTGGCGGTTACCTTCGTCCTGGTCGCCGTGCTGTTCTTTTTCGCAGTCTATGCCGGCATCAAGGAGGTCGACCAGCGTCTCGTCGAGCGGGTCAGGACATTGGGGGGCGGCAGGTCGATCCTGTTGCGCGAAGTCTATCTCCCGGCTGTGACCGCCTGGGCTCTCAGCAACCTCAAGGTTGCCGTCGGTTTCGCCTTCACGGGCGCCGTCGTCGGCGAGTTTGTCGCGTCGAGCCGCGGGCTCGGCTATCTGCTGTCCTTTGCGCAGAGCACCTACAACGCCTCGCTGACCTTGGCATTGTTGCTGCTCGTCATCGTGTTCGTCTTCGTTCTCTTTGCGCTGGCCGGCCGGCTAGAAAAGCGACTGCTCCGCTGGCGCTGAGCGAAAGCGACCTTCGCGACCCTGGATGTCCGCCGCTGAAGGCTTGTACCCGTCCATTCTCTGACTATAGTCAGATAATGGGCGCGTGCCAGGTTCAGCAGGTTCGTCGCTTCAACCGGATTGTCACCCAGCGCGTCGGCGCGCTGGAGGACAGCTACCTGAGTCGCGGCCGCCCGTTGGGGGAGGCGCGGCTCTTATTCGAAACCGGCACGAATGGCGCGGATGTGCGTGCGCTGCGCAACAAGCTCGGTCTCGATTCCGGTTATCTCAGTCGGCTCCTGCGGTCGCTGGAAGCGCAGGGCCTCGTCGTGGTGCACAAGCAGACCGGGGATGGCCGCTTGCGGCGAGTGAGCCTGACGCCCGAGGGGCAGGCCGAATTCGCAACCTATGACCGGCTTTCCGACGACCTCGCGGAATCGATGCTAACGCCGCTCGGCCCGGCACAGCGCGACCGCCTGGTGAATGCCATGGCCGAGGTCGAGCGGCTGATTCGCGCCGCTGCCGTCGAAGTGCGCGTCGAAGCACCGGACAGTCCGGTCGCACGCCGGTGCCTTAAGGAATATTACCGCGAGCTCGCAGAGCGTTTCGAGACCGGCTTCGACCCCGCCAGCGGCAATCCCGTTCGCGACGAGGAAGTCACACCACCGGCGGGCTTCTTTGCCGTGGCTTGGCTCGAGGGCTGCCCGGTCGGGTGCGGCGCGTTGAGGCGCGCCGACGAGACCACCGGCGAGATCAAGCGGATGTGGACCGCCCGATCCGCGCGCGGCCAAGGTGTCGCCCGCCGGGTGCTCCAAACTCTGGAGGCGATGGCACGGGCTTCCGGGCTGAAAAGGCTCCGCCTCGATACCAACCGGACGCTCAAGGAGGCGCAGGCGTTATACCGGCAGGAAGGCTACCTCGAAATTGCCCCCTTCAACGCAGAACCTTACGCGCATCATTGGTTCGAAAAACAATTGTAGGCCTGCCGAGCCGGCTGCCGTGCGCCGGATCGCGGCCCCAGACAACCTGTCGGTCTCTGTTTGTTGCGACAACCACGATCTAAAAATTGCCTAATTAGCACTGTATACCCTTGGGTAATCGCGGTTGGGGGGAATGGCCCGGCCGCTGGACCCAAGGAGATGTCGATGATCGACGGGTTTACACCTCAACCGCCGCGGCGAGTGCGCGGGCGGCCGTTCGAAAAGGGCCGGTTGGGAAACCCTACCGGCCGCCGGGTCGGCTGCCGCAATAAGACGACGATCGCCGCCGCGGCATTGCTCGCGGGCGAGGCCGAGGCGCTGACCCGGAAAGCGGTTGAGCTGGCGCTCGTCGGCGATCCGACGGCGTTGCGGCTGTGCATCGAACGCGTCCTGCCGCAGTGTCGCGAACGTGCGGTCAAGTTCGCCCTGCCGCCGATCGAGAGCGCTCCCATGGGACAAAGCCCGTGGGCTGAAGGCCCACGACATTGCCGCCGCGATGAGGGCGGTCACCTCCGCACTGGTGGGCCGGGTGATTGCGCCGGGCGAGCCGGCGACGATCGCGACGGAGTTGGCGGTGCCTGATCTCGACCTGATAAAACAGGACGAAGGTGCCGAATTCCCGGTCCGGGTTGCGGCAAACCGGCTCTCGACATCCCACGCCGACAGCACACGCCAGGCCGGCACCGGCTCGGCGAACCCCTTCAGCTCATCGCGCGAGTGGCCGCGCTGACGACGATCTGGTTCGGCTGCGCCAATGCCTGCAGACGCGCCGCCAGATTCGGCGTCTCGCCGACGACCGCGGTCTCCGATGCGGTGCCTTCGCCGATCTGGTCGCCGACGATCACCGGTCCGGTGGCAATGCCGATCCGCACCGCGAGCTCGACCCCGGGCGGCCTCGGGACCGCGGCATTCAGCTCCGCCATCGCATCGACGATGTCGAGACCCGCCCGCACCGACCGCTCGGCTTCGTCCTCATGGGCGCGCGGGTAGCCGAAATAGACGAGGATGCCGTCGCCCATGTACTTGGCGACAAAGCCGTCGTAATGCCGGATCGCGACACTGCAGCGGTTCTGATACGACGCGATGACATCGCGCAGATCCTCGGGGTCCATCGCGGTGGAGAGTGCGGTCGATCCAACGAGATCGCAAAACATCACGGTCAGCTGGCGGCGCTCGGCCTGGGCTGGCGCCGGTGCGGGAGGCGGCACCGATGCCGGTGTCGCTGTCACGGCTGGGGCGGGCGCCGCGGCGCCGAGTGCCGCGATGGCGGAAAGGAGCTTGCGGCGATGGCCGATCAGCGTGACGCCGAGGCCGATCAGGTCGTCGGCCGTCAGGTCCGGCAGGACGTCCCCGTCGACCTCGTTGTCGCGGAACGCCGGCTCGTATTGCGCAAGACCGAGCTGCTGTAGCCAACTCGCGACATCGATCGCCATTACGGGAGCCCTTAATGGTGAAACCCACCGTCTGCCGATTACGCCGCGACAGCAATAGGGTCGTTTCGCCCTGTTTGGGATCGCCGATGAGGCCAAGCCCGCTCTCGTCGAAGGCGCTCAAACTGAATGCGAACCTGCACTTGTTGGCACGAATGCACCCGTCTGATGCGATCCTCGCCGCCGATGTGCGAAGGTCCGCTTACAAAGCATGGGCACCCCAAGCCCGGGTGCAGTAAGGCCGCACTCCTGCCCTCGGCGAGACCGGTGCGAGCTCGATCACGGGAGGGTTACCCTTACTCCCAAGGGTTCAGCACCGTAACGGCCATTGGTTCGAAGTCGGCGCGGTTCCGGGTCACGACGATCAGGCGGTGGACGAGCGCCGTCGCAGCGATCAGCGAATCCCGGTAGGGCTTCGGATTGGGAACATGGAGATCAGCACACCGCCGCGCTACCGCAGTATCGACCGCCAGGATTCGCTCTGCAAAGGCCGTCAGCACGCGGTCTTCGATCCATTGCCGGATGAGGCTGCCTTGGCCGTGATCCCGCCGCCCGAGCAGCAGAGCGCCCGTCTCCAATTCCAGAATAGTGACGCTGGACAGGAACATGTCCGACGGCGATACGCTGTCTGCCCACGCTGCCACCTTGGCATTGGTGCGGTGCGGCCGGCGGAGTTCCGATACGACATTGGTGTCGAGCAGGAACATCACCCGAGGTCGGGAAGCCGCAGCGGGTCGTCGCCCAGCCGCGGCGGATCGAACGGCACATCCTCACTCTCCGGATGCTCCAGCAAGGCGCGAATGCCCGGTCCCCGCCCGGCAAGGTGCTGATAGGTGTCGTGACGCATCAGCACATAGGCCGGACGGCCCCGGTCGGTGATGATGACCGGCCCCTCATTCGCCGCGCGTTTGGCGCGCGCAACATCCTGGTTGAATTCGCGACTGGTCAGGATGGGCATTTCGGCGCGCCACTTATTCCAAACGCTCGAATGATACTATAGATACTACATCCGCTACAGGGCTACAAGAGTATCGCCTCCCCGCAATCCGCAACTCCGGCGCGGCGCATCAGATCGCCGATGACGGGCTCGCCCTCGGTCGAGTGAGCAAGGGCTACGCAGCCGGGAGGAAGCGAAGCGAATGGCGCCTTGAAATGCGGGACGGCATATACATGTGTGTATGCCATATCTTGGAGCGAGATCGTGCCCCGCACCGCGAAAATCTTCATGAATAACCGCAGCCAAGCAGTCCGGCTGCCGAAGGAGTTTCAATTCGACACAACCGAGGTATTCATCCGCAAGGTAGGTGACGAGGTCGTCTTGTCACCCCGTCCGGAGAACTGGTCGGCCTATCTGGCCGCGGGACCCATGGCGTCGGCCGAGTTCATGGAAGGAGTGGAGGATCTGCCGGTGCAAGAGCGCGAGCCTTGATGCCGCGCTTCACGCTGGATACCGACACTTGTTCCTTCATCCTCAAGCGGTCGAACGAGGTGGTGCTGAGACGATTGCAGACCGTCCCCATCAACGACGTCTGCATCTCCGTGATCACCAAAGCCGAGCTGCTGCTCGGGGTCGAATTGTCGCCACTCCGCCATCAAGACGGCACTGCGGTCGACGCCTTTCTCCGGCATGTCGCGGTGCTCGACCTGCCCGACGAAGCAGCACTGCATTATGCCCAGATCCGGGCCGAGCTGAGAATTCGGGGACATATGATCGGGGCCAACGATCTCTTCATCGCCGCGCATGCGCGCTGTCTCGGGTTGATCTTGGTGACCAACAATACGCGCGAATTCCACCGGGTCCGGGGGCTCGCGATCGAAAATTGGACCTTGCCGTTTTCGTGCTAGTCGGTGAATTCCGGCACGCCGAGTTCGACTTGCTCTCCGCCCTCACCAAATGCGATTTTCTTTGGTCGGCTGGCGAACGCGTGCGCCCGGTTCGGAGGTAAACTGAAGGAGAGACGTGGCGGCGATGGTGCGCAACGAAGCGGTCCATGCCGCCTTTCAAGTCGCTGCACCGATACTTCAAGTTCGCAATCTTCGGACGAGCATTCTCAAGCCTGCCTCCTTCTCCCTATCGGCGGGGGAGGCTCTCGCCGTGCGCGGACCTTCTGGGGCGGGCAAGACCTTGCTGCTGCGTGCGGTTGCGGATCTTGATCCCAATGAAGGTCTGGTGACCCTCGACGGCCGAGACCGCTCGACCATCGCCGGACCGGAATGGCGCCGCCTGGTCGGCTATGTGCCGGCCGAACCCGGCTGGTGGGCGGATACGGTCGGCGCGCACTTTGGCGAATGGACAGCGGCACTTGCCCTTGTCAGAGACCTGGGCTTTCCCGAGGAGACGAAGGCGTGGCCGATCACACAGCTGTCGACCGGGGAGCGACTGCGGCTCGCACTCGTCCGTGCGCTGATGATGCGGCCAAAGGTGCTGCTGCTCGACGAGCCGACCGCAGCCCTCGATGTTGCTTCCGTGGCGGCAGTCGAGTCGCTGATCAATGCGCGCATGCGGACGGGTCTCGCTGTGTTCTGGGTTACCCATGATCCGGAGCAAGCCAAGCGCGTGGCGCATCGGCTCCTTGTGGTCGAAGCCGGGCAGGTCCGGGAGGAGGCCCCAGAGTGGACACTTATATCGCCCTGAGCTACTGGGACCTCGCGGCAGCGAGTATTCTTATTTTTATCAATGCCGGCCTCTCGATAATATTTAGGCTGAGACTGCATCGTAGTCTGCTGATTGCCGCGATCCGCATGGTGGTGCAGCTTTCGCTGGTGGGCCTGGTGCTGACGACGCTTTTCTCGGTCGTCTCGCCGCTCTGCACTGCGCTCGCGGCGCTCGTAATGGTGCTGTTTGCGGGGCATGAAGCAGCACAGCGGCAGGAGCGCGGACTCTCCGGCTGGTGGTCCTACGGGCTGGGCACCGGCTGCATGATGGCGTCGTCGGTTGTGGTGACGGTCTTTGCCCTCTTGACGGCGCTGCGGCCAAATCCCTGGTACGACCCACGCTATGCGATACCGCTCCTGGGCATGATTTTAGGCAACTGCATGACCGGCATTGCCCTAGGTCTCGACACCCTGACAACGAGCCTCGTCAGCCGGCGTGCCGCGGTGGAAGCTCGGCTCATGCTCGGCGCTACCAGGCAGGAGGCCGTGGCGCCGGTGACGCGTCAGGCGCTCCGCAGCGCGCTGATGCCCACCATCAATTCGATGTCGGCAACGGGCGTCGTCTCTCTGCCCGGCATGATGACCGGGCAGATCCTCGGCGGGGTACCCCCGGCAGAAGCGGTCAAATACCAGATCCTTGTCATGTTCATGATTGCGGGGGGCACTGGCTTGGGCGCGGTAACGGCGGTGCTCGGTGGCGTCTACCGCCTGACCGACGGGCGTCACCGCCTCCGCCTCGATCGGCTCCGTCCGCCGAAGCCGGCATAGCCGAATGCAGACCCTACATCTTAATAATGTAGCAACAGGCTCACCCCGGAAACCAGCAGCAGCCCAAGGACGACTCGGCGGAAGCCGACTTCGTCAAGCCGACCGAATAGCTTGAGACCGGCCCAGGTGCCGGCGGCGAGCGCCGGCAGGCCGATCAGAAACAGCCACATCGTGTCGCTGCTGACGGTGCCGGTGCCGCCGAGGAACAGCGCGGTCATCAAGAAGACCGATACCCCGACCGGCTGAAACACCGCGCGCTGCTCGGGCGGGGTCCAGCCGCGCAGCGTGCTCCAAATGGTCAGAATGATGCCGGCAAACCCGGTGGCACCCCCGAGCGCGCCGTTGATGATCCCGACCATGCCATCACTGACCCGCCCGGCGCCGCTCGCCGAGGGCAGCTTGGGCCGGATCAGGCTGTAGAGGCTGAACGCGACCAGCACCACGCCGACGGCAAACCTCAGGCTCGTCGGGGAGGCCCAACGCAATATCTCGCCGCCAATGGGCACGCCAATGACGCCACCGATCAGGAACGGCGCCAGCCGGGCCGGGTTGATCGACTGACGCAGCTTCCACACCGACCAGCCCTGCACGATCAGGCCAAAGGCGGCGATCAACGCCGTGCACTGAGCCGGCGGCAAAAAATGCAGCCATACCGCTGCAGCGACGATGGCAAACGCAAAGCCCGCAAGGCCGGTGACAAAGGCCGCGGCAAAAGTGGCCAAGACAAACAGGATCAGGTCGACGGCATAAAGCTCGCCCATCACGCACCCCACCAGTTCCGCCGCGGGCATGCCGCGGCGGCGATAGGGCAACGCTTGGCCTGTTACAGCTTGGGGGTGGTTGCCGATGACCTGGCCGAATCGTCGTGCGCCCGTCCTGCACTGTCAACGACGAAATTTCCCGTTGCCGATCCGCCGGAGAGGGTCTATATCGCCGTCACGGGGTTGAAGCAGGCGCCCCGTCAGACGGCCCTACGTCCAAGCTCTGCGCCACTCGCCAAGCGAGGAGTGCGCGACGATGGAGAAGGGCCGTTTTTCAATTTCAGCAGATGATCTCAAACAGCGCCTTGGGAGCGCCGCCGTCTTCCTCGACGGCAAGGTGCGGTTCACCGCGACCGACAAGATTTTTGCCGATTACGGCGCCAAGGCCGGTGATTACGTCGATGCCTTCATGCAGGCGATCCGCTGGTCGAATGCCGATTCCCTCTATGAACGTTTTAGCCGCGGGTAAGGGGACGGAGCCCCCGCGACGCTTTGGGCTTTAGGGAGCTGCAGGGGTGTCGGTATTTAAACAAACTGATCGGGAGGCGATATGGCCGCCGTAAGACCCTTTAGAATAGCAATTGTCTGGCGCGGCGATGGCGCAACACGGCGAGCCGCAACACCGCAAAATAATCGCTACCACCGCATCTTCGAAGAGCTTGCGGCACTTGGCGTCCAGGCCGAGCCGGCGGTTTTTGACGAGGACTTTGTCGGCGAGGTGCACGAGCAACTCTTGGCGGTTGATGGTGTCCTCGTGTGGGTCGATCCGCTCCACGAAGGGAAGACCCGATCCGTGTTGGACGCGATGTTGCGCGATGTGGCGACGCGTGGACCGTGGGTCAGCGCGCACCCCGACGTGATCCTCAAGATGGGCGTCAAAGAAGTCCTGCACCGCACCAGATATCTTGGATGGGGCACCGATACCCACCTCTACCGCACGGCCGCCGAGTTCGGCGCCGCCTTCCCGCCACGACTTCGATCGGCCGGCCCGCGTGTCCTCAAGCAGAACCGAGGCAATGGCGGGCAAGGGGTTTGGAAGGTCGAACTGGCTTCCGAGCCGGCCACCAAGGCCAGTCTCGTGCGTGTTCTGCAGGCGCTCCGGGGGAGCGCGCCGGAAGAATTGCCTCTCGCGGAGTTCATGACACGCTGCGAGGCCTATTTCGCATCCGGCGGGTGCATCGTCGATCAACCGTTTCAGCCGCGCCTGCCCGACGGCATGATTCGTTGCTACATGGGCGCCGACAAGGTGGTCGGGTTTGGGCACCAGTTCATCAAGGCGCTGATACCGCCGCCGCCCGAAGGCGCGGATTCCCCGGCCGCGCAGCCTGGCCCACGGATCATGCACGGCGCCGGCGCGGAGCCGTTTCAGGTGCTCAGAGCGAAGATGGAAGCCGAATGGACACCGCAGATGATGGAGGTCCTGGGCATCGGCGCCGCATCGCTTCCAATCATCTGGGACGCCGACTTTCTCTATGGACCGCGCACGGCGTCGGGCAAGGACACCTACGTCTTGTGCGAGATCAACGTCAGTTCCGTGTTCGCGATCCCGGATCAGGCACCGGCAGCCATTGCGCGTCTGGCATTGACTAGATTGCGCAGCGCATGAGATGGGCTGCCCTAAGGGTGCACCCCTCAAGCGGGTCGAACGAGGTGGTGCTGAGACGATTGCAGACGGTTCCCATCAATGACGTCTGCATCTCCGTGATCACGAAAGCTGAGCTGCTGCTCGGGGTCGAATTGTCGCCGCGCCGCTCGGCTGCGGGGTCGGCTACTCCGCGGCGGCGCGAACCTGCACCGAGTTGGGACCGTAGCGGTCGCGGAAGGGGGCGGTGTCGATCTCTTCGAGCTCGATCTCGCGGGCGAGCACCTGGCGCTTCCAGGCCTCCTGCTCGGGGATGCGGGCGTGGAATTCGGGCATCACCTCTCGGGCGAAGAGCTCGAGGCTCTCGCAAATGTGCGCGTGGGTGTTTTTGCCGGCCTGGTTTAGGAGGATGACCTGGTCGATATGCGAGGTCTCGAACCGCCGCAGCTTGCGCCGCAAGGTCTCGGGCGAGCCGATCAGCCCGCCGGCGAGCGCGCGGGCGAGCCCGTCGGGGTTCTCGCGTTTCCATTTTTCGTATTCGTCCCACAGATTGACCGTGCCGGGATCGGGCCGCTTGCGGAAGGCGCTCTGGCCGTAAAAGCGCAGGGCAAATTGGAAGAAGGGGATACCGTCAGCGCGGCGGCGCGCCTCCTCGTCGGTCTCGGCGCACATGAAGTAGCTGGTCAGCGCTATGTTCGGGTTGGTGACGTAGTCGGTCAGCTTATCGAGGCGCTTGGTGAAGGAATTGTAGTAAGCATGCACCCAGGCGTGGGCGGCGTCGGCGCTGAGGAACTGGAACGCCAGCGCGCCCAAGCCGCGGCGGCCGGCCATCTCGATCGTATCGAGCGCGGAGCAGGCGACCCAGAGCGGCGGGTGCGGCTTCTGCAATGGCTTGGGCACGACGTTGCGCAGCGGGAAGTCGAAGTAAGTGCCGTGGTATTCGCAGCCGCCGTCCCGGAACATCGGAATGACGGCGCGCACCGCATCCTCCCACACCGCGCGCTTTTCCTCGAAATTGCGGTCGAAGGGCTCGAGCTCGGTGATGCTGGCGCTCTCGCCCATGCCGAATTCGACGCGCCCGCCGCTGACGAGGTCGAGTGCCGCAACCCGCTCGGCGACGCGGGCGGGGTGGACCGTGGTCAGCTGCATGATGCCGTGGGCGAGGCGGATCTGCTTTGTGCGCTGGCTCGCCGCGGCGAGAAACACCTCGGGTGCCGGCGAGTGCGAATACTCCTCGAGGAAGTGGTGCTCGACCTCCCAGGCGAAGTCGTAGCCGAGCTTGTCGGCGAGCTCGACCTGATCGAGGGCGTTCTGGTAGAGCCGGAACTCGCTGTGCGGCTCCCACGGGCGCGGCAATTGCAGCTCGTAGAATATGCCGAACTTCATCCTCTCCTCCCGGATCAGCCGTCCCAGCCGATGGCGCGGCGCAGGAAATTGTAGCCGAGCGCGGTAAAGGCGGCGCGCTCGGCGTTGTCCTTGCCGTAGCCGTGCCCGCCCGCGGCGGGCTCGTAAAAGTAGGCTTCATAGCCCATAGCCTGCAGCTTCGCCGCCATCTTGCGCGCATGACCGGGATGCACCCGGTCGTCGCGCCGGCTGGTCGCGATCAGGATCGGCGGATAAGGCCGGCCCGGGACCGCGGCGTGGTAGGCTGAGATCCGGCTGAGGAATTCCCAATCCGCCGGATCGTCCGGGTCGCCATATTCGGCGATCCAGCTCGCCCCCGCGTGCAGTTTCGAGTAGCGGCGCATGTCGATCAGCGGGATCGTGCAAAACAGCGCGCCGAAGCGATCCGGATAGCGGGTCAGCATGTTGGTGATCAGAATGCCGCCGTTCGAGCCGCCTTCGGCGGCGATGCGGCCGGGGCGTGTCACCCCGCGGCGCACGAGGTCGGCGGCGACTGCCGCAAAATCGTCGTGGCTGAGCCGCTTCTTTTCGCGGCGCCCGGCCTCGTGCCAGGCGGTGCCGAACTCGCCGCCGCCGCGGATATTGGCGACGACCCCGGTGCCGCCGCGTTCGAGCCACAGCTTGCCGACAGCCGGGTTGTAATAGGGCAGCTGCGAAATCCCGAACCCGCCATAGCCCGACAGATGGACCGGCGCCTCGCCGGTCTCGCGGGGCGGCCCGACCTGGACATAGGGGATGCGGGTGCCGTCCTCCGAGATCGCCTCATGGCGGGTCACGACAAGGCCGGCGGGGTCGAAGGCTTGCGGCGCGCGCTTCAACAGCTGCGGCGCCGCGAGTGGCGGTACCAGATAAAGCGAGGGCGGCGTCAGCGGGTCCTGCGCCGTCGCCAAGAGGTCGCCGGTCGACTCCTCGGTCCGCACGTCGAGCGGCCAGACATGAGCGACACCGATGTCGGGGAGGCCCTTGATGCGCTCGCGTGACCAGCCGGCCTCCGACGGGGTCAGCACTTCAAAGACCGGCTTTAGATCGTCGAGGATCGACAGGACGAGCCGCCCGCCGCTCCAGAAGAACCCTTGCAGCGCGCGCCGCTCGGCCGGCTCGAACAGCTTGATGCAATGGCGGTCGCCACCGAGAAAGGCCGCAAAGGATATGCCGAGGACGGTGTCGGGCGGGTAGGTCATGCCGCCGACCGCCCACGCGGTCCGCCGCTTGGCCGCGAGCCAGCCGCGATGCCATTCGACCGAACTGTCGGTCGGAAGGTCGAGCCGGGTCTTGGGCCCGCTGCGGTCGCCGATCCACACGGCGCCGTCGAAGAAGCCGATCCGTTCGACGAACTCGATCCGCTCCTCCGCGGCTTCCCGATCGACATCGGCCGAGACCGCCATGTATTCGGGGCGCGTTGCGAAAATCACCGGTGCTGCGAGCGGGTCGGTCCCCCGCCGCCACAGTCGCCCGGTGCGCGCATAACCCGAATGGGTGGCCATGCCCTCGCCCAATGCCGAGGATAGCAGCAGGGTGTCGCGATCGAGCCAGGCGGCGCCACTCTTGGCCTCCGGCAGAATGAACCCCTCGGGGACGAACTCCCGCGTGGCCAGGTCGAATTCGCGCAGCACCACCGCATCGGCGCCGCCGCGCGACAGCATGACGATGGCGCGGTCGTGATTGCCGGGGATGGTCGAAGCGCCGCTCCACGTCCAATCCTCGCGCTCCAGCGACGCCAGCGCGTCGAGGTCGAGCAGGATGCCCCATTCGGGCTGCTCGCTGCGATAGCTGTCGAGTGTCGTCGCCCGCCACAGCCCGCGTGGATGCTCGGCATCCTTCCAGAAGTTGAAAACCCTGGTACCGCGCCGAGCGATGATCGGGATGTTGTCCGGTCTATCGAAGATCGCCGCGAGCGTGTTCCGATCGGCCGCGAAACGCGCATCACCGAACTTCCTGAGGGTCGCCGCATTCTGCGCCTCGACCCAGGCGAGCGCCCGCTCGCCATCGATCTCTTCGAGCCACAGATAGGGATCGTCGTCGGGCGCTGCGAGCGTTGGGCGCGGGTCGGTCATCGTGCCGATCACGCTTCCGGTGAAGGGGGCTCGTCGGTGCCGAAGTCGGTCTCGATCTCAGCGGGTAGGGCACGCAGTTTAGCTGTCTTTTCAGCCGACATGGTTGGCGGTTGCTCGCCCGCCGCGCCGTGCCAGAAGCATGAGACATCCGCTTTGAGATTATCGCGCGCCATCACCTCCCGTAGCCGGACGAGCCGCGCCTCTTCATCCTGCGGGCCTTGCGAGAGCAAGGCAGTGAGGAATTCGAGATGCTCATCGAGATCGGGACTTGTGACGAGATCATCGGTGGCGAGAAACCATGTGCCGGTCCGCCCTATTAGGTGTCCCGTGCGCTGACCCGCAAAATAGCGTTCTCCCTTGCGCCAAGCCTTGGTCGGCGGGACCTCAAGAATAGCCGAGATCCGAACGGGATCGAGTCGGTCGCCAGAAAAGCGCAGGGTCGCGAATGCCCTCTGACGGGTCGAGTCAGATGATCTCGTCGTAGACGTTGCCGAGGACATTGTCCTGATGATCCGTTACTGAGCCGTCATTCCAAATGATAACGCGGTCGGCGCCTTTCAGTCCCTGCGCTCGTTTGATGCGGTGCAGTGCCTGGCGAAGCTGAAGGCGTTCGATCCCGAGAGCACGGCTGACCTCGCTCGTAGGGTTTCCCGGATCGCTCCAAATGATCCTTGCCGGCCCCCGCATAACGTCGAAAATGGGCCAGATGGCGTCAAGCGCGGGTCATCGCGCCGGCGGCGGACGGCCGCGCAGCGCGCAGCCGACAAGGCCGGCACTCTCGAGAATGCAGTTGCTATCGACCGCGGCGGACGAGGCGACCGGGCGTGGCGCCGGTGTGCTCTCCCTGCTCAAAGACCGGGCTGCCGGCGACGAGGGTGGCCGCGTAGCCCTCGGCCCGCTGCACCAGACGCCTGCCGCCAGCGGGGAGGTCGTTGACGACCTCGGGGGCGTGCAGGCGCAGGCGGTCGAAGTCGATCACGTTGAGGTCGGCGCGTTTGCCGGGCTCCAGCCGGCCGCGGTCGTGAAAGCCGAAGAAATCGGCGGTTTCGCTGGTCTGGCGTTTCACCATGTATTCGAGCGGCAGGCCCGGCCCGCGCTTTCGGTCGCGCGCCCAATGGGTCAGCATGTAGGTCGGCGCGCTCGCGTCGACAATCATCGCGACATGCGCGCCACCGTCGCCGAGCCCCAGGAGTGTCCCGGGATCGGTCAGCATCTCGCGGATCGGCTCGTGGTCATCCTGGGCATACCCGGTCACCGGGAAGAACAGGAAATTCCCGGCGTCCGCGGTCAGATAATCATAGGCGACCTCGTCCGGCGAACGGCCTTCGCGCGCCGCGATCGCGGCGACGCTGGTCTCGGTGCGCGGCTCGTAATCGGGCGGGTCGCCCATCACGTACATGCGGTCCCACCGCCCCGCGACGAGTTGGACGAGCGGTCCGAACCGGGCCAACAGCGCCGGGGACGGTCGGTCGTCGAGAATGGCGCGGCGCACCGCCGGGTCGCGCAACCGCGCGAGGCGCTTGGCGAGCGGCAGGCTTTCCAGAGGCTTGTAGCGCTCGCGGATCGCGAACGGGTTGAGCGAAGTCGCCACCCCGAGAATGACCCCGACCGGGCGCCCGGCGACCTGTGCCGTGACCGAGGCACCCGCGGCGCGCGCGGCATGGACGCCGGCCATGATGCGCCGCCAGCGCTCAGGGTCGGTCGGCCGGTCGGTCAGCAGGAACCAGATCGGCCGCGCGATCTCCTTGCCGAGCCGGGTGATCCAGGCGAACTCGGCGGTCTCGTCCTCGAAATCGCTGTTCATGCCGAAGGTGCCGGCGCCGGCGGCACCCAAGCCCCGGCCGATCCCGGTCAGCTCGTCGATCTCGGCAAAACGCCCGGGCACCATCTCGCCCGACATCGTCTTGTGCGCGTTGGTCCGCGATGTCGTAAAGCCGAAGGCGCCGGCCCGCACCGCCGCCTCGGTCAGCCGGCGCATCTCGGCGATATCGTCGGCGCTCGCCGGCTCGCGGGAGATCCCCCGGTCGCCCATCACATAGACGCGCAGCGGGTGGTGCGGCACCTGTGCGGCGACATCGATCGCCCGCGGCATCCGTTCGAGCGCGTCGAGGAAATCGGGAAAGCTCTCCCAATCCCATTTGAGGCCCTCGGCGAGGGCCGGGCCCGGGATGTCCTCGACCCCTTCCATCAGGTCGATCAACGCGTCGCGGTGGTAGGGCCGCACCGGCGCGAAACCTACGCCGCAATTGCCGAAGAGGATGGTCGTGACTCCGTGCCAGGAGGAGGGTGCGAGCACCGGGTCCCAGGTCGCCTGCCCGTCGTAGTGGGTGTGCACGTCGACCCACCCCGGCGTGACCAGCAGACCATCGGCATCGAGCATCCGCCGCCCCGGCCCGGCCTTGCCGCCGACCGCTGCGATCTTGCCGCCATCGATAGCGATATCACCGGTAAATGGCGCGGCACCGGTACCGTCGACGATCGTGCCGCCGCGAATGACGATCTCGTGCATGATGGCTCCCTCGCTTCTCGGTACACGGCAGCATGCACCCATCCGGTTTGGCGCGATATGCCGCGCGAGCAAGGCTGGCTTGCGCTATGATTGCGGCGTTGAAGGCGAACTTTTGGAGGGAGCGGGTATGTCGGCAGCGACTTTTCTCGAGGCGCGCGATTTCCTGCTCGCCCATCGCCGGGATTACGAGAGGGCCTACCGCGATTTTCGCTGGCCGGCGCTCGACCGGTTCAACTGGGCGCTCGATTATTTCGACCCGATGGCGCGCGGCAACGACCGCCCGGGTCTTTGGCTCGTCGATGAAGGCGGCGGCGAAACCAAGCTCACCTTCGCCGAGCTCGCCGAACGGTCGGACCGGATTGCCCATTACCTGCGTCGCCTCGGCGTCCGCCGCGGCGACCGCTTGCTGCTGATGCTCGGCAATATCGCGCCATTGTGGGAATGCATGCTGGCGGCGATGAAGCTCGGCGCCGTGATCATCCCCGCGACGACCCTGTTGAACCGCGACGATCTCGTCGACCGTTTCGCGCGCGGCCGTGTGCGCCATGTCGTCGCCGGGGCCGACAATGTTGCAAAATTTGCCGATCTGCCAGGCGATTACACCCGCATTGCCGTCGGCGGATCAGCCCCGGGCTGGCAGAACTGGGAGGCGGCCTACGACGCACCGGCGCAATTCTCGGCCGACGGCGAGACCAACGCAGCCGATCCGCTGCTTCTCTATTTCACCTCCGGCACGACGGCCAAGCCCAAGCTCGTCCTGCACAGCCACCAGAGCTATCCGGTCGGGCATCTGGCGACGATGTATTGGCTCGGTGTGGAGCCGGGCGACCTCCACCTCAACATCTCTTCGCCGGGCTGGGCAAAGCATGCCTATAGCTGCTTTTTTGCGCCGTGGAACGCCGGGGCGACGGTGTTCATGTTGAACCAGCCGCGGTTCAACGCCAAAGGGTTACTCGATGCAATCGCACATTTCGGAGTGACGACCTTTTGCGCCCCGCCGACGGTGTGGCGCATGCTGATCCAGGAGGATCTCTCCTCGTGGAAGGTCGGCCTAAGAGAGGTCGTCGGCGCCGGCGAGCCGCTCAATCCCGAGGTCATCGAGCAGGTCAAGGCCGCCTGGGACCTGACCGTCCGCGACGGCTACGGCCAGACCGAGACGACGTTGCAGATCGGCAACATGCCGGGGCAACGGGTCAAGCCGGGGGCGATGGGACAGCCGGCACCGGGCTATCGGGTGAGGCTGCTCGACGCTGATGGGGCGGCACAGCAAGAAGCCGAAATCTGCCTGGTGCTCGATCCGCCGCCGCTCGGGCTGATGCAAGGCTATCAGGGCGACGACGGCGCAATTTTGTCGCTCGGCGGCGGGGCCTACCGCACCGGCGACGTCGCGATGCGAGATGCCGACGGATATTTCACCTATGTCGGCCGCGCCGACGATGTGTTCAAAGCCTCGGATTACCGGATCAGCCCGTTCGAGCTGGAAAGTGCCTTGATCGAGCACCCGGCGGTCGCCGAAGCTGCGATCGTTCCGTCGCCGCACCCGGTGCGCCTCGCCGTTCCCAAGGCGTTTGTCGCGTTGGCTGCCGACCAGTTGCCGGATCACGACACCGCACTATCCATTTTCCGCCACGTCCGCGAGCATTTGGCACCCTATAAGCGGGTCCGTCGCCTCGAATTCGCCGAGCTGCCGAAGACCATCTCGGGCAAGATCCGCCGCGTCGAATTACGCACTGCCGAAGCCGCCCGCCGCGCCGCAGGCGGCCGTGCGGCCGGCGAGTACTGGGAAGAGGATTTCCCCGAGCTCGGCTAGCCTAGCCTAGGCGACCGGAACCAGGAGCTGCTGTGCCGCCGCATGGAGCGCCTGCGGCAGTGCCGCCGGGCGTCTGGTGTCGAGATCGAGCTGCACCCCGAATTGCCCGAGGCGAGCGAGTTCGCTGCCATCGGCCGGATCGCTCATCCTGTGCATGAAGCGGATCGACGAGCTACCGAGATGGACGATGCCGGTTTCGACCACGACCGCATCGCCCAATCGGGGGAGCCTCGACACCTGCAGCGTGAGCTCGAAGGTCGAGAAGCCTTTGCGCTCGGTGTGCAGATACCCTGCCGTCGCGCCGATTGCCGCCAGCGCCTGGACGCAGCCGGCGGTGAAGCGATGGACGAACGCCGCGAGGGCGAAATTGCCGTCGGGACCGAGATCGGCCGGCTTTACCCGGTCGCGGGCCGTCGGGACGAACCCCTCGGTCGCGCTCGGCTCGGGCCGAGGTTCGACCGCGGGACCCGGCCAGTGGGATAGGCGGCGGCTGATCGCCTCGCGAGTCGCGGGCGGGAGCGAGTCTGCTGCAGTATCGCGGGTCTCCTGAACCCAGGTGGTGACCTCGCCGTCCGCGGAGTCGATGAACTGATGCCCGAGGCGGAGGGCGCCTTCCGAAAACGCGAGGGGAGCGCTGAGGATATGAAAGCTGGCGCCGGCGCGCAGCTCGCGTGCAAACCGTACGTCAAATCGGCAGGCGGCCGGCCGCGATGGCTCATCAAGGCCGAGGCTCGCGGCGATCATCGATGTTGCATCGGCCAGGCGATCGAAATAATAGGCGATCGTGAAGTGTTCGGTGATGTCGCATTCCCACGGAGCGACAATGCCGCGCCAAGTCTCCGTCCAGCCATCCATCACATCACCCGCTCACTGTCGCACTCGTTCAGGTCACTCATAGCCGATCGCGCGCGTCAACGCATTGCAGCACAGCGTCTGTTAAGACGGGGCTTTCGAACATAGTTGTTCACGCCGCAGGGGATGGTAGTGTAAGCCACGATTGTGCGGTGCCGGCATTTGGATCGGCCCGCAAGAGTATGCCCGCGCGATTTCAGGAGCGAATATGCCCAGTCTGAGCTTTACCGCACCAACGAGCGTCGACGAGGCCGTCAAGATCCTGGCCGGCGCCTCCGGTATGGCCAAGGTGCTGGCCGGCGGGACCGATCTGCTGGTGCAGTTGCGGTCGGGGCGGGTCAAGCCCGAATTGATCGTCGACACCAAAAAAATTCCAGAGTTGATCGGCATCCGCGAGGAGAGCGACCGCTTTGTCATCGGCGCGTCGACACCGGGGGTCATGATCTATGAGAACGAAGCGCTGACCCGGGACTGGCCGGGCATCGTCGAAGGCTTGGATCTGATCGGCTCGGAACAGATCCAGGGACGCGCCTCGCTCGCCGGCAATCTGTGCAACGCCTCGCCGGCGGCCGACAGCGTGCCGGCGATGATCGCCGCACGGGCGACCGCCGTCATCGCCGGGCCCAACGGTCGACGCGAAGCTCTGGTCGAGGCGATCGTCACCGGGCCGGGCCGGACCTCGCTCGAAAAGGGCGAGTTCATTGTCGAGTTTCATGTGCCAAAGCCAAAGCCGCATCAGTCGGACGCATATCTTCGCTTCATCCCGCGCACCGAGATGGACATCGCCGTCGTCGGCGTCGGGGTCAACGTCACGCTCGACGGCAACGGTGTGTGCACCGACGCCCGTGTCGTGCTCGGCGCGGTGGCACCGACGCAGGTTGTCGCCGACGAAGCCGCCGCGGCGTTGATCGGGCACCGCCTCGATGACGGCACCCTCGCCAAGCTCGACGCCGCCGCTGGTCGCGCCTGCAAGCCGATCAACGACAAACGCGGCACGATCGAATATCGCATCAAGATCGCCGGCGTCCTGGCACGCCGCGCCGCCGCCATCGCCTTTGAACGCGCCGCTAAGCGCTAGGAGACCGCCCATGGCCAAAACTCATGTATCGACGATCATCAACGGCGAGCCCGTCGAGTTCCTCTGCGAGCCGCAACAGACATTGCTCGACGTATTGCGCGACGAGCTCAACCTGACGGGCAGCAAGGAAGGCTGCAGCTCGGGCGATTGCGGCGCCTGCACCGTCATCCTCGACGGCAACATCGTCTGCTCGTGCCTGATGCTCGGGGCCGAAGCCGAAGGTCGCAAGATCACGACCGTCGAGGGCATCGCCCAAGGCGACAAGCTGCACCCGGTGCAGCAGAAATTCCTCGAGCACGCGGCATTGCAATGCGGCTTCTGCACGCCCGGGTTCATCGTCGCCGCCAAGGCTTTGCTCGACCACAACCTGAACCCGACCGAGGAAGAGACGCGGTATTGGCTCGCCGGCAACCTTTGCCGCTGCACCGGCTATGACAAGATCATTCGCGCGGTGCTCGATGCCGCCGCAGTGATGCGAGGGGAGGCTGCATAATGTCGTTTCTCGATAAAGAGACGTTGAAGGTCGTCGGGACCCGGCCCATTCGCCCCGACGGGGTCGACAAGGTCACCGGGCGTGCCAATTTCGGCGCCGACATGAAATTGCCCGGCATGCTCTGGGGCAAGATCAAGCGCAGCCCGCACGCTCATGCCCGCATTATCTCTATCAACACCGACAAGGCAATGGCATTGCCCGGCGTCAAGGCCGTGACGACGCGGGCCGATTTCCCGGACATTCCGCCGGACAAGCGCACCATCGGCGCCATGCCGCACAATCTCTGGGACCTGTCGCGCAACTGCATGGCCAAGGGCAAAGCGCTTTACGAGGGTCATGCGGTCGCTGCTGTCGCCGCCGTATCGCCGGCGATCGCCGAGCAGGCGATCGACCTGATCGAGGTCGAGTACGAGGTATTGCCGCACGTCATGGATGTCGAGGCGGCGATGGCGGCGGATGCGCCGGTATTGCACGACGACATCTTCACCGCGGGGGTCGAACCCAGGCCGACCAAACCGTCGAACGTCTCCAAGATGGTTCGCTTTACCAAGGGGGATATCGAGGCCGGGTTCGCCGAAGCCGAAATTGTCATCGAGCGGCGCTACACGACAAAGCCCGTGCACCAGGCCTACATCGAGCCGCATGCGTGCGTCGTCTCGGTCGCAGCTGACGGGCAAACCACGATCTGGAGCTCGAGCCAGGGCCAGTTCATGGTCCGCGCCTATACCTCGCGGATCGCCGGCGCTGAGGATAATGCGAGCATCCGTGCGATCCCTGCGGAGATCGGCGGCGGCTTTGGCGGCAAGACGATCATCTATCTCGAACCGGTCGCCTACATGCTGTCGAAGAAGTCGGGCCGGCCGGTCAAGATCGTGATGAGCCGCGAGGAGGTGTTCCGGGGAACCGGGCCGACCTCGGCCGCGGTCGTCGAGGTTAAGCTCGGCGCCAAGAGGGACGGCCGGATCACCGCCTTGGAAGCCGTGCTCAAATATCAGGCGGGCGCATTCGCAGGCTCGCCGGTGCAGCAGGGCTGCATTTGCGGGCCCGCGGTCTACGACCTGCCGAACGCCGTGGTCACTGGCTATGACGTGCTGTGCAATCGCCCAAAGGTTGCCGCCTACCGGGCACCCGGGGCGCCGATCGGCTCGTTCGCGATCGAGAGCTGTGTCGACGAGCTGGCTCGCGAGCTCGGCATCGACCCGCTCAAGATGCGCGAGCTCAACGGCGCCAAGGACGGCGCCAAGGCCGTGCACGGGCCGACCTGGAACAACATCGGCTATATGAAGACCTTGGAGGCCGCCAAGGCGGGCGAGCACCTCAAAGTGCGGCTCGGACCAAACCAGGGCCGCGGCATCGCTTCGGGCTACTGGCACAATGCCGGTGGCGAGTCGAGCGCCGCCTTACATGTCAATGAGGACGGCACGGTGACCGTGACCGGGGGTCATCCGGACATCGGCGGCTCGCGCGCCTCGATGGCGATGATGGTGGCCGAGGTGCTGGGCGTGCCGTTCGAGCGCGTCCGCCCGGTTGTCGGCGACACGACGGCGATCGGCTTCAGCGCTTCGACCGGCGGCAGCCGCGTCACTTTTGCCGGCGGGATGGCGGTGACGCAGGCGGCGCAGAAGGTCGTCGAGGAGCTCAAGAAGCGCGCCGCGATCATCTGGGACATCAGCCCCGAGGCGGTCGAGTGGAAGGACGGCAAGGCCTTCCCGGCCGGCGCCAATGCCGGCAGTTTCGAGCCGCTCGATCTGGCCGCGATCGCCGCCAAGGCGGCGCGCACCGGCGGGCCGATCAGCACCGAGGTGCAGATCAATGCGCAGGGGCAGGCGCCGGGCTTCACGACCCATATCTGCGATGTCGAAGTCGACAAGGAGACCGGCCACGTCAAGATCCTGCGCTACACCGCGATCCAGGATGTCGGCCGCGCGATCCACCCCTCCTATGTCGAGGGTCAGATGCAGGGCGGGGTGGCCCAGGGGGTCGGCTGGGCATTGAGCGAGGAGTACATCTATGACAAGGACGGCCGGCTCGAAAACCCGGGCTTCCTCGACTACCGGTGTCCGGTCGCCTCCGACATGCCGATGATCGACACGGTCCTGATCGAGGTGCCGAACCCGCGCCATCCGTTCGGTGCCCGCGGCGTCGGCGAGGTGCCGATCATCCCGCCGATGGCGGCGGTGGCCAATGCAATCGCCGACGCGACCGGGATTCGGCTGCGCGATCTGCCGATGTCGCCGCCGCGGCTGCGCGCCGCGCTCGACGAAGCGGAACCGCTACGCGCCGCGGCCGAGTAAGGTTTAACTCCGTCGTTCCCGCGAAAGCGGGAACCCAGAGCCGCAACGGCTCGAACGATTGCCCTGGGCCCCCGCTTTCGCGGGGGTGACGGTCTGAGCATGGAGTCAGGTTTCATGACGTATATGCCGAAGGAATTGCAGAAGGTTGTCGGCACTCGCCCTATTCGGCCGGACGGGGTCGACAAGGTGACGGGCCGGGCCAATTTCGGCGCCGACATGGTGATGCCCGGCATGCTGTGGGGCAAGGTCAAGCGCAGCCCGCACGCCCACGCCCGCATTATGTCGATCAATACCGAAAAGGCTCGCGCCCTGCCCGGCGTCAAGGCGGTGGTGACCTGGGAGGATTTCCCGCCGATCCCCTCGGAGGAAGCGTTTGTCGGCGAGGGGCCGATGAACTTCCGCGACCTGTCGCGCAACTGCATGGCGCGCGACAAGGTGCTCTATGACGGCCACGCGGTCGCTGCGGTCGCCGCTACCTCGCCGGCGATCGCCGAGGAGGCCTGCGAACTGATCGAGGTCGAATACCACGTGCTGCCGCACGTCATCGACGTCGAAGCGGCGATGAAGCCCGATGCGCCGATATTGCACGACGACCTCTTCACCCAGGGTGTCGAGCCCAAGCCGACGCATCCCTCCAACGTCGCGAAAATGATCGGCTTCACCAAGGGCGACATCGACGCCGGGTTCCGCCAGGCCGATGTCATCATCGAGCGGCGTTACTCGAATGCTCCGGTGCATCAGGCCTATATCGAGCCGCATGCCTGCGTCGTCTCGGTTGCCGCCGACGGACAGACCACGATCTGGAGTTCGAGCCAGGGCCAGTTCATGGTGCGCGCTTACTGCGCCAAATTGCTCGGCACCGACATCTCGCAGATCCGCGCGATCCCGGCCGAGATCGGCGGCGGCTTTGGCGGCAAGACCCTGATCTATCTCGAACCTTTGGCCATGACGATGTCGCGTCAAACCGGCCGGCCGGTCAAGATGGTGATGAGCCGCGAGGAGGTGTTCCGCGGCACCGGGCCGGCAGCCGGAGCTGTCATCGAGGTCAAGCTCGGCGCCAAGAGGGACGGCACGCTGACCGCGGCCGAGGCGGTGCTCAAATACCAGGCCGGCGCCTTCCCGGGCTCGCCGGTGGGGCCCGGCTGCATGTGCGCCTTTGCGATGTACGACATCCCGAACGCCAAGGTCACCGGCTACGACGTCGTCAGCAACCGTCCGAAGGTCGCGGCCTATCGTGCACCCGGGGCGCCGAACTCGTCCTACGGGGTCGAGAGCTGCCTCGACGAGCTCGCCGATCAGCTCGGCATCGAGCCCCTGGCGTTGCGCGAGAAGAACGCGGCCAAGGACGGGGTCAAGGCATTGCACGGCCCGACCTGGCAGAACATCGGCTATGCCGCAACTGTCGAGGCCGCCATGAACCACCCGCACATGAAGGAGCCGCTCGGCCCCAATCAGGGCCGCGGCATCGCGTCCGGCTTCTGGTTCAACATCGGTGGCGAGTCGAGTGCTGCTTGCCACATCAACGAGGA
>Ga0210402_10000587_pt1 | contig 40303 bp, 56 predicted proteins | sample IncBWC7MmetaG_FD_161055 | JGI IMG/M metagenome (GOLD analysis project Ga0210402, IMG submission 161055) | Forest soil microbial communities from Barre Woods Harvard Forest LTER site, Petersham, Massachusetts, United States - Inc-BW-C-7-M | ecosystem: Environmental > Terrestrial > Soil >...
GGTGGCGGAGCGCCGCCTGCAGCGGCAGCCTCCCCCGCTGCTGCGACGCTGGGAACGCTGGGCCAGACCGCCGTGCCCCAGGCTCCACCGCCGATCGCCGACCCAATGAACGCGGCCTCGATCCTGGCCAAGATCAAGGCGGACAATCCGAACCTTGACGCCGGCGTGCTCTCGAGCGTGGTCAACGACTACATGCTGCCGTATCTGAGCCAGCAGCAGCAGAACAACTACAAGCATTTCCAGGAGCAGCTCGATTGGCAAAAGTTCACCGCCGGCGAGCAGGACAAGGCCAACACGCTCTATTGGCGCTTACTGCAGCTCGACGACATGATGCAGAGGTTCGGCATGACGACGCAGCTGAAGGAGCAGGCGACGGCGGCCAAGCAGGGGCTGGCGCAGATTCGCCAAAAGCACGTCGAGGCCGGCCAGGCCGCCAAGGCGGATAAGAAGGCCAAGGAGGGGGCGGCGGCGGGCAAGGCGGTCAAGCTGCCGCAGGCGCTGCAGGTGGAGTTGCAGACGCTGAACAAGCGCCAGGGCTGGCTCGACGCGCAGATCAAGCAGGCGCGCGATTTGGGCCAGCTGAGCAGAGTTCCGGGGCTGGAGAAGCAGCGCGACGACGTCCAGAAGCGGGTCGACGATCTCCTGGCCAAGGCTGAGCAGCTCGACGCCCAGGGGGCGCCGCAGCAGCCGACCCCCGCCCAAGGCAGCGGCGACCCTGCCAAGGCGGGGCAGTCGGAGACGACGGTGCCTGCCGACAAGCCGGTGGACGGCATCACGCCCGAGGTCTGGGGGACGCTGAAGCCGGCGCAGAAAAAGATCTTCCGCGATCTGTCCGAGGGGACGATCAGCAAGGAAGAGGCCAAGAAGAGGCTCGATGCGCTGACGACGGGGCAGTAGCCCGTGGCCGGCCCCAGCCTCGACGACCTCGTAAACAGCGTAGCGGGAGCCAAGGCTACGTCGGCGCCCCCGACGACGACCCCGCCGCCCGCGCCCACCAGATCCGCGCCTAATGTCGACGATCTCCTGAACAGCGTTGCCGGGGCCAAGGCAGCGCCAGCGCCCCCCCAGGCTGAAGCGCCCGCGGCCCCGGACGCGGGCGGCGTGGTGACCCCTGCCACGCCGTCTCCGCCTGCCAAGCCGTTCCAACAGCCCCGCGACGTGGCCAGGAAGGTGACTCCATCCACCGGTCCCTCCGCGGGAGATGTCTGGAAAACCTTCGTCGAGGGCATAAAGCAGGTGCCCAAGGCCGGCGGCGAGGCGGCCCAGGCCGAGGTCGCGGCGGAGCAGAAGGCAGGATTGCCCGCCGCGCTGAGTTACGTGACCGAGCCCTTCCAGTTCGGCGTCGCCGCGACTAGCCAGGCCATGGGCACGGTGTTCGATACCGCGGTCAAGGCGGCGCTGGCCTTCGCCGGCAACGCCGGCATGGACGAGACGACCCAGAACCAGCTCGAGGGGGATCTCAATACCCTGATGCTGGGCAGCAGCGGCGACGTCGGCGCGCTGCATGGGCAGATCAAGGCGGAGCTCGAGAAGCGCGCTCCCCCGGGCACCGCCGAGGCCTTCGACAAGGCGTCGATGCCGCCGACCGACCGCGGCCCCGGCATCACCGTCCACCACGGCAGCCCGCACCAGTTCCAGCAGTTCGACACGGCCAAGGTCGGCACCGGCGAGGGCAACCAGAGCTATGGCCATGGGCTCTACTTCGCCGAGAACCCCGACGTGGCGAACACCTATCGCAAGAATGCCCCCGTTTCGCCGGAAACTGCGGCAATGGCCAGCAAATATCCCCCCACGCCAGAGGGGGGCGAAGCCCTGGCCACCAGAGCCAGAGAGCTCTCGGACAAGGCGCAGGCGGGGACCCTCACCGACGCGGAGCGTCAGGAACTGGGGCAGATCAAGCAATACCACGCCTATCTGACCGCGCCCGAGGGTCACCTCTACACGTCGACCATTCATGGCACGCCCGACGAGTTCCTGCACCTGGACAAGCCGGTCTCCGAGCAGAGCGCACACGTTCAGGAGGCGCTCAAAAAGTCACCCGAGGCGCAGGCCGCAATCAAGCGCTTAGGCGGTGACCCGACTGGCGAGCAGGTCTACCGCGCCATGGCGGAGGACCTGGGCGGTGGCCCCGACACCCCCATGGAGAAGCTCCCCGAGGCCGACGCCCGAGCCTCGGCGGCCCTGAACCAGGCCGGCATCAAGGGCAACCGCTACCTCGACGCCGGCTCGCGCGGCGCCGGCGAGGGCACCCACAACTACGTCGTCTTCAATCACGACGACGTCTCTATCACCCACGTCAACGGCGAGCACCTGGCCGACATCGTGGCCAAGGCGCGCGGTGCTGCCGGGGGACCGCCAGCCGGCGAGCCGCCCTTCGCCGGCCCACCCCCGGGCGAGCCGCCCGGAGAGCCGCCGCCCCCGACCCGCGCCTCCATCACGGCCACGCAGACCGATCTCGCCGATCGCCTCCACGCCCACGACCAGCGGGCGACGGCCGATAACATCGAGACCATGCAGCTCGGCAAGCCCGCTCACGAGGCCATTCCCGACACGGCCACCCGCGAGCAGTTGATCCACTACCAGGAACAACCCAACAAGATCACGCTCAGCGACCGCGTCAAAGCGCTCTTCAACAAGCACGTCCTGCCGATCATCCGCGCCCGCGAGGAGGTCCAGAACAAGATCGCCGACCTCGAGGGCAAGCCGCGCTACCCCGCCTGGCCGAATCCCCGCCCCGGTGAGGACATCTCCCATGCCCCCCGCATGGCCAAGGACAAGGGCTCGACCATCGACTGGCTGCTCAAGGGCATCGGCATGCGTGTCGGCCGCAAGAGCCTGAGCAAGGTCGGGGACAAGGCCCGCACCGTCAAAGGCCCGATGATCGATAACCCGAGGGTGGCCTACCACAAGGACGTCGTGGTCAACAACCTCGTGAAGCTCGCGGAGACCAAGCGCCAGCTCCGCAACATGGAGATGACCGAGCACCTCAAGAGCGCCCCCGAGCTCGACGCCCTGCGCGAGCCGAAAAAACCGGGCGGGTGGGGGCAGACCCCGGGATGGCGCCAGATCCCTCACGTCCCCCAGCTGGGCGACCATTTCTGGCACCCCCGGATCGCCAATGCGATCGACGACGCCTTTAAGGACTTCAAGCGCTCGGGCGACGGCGCCGCGTTCTACGCCCACGTCAACCGCCTGCTTGTCGGCTCGATGTTCTACACGCCGATCGGCCACATCCTCAACGTCTTCACCGACACGCTCATCTCCAAGGGCGCGGTCGGCATGGCCGTCGACCTGGTGACAGGGCGATCCTTCAAGGCGTTCGGCAAAGCCGTCCGCGAGGTGGCGACCCTGGGCAAGGACTACCGCGCCAATCTCCGCGCCGGCTCCTCGCTCCAGTACGGTGCCGTGGCGACGGACAGATTCATTCCGAGCCTGGTCGAGGGGTTGGATCGCCACGTCAAGGCCGACCCCGGGGCGTGGGCCGAGATCGCCAAGGCGGCGGGCCACGCCAACCCCGTCGAGCTCGTGAAGGGGATCTACAATCTCTCGCGCAAGTTCCTGTGGGGTGTCGGCGACGTCCTGAAGCTGACCCGCCAGTACGAACTCGAGGCGAAGGGCATGAGCCGGGCCGAGGCGATCAAGGAGACCGAGAAGCACATCGTCAGCTACCGCGTGCCGACCGAGGTTGGGTCCAGGGTGCTGGGCGAGCGGGGCGGGCGCATGCTGTCGCAGCTGATGCAGAGCCCCGTCATTTTCGCTTTCGGGCGCTACCACTACGGCCTGCTGAAGTCCCTGGCCTCCGTTGGCCGCGATCTGGCTGTTGGCACGGCCAAGGAGAGAATGCGCGCCGTCGACAGCGCGCTCATGATGGGCGTCGTCTACCTCGGCTACCGCGTCGCCGACGACCAGGTGCGCAAGCTCCTGGGGAACCAGGATGCTTCGATCAAGCGCTCTGGTATATTCGGCCTGGAGGACCTCGTCGAAAAGGCGGCGGCAGGCGAGAAGGACGCCCGCGACGTCATCCAGCGCATCATGACGCTAAATCCCGCGTTCAGTTTTCTGGCCGATCTGTACGAGGAGAGAGACCCCTATACTGGCCAGAAGGTTGTTCGGGAGCAGGACCTTATTGAGCATCCCGGCAGGTTCGCCAAGGAGATCGGCAACGTGTTCGGGCAGAAGATCATGCCGATCAAGGAGGGCATCGACCTGGCCACGGGCAAGACCACGCCGCAGCAGGAGATCCTGAAGCAGCTCAACATCAACGACCCGGACCCAGATCAGGTCGAACTGGCCAGGATCGCGCGGCTGAAGGCGGATCGTGCAACGGAACGATCTATGCGCAAGAAGTACGGCGATTACCCAGGAGGAGGAACTGACAATGGTGATGGCAAACAAAGGCGTCCCGGGCGTGGTCTACAAGATCCAGTACGGCAACATCGTCGACGGCATCCTGGCCAGCCCGGCTGAGACCGCCGCAGCCGCGGTGGAGCTTTCCGACACCGTCGGTATCGAGGAGATCACCGACATGATGCACGAGGCCATGCACGAGATGGGCGTGCCGGATTACCTGGTCCTCACGACCGAGCAGGCAATGGCGCGCGTCGCAGCATCCAAGGCCGAAGCCGAGGCTGCCAAGGCCGCCGAGGCTGCGGCGAAGGCCGAGGCTCCTGCGCGGGCTGAAGCTCAGAAGGCCGTCGAGGCGGCAAGGGCCGAAGCCGAAAAGGTCAGGGCCGCCAAGGCCAAGGCCCGGGAGGACGCCGCCAAGGCCAAGGTCCAGGCTGCGCGGGAAGCCGAGGCCGCCGCAGCCAAGGCCGCCGCGGCCAAGCCGGCGGCACCGGCGCATCCGGGCGCTGCTCCCGTCCGGCCGTAGTTCATGCGGCTACTCGTCGTCGACCCCGGCGGCGATGCGCTGGACTTCTGCCTGCGCGCCAAAAACGCCGGGCATGAAGTGCTTCATTGGATGCGGGCCATGCGCGAGACCGAGTACATCGGGCGCGGGCTGGTCACCCGCGTCGCCGACTGGCGCGAGCACATCGCCGGGGTCGATCTGGTCTTTCTCTCCGACAACACCCACTGGCTGCGCGAGCTCGACGCCTGGCGTGACCGCGGCACCCCCATCTTCGGCTGCAACCAGGATGCGGCCGAACTCGAACTGAACCGCCAGGCTGGCCAGCAGGTCCTGAAGGCCGTCGGCATCGATACTCTTCCTTATAAGACCTTCAGCGCGGCCAAGCCGGCGATCGCCTATGTCAAGGACCGCATGGCCCCGGTCGTCTCCAAGCCCAACGCCGACGCCGACAAGGGCATGAGCTACGTGGCCAAGACACCCGAGGACATGGTCTACATGCTCGAGCGCTGGGACCGGCTGGGGAAGCTGAAGGGGGAATTCATCCTGCAGGACTACGTGCCGGGCTGCGAGATGGCGGTGGGCGGGTGGTTCGGGCCCGGCGGGTGGAACCGCGGCTGGTGCGAGAACTTCGAGTTCAAGAAAATGATGGACGGCGACCTCGGCGTCAACACCGGCGAGCAGGGCACGGTCTTGCGCTATGTCGCCCAGTCCAAGCTGGCCAAGGCGGTGCTCGAGCCCGTGGGCGACTGGCTGGAAGACCGGGATTATTGCGGCTACATTGACGTCAACTGCATCATCGACGACGAGGGCACCCCGTGGCCACTGGAGTTCACCTGCCGCCCTGGATGGCCGACCTTCAATATCCAGCAGGTTCTGCTCGACGGCGATCCCGTGGATTGGATGATGGAGACCCTGGAGGGCAACGACCCGACGTGCTGGGAGCTGGACCGGGTGGCGCTGGGGGTGGTGATGACGATCCCCGATTATCCGTACTCTCACGTGACACGAAAGGAAGTGGTGGGCGTCCCCGTCTACGGCGTGACCCCGGCGATCGCGCCGAACATTCATCCCCTCCACATCATGCTGGGGGAGATGCCGGTGGAGATCCAGGGCAAGATCGCAACGGTGCCGGGCTACGTGACAGGTGGGGACTACGTCTTGGCGACGACGGGGACGGGGGAGACCATCCTCGAGGCCAAAAACATGGCCTATCGCATCATGCGGCGGCTGAAGCTGCCGAACTCCCCCCAGTACCGGACCGACATTGGGGATCGTCTGAAGAAGCAGCTGCCGGATTGCCAGAAGCACGGCTACGCAACGGGACTGGTCTGGGACTCCCCGAAAAGCTAGAGGCGGCCACCCACCAGGCGCTCGACAAGCTGGTCGAGATCATCTCCGAGCCGATTCACCGCATCGAGGAGGACTACGTCCCCCTGGCCCGCATCCAGTCGGATGCGAGCAAGACGATCGTCACGACCCAGGTTCGGACCGACGAGGCCCGCTTCCGGGCCCGCCAAGGCGACCAGCTCCAGGCGCTGCTCGAGATGGTGGCCAGGCGGCAGGCCGAGAAGGCTATGCAATCTTCGTGACGCCCTTGATGTCGCGGACGTTCCGCTCGTCTTCCCCTCGTAAGACCGTAAACGATACCGTCTTTCTGGCCCTCGGCATTTGCTGGGTGCTACTCCGCCGTATGAGCCAACAAACCACGTGTTTGTTGCGCTGGCGGGCCGGCACCACGACGCCGAAGACGATGTGACACTCGCTGCACACCAGCCGCTCCTGCCGCGCCGTCGGCTTGGGGATCGGGCACTCGTACAGCAGGTGCATGCCGCAGCGCCGGCATTCGAAATAGTCCTCGCTCATTCGTAGTCCCACTCGTTGAATTTCGCCGACCTCTGCTCTGCCCCCTTCTTGTCGGCGCTGTGGACGAGCTCGAGCCGGGCGATCGCCTTGTGGGCGAGATTGATGCGCCAGCAGCGGATGAAGCCCCCGGCCGACCACGGGCTGCCCGCGCCCAGGTTCTTGTTGAAGGTCTTGTCGATGATGACCCCCTCCTTGGCCAGGCTCGCCTCCATGTCGCGGAAGATGACGTGGTTCTCGGTGCACCACTCCTGCATGTAGTGGCGCTCGATATAGAGCCGCTTCTCCTCCTGCTCGATCCGGACCCTGAGCGTGTCGCTCGTCGGCCGCAAAACCGGATCTTGATCCCAGGAGGTATCCTGGCTCATCACCAGCGTCTGCTTCCAGTGGCTGTTGATGAAGCGCTGCAGGATGTGCGGGAAGTTCGGCATGTTGTCGAGGATGCCCTCGCGGTTCGCTTGCGCCGCCTCGATGCCGAACTCGATGTAGCGCTGGACGTCGAACTCCAGCATGTTCCAGTGGTTCAGCAGGTCGCCGGCGACCCGGATCGCGGCCAGCAGCGCCGAATAGAACCGGTGCTCGGACCCCTTGGCGATCGCCAGCGAATACTTCTCCTCCCAAAGTTTGCATGCCTCGACGCAGTATTTGAACGGCTCGGGCTGCACGAGGCCGGCGACGAACATCCGCCCCGCCTGGCCACGGTTGGCATCGAACAGCTTCTCGAGCTTGGCGCCCGCCGCCTGGTCGTAATCGTTCGGCAGCGTCGAGCTGAACTCCAGCACGCGCGCGGCCTGGGCGTGCTCGCCCTCGGTCATGACCGCCTGGGAGAGGCTCTCGTTGGCCGCCGATATCACGATGGTCGACCAGCCGTGCTTCATCTTGATCAGCTGGCCGGTACGGTCGAGTCTATTTTTATCCCTGCCGTCGGTGAACGACAGAATGAAATCCTTGGTCACGCCCGGGTCGCGATTGCGTAGCTCATCGAAGATGATGGGGATGTTCGACAGCACCGCGATCTCCTTATAGCGGGCGTTCATCGTGTCGATGCGGTTGACGTCGATGGCGAATTGCTCGCCCCAGACCGTCCAGGCGGCACGCAGGCCCATGCTCTTGCCGGTGCCGCTGGGACCGACCTGGTGGACGATGCAGCCGCCGTTGCGGCGGAGGAAGCGCATCAGCGGGGCGGCAAAGCTGCACAGCATGGCGAAGGCCTGGGCCTCGAAGCCGGGAGCGAACATGGCGTTGGCGGCCACGGCCCAATCCTTGTAGTGGCCGCGCGGCTTCATCATGGCGGCGCGCTGCTCGCCCTCGCTCGAGACGCCGACGATGACGGCGGGTCCCTCTGGGCTATAGAGCTCGTTGCCGACCAGGAAGCTGCCATCCTCCTTCCAGCCGAACTGGTCGAATTCGAGCTCCTGCTTGCGCGTGTCCTGAATCATGGCGATGGCGGCCTGGATGTATTTGAAATACAGGTTGTGGCAATGCACGGGGATGTTGATGCCGACCTTGGCGAGCCGGTTTATCAGGGTGTTGCGGTCCCCGGCTATCTCGATGACCTCGGTCGACCAGCCGTCGTGCGGCAGGAAGTGCTGGATGGCCAGGACCCGGCCGCCGATGCTCTCGCCTTTGCGCAAGCCGATCACGATGGCGGGGTGGCGGTAGACGCACTCCTCCTTGACCGTGCCGTCCGCCTTCTTGACCGGGGTCGTCATCTGATTGCTCTTCCAGTAGAAGGGCAACGGCAACGGCGGCAGTCCATTGGAGTCCGCGGCTGGCGCCATGGTCATCTCGGTCTCGCGGCCGAGCTGGATCGGGCTGGTTATTCTGCCGCTGTGCGGACAGTCCTTGCAGCCGTCCGGGTTCAGTTCCATGAACCGGGCGCAGGTGGTGGGGCCATGCTCCTTGGCATGGGCGTATTTCTTGGCCGTCTCTTCCCGCGTGTAGTTGGGATGGCCGGTCGACCACTCGTGGGCCAGCCTGGGGCCGTCGTCGCAATGAGCAAGAACGCATTCGCCGGCGTACCACAGAGGCTCCGGGATGTTGCCCTTGGTGTCGCGCATGTGCGCCATTTGGGCGCATTCGCCCGATATCTTCTCGCCCGAGGTCGGCTGCTTCTGATGGACCGCTAGGGCTGCGTCGGTTAGAGAGTCGGTTCGTCGAGATGATGCCAGAGGTGGTTCAACCTCTGAAGATCGTAGTCCAAGGCATCCACTAATCTGCTCGAGGGTGAAGAATCCAACGCTGCCCGCGCATGCCACAAGAGGTCTGTCAGTATATTTATGGTTTCGCGTTCCGACGGGTCTGAGGATGGCCGCGCTGTTCGCGGTAGGGGCCGGGTCCACTCTAAAGCCATAGCGTCTTGTTGCGCTTTTAAGAAGTTGGGCAACGGGGGTCCAGGCCTCGGGGGTGACGGGAGAGGACAGCGGCCAATAGACATGCATCCCGAGGCCTGATTCCACCACAAGCGGAAAGGGAAGCCCAGTTTGTTGGATAAACTCGTGCAATGCGCGCCGTCCGGCAGTGATATCCCCGTATGGCTTTCGATATCCACAATCGATGTCGAGCCAGAAGCATCGGGTGTGATGGACATTCTCCTGCGTCCTATGGTCGTTGCCCTGGAAGGTCGAGGTGGCATGATAGGTATCGTGCTCCTTCGTCGATCCCCAGAGCACGATTTCTTCCGCTTCCTCGAACGTGGCCACGAAGTGGTGGACCATGTTCGTATTGATGCGCACGACCACGCATTTCCAGCCCTCGATCGACCAGATCAGGCGCCATAAGTCACTCGGGCGGATAATCTCCGCGGATGGTGGAGACCCTTGCGACCCGGTCATCCTTACGCACGCCGAGCGGCAGCGGCAGGCGCCGGTGCGTCTTCAACTCCTTCTCGAGGTAGTCGAGGGCGCGATTGAGCGGGTCGATGGCATGCCAGGTCGGGCTGCGCCGCCCCCGTGTCCAGCTTCCAAGCGTGCTCTTGGGAACTCCACCCAGCCATGCGCACATTTCCTGTTCGGTCATGCCGGATCGTTTACGCAGATCTATGAGGCGATCGGAGAAGGTCGGGATCATACCTGCAACCCCATGGCTCGCGAAAGCGCGTCGTCCATCTCATCGGTGGCGGCCGGCAATTCGCCGGGGCCGGGCAACGGCGGCGCGCTCTTCGGCATGACCGGGGCATCGCTTACTGCTTGACTGGGCGGCGGCGGGACATTGAATCCATCCTGTGGATATTTCCGCGGCCGGCCACGGCCGCGCTTCTCCTGGGCAAGCGCAGTACCGGTATGCTGAGGCATGCCGGGCGGCGTCACCGTCGGCACCGGCTCCGGGCTCGCCGGCTTTGCCGGCATCGGCCCCGATATGACCACGGTCTTCTCCAAGGGTTGCGCGGGCCTCCGGAGAATGAAGTCCGGCTTGGCCGCTTCGGGCAGGTCGAGGCGCTGCGAAATCTTCACCTCGCCCTGCTTCTGCCCCGCGAAGACTTGTGGCGTTGGCTTAGGCAAGGCTGCCCCATTCTTGTGCGCCTCGATCGCCGCCGCAGCCATGGCCACGTCATCGGCGCCGACCGCAAGCCTAACTTCGTCGTGGCGCTGCAATTCCTGGAACTCCGCCATCGCGTCGGCGTCGAGGAAACCGACCGCCTTCCAATCGAGCTTGGGGAAGGAGACCTGACGGTCGAAGCTGACGCGCCAGATGATGCCGCCGATGCGGTAGCCGTGGCTGGTCACGGCCTTCATCGCGGCCTCGTAGCCCTTGAGCGAGGCACCGGGCAGGCCAAGGGCATAGATGCTGTTGCCCTCGTCCTTGTAGCGCACCACCGCGAGCTTCTTGACGTTGTTGCAGGCTTGCCGGGCCTTGCCTGTGGATGGATTGACGGCCGAGCCCCAGACATTGTGCGGGCAGGCGGCGCAGGTCACCGACTGCGGCAGCCTGGCTCGCTCGGAGGGTGCGGTGCCGTTGTCGGAGAAACACGCCGGGGCCGTGTCGGAATCGGGGTCCCAAGGCCTGTCGTAATAGATCTTGGAGATGCTCGCGTTGGCCCCGACGATGACGATGTCCATGGCCACCCCGTTGTTCTCGATCTCGGCCATGCCCTTGTCGTTAGTCACGAACGGGTCGCTCTCGACGCCGTCCTTGTCGACGAGGCGGAACCTGCTGCCGCGGTAGGAGATGCGCGCCGGGGCCATGGTGCCCACCACGCCGGCCATCGCGGCGGCGTTGAGGGGGTCGTGGGCTTCGGCCCGCAGATGGGCGGGGACGGCATTCTGTTCGTTCATGTCACAACTCCTTGCACTTTCACTTATGTTCAGTGGGTTTGGGCAATTGCTCGGCGATGCTCGCCAACTTGGTCTGCAGCCAGTTCGTGATTCGTACCTCGTCGTCGCCTTCCGGTGCCAGCGCGTTGGCCACCGACAGCAGCTGATCGACCAGCAGGCCATGCACCTCGGCGTAGATCTTCTCGTAGAGGTGCGGGTCGTGCTCCGAGGGCTTGCGATGTCTGCCACCTGCCTTGTAGCGCGGGTCGCAGCGCGCCAGGGTGTAGAGCTTCGCCACGGTGTCGTTGATGTCCCTCATGGCCGGCGCACCCTGACGTGGATCACCGCCGAGGTCTCGATGCCGTCCGGCAGTGCCCCATGGTTCTGCTCCATGAAGGCCTTGGTCTCGGGTACGGATGCCGAGAGGTTGGCGAGCTCCCAGTGCCCGAGCTCGATGAAGGCGATGAACTTCTCGCGATCGACGATCTTGGTCGAGGTCACCGTAGCGGTGTAGGCCGTGCCGCGATCGGTCTTGATGCTGTTCGCCCCGGTGCGGGCCATCTCGGCGCCGAGCCAGGTGGCCAGGGTCTTCATGGCGTTGTCGTAGGGCTTCATCGCCGCGTTGGCCTCGGCCATCATGGCCTCGCACTTGTCGCGCAAGGCGATGTATTTCTCGATCGCCGCAGCTGCGGTGATGCCGTTGCCGTTCATTTGGTCCGCTCCTCAAAATTCCTTGTAGACGAAGCATTTCACCTTGACGTAGTAGGCCTTGTCCGGGGTCGGGAAGAAGGCGATGAACCCCGGCCGGAAACTGTAGTAGGCGGGGCGAGCCGAAGGCGTTGGCCGTTTGCTCATATCTATGTCGGAGGCCATGAGCCTGTAGCTGCCCCACCCGTACCTGCGCCTGTTATTAAACAACAGCACGTCGACGATCGAATCGACACGGCCCTTCAACGCATACTCATGAACATTGGCCTTTAGCCGCATCGGTCCGCCCTTCTTTCACTAGGTCCAGAATCACGCCTTGGAGGTTTTGCTTGGCGTCGAGGCGGGCGAAGATGGTCCGCTCGATCTGGGTTGCAACGAGTCGAACGATGAGCATGCCGCGACGCTGATTTGGACCTGAGATCCGCTGATTGGCCTGCACGTAATCCTCAACTCGATCTGTCGGTCCGTACCAGACGATCGTGTTAGCAGCTGACAGATCGAGTCCGTGAGCAACCGTCCCAGGGTCGGCGACAATGATTCGGGGGTCGTCTCGATCCGTAAAGTCTCGGAAAATATTATTTCGTTCCTTGCCACTGACCGCCCCCGTCACCATCGCACAGCTGATTTTCGCTTTCACCAACTCACTATGTAGCAATTCGACTACGCTTGTCAAGGGGGCGAACACTAGGCATTTGCCCCCGGCTTCCTCGATCACTTCCTTCAAGGCCTCGAGCCGGGGGCTGGCGTCGACGCGGTGGGCCTTGTGGGCCTCGTCGTAGACCGCGCCGAGCAGGATCTGGATTAATTTAATCCTGAGTGCCGCCTCATTGACGGCGGTGATCTGCGCCCCGCTCTCGAGTATGATCTGAAGATCACGCTCGAGATTGGCCAGCAGCACCTTCTGCTCCGCGGTCAAATCGACCTGCAACGGCGGGTCGTAGACCATATCGGGCAAATCCATGCACTCGGCGCGCTCGAATCTTATTGCCGGCTGCAAAAACCCGGCCACGACCGCAGCTGCCCCTTGGCGGGGCTTCCACAAAAATTTATTCAGCTGGTACATCGTGCGCGACCGGAAAGCCAAGAAATTTTCGGTCGCGGGAAATACCAGTCTTTTCTGGGCATGCGCGTCGGTCGGCGCATTCGGTGTCGGCGTCCCGGTCATTTGCCAGACGTAGGGTTTATTCACCAGCATCTGGCGCATTATTTTCCATCTCCGCGTACCAGAGTTCCGATATGCGGAGCTCTCGTCTATGATGACGAGGCCAAGACGCGGATCGTCGCGGAGTCGTTTGGCAACAGGACCAAGCTCCAGCCCTCTTCCGCTGTGAGCCGTGCCGATGGCAAGGCCGTCATAATTGATAATGTAGAGGTCCGCCTCTCGATCCAGACACCTAAGCCGTTCGTCGCGGTCACCGTAAACGACGACCCCGGACAAACGTCCGATGAAATTCGCAAAGATTTCACGGAGCCATACCCTTTCTAGTGTTGACAGCTTGGCCACGACGAGGGCGCGGTCGACGAGGCCCTGTTGCTTGAGGTAGTCGAACGCCCACAATGCGGCCAGCGTCTTGCCGGTGCGCATGTCCGAGAGATTGAAGCACCGCGGATGCAGCGTCATGAACGCGGCCATGCGGATCTGGTGCGCCATCGGCTGCATGCCGGGATGAATCGGCCAGTCGTAGCCCGAGGTGATCGGCGAATAGGCGGGCAGGCCACAGCCCCTGGCCATCTGCATCGAGGCCATGTCGTAGGGGATGGCGACCTCGTCCTCGTCCAGGCGCCAGGCCGCGGGGATGGCGGAGACCACGAGGCCAGCGTCAATCCCCTTGTAGACGATGGCATTGTGGCGGGTCGAAAAGTACATCACGCTTCCATGATCCGCACGACGTCGGCGAGCTCGCGCACCACCAGCGCCGCCCCGCCGGCGGCCTGGATCGCCTGCACCTCGCGGCTTTGCCACGGCTCGAGCGTGTCACGGCCGACCTTGACCTCCAAGGCGACGAACTGGCCATGGCGGCAGACGATGAAGTCCGGGATGCCGGCGCGGCCATAACCCATATTCATCGGCCGGAAAAACCAGACCCCCGGCGCCTGCTCCTTCAGGTATTTGCTGATGAGGGCGCACAGCGTGCCGTGGGAATGATAGCCGGTCACAGCGGCAAGGCTGCGATGAGGGCCGCGACGGCTTGGACGATCCAGGCAATCACTGTCAGTTTCCCGTTGTTGGTTACTGCTTGCGCGCCACGCGCGAGCGAAACTGCGCATTGAAATGCCGGCCGACGGAGTCGGCAGACAGCAGGGCCTCGTGCTCCTCCGGGGAGACTCCCGAATAGACATAGGTGCTGCCGCTCTTGAAGCGCACCGCCATCTCCTTGGTCTGGGGGTCGTAGCCGACCGCGGCCACATTGCTCGATTCGACGGGCTGCATCATCATCGTTTCCACTCCATGTAAGTGTTGCCCTTGTGCTGCCAGATGGCCAGGACGGGGTCGGCTGGGCAGTGCTCGCAACTGAACTGGATGGTGAGACCGTCGCGCCGGTTGCTCGGGTTACCGGCCCCGCCGATGCCGACCGTGGTCATGCACTCACCGACAATGCTGTGCATCTGCTGGCCATCTTCGATCGGGCGCTGCCAGACATCGACCTGGTCCTGGTGCAGATTGTTGCCCCCGCATGCCGGGCAGAGCAGGACGTCGTCGCCCACAAAGGTATCGCTGTCGAACCTGACTCTGGTCACTTCAACTCCTTCCTGAGCTTGCCTTCGTACTCGGCCACAAGGTCCGCGATGTGGCACTCGTATATAAGGAAGTCTATGTAGTCCTGCGGCGGGTTCCAGTTAGCGGTGTACGGAATGCCCTCTTCTATGACTCGACGTGTCTCAGGCAGATCGAGAGTCAACTCCCCATGCAAATCCTCAATCTTGATTCGATCCCCGCAGAGATTGAGAATCGCCCGAGTCAGCCACCCCCCTGGCGAGCGCAGCCCACGCTCGACGTGGTGTAGCGTGGTAGCGCTGCACTCCAGCAAGGTGGCCATCTCGGCTAGGGTCAGGCCATGGGCGCGCCGATACTTTCTGAGCGGACTCATCGGGCTGCGACTACGCGGAAGCCGACGCTTTTTCATTCGTCGCTCCCGTCGCTGTCGTTCTGCTGCCGGATGATGTCCTGCCAGGTCGGGGTGACGGGCTGCTGACCCCAGACGTTCGGCGAGGCATTGAGGCTCGCCAAGGGGGCTGTGATCGCGGGACGGATCGGCTGAATCGCCGGCACCGGTTGCTGCTGGTAGCAGATCGTGCTGAGGGCATAGACGAGATAGAAGCAGGTCGTGGTCATCGGTCATTCCCATTCGGTGTTCAGTTTTGCCGTAAGCTCATTAATGGTTTCCTTGGCCGTGGCGAGCTCGAGGCTAAGCCGCATGGCGAGCGCGTCGGCGGCGTTCAGGCGCTTCCACAGCGCATCGCGCTCGGCGATCATGGCGTTGAGTTTCTTAGCCAGGCTGGCGTTGCTTTCGGCGAGGGTCGGCATTGTTCAATGCACCCGATGTTCAGTTGGCATGGTGTCGAGGGCCTCGGCGACGGATGCCATGGCGTCGAGGATCTGGGGCACCCACTGGCGGTTCTCGAGCGCAATCTTGGCCAGCACCGCCAGGATGACGTTAGCCGCACCCAAGGGGCTGGTGATCTGGATCAGCGGCGCCATGCCGATGGCGAGGTTGACGGTGCTGGACTGGATGTAGTCCGCCAGCTGGTCTTCGTTCCAGTAGGCCGGCGCCACGCATTGCCACTCGCGCAGGGTCATGGCCGCTCCTGACCGCATATGGTGCAGATGAAAAACTCGTGCGCGCGCCCGATGCCCGGGGCCCACAGATGCTCATGCTCAACCGGCCTGATCCGCCGTCTCCAATGTCCCCCTGATGGCAGGAGGGTGTCGTCTGGCGGATCAAGCGTGGGCGCCGGCACGTTGGGATCGGCATAGCGTCCCTCGCCTCGGTGCCACTTCCGCAACTCCTCGGCATGCCTGAGCTTGGCCGCGGTCCGCGCTGGGGAATCGATGGGGACTTCCCTAGCCATGTTTGCGGTCCTTTTCCCGGGCCACTTCGCGCATGACGCACCAGCGGATGAACGGGCCGAGCTTGCGCCCCTGGCGCGCCGCGACGGCCTCGGCCAGCGCCTTGAGTTCGCTCGGGATGTAGACGCTGATGACCTGATACTTCGCCGTCGGCTTGGTCATTCCCGTTGCTCGCCGCAGGTGATGCAGGTGATCACCCCGTGGACTACCTCCCAGGCGTGGGCATGCTTGGCCAGCCGCTCGACGGGCCGCGGATAGTCGTGGCGCGCGGCGGGGGCGATGGTCAGCCCGCGCTTGTTGAGGTGATAGAGCAGCGAGCGCGGGTGCAGGCTGCCTTCGTCGTCACAGATGGCGTCCTGGATGGCCTCATCGATGTCCTGGAGGTCGTAGCCCGCGCGCACATTGGCCATGAGGTCAATGGGCGTCCCGCAGTCGCAGCGCAGCGTCATGACGCCGCGGGCGTCCTCGGGCGCCGGTCCCGGTGTTGCCACGTAGGTCATCTTCGGCCAGGTGCGGGTGGTGATCCAGCCGGTATCCTGGCAGTCGGAGCACTTGTACTTGCTCATGACCGGCCGCCCTCCGCCTTGGCGATCGCGGCGCGGACACGCTCAAGCGGCTCAAGCGGCCCAAGGTCCCACGGATTGAAATCCGGGCATTTCGACATCCTATATTCCGCCTCCTTGAGCGCGGCCAGCAGCAGGGCGTTGCTGGCGCGCAGTGCCGCTACTTTGCTGCGATTGGGGTGATTGACCATAGCTCAGCCCTCCGCCGCGTTGACGATGCGCCAGGTGCAGCTGTCGGTCTTCGAACCCAGCGCCAGCTTGCAAGAGCGCAGCACGTAGCGCGCCTCGGCCAGATCGGCGAAGGACCGATAACCGTCGATGTCGGTGAAGCTATCGCCGAACCGCGGGCGGTAGACGCTGAACGCCCAGTCGAATTCCAAGTACATCACGAGTCTCTCTCCGCCCCCGAGGTCCGCCGAGGCGCACGGTATGCCACACAGTGGCATAGTGAACTAATCTGTGTCAAGGCCATTCCGGCGCATGCCGGCGAGCGTGACGATGCATTCCGGCCGGCTCGTCTCGACCTTGTGCCAACTCCACTTCGCGCCGCTCTCGACCATGTAAAGCTCGGCCATCTGCGGCAAATGCCCCATGGCTACCAGCTGTGCTACCAGCCCCTCGCGGCAAAACTGCCAAGCGCTCTGGCACCAGCCCTGCTTGGCCACGCCAGGGAAGGTCCCGGGATAGCCCGGCACAGCCTCGCCATCGTCGAAGACATAGCGGTCATCCGCGAAGACGTAAGGCCGGTACGGCAGCGGGTCCATCGGGCGACCCTCCCGCGGCTCGCAGAATCGGATGCTGCAAACAATCGGCTGCTCGCGCTCGAGCCGCGCGGCCGATTCGGCCTGCTTCGCCTCCCGCGCCGTCGGCGGACGCCCCGGACCTCGCGAGCCATTGCGGGCACCGCTGTTGGCCAACAAGGCGTAGCCATGCAACTTTTCAAACCACAGCGGAATCGGTCGCGTCCCCCGCTCCCAATGCGATACCGCCACGGTCGAAACCCCGACAAGCTCGGCTAACTCGCTCTGGCTTAGCTCGTGGCGCGCGCGAATCGCGCGCAGTTCCTCGGGCGTCATCCCAGCATCCCCGCCCACAGCAAGCCGGTCCAGGCGCAGAGGACCCAGAGGAAGATGCCCCAGTCGGATAGCCGCAGCCGCAGCTGCTCGTTTAAGAAATACACGAGAAACGCAAGCCCGACGGCAGCAATGGGCGGAACAACATTGCCAGTCACAGCCGCGCCCCACGCTCGCCGCGCTCCGCGAAGCTCTTGTGCCAATCGCCATAGAACCCGCGCGCCATGCGGCCATAGAGCCGGGCGGAGTCAAGCAAGTCATCGCGCAGCGCCAGCCGGGCCATGGCCGCCCACCGCGCGTGACAGGCAAGGAAATACTCGGCCAAGGTCGAATGCGTCACGGGATCACGGGGAAGCTTCATGACCGCACCCCCAGCAAGCGGGCAATGCGCAGTCGGCTCGAAGGCGTCACATTGTCAGGAATATGAAGTGAGCGGCTCTCGTAGTCGCCCGTAAGCAAATCTTGGCCACGGTAAAGCGTGAACCAACGCGGCGGATTCGCGCGCGTGACGGGACGGCTATCTGCCTCATCGGCTGAGCCGCCCAGAATCCCCATCGCCTCCCGGAGAGTCAGACTCTCGGCGATAAACCCGCGCCGATCGGTGTCGCCCGCCTCCGCCTCGTTCACCAGTTCGTAAGTCACGGAAAACTTGTTCATAGCTCATCCTCCAAAAGCGCGATTGCATCGTGCAATTCCGCGATTGCGTTCAATTCATGCCGGTTTTTCTCGATGTCCAAGGAAGCAATGAAGTCCTCACTCGGATAAGCGTCCCGGGCGTAACCCAGAACGATGGCCAAGGCTTGTTCGCGGGTCATACTCGCCACGTACGTCTTCATGATTTGGTCCGCCTTTCAGATTGCGTTGCTGTTGCTGACCACGGCGCTCGCCTTCTTGTGCGATGCCCCATGCGCGGGGAACCCGACAATGCTCTTGCGTTGGCCGCGCGCGCACAGCCCGCAGGTCGCGCAAGAGACGTCGTCGCGATATGTGGCTGGGCAGACCGAGATGACGCGACCCGCCGGGGTTTTCAGGACCGGCGTTGCGGCGCCATCGATATCCGCCGGCAGCACAGTGACTAACGGCAGGCCGTCGGCCAGAGTGTCGGCATGGCCAGGACTGTTGGCGCTCACATTGACGGTAAACCCGGCTTCATTCGCCGCGGCGATCGCGGCCCGGTTCCGAGGGGTGAGCGGCTTGTGCGTGTAGGTGAACCCCATCCGGCCCGTGTTCGCCGTGGCCAGCTGGCGCAATGCGCGGGTGTCGATCCTGTCGCCGACGCCCGGCAGATCCCCCGCCTGATTGTGACGCCACAACTGGCCAGCCGGCAGAGCGCTAATCGTGGCGAGGAGAGAGCGCCACGTGGTCCCGCGCTTACCCTCGCTCACCGCCCGCCAGTGCATGGCCAACGGCCCGCCCTCGGCATAACAGCCATTGCCCTTGAAAGGACAGGCGTCTGGGCAAGTGTCGCGCGACGATGTGGTGACGGGTATCGGACCCGTCTTCACGTTCCGGGAGGCGAGGGCAATGTGAAAGTTGCTCATAGCCCATACAGAACAATCACCGCCAAGCAAACAACCGCCATGGCCAAGGACAGCAGCAAGGGAAACTGATAGTCATCCATCATCATCTCTCCGCCCCTCATCCGGGAGGCGCCGTTGCAGCACAACATTGCACCGCTGTGACGGAGATTAGTATGCTGTGTGGCGGTGTCAAGTGGGAAAATAATACAGTGTGAGCCACATTGGCCAAAGGTAGTATGGTGCGGGTAGTTAACAGTGGCCGTAAACAGTGGTCTCTAGAATGATACAGTGGATGATTCTAATGACCAGTGTTTACGGCCACTGTTAACATACTTGCTATCATGTAGCCAGGGAAACAATTCGAGTGGAATAAAATCAATTGGAAAAAGCGTAAAACTGACTAGTAGGTTAATTATTTTTAGAGTAAGTCTAATGTGCACCGGCTGGAAGCCCTTGTGGCCAAGGGAGAATCCTACTTCGGCCGCATGATAGTACTCTGACCATACATGACCCCTCCCTGGCTATATGAAAAATAAACACTGTTTATTTTTTTATGCCTTACAAGGTCTCTCTCTCTCTGGCCAGAACCCTTAGGCGGAATAAAGTTGCGTGTTCACGTTACGTAACGTGAATCTGGCCAGTTTTGCCGCATCGGTGCGTAACAAACTCTACCTATTGTTGCGCGTTTACCGCAGATTTATTTATTTATGCGTTTTCTCACGCAATCGCCTTGCGTATTTGCAGTGCGGTATGACCCCCCGCCCTGGCCAAGGCAACTCGGGGACCGCCCCACCCCGACGGGGCGCGAAGAAATTTGTAGCACCTCCTTCCCTGTCGCCTGTAAAATCCGGGAGTTGCATTGTTGTGTTGTGGTAAAATCCGGGAGTTATATTGTAAATCTTGGAGTTATTACTGTAGGCTTCCCTGGGTGGGGTAGGGTATGTTATCACTGGAGCGGAAGCGAGGGTGGATGGTGGATTGGTTTTTGCCTGGGTGGAGTGTTGCGTTGGCTGTGACGTCGGCCAGTGGGGATGTAGTTATTCCCTCTGGCCAGTCGTGTTTATTGTTGCAGAACGATGGTGGGGTAGTTTGTTTTGTGCGTTGGGGGTCGGTGGTTCAGGTAGCGACGTCGAGTGATTTGCCGTTGCTTCCGGGTCGTGGTCTTGTTGTGGCCCCTGGCCAGGCGACGCATGTCGCGGCGATTGCTCCTGGTGGTTTGACGGTGCTGCGGATTACGGGTGGGAGTGGTCGGGTAGCGAACATTATTCAGGGGGTTGTATCGGCGGCAGCGAGCATTTCGCCGCCGTTGGATTCCATTGCTCCGGCTGTGGCCGCTTATTCTCTTCGTCGCCTGCGTTCGGCTTATGCTGGCCAGGCGGTGAATGTGAGGCGGAGTTCGGACAATGCGGTGAGCGACGTTGGGTTTGCGGGGAATGACTTTAACGTTGCGGGTTACAACGCCTTCGTTGGGGGTGGCTCAGGTTTCATTGCGACGTGGTATGATCAGACGGGGAATGGCCATCATGCGACGCAGGCGACCTTGGCCAATCAGCCTGGTGTGAGTTTGTCTGTCACTTCCACGGGTCGTTCTGCTGTCACTGGCCTGGCGATTACGAGTTCTTTGGCGGCGGTTGTTCCGGCGTCTGTTCTTCCGCTGACCCTGGCCGCGGTGACGCAGCGGACGGGTTCGTTTGGGACGTATGGGATACCGTTGAGTTTGGGTAACTTTAATCCGGGGATATTTTATCAGAACAGTGCGAATGGGGGGCTTGGGGTAGCGAATTTGAACAGTGCGATTGGGGCGACTCTGGTGGTTGGCGATGCGCCGTTTCATTCGACGATTGCGTTGAAGTTGGCGGGGGGTGGGAGCACGGTTGTGGTGGATGGGGTGAGTAATTCGGCGGGCTTGGCGGATGTGACGGGGTTGACGGGGTTGTATGTGTTTGACGTTGGGGTCTCGACGGGGTTGGTGGGGAATGTGTGCGAGGCGGTGTATTTCTCGAGTGCGTTGAGTGGTGGCGATCAGGCGACGTTGTACGCCAACCAGAAGGCGTACTACGGTACGCCATGACAGGAGGTTGAGATGACGGCATTTTCGCCAGCGGCGGCGAGCGTGACTTTGGCGGCAACGGCGGCCTCGGCTGATGTCGCCTTGCCGGCGACGCGTTCGCCGGTGTTATTGTTGCAGAACGCGGGGCCGAACACGTGTTTTGTGCAGTTGGGGGTAGGGGTTCAGACGGCGCTGACCACGACGGGGCTGCCGGTGCTGAGTGGCCAGGTGATGGCGATCAACCCCGGGGGTGCGACGCATGTGGCGGGGATTTGTGCGGCGGCGGGGACGGCGACGTTGTTTGTGACGGCGGGGACGGGGAACGTTACGGGAGGAGATTGAGGCCATGGCCATCGAAGTGGGTGACGTCGTCAATCTTGAAGGCATGCTGAATGCGGCTGACGGCAGCACGCTTGCGGTCAAGGGTCCGGTCGAGGTCGTGGCCATGGGGGGCAATCCTGTCCCGCCCGATCCCGGCCCTGGCCCTGGCGTCTTGACCGAGAAGCTTTACAAGCCCGAGGAGTTCGCGGGCAACTTCTCGGCCATGCAGGCGAAGATCCTGACCGATCAGGCAACCGCCGGCGACAACAAGATGCGGGCGGTGGTGCAGCTGGCGCGCGGCAAGGCTTACGAATACACCGATCCCCAGTGGCTGACGGGCGTCCAGAACTACCGCGTCGAGGCGACAGGGTCGGGCGCCAATCCGACGCTGCGGAACGTGGCCACCAGCGCCCCGGTCGATATCCTGCGCGGCCCGCTGTGCATCGGCAAAGGCAGCAATTGTTTTGTCGAGGACAATGCGCCGATGTCGAAGACCAAGGGCATGGCGCTGATCGCCAGCGTTGCCAAGGGCAGCAGCACGGTGAAGCTGCTCACGGCATCCGATGCCTCCAAGTTGAAGTCTGGCCGCTGGCACGCGGTCTTCAGCTACTGCCAGCAGATCGGCGGCTACCCGCCGAACGTCAGGTGGATCGACTATGCCATGGTCAAGAGTATCGCAGGATCGACGGTGACGCTCGACCGGGCGCTGGCCCACAGCCACTTCGCCGACTATTGGGAAGATCCCAACGACGTGCAGAGCGTGGGCAAGGCGCGCATCGGGTGCTGGGATGGTTGGGACGCCAAGGACATCCGGGCAACGCTCAGTGGCCATTTCAAGAATCTCGATTTCATCGGCGAGCACCGGGCCGGGATGGACGTGACCTATGTCGAGAGCCACATCGACTGCCTGTTCGAGGGCTGCACCATCAGCAATTTCTGGCCGAGCATGAACCTGCGCGTCGAGTGCCGGAACTGCTGCTTCACGGGTGCGGGCAACCAGGCGATCGAGGCCGACAAGCTTTCCGACACGCTGATCCTCGACAACTGCACGACCCCAGTCGGCAAGTATTTCCAGGGCGCCACCGGCTTTACCGAGGTGATCATCAAGGGCGGCAGCAATTTGAATTGCATCCAGATCTCGCCGCGCAAGCTGACGGTCACAGATAGCACGATCGATGCCCATGGCGATACATCCGCTAATGTGCCCTATGGCGTCGCATATAACGGCTGCAATCTCGATGTCTCGTTCACCAACACCGAGTTCATTGCCTCGTCGCCGTATCAGGCGACCTGGGCCTATCCTAGTGGGCCGGTGACGCCGCTGGTGCTTTCTGCCGGCTCCTGGCAAGGCAACAAGCTGATTATCCCACGCAGCTTTGCCGGCTTTCAGAACTGGCTGGTATGGGCCTACGAAAATGCCATGGTTTTCACCGGCGCGAAGGTCAGCGCTCCCGGCAACTACGGCAAGGTGACCAAGATCTATGCACCCGCAGATGGCAGCGCACTGTGGATGGACGTGGAATGGATCAAGGGGACCAAGCCGACATCGGGCAATCTCAACCTGCCGCAGAAGGGGTTACGGAAGCTGACTTGGGGCAGCAATACCAGGATCACGCAAGGCGGCTGGCTCGATCCCGATTTCATCTGCATGACTGGGACGCCCGCCGATCGCGGCTTCCCGGAGGGGATCAGCTAGGAAAACCAGAAGAGATAGACGACCGAGACGACGATCGCCGCCCAGAGAATGGCTGCCGTTACATTGCCGATCGGTGTGCCCTTAATAAAACCCCCCGGGCTGCCACGGACGCTCGCGCCGGGGATCTTCCCCTTTCAGCAAGCTCCGCAGCAGCACCAGGGGAAAGATGATGGCAAAGCCGAGCCACCATCTCACGTCTTGGTGAGCCTGCCACTGTAGATCTCGCCGTCGATGATGACGCTGGCATCAACCGTGTGTAAGCCATCGGGCGGCTGAGGCGTGGAACCGCCGCCGCCTGTGTCGGTACCACCGCCGCCGTTTCCCGTATCCTCCCAATAGGCCTCGCCGCTCCAGTAGCGCACGCCGCCGTGGCGGGCGAAGGAATCATGCTCGGGCGCGTAATTGGCGCCGCTGCCACCGGAGAAGAAGGCGAAGTCAAAGAAGACATCGTCCTCGGCGTCGTGCATCAGGTTCCTTATGCCGGTGTCGGCGATGAGTTGATCATCGATCCAATATTTTGCCCAGCCTTGTGGCCCCCCCATACACTGAATGCGAAGTTTGTAGAGCTGCTCGTCGACGATCTTCGGCCCGTACTTGACGGGCTGAACGAGTTGATTGCCTGTTGCCTGATCCTGGCAGGTAGGGAAAAACTTTTCGTTGCCGTAGTTGCTGCCGCTGCCGGCCCACCAGAACATACAGCGCGTGCCGCGATCGACGCTGCCGCCAACGGGCCCCCATTGGATGCAGGCACTCAGTTTGCCGCCGCTCACCTTTGCCTCGTTTGGCGTGCACCAGGAAAAGCCTTCTTCCGCCATCCAGTAGTATTCGAGATTGGCAACGGTCCGTGGCGACGGCAGGCGAACCTGATAGCTCTGGTCCTGCATGCCGACGCGGCCCTTCCCGTACTTCATTCGGCAGGCGCGCCCGCCGGGGAAGCGGCTATCCTGGACAATGCTGTACCATTTGCCATTGGGATCGAAATCTTGGTTCACCGTGGCCTGGGGGTCGCTCCAAACTTTCTTTTTCTCTGCATTGAGGAATGGTCCGAATGCGGCCTTGGCGTAGTCGCCGGCGAATCGGTAATCCATGGATCTGTCCCTTTCAGAGTTGGGGATGTCCGGCCTGGAACAGGACCCAGCCGATGCCCAGGGCGGTGATCAGAATGGTGAAAAGCAATCTCACGATCATTGGTCTCTCCTTGATCGGGGGCGGCCGCGCCGCCCACTGGGACCGTGGGGACGGGGGGGCGAACGGCGCGGCCTAGCGGGGCCGGCTCTGGGAGAGCTGGTGGTTCCCCGATGCTATCTCCTTCGCATATGCAGGCTATTCGAGGTCGCCAGGAGGCGGGCGTTGAGGGGCGGGTACAGCGATGGGCGCCGCGACCTGTGTAGCCAACGTCGCAGAAGTTTGAGCATGCTATACTCCCCCCATGGAGCCGGGAACCAAGTTCAAGGTCAGGGCGCGGGTCGGCGCGGGCGCCCTCGCCGGGCGGATCTTCACCTGTGAGAGCATCGAACCAACCTCAATCACAGGGTATGATACCGTACTCGACCTAGGCAAGCTCGTGGTCTTTCGTAGTAACGGCATCAAGGTCGCAATTCCACCGGAATGGTGCGAGCCATGGTCGTCGTGATCGCCGGCATGGCTTTCGACCGCTCGCGGATTCTGCGCGTCGTGGCCAATCCTGCCAACACCCGGTGCACCGTCTTCCTCGATACCGGCGGCGTGCCGCCCGCCGTTTCCTTCACCCTTGATGGCACCCTGGTCAAGGTCCTCGAGCAGCTTGAGAACGCCACGGCGTTTGTGAGGTAGCCATGATTTCGCTGCTGGTCTATGTCCTGATTCTCCTGATCGTGTTCGGCGTCGTCTTCTACTGCATCCGCCTGCTCCCAATCGACGAGCCGTTCAAGACCGTGGCCATCGTCGTCGTTCTGCTGATCTTCGTCCTCGTCCTGCTCGGGCTGATCGGCATCGTCCCGGGCTTCACGGTGCGCCCGCTTGGATGACCGCCTCAGGCTGATCGAGAGCTTCCTCGACGACCCGTGCATGGCGCACGATCTGCTGTTCGAAGCTAGGCATCCGCAGAAGACGCCGCCGTTCCATTACGAGAGCATCAAGGCCTGGTGGTCGACGGTGCCGCGGATCGGCGAGATGGCGTTCCGCGGGGCGGCCAAGTCGACGCGGGCTGAGGAGGCCCTGGCCGCCATGGCCGGGGTGCGGTTTTTCAAATATGCCCTGATCGTCGGCAACAGCGAAACCCGGGCGGTCGAGCGGCTCTCGGCGATCAAGCACGAGATGCTGACCAACGAACGCTACATCACGGCTTTCGGGGATCTCCAGGGCCCGACCTGGAACGACGCCGAGATCCTGCTGGCCAACGGGGTGATGATCAAGGCCTTCGGCGCTCGCCAGAGCATGCGCGGGGCCAAGCATTGGGACCAGCGCCCGGACATGCTGTTTGTCGACGACGTCGAGGACGAGGACAATGTTTCCTCCAAGGAACAGCGCGACAAGCTGTTTCGTTGGTTCTGGCGCTCGCTGATCCCGGCCTGCGAGCCCGATGCCCGGATTCGCATCGCCGGCACGCCGCTGCATCCCGAGAGCCTGCTCGAGCGGCTGCGCAAGGAATCGGGCTGGCCGTTTCCCGTCTATCCCATCGTCATGCCGGCGGTGACCGAGCCGCAGTACTGGGTGCAGTCGAACTGGCCGGGCCGCTATCCCCTGGAGAAGATCCGTGAGATCAGGGATTCTTTTGCGAAGGTCGGTGATCTGGAGGGCTTTGTGCAGGAGTATCTGTGTCAGAGTGAGGAACCGGCACTCAAGGTCTTCCAGACGCGGCATATTGTACGAGCACCCACCATCCCTGCTTGGGCTCCTTCTATGGTCGTCGTCGATCCCTCGCGAACGACGCGGGTTGGCAAATCGGCACGCACCGGATATGTCGTCTTTTCCTGGCTCGGTTCGAAGTGCTACGTGCGCGCTGCTTACGGCGCTTATCATCAGCCTGACCAGATCATCGACGAAACCTTCAAGCTCGATCGCACTTTTTCTCCAGTCAAGGTCGGTGTGGAGAAGGACGGGCTCGAGGAGTTCCTCATGCAGCCCTACCGGCAGGCCATTCTTAAGACTGGTCAGCCCGTCCCCTTGACCCCGCTGAACGCGCCGCGCGATCGCAACAAGACGCGGTTCATCTCGGGCCTGCAGGTCTTCTTCGAGGCCGGCGACATCCTGATGTGCGACGACTTTCCTGATCTGTTCCAGGAAATGGACGGCTTTCCAAGGGGTATGGTAGATGTCCTGAACGCACTCGCCTATGCGCCGCAGCTGCGGGGCGGGCGGCCGGTCTACGACGACTTCGGCCTGATCCACGTCATGCCTGAGCTCGCCCCCGACCCTAAGCGCCCGGCCTATCTCGCCATCTCAGCCCGCGCTTCGCACAGCGCGGCCTGCTTGGTTCAGTTCAACAACGGTGCGTTGCGCGTCTATGCCGACTGGCTGCGCGAGGGCGACCCCACCTCCGCGCTTGAACAAATAATTCCCGAGGCCAAGCTGGCGGCTGGGCGAGCCGTGGTCCTGGTGGCGCCGCTCGCCCAGTTCGATCCCTACAACAACGTCGGCCTGGCCGGAGCCTGCCGGCGCCTGGGCCAGAATCCGACCCGGCTGCCCGGCGGCAGCACGGGTGCCCTCAAGCCGTTCCTGCAGAAGCAGGTCATGCACCAGCCCGCCTTCCTGGTCAGCCAGTCTGCGCGCTGGACGCTGAACGCGCTGGCGCTCGGCTACAGCTACGGCTTGGACAAGTCGGGGATGCTCAAGGCCGAGCCCGACGCCGACTACTACCGGACCCTGATGGAAGGCCTGGAGGGACTGGCCAAGTGGTTGACCCTCCAGTCGCCTTCGGGGGATAGTGAGGATGCTCACTATGCCTTCACCGAGACGGGGTACCGCTACATGACCTCGCGGCCGGGGATGCCAGATGGACGTCGAGCGCAGCTCAAGAGGTAAGGATTTCGGCAAGGCGTCGAGGTTCAAGGAAGAGATTGCGGATCTTTACCAGGACATCGTCGACGCGTTTGCGGACAAGTCCGACCAGACCGTCAACCTGGAGCGCTACTGGCGCATCTTCAACACCGAGCTGACGGTCAACCAGGCCTACAACGGCAACTCCCAGATCTACCTCCCCCTGGTCCGCGATGCGATCGAGGCCCGGGTGACGCGCTTCGTGAATATGTTGTTCCCTGAAAATGAACAACATGTGGAGTGCGTGTCCTACGGTGGCGACGAGCCGATCGCGCTCATGGCCATGCTGAACCACTACGTCAAGCGGGCCGAGCTGCGCCTGCTGGCCCCGGCGCTGCTGCGTAACGGCGAGGTTGAGGGGCACTACAGCGTCTACTGCGATTGGACGACGACGAAGCGCTACGTGACCAAGAAGGTGACCAAGCCGATCGAGGTCGACGGCATCCCCGATCCCGAGATCACCTACTTCGACATCGAGGACGACGAGATCGAGGACAGCCACCCCGACGTCGAGGTTCTGCCGGCCTCCGACCTGGTGGTCTATCCCGTGACTTCCGACAGTGTCGAGAAGGATTCCGAGTGGGTGGCCATTCGCCGGCGCTACAGCAAGGCCCGGGTCAAGCAGCTCGAGCGCCAGGGCGTGTTCGTTGAGGGCACGGTCAACGAAATGATGCGGGCCTGGACGGACTCCTACTCGCCGGGCAAGCAGGAGGACATCGAGAAAAAGAAGATCGAGTCCGCGGGAATTAAATTGAAGGGAAAATTTGTCGAGGTCTTCGAGGTGTGGAAGCGCTTCAAGATCGATGGCAAGCGGCGCTGGTGCCGGCTTTTCCTCTGGGGCCAGGACAAGGCACCGCTGGCCTTCACGGTCAATCCGAACTGGAACGACCGTTGCTCCGTGATCTCGATGCCCAGGACCAAGGTCTCAGGCTCGTTCTGGGGCAAGTCGCCCGTCGACGCGGTGGAACAATTGCAGTACGCAGCCAACGATGCCGCCAACATGGCGTGGGATTCGGCGCAGTATTCCCTGCTGCCGATCATCATGACCGACCCGGAGAAGAATCCGAACTATGCGACCATGGTTCTGTCCTTGGCCGCGATTTGGCAGACTAACCCCAACGACACGCAGTTCGCGCAGTTTCCCCAGCTCTGGCGCGACGCGCTGGAGATCACTGGCAACGCCAAGAGCCAGATCATGCAGAGCTTCGGGCTGAACCCGGCGATGATGGCGCAGGGGGTGAGCAAGACGAAGCCTTCCCAGGCCCAGGCGGCGCAGGAGACGGCGGTGGCGATCGAGACCACGGCCAACGAAGTGACGACCTTGGAGGAGGGGATCTTCTCGGTCCTGCTGCAGCGCTTCTTCGAGAACGACCAGCAGTTCCGCAACAGCTCGATGCAGATCAAGGTTTATGGCCAGCTCGGCATCGCGGCTCAGATGATGGAGGTGCCGCCCTTCGCCTGGGACGACCGCTACGAATTCCGCTGGCGGGGGGTCTCGACCTTCCGCTCGGCCCAGGCTAACCAGCAGATGATCGCCGGGCTGAACATTCTCCGCTCCCTCCCCCCGGTCTTGACCAGCGGCAAGCGGATCAACCTCGACCCGATCATCGAGACCCTGGTGGAGAATACCTACGGTCCGCGCCTGGGGGCCCGCGTCCTGGTCGACGTTCGCGACCAGCTGAGCGTCAGCCCTGGCCTGGAGAACCAGATCATGGCCGGCGGCGAGGCGATGATGGTGCACGAGATGGACAACGACCAGGAGCACCTCCAGGCCCATCTGGAGATTGCCAATCTGGGCGATCCGACGGGGTTGTTCCGGATGCACATCCAGGCTCACATCCAGGCGCTTCAGAAGAAACAGCAGCAGGCAGGCCCGCCCGGCGGTTTTCCGGGGGCTCCTGGAGGCGGGGCGGCTCCCGGGGCTGCTGGGAGCCCCAGGCCAGGGGCACAGCCCACAGCCCCTCGCGGCGGTCAGGGACCGCCTGGTATGATCCACGCCGACCAGATGCAGGACCCCTCGCAGCCGCCGCGGCAACCTTTGCAGTGAATTCTGCCGGCAGAATTACCGGCAGAATTACCGGCAGAATTAATTCCTTACGGGCGTACACACCTTCACCTTTGGAGAAAACCAATGCAGCGCACCCAAATTGTTATGATCGTTCCGCTCGGCGAAGGCCCCGTCGATCCCGGTTTCGGCAACCGTCCGGGCTATGGCGGCGGTTATCCTTCGCAGGGTTTGCCAGGCTCGCCGGGGCATCCCAGGGGGCCGGGCCATGTCTCGCCGCCGATCTTCCATCCCGGACACCCGGACCACGGACTCCCGAGCGGCGGCCATGTCGGCAACCAGCTGCCGTGGTCGCCGGGCTCGCCGGACAACAGCCTGCCGGTTCCTCCCGGCATCACAGAGCCTCCCGTTCCGCCCGACCTCGCCAGTCAGGTAATCGTGTTGTGGCATCTCCCCGGTCAGGTGGAGTGGCACGGCAAGGTCATCGACCCGAGCCTTAGCGCCGGCATGCCGCTGCCGCCGGCGCCGGAACCGAAGTATTAACCGTTCCGCTTCCCGCCTGAGGGTAGCGCGAACCTTGCCGGCCGGGGCCGTCCCACAACAGTCCCGGCCGGCGGGGCGGCGGCATGAACGAGAACGAGCCGCCCCCGCCCCCGAAGAACGGCAATCGCACATTCGCCTTGCGGGTCGTCGTCCTGGCGCTCGCGGCCATCGTCATTGGTGAACTGACCATCACGCTGGGCCGGGGCGTCGTCTGCGCGCTCAAGGGTGGCTGTCCCCCGGAGGAATGGGCCAACGCCGGCGAGCTGCTGAGCGGCCTGCTGGCAACCCTGGTCGCATTGATTTTCGCGCTTATCGAGGGGCGCAAGCCGTGATTTCCCGGCCTATTGATATTTTGTTTCAATCGCATAGGATATGTGGCGGTTTGTGGTGACCGACCCACTAGCCCTAGAGGTGCGTCATGGCCGCGGAAAAAGACCAACCGGAACTGGAACTCGAGGACGAGCAGAAGGAGCCCGGTCCTGACGACGGCGATGACGACGATGCCAATGGCACCGAGCGCGAGGTCGAGGACGAGGACGAATCGCCCGAAGAAGGCGGCGAAGGGGAAAGCGAGGAGGAAGGCGAAGAGGTAGAGGTCAAGCCTCGCCGCTCCGAGAGCATCCGGGAGATCGCCCAGCGTCGGGCCGAGCTCGAGCAGCGCGAGGCCGCGCTCAGGGCCGCCGAGGATCGCCGGGCCGAAGAGAAGCGCCAGGCCGACGAGGCCGCCGAGCGCGAGACGCTCTCCCGGATGACCGAGGACCAGCAGGTCCAATACCACATGGCCAAGAAGCTGGTCGGGATCGAGAACCAGCTGAAGTCCAACAATTTCGCCGCTCAGGATGCGACCGACCGCGCCGAGGCCGCGCGAGTCCTAGAGCAACCCCGCTTCAAGAAGTTCGCGGCCGAGGTCGAGCGCGGCTATCGCGAACTGACGGCCAAGGGTGTTTCGATCAGTCGCCTCGCCGTGCTGGATTACATCGTTGGCAAGTCAATCAGGGAAGGCGGGCGCCAGGCAGCCAGCAAGCAGCGCCGCGACGGCGAACGCCGGATCGAGAAGGCGCAGGGGCGCCCGGGTGCCGGGCGCAGCAACGTCGGTGGGAACGTAGGGCGTAACGCGTCCGTCGTGCGGCGGGCGGAACAAGAGGATTGGTCAATTTGACCTAGGGAGAGATCGAGATGGCCGTCAACAGTGCAGCTAACTTCAATTCCGGCGGTGCGTATGGTACCGGCGACGTAGAACAGTATATCGCCGACAAGACCCTGCCGCTCACCCAGAACTATCTCGTCGCCTACCAGTTCGGCGATCCGTTGCGCCTGCCCAAGGGTCGTGGAACTCAATATGCGGCAACTCGCTACATCCGCGTGCCGCTACCCTTCGCACCCCTCTCCGAAGGGGTTCCGCCCGTGGGTGAGACGATGACCATCCAGCAGGTGCTGGCCACGGCCCAGCAGTGGGGCGACAAGATCACCATCACCGATGTTGCGGAACTGACGATCAAGCATCCGCTGTTTCAGAAGGCGATCGAGCTCACCGCTCTCCAGGTCGCCGAGACATTGGAGAGAAATACCTTCAACAACCTGATGGCGGGGACGCAGATCGACTACGTCAACACCAAGGGCAGCCGGGCCAACCTCGCCGCCGGCGACGTGATGAACAGCCACGAGGTCAACCGCGCATTCGCGACGCTGACCACGATCGGCGCACCGCGCTACAACGGCTCGGACCAGACTGACCTCAAGCTGAATGCCGAGCAGGGCGGGGCGCGGGCCTCGATGAACCCGCGCACCATGCCGCACTACGTCGGCATCCTGCACCCGCTGACGGCGGCCGATCTGCGCGAGAATGCCTCGATCGCCCAGGCCTGGACCTACAGCGACGTCAACCGCCTGTACAACGCCGAGCTCGGCGAGTGGATGGGGGTGCGCTGGACGGAATCGAACATGGTGCCCTTCTGGGTCGGTAACGCGGTCGCGACCGGCTCGCCGGGCTCCGCCGGCACGCTGGCCAACGGCACCTACAAGATCACTTTCACCGGCTCCGATACCCAGGCTCAGTACGAGCAGCAGATCTATACGATCTCCGCCGGCATTGTGGTGATCGCCGGTCCGAACGGCTCGATTTCGGTGACCACGCCCTCGACGCCCGGTTTTACGTGGAACGTCTACATCACGGCGGCGGGCTCATCGAACCTGCTCAACCTCGCCACGACCCCCTCGGGGCCGACGGTGGGTCCCATGGCGGGCCAGGCTGTGCAGTTGCCGGGCAATACGGCAGTGGTGCTGACGGGTATCGGCATCGCCCAGGTGCCGCCCGCTGCCCCCACCAGCGGTGTCACGGTCTTCCCCGTGTTCATCCTCGGTAAGGGCGCCTATGGCCAGGTCACCCTGGACGACATCAAGTTCAGCTACCTGAAGAACGCCGACAAGAGCGACCCCCTCAACCAGCTGCGGGTCGTGGGCTGGAAAGTCATGTATGGCACGTTGATCCAGAACCAGCAGTTCTTTATGAGAATAGAATGCGCTAGCGCCTTCTCGGCGACCTTCGGCTAAGCCTGGTCCGCCGGCTGAAGGAAGACGAGTGCCGGGGCGGCTGATCGGTCACTGCCCCGGCTAACTACAGGAGAATGAGATGGCCACCAGCACCGCAGGCACGACCTCCACCACGAAGCTGCCTTTCTTCGTCCAGTGGCAGCGGGGCGGCATTTCCGCGGCCGATCTGGCGGCGATCCGCAGCCGCGTTTTGAACGACCGGCCGCAGATGGGCCCCGGCAATATCTGGCCCGGCGCGCTCGAGAACGGTCAGCTCTTCATCCCCAACCGCGGTTACCTGCAGCTCATCCCCGGTGACTGGGTGGGCGTGGGCACGGTCGGGTGGCCGTTCCTGATCTCCGCGGCCGAGATGACCGCCGACTGGACGCACACCCCATGAAGCGCAGCTTCACCGAGCTGCCGCCGGCGATGGCCGATGCCATCGAGCGCTCGGCGCGGGCGGCCGAGGAAGTGCCCGAGGAGGAGCGGCCCGATTTCGTCGAGGTCGGCGGCGTCAAGTACTACCGCCAGAAGCAGGAATCTAGTCCTTACGATTCCGGCAAGCCCGCGGGCATCGTGGAGGGCTATACGCGGGTCACCATCAACATCGCTCCGCATGCTCCCTACATCCGGCTCGACAACCGGCTCTACTATCCGAACATGGAGTATGACGTCCGCGACGACCAGGTCCCCACCTTCATGGAGATTATGGCCCGGACCTGGTATCACGAGCGGGCGACGGGCGGCGCCAACACCAACATGGAGGGGGCGCGCAACACGACCTTCAACCTCCGCACCCAAGCGCACCGGCCGCGCCTCGGCCCACCGGGAGTCTCAGGATAGTTTTCATGACCGAACAGATGGACGCGGCCAAGCGCATCGTTGGCCACAACTACGCCATGAGCTTCGATCTCGGGAACAATCGGAGCATCCAGGTCAACGGCAATTTTTACGTCGATGACGACATCGCGGCGATGAATGCCAAGCTCGACCAGATCTGGGTCGTGCTCGAGCGGCTGCGGGCCAAGGTGCAGGTCGAGACTCTTATCCTCGATCTCAAGCAGGCCAAGACCATGGTGCTGCAGACCGAGGAGCTGTTGCTGCGCGCCGAGGCGGGCAACGAGGTCCGGCAGAAGTCCGGCAAGCTGGTGACGACCCAGCAGAGCGCAGACCTGGCCAATCTGCATTCCAACCTGCTGAAGCAGCGCCAGGACGTGAAGAACATCGAGGAGATGCTCGGCGAAAAGCGGGCACAGGCGGCATGAGCCATGGCGCTAACGGCGGGGAGCATCATCACCGACGCTTGTCAGATAGCGAAATGCCCCGGCATGACCCTGCAGGCCGGCGACTTCCTGAATGAAATCCTATCGACCATATCGCAAATCTACGATTTCCCCGAGGCCCAGCAGCTCCTGACCCTGACGGTCGGCCCGAACCTGGGCAGCGCGTCGGGAACGCCGCAGCCCTTCCAGTGGTATCCCCTGGTGCTGCCGGCGGGCGGCCTGTACCTGCGCACCAAGGAGGTCTTCTACAACGTCCAGGGCACGATCTTCTTCCTCAACCAATTGTTGAAAGAGCAATACGATCAGCTGTTCCAGGGCCAGGGGATCTCCAACTATCCTTACTGGTATGTCGTCGACCAGACTCCACAGTTGCCGACCCCGCCGCGGATGGCGTTCTACCCGCCGCCGAACATTTCGTTAACCGTCTACGTCCGGGTCCAGTACCAGCCTGCGGACATCCCCAACCCCGTCGGCTCGACGGCGGTGCCGTGGCTGCGCAACCGGCGTTATCTGGTGACGCGCCTGGCCGCCGACATGATGCAGATCACGGGTGACAGCAGGCGCTCCGAGTTCGACGCCTCGGCGACGGCGCAGATGGACAAGTACCTGGTGATGATCGACGACAAGGAGAACGTCGCGACCACCGTCAAGCTCGATCCCTTGCGCTTCCGCCAGCCCATGGCGCTGGCCCCGACCAAGACCACCGGATTCTGACATGGCGTTGCCGGGCACGCCGACGCCGTTCTATCCCCGGGGGCTCTACGACAGCCTCGACGGCAGCACGGCGCCGGACGGAGCCTGCTACGCGCTCGCCAATCTGGTCCACGACATCACGACGCAGCGTATCTGGACGCCGCGGCCGGGTGCTGTCCTGCAGACCAATTTCCCCGGCTTCATTGCCCCTGGCGTGGTCTCTGTGGGGATGGCCGTGGGACAGCGGATCTACGGACTGATCGGGACCGGACGCTTTGCCGGCCACGACGAGCCGTTCGTCTACGACGTCCCGAGCAACACCTTCATCACCGTCGGCAATGTCACGGCGGCCAACACGCCGGCGACCCAGCCGACGACGGGGGACTGGACGCCGCCGACCATGGCCATGGTCGGGACCAGGATACTGGTGACGCATCCCGGCTTTTCCGGCGCGGCCTTCTTCGGCTGGTTCGATATTTCTTCGTTCTTCCTGACCCTCACCGGCAATACGCACAGCACCAACATTCTGGACACGCTCAGCGTCAACCCGCTCAATGTCGGCATCGCGATCGGGCAGTCGATCACGGGGGCCGGCATCCCGGCCAACACCTATGTCGTGACGATGACCGCCACGTCGATCACGATTTCCCAGTTCGCGACGGCGACGGCCACGGGGGTTACCTTCACGGTGGGGAGCGGCAGCGTTTCGGCGCCGCTGTGGGGGGCGGGCAACACCACGACGAACCCGCTGCCGGCGCTGCCCACGGTGGTCATGCAGTTCTACAACCGGGCGTATTTCGCTGTAGGCAACCAGGCGTGGTTCAGCGATGCGCTGGCGCCGACTAACATCACGAACGCGAGCAACTTCCTGACCTGCGGCCAGCCCGGCTATCCAATCATTGGCTTCGGTGGGATTCCTTTACAACAGACCACCGGCGGCATCCTTTCCGCGCTGATCATCTTCAAGGGTTCCGGGGGCTATTACCAGCTGACCGGCGATCTGACGCTGAACAACCTGCTGCTCAACGGCCCGGTCGGCAATGTCGGCTGCGCCGCGGGGCGCTCGATCGCCCAGACCCCGACCGGAATCTGGTTTCTGTCGCGCGACGGCGTGCGCCAGATCGGTTTCGACGGGCTGATCTCGACCGCGCCGATCAAGGGCGTGCGCTATCCCTTCAACAATTCGGTCGAGCCGACGCGGGCTGCCGCTGCCTACAACAACACGGTCTATCGGGTCTCCACCAGGACCGTGCCGAACAACATAACCCAGGCTCCGTCGCTGCTGGACTGGTGGTTCGACTACGAAATCGAGGAATGGGGGGGACCGCATACCTGCGGCTATTCCCTGATCATCCCGATTTCCGATACGTTCTATTTCGCCTCTGTCGACCACCCCGGGGCGCTCTATCGCTCTGACGTGGACGTGAGTGTGCAGGGCACGGTCTACAGCGAGTTCGGTAATCAGTTGAATACCCAGCTGCTGACCTGCCTGTTGCCGCAGACCGGGGCCATGGCGGCGAGCGCGATCGTCGAGGCGACGGTCGACATGTCCCTGGTCGGCGGCCAGGCGATCCCGACGGCGACGTTTCTCAACGAGAATCAGAACGCCATCGCCGTGGCGACGATCCCGTCGCCGATGCCGGTGGCACCGGTCTGGGGCGTCAATACCTGGAACGCCTTCAACTGGGGTGCGCAGCCCATACTGGGGACCTATAACCTGGACTGGCCGGTGCCGCTGGTGTTCAAGAAGGGCTCTCTCCAGATGACCTCGCTGGCTTATAGCGGGCTGCGCGTCGGGGTTTTCTGGTACAGAATAGAGGACCTCGGCTATATGAATACGCAGCAGCCGGCGTAGGGGAAGCAGATGGCGATCATAGGATCATTGCCGGTCATCCTGACCAACGGCACCATTGCCGACGCTACCCAGGTCATGGCGGATTTCAACTACATCGTTACCCAGGTCAACGCCAACGGGTCGCCCGCAACGGGCGGCGCATATCTCCCGCTGACGGGCGGCATCCTCTCCGGTCAGTTGACGATCAGCATGCCCGTTACAACCGGGCGAAACCTGATCGGGCAAACGTCCGGCAGCAATCGTTGGATAATGGCGCTCGGGGACTCTACGGGCGAGGGAGGTTCGAATGCCGGCAGCGATTTCCAGCTCTTTCGCTGCAGCGATGCCGGCAGCGCCATCGATGCGCCGCTGGCGATCAATCGGGCGAGCGGGGCCGTCGCCATTCGTGGGACGCAGACCAACGACAACGCAGCGGCGGGCATGGTCGGCGAGTTCCAGCAGGCCAATGGAACCTCGTCGGTGCTTGCTTCCAACTCCCCTCTCACAATTGCCAGCAGCGCCATTAATTTGCCGGCCGGCGATTGGGACGCATGGGGGACGGCCTGGTTTACGCCAAGCGTAAGCTTCAGTGCGGTCAACGTCGGCATCTCAACGGCACTTAACACGTTGCCAACAACCTTGCTGCTGACCGCCCTCAATATCCCCGGCATGGGCGCAATCGTAGTGACGACGCCGATGACGCGAATTTCCGCAGCATCCTCGACACTCGTTTACCTGACTGTCCAATGCAATTTCACGGGGACCGCAACGGCAATCGGGTCAACCTATGCCCGGCGGAGGAGATAAGCCAATGATCGAAAGCATCAAGGAGCTGAGCGCCAAGGTGACGGAGCTCACCGCCCGTATCGCTACTCTCGAGGCAGCAACCCCAACTTGAACGGAGGAAACCATGGCTCTTCTTACGCTTCTACCAAGCACCGCCACCTACGCCGAGGGGTCGCAGACCATCGGCGCCATCAACACCCTGATCCAGCAGCTGAACGGCAACACCGGCATCGGCGCGATCGCCAATGGTGCCTTCGTGGCCAACGGCGCGGTCGCTACGACGGTGACCAGCCTGGGGCCGGTCGGTGCCAACACGACCATCAGGAAGTGGCTCTCGGTCCTCGATAACACGGGCACGACGGTCTACATCCCCTGCTTCTGATGCAGTTCGAGTTGTCCGAGGCAGACCTGAATGTGATCACCAAGTACCTGGTGAAGGCGCCGTTCGAGGAGGTCTGCCAGACCATGCTCTCGCTCGAGCGCCAGCTCCAGGCGCATCTTGCAAACCTTAAGGAGCAACCAAAGGGAGACTGACATGCGTGGAAGCAAGGGACACAGCAAGACCGTTCGCGGCACCAAGAAGGGCGTTAAGGGCACCGGCGGCCCGAAGCGCGGCAAGCGCGCCATCCACAAGGCCGAAGGCATCGCGATGAAGCCCCGGGGTAAGGGGCCGATGCGCCAGAGCCGGGTCGACAAGATGGAGAAAGCGGACCCCGCCGTGTGATTGCCGCGGAAGCTCCGTCGCCCGAATGGCAGGCGCTGTCGTTCGCCACGGCGCGCTTCCAGGAGATCATGTTCGACCTTCCGCCGCTCTTCCTGGCGCATTGGAAGGAGGTGGCCATTGACCGAGACCGAATCGCTCTGGAGCCGAATTTCCGCCAGTATCAGGCGCTGGACGAAGCTGGTTGCCTCGCTATTCAAACGGCCCGATGGGACGGGGACTTAGCCGGGTATTTTTTCACCCTTATTGTCCCCCACCTGCATTACCAGAGCTGCCTGGCCGGTCTGACCGACATGTACTACCTGAACGAGCGCGCCCGGGTCGGCTGGGGCTATCCTCGGTTTTTCAGGTACGTCATGCGCGACCTGGCGGAGCGCGGTGTGAAAAAGCACTGGACTATGACAAAGTGTCATTTGAATCCGAGCCTTGGGCAATTATGGGAGCGGATGGGCTACCGGCGGACCGAGACGGTCTACACCAAGATTCTGGAGGGCTAGATGGGCGGTGTCATCTCGGGCATTGGGTCGATCGCGGGTCCGCTCATCAGCGGCCTGTTCCAGCAGGGCGCCGGCGGCTCGAGCCCGGCGGGCAGCGCCATTGGCGGCTATCTCTCGAGCCAGGGCAACAAGCCGCAGGGCCAGACCCAGCCCGGTGCCTTCTACCCGCAGGGTGGCCAGGGCTTGGCCTACAACTATATCCCGACGGGGCAGGGTGGCATCGACCAGGGCTTCCTCAATCAGATGGGCTACAACACCGGCACGGGGCTGGGGGCGCAGCAGCTGGCCAATCCGATGATGGCGACGCTGCTGCGCAACATCATGAACGACCCCAGCATGGCGGGCTACGGGGCGGCGGCGCAGCAGGCAGGCGGCATGGCTGGCCAGGCGGGGCAGGGCGCCTTCGGGGCCGGCGGCGCGCTCAATCAGCAGATCCTTGCGGCCTTGCCGCAGTTCCAGCAGATCCTGCAGCAGGGCACCGATCCGCAGAGCGCGCTCTACGACCGCACCCTGGCCCAGACCCGCGACCAGATGGGCGCCGGCTTGTCCTCGCAGGGGCTCACCGGCAGCGGGGTGGGCGGGGCGATCGAGGGCCAGGGCCTCTCTAACTTCAACATCGACTGGCAGAATCAGCAGCTCTCGCGCGCGCTCTCGGCGATGCAGGGCTTCGGCGGCGCCATTGGGCAGGCTGGCCAGGGGCTGCAGGCGGGCGCTGGCTTGCAGGGCACGGGCATCCAGGAGGCGCTGGGCGCTGGCCAGATACCGTGGCAGGCGAACCAGAACATCTTCGGCGGGCAGAACACCGGCTTGACGAACTTCCTCAATACCTTCGGCGGTAGCCAGAACATCGGCAACCAGAACCTGGGCCAGATGCTGTCGTATCTCGACACTGGTCAGCGGGCCAACACGCTCGCGGGCAACCAGGCAATGGGTGGGTTGAGCAACGTCCAGGGTCAGAACGCCGCAGCGGCGGGCGCGCTCTCGCCGATCATCTCGAGCGGGCTGTCGGGGCTCGGTTCGGGGCTGAGCCAGCTGTTCAACCTGTTTGGCGGCAGCAGCAGCAGCGGCATCCCGAGCGGTAACCCGCTCTATGCCGGCGGCTACAGCGGGGGCTTGGGCGCTGGCACGACGCTGACGGGTGCGGACTACTAGGATGCCCACGCAGCTGACGCCGCAGGACCTCCAGTTCCTTTCGATGATGCCCCAGCCCGGGCAGGTGACGGGCGGGATCAATGCCTTCAACAATGCTGCCTTCGGCAATCCGGTGGCGGCGAACCAGCCCTATGGCATCGTGCCGACGGCACCCACCGCGGGCATCACCAATCCGATCCGGGCAGCGCCGGTGCAGCAGCAGCAGCCGCAACAGAATCCGCTGCAACAGCAGAATCCTTTGCAGCAGCAGGCCCAGCAGGCCCAGCAGGCCCAGTTCATCAATCTGCTCAAGCAGAAGCTCGGCATCGGGGCGCCGCGGGAGACGGGGCCGACGGTGGCCGGTGGCCCGCACGGGGCGACGCAAGGGGGCCCTGGCGTCGGCTCGACCGCGGCTAAAGAGGCGCTCTCTAACTTCGAGCGCTCGAACGTCGCGGTGACGCCCAGCATCTCGAGCGCGATCCAGCTGGGCTCGGCCGCCTCGGGGGTGACCGGCATGGGGATTCAGTTGGCCAAGGCGGCGCTGACCGACGCCTTCAAGCCCGACGGCCTGCTGGGTCTCGGCCTGCAGAGCGCCCTCAACGTACCCGGCCCGCAGCTCAGCCAGGTCGCCATGGACGCGGTGACCAAGGCCTATTACGGCGCCCTCAACCCGCTGGCGACGAACATCAACCAGGCGCTGGCCGTGGCCAGGTCGACCCTGGACGTCGAGCGCGGCCTGGCGGGGCCCGGCGGTCACGGCCCCGTGAGCCTGGCCGGCACGGGTGCGACGCCGCTCGGCGGCTGGGGCACGACGCCTTCGGGTGAGCTGACGGGGAACTTCACCTCCGGGCTCGGCGCTCGGCTCATCGGCGCTGCCAATTTCGGCGGCCAGGGCAGCACCGGCGGTGGCGGGATAGTCGGTAGCGGCGGTGGCGCCGACACCGGTGGCGGCATGGGCGGTGGCGTCGGCGGTCGCGGCGCGAACAGGAGCATCTAGATGGCGTCGATCGCGCAGGGGCTCATCCAGGGGCTGGCCACGGGCTTCCAGGGCGATGTGCTGGCGACCGACCTGCTCAAGCAGAAGACCGAGCTGACGGAGCAGCAGCGCAAGCTGAAGCAGGAACAGGCCTCGGATAAGGCCGGCACCATCTGGTCGAAGGCGATCACGGACCTGCTCAGTGCGCAGCAGACCCAGCCGACGCAGCCGATCGCCCCGCAGCCCGGGCAGGCCAGCGTGCCGGGGCAGGGGGCAGGGCCGCCCGCCACGCCCACGGCACCCGGTCTCGGTGGCGGAGCGCCGCC
>Ga0210402_10000588_pt1 | contig 40296 bp, 35 predicted proteins | sample IncBWC7MmetaG_FD_161055 | JGI IMG/M metagenome (GOLD analysis project Ga0210402, IMG submission 161055) | Forest soil microbial communities from Barre Woods Harvard Forest LTER site, Petersham, Massachusetts, United States - Inc-BW-C-7-M | ecosystem: Environmental > Terrestrial > Soil >...
CAGGGAATCCATCAGCGCAGCTTACCGCCGGATCGTTCGGGCTGACGCCGTTGACGCCGAAGTCGATTCCGAGCAACGCGGGACTTGCCGGGTTGGTGGTGCCACCTGCCGAGCCAGCCACCGAGAGGAGCGGCTTGCCGTTGTTATAAATCCGGTTCTGCGTGATGGTGATACGGCTCGTGGCGCCCGAAGGGCCGACTCCCATCCGATTAGCGGTGATCAAATTATTTTTTATGGTTACGTTGGCTCCGGCGGTCGTGATCCCGTAAGTCGTCCCGGCGATGGTATTTCCGAGAATCGTCAGATTACTCGCGCTATTCATCTGCAGCCCATCCGAGAACCCTTTGAACTGATTGAATTGGATCACGTTGTTATCGTTGCCATTCCCAGCGCATTCGATTCCCTGCGAATACGGCACGTTTGGGCGATCCCGAAACTCGAACATGGTGTTGAATTGGTACGTCGAGAAGCTCGTTCCGCGCGTGCATTCCATGCCGTCGCCGGTCTCGTAAACGGTGTTGAACTCGATCAAGTTGCGAGTGCTTAAGCCAGTGGTCGATCCGCCCGCCGCGGTCCCATCGTCGCCGGTCACAAGGACTCCCGCTGCACCGGATGTGTTATGAATCGTATTGTGATGGACGTGATTGTCATGGCTGCGCAGCAACATCACTCCGATGCAGAAGTTGGTGATCTCGAGGTTGGAAATTTCGACGTTTCCGCTATCGACGACGGCCAAGCCCGGCTTTTGCAATGACCTGACGTTGGGTCCGAAGCCACCGGTCTCACCCGGGCACGATGACTGATTGTTGCCATCGATGAAGTTGCCGCCATCGATAACGACGACCCTGGTCGCCGCGGTCACAGTTGCCGGACCGACAATCGGCGGCAACAAACTGTTTAGCTTGATCCTGAACGGCGATGCACTCGGAACGATCTGAATAGTGTTGCCTCCGGGCTGCGCGTTGTTCTGCGCTATCGCCCAGCGCAGAGTGTTTGCAGAACCATCGTCTGCGGTGCTATTGACGACGAACGTGGCTGCTTGTGCGATCGTCGCACCGCAGAACAGCAATACGGCGAATGCAAATGACTTCGTTTTCATGCTTACCTCCTGACGTTGCTTGCTTAGCTCTGAAGTTCGATTTTCAAGTCATCTGCGGCGCAGTCCAGCCTGCTGCCGTCGCCCGGCTTCTTACATCACCCCGTAAAGTATGCACCTGTGTGAACCGCCCGTGACACGGAGTTTAGAGAGTCTTAACGAAGTCGAGCACCTCTTGCGCGTGTCCGGGCACTTTCACCCCGCGCCATTCCTTCACCAGCTTGCCCGTGCCGTCGATCACGAAGGTGCTTCGCTCGATGCCGCGCACTTTCTTGCCATACATATTCTTCATCTTCATGACGCCGAACTTGCCGCACAGCGCCTCGTCCGCGTCGGAGAGGAGCTCGAAGGGGAAAGCCATCTTGGACTTGAAGCTCTCGTGCGACTTCAGGCTGTCGCGCGAAACGCCGACCACTACCGCGCCCAGTTTCGCAAACTGCTTGTGCAGATCCCGGAACTGGGCGCCCTCGACCGTGCACCCGGGTGTGTTGTCCTTGGGATAGAAGTACAGAATGACGGGGTGGCCCTTTTGCGTCGAAAGCTTGAACTCGCCGCCCGTACCAGGCGCCGTGAAGTCGACAACTTTTTCGCCGGCCATGTTTTTCTCCGTGGTTGTTGAGTTAAAAAAGCGCTCCTGCCAACGGTAAGCACGACCCGAAGGCGGCAGCAGCCTCGCGACAGCCGAAATCGCAAGGCGGATCATCGCTTAAGCCGCGGCCGCCAGATCGACGTCACCGAGAAACTCGCGACCTTGACGGAACACCATTCCGCTGCGGCCGGGAATGGCCCCCGGTGCGACTTCGCAGCGCGGCAGCGCCAGCGGCTGCAGCGTAACGTACAAGCCGCGCATCGACGTGATGTGGTATCCCTGTGCCTTCCACCCGACAATGAGTTTTTCCAGCACCGGCGCAAGACGCATTCCCTCGAGCTCCGCATGAAGCGTGAAAACATGGGCAGCGGCAACCGGCGATGCAGGTGGAGCCGCCGTCATCGCCAGCAGCGTCTCAGCGACATTATCTTCCGTGACGCCGTCGTTGCCGATCAATTCGTCGAGCGTCGGCAATGTCGTCGGAATCTGCGGGCAGCGGACCAGCTCGGCATTCCAGACTGGAAGATGGGGAAACACGCCGCGGCCGTCGGAACAGAACTCGAATCCCAGTACCTGCGTGAGCCGCAGGGCATGCACATTCATCTGCCAGCCCGCTGCGCCATGCGTTAACGGCGGCTCCTTGAAGATGTCGGTAAACCGCTCGCATGCAAGCTGCATCTGCCTGGCGGTCCATTCCGCGCCGGCGCCATCGAGCCCGTCCTGCCACTTGACGTGGTCCCAGCAATGGACGCCGACATCGAAGCCCTCGTCGCGTACGCTGCGCATGACGTGGCCTGCCCGCATGCCTATGTCAGGCCCCGGCAGCAGCGTCCCGTAAAGCAGCGTTTTGATGCCGTAATGCTTGACCACCGACGTCCGTTGCACCTTGCTGAAAAAACCCGGTCGAAACACGCGTTTGATTGCGCGCCCGGTGTGATCCGGTCCCACGCTGAATAGAAACGTCGCGCCCGCTTGGTGTCTGCGCAGCATCTCGACCAGGTTCGGCACGCCTTCGCGCGTACCGCGCAAGGTGTCGACATCGATTTTCAAGGCGAGGAGCATGGCGCCCACGTTGCCCGCATGCAGCTAGTCGACCAGCCCGCGCGCTTCCGCCACCTGGCCGCGGTACGCATCGAAGATCCGCTTCAACGCGTCCTGCATGTTCACCGAGGGCTTCCAGTCCAGGTCGGCACAGGTGTTATCGATCTTGGGCACACGATTCTGCACGTCCTGATAGCCCTTGCCGTAATAGGATTCGGCGGTGGTCTCGATCAGCTCGACTCTTGCCGCGCTGTCGCGATATTCGGGATAGGTGAGCGCAAGCTCGAGCATCATCGTCGCGAGCTCTCGAACCGCAAAGTTATTGCGCGGGTTGCCGATGTTGTAGATCTTGCCGCTGGCGATGCCCTTGTCGTTGGCGATGATCTTCAGCAACGCGTCGATGCCATCGTCGATATAGGTGAAGGCGCGCTTCTGCGTTCCCCCGTCGACGAGCTTGATCGGCTCACCGCGCACGATATGACCCAGAAACTGAGTGATGACGCGCGACGAGCCTTCCTTGGCGGTATTGATCGAATCGAGCCCGGCGCCGATCCAGTTGAAGGGACGAAACAGCGTGTAGTCGAGGCCCTCCTGCATTCCGTAGGCGTGAATGACGCGGTCCATCAGTTGCTTTGAACAGGAATAGATCCAGCGCGGCTTGTTGATGGGCCCCAGCACCAGCTCGGAATGTTCTGAATCGAACTCCGCATCGCGGGACATTCCGTAAACCTCAGAGGTCGACGGGAAGACGATGCGCCTCCGATGGCGAACGCAGGCGCGCACGATCGGCAGATTGGCCTCGAAATCCAGCTCGAACACGCGCAACGGCTCGCGCACGTAGGTCGCGGGCGTCGCGATCGCCACCAACGGCAGGACGGTATCGCATTTCTTGATGTGGTACTCGATCCACTCCTTGTTGATGGTGATGTCACCCTCGAAGAAGTGGAAGCGCTTCTCCAGCATGAGATCGCTGATGCGATCGGTCTGCATGTCCATGCCATAGATTTCCCAATCGGTCGAGGCGACGATGCGCTTCGAAAGATGGTGGCCGATGAAGCCGTTGACGCCGAGGATGAGAATTTTTCGCATGGAGGTCGACTACGCCAAGCCGCGCGGGTCGCCGCAAGCAGCCGGGGCAGCCGCGCATTCTAACCGGGCTGCGCCTCCCGGACCAAACTGATCGATCAGCCGCCGAGGGGCACGCCGGCTGCGCCGTACGCAGCGGCGTGCGCGGCCGCGAAGTCCGACGCCGACACTGCCGCGCCGTCGAGCTCCAGCTTAAGGATCGCAAGCGAGCCCCCACCGCCGCAGCGCGCGACGAGGCGACCATTTTGTACCGTCATCGATGGATCGCGCGTGGGTGCCTTGCCCGCGTCAAGCACGCGCGTCCGCAAGACGCGCGCCTGCCTTCCGGCGACGATGGTGAATGCACCCGGATATGGCGGCGCGACCGCGCGCACGAGATTGTGGACGGCGATCGCGCTCTTCGACCAGTCGATCGTCCCGTCCTCCGGCTTGCGCCCGCCGTAGTACGTGCTGGCGCTGGCATCCTGTTTGATCCGCGGCGCGTTGCCCGCGAGCAGCGCGGGCAACGCACGGCTCAACGCCAACTCCGCCGCGACGGTGACCTTGTCGAACACTTCCTTCGCGGTGTCGTCGGGCAGGATCGGAACGGCCTGTTGCGCGACGATGTCTCCACTGTCGGCTCGATCGAGCATGTAGTGCAGGGTCGCGCCGGTTTCGGTTTCCCCGTGAATGATGGCCCAGTTGACCGGTACCCGGCCGCGGTACTTCGGAAGCAGCGAACCGTGCACATTCAGCGCGCCCCGGTGCGGCAAAGCGAGCAAGGGTGCCTTGAGCATCGAGCGGTAGTAAAACGAAAACAGAAAGTCTGGCTTGCACGCGGCAACCCGCTCGACCACGTCGGCTGCATTCGGATCGGCAGGCGAAATCGTCTGAATGTCGTATTCCGCCGCAGTGCGCGCGACGCTGTCGAACCAGATCGACTCGGCCGGGTTGTCTTCGTGTGTCAGCACCAGCGGCACGTCGACGCCCGCGGCAAGGAGCGTCCGCAGGCAACGCACTCCGACATTGTGGTAGCCGAAAACGACGGCTCGGGTCATTGCGGGCGCGCCGTATCGTCGTGCTTCTGTTCCAGCAATGCCTGGATGGTGAAGCGCGGCCGTTCGCGCACCTGCTGATAGATGCGGCCGACATACTCGCCGACCAGGCCCAGCCCGAAAAGCACCATGCCGAGGAGAAAGAAGGCCAGGATATCCCGGTCCCAGAGGGTCGCCATCCCCTCGCGCCAGCCGGAAAGGATGAGGCGGTTGACAATGACGACGAGATACGTCAACAAGGCTCCGATTGAGACCAGCATGCCGAACATCGAAAAAATCTGCAGCGGAACCAGCGAAAATCCGGTGATGAGATCGAAATTCAGGCGGATGAGCTTATAGAGCGAATATTTGGACTCGCCGGCCACGCGCTCGGCGTGCTCGACTTCCACCTCGATTGGATTGCTCGCATAGGTATAGGCAAGGGCGGGAATGTAGGTGCTGACCTCGCGCGACGCGGCGACGGCGCGCACGATGTCACGGCTGTACGCACGCAGCATGCAGCCCTGGTCGGTCATCTCGATGTGGGTGATGCGATGGCGAACCTGGTTCATCGCTTTCGATGCGACGCGACGCCACCATGAATCCTCGCGCGTGCGACGCACGCCGCCGACGTAATCGTGACCGGCATCCATCGCGCTTAGCAGCTTGCCAATTTCCTCCGGCGGATTCTGCAAGTCGGCGTCGAGCGTGACGATGCGTTCGCCCCGGCAGTGCTCGAAACCGGCGACGATGGCCATGTGCTGACCGTAGTTGCCGCTGAACAGGATGACGCGCGTAACGTCCGGGCGCTTGAGAAACTGGTCCTTGAGCATCGCCGGTGAGCGGTCCCGGCTTCCATCGTTGACGAACAGCACTTCGTAGGGCACGCCCAGCTTGTCGAGCGCCGGGTAAAGGCGATCGAACAGCGCCTCCAGGCTGTGCTCCTCGTTGTACACGGGAATGACGACCGACAGCATCGGCGCGGAAACGCTCATTGGCGTGGCCATATCAATTTGCTTTTCCGGCGGCGATGACTTCCGCCGCCGCAGCGCAGACGCGATCCACGTCGGCGTCGGTCATTCCCGCGTGCAAGGGCAGCGACACGGTTTCGCGGGAGATGCGCTCGCAGTTAGGAAACTGCCCTTTGTGGCCACCGTACGTTCGTCCCAGCGTGCACAGATGAAGCGCTTCGTACGACATCCCAGTGCCGATGCCTCGTGCTTCGAGAGCGTCGCGGAACTGCTTGCGGTCGATCGACAGGCGATCGAGCGGCAGGAGTACGCAAAACATGTTCCACGAATAGCCTTCGTCGTCCGGCGTCGCTGGCTTCGGCGGCAGAATACAGGGCGGATCGGTCGCGAATCGCGCAAAGTAGCGGTCGGCGAGCGCGCGCCGCCGGGCCAGAAATTCCGACAAGTGCTGCAGCTGCTCTCTGCCGATGCGAGCGTTGATGTCGGGCATGTTGAACTTGCCGCCGGGAAAGGCGACGTCGCGCGTGCGATCTGCCTGGTACTCGATGCCGTGGAAGCGCAGGACTTCGACGCGCCTGGCCTCCGAGGCATCGTTGACCACCAGCGCTCCACCCTCGATCGAGGTGACATTCTTGTTCGGATGGAAGCTGAAGGTGACCAGATCACCGAACGCGCCGACGTTCCTTTTGTGCCACTGCGACCCGATCACGAGCGCGGCGTCTTCGATTACGCGAAGCTCGTGTCGCTGCGCCAGCGCGAACAATGCGTCCATATCGACCAGCGCGCCGGGATAATGCGTCGGAATGATCGCGCGGGTGGCCGGCGTGATCGCGGCTTCTATCTGCGCGAGATCGATATTGCGGCTGACGAGATCGCAGTCCACGAACACTGGTCTGGCGCCGGCCTTGACGATCATGTTGAGAACGGTGAAAAAGCTCTGCGCCCCGGTAATCACCTCGTCACCCGGCCCGATGTCGCAGAGCTGCAACGCGACTTCGATCGCCGCGGTCGCCGAAGTCAGCACTCGCGTGGGTCTGCCGCCGCAGAATACCGACAGGTCTTGCTCGAACCGCTGCACCCACGGTCCGCTGGTCAGCTGACCGGACCGCAACACGTCCGCGACGCCGGCGATCGTGGACTCGTCGAGAACGGGGCTGGCGAATTTAAGATAGCCCATTTACCGATTCGTTTGACAGCTCATTTTCCAAGCAAGGCATTAGCTGCGCGCGACCAGCCACACGCCAACGATGATGAAACCGATGCCGGTCCAGCGTGCGGCGGTGAGGGCTTCGCCGAGCAGGTAATACGCGGCAATCGCGTTAATGACGTAGCCCACCGACAGCAGCGGGTAGGCGACCGACACGGGCACTCGCGACAGACCCAGGATCCAGACAATCAGGCTCACTCCATAGCAAGCCGCGCCGGCGATGAAATGCGGCTCGACCGCCATCCGGCCGAACTCGCCCATCCAGTTTTCGCGGGTGAGCGTGATCACGCCCAGCGAGTTGGTGCCTGCCTTGAGCAGCAATTGCGCGCCCGCATTCAGGAGCACGCCGACGATCAGGAATGAAAAGCCGGGCCAGGTCATGACGGCGTCAGGCCCGCCGATGTCGATGGTCGAATCTATGGTCCTTCACTATCACGCCCGTGCCGGAGGGTGAGGGGAATCCATCGAGCGCTGCCGCTGCGCGATCTTCATGGCTAATGTCGGCTGACGATGACGCGGCGCGCGTCACGGCCGAGCTCGCGCATGGGGACACCTTGGTCTTGAAGCCGCTTGTATTCGTCTCGCTGCATGATCGCGTAAGCCTGTTCGGCTGCGTTCCAACGGCGAAGCCATTCGGCCTCGGTCGCGATCGCCTTGTCGGGCTCGCTGGCAATGCCCATCGCCAGCTCATCGTAGTGCTCCACCTGCGTCACGGTGCGGCCAAGGTAATACGGCAAGGTCTGATCGTACATCCTGAGGGTGTAGAACGGGACGTCGACACGCAGCGGCCCGTTGGCCGCGACGATGCGCGAGACGATCGGGCCGGTCGACCGCGCCTCGGCCAGCGTGTCGTGTCCGGTCAGCACCAGCATCGCCGCGACAAGCGCGGTCAGCGACACGCTCAGGACGGCGGCGGTCCGCTTGCCGGACCGCAAATAGAACAAGCCCATTGCACCGCCGGCAAATGCGACCACGCAGGCGATCTTCAGCCAGGCTCCATATTCGAGAAGCGGTTCGAGAGGCTGGCGCGCGTCCGCAAAACGGGCTGCGAGCGGAGCATAGGCGACGAGCGCGATCAGCGCGATGACGCCCATGATCGCAACCAGAGGCAGCGTCAGGCGCGCAAGTGTGGATTGCGGCAGGACGGTAAGCTGCCAGCCGAGGGTCAGCGCCAGTGCGGGAAACATCGGCAGGATGTACGAGGGCAGTTTGGAGCCCGACGCGCTGAAAAATACGAAAATGAATGCCGACCAGACCAGCGCGAAGCGCTGCCAGCTGAAGCCGTTGCGATTGACGGGCGCATCGGTCCACATGCGGCGCGCGGTCCACAGGAACACCGTGAGCCAAGGCAGGATGCCGGCAAGAAAGATGGGGATGAAATACCACCACGCACCCTCGCGATGCGCTTCGCTGGTCAGAAAGCGCGCGAAGTGTTCGTGAACAAAAAAGAAATCGAAGAATTCGCCGTTGCGCAGGGACACCGCGACGAACCACGGCGCGGCGATGGCCAGGAAAACAAGCGAGCCGCCGAGCAGATGCAGCCTGCGCCACAGTGACCAGTCACGCCTCAGCAGAGTGTAGATCACCATCGCCCCGCCAGGCAGCGCCACGCCGATCAGCCCCTTGGAGAGCACCGCGAGCGCGAGCGCAGCCCACGCCGCGAGCATCCAGCCGCGCTCCTCCGCGGGGGTTGCGTCGTCACGCTGGGCGATGAACAGGCTGCCGAGACCAACGCTCATCCAGAATGTGACGCCGGCGTCGAGCGTGAGAATATGGGCGTTCAGGACATACCACGCGCATCCGCCGAGCACCGCGGCGCTGTACAGCCCCAACAGCTGGCCGCCAAGGCGCACGCCCACATAGCCGATGAACAGAACGCCGAGGTATCCCGACAATGCGGGCCACACGCGCGCCGTCCAATGATGAACGCCAAAGATCGAATAAGCGGCAGCGGTGATCCAATATTGGAGCGCCGGCTTCTCGAAATACTTGATCCCGTTGAGCCGCGGCGTCACCCAGTCGCCGCTGGCCGCCATCTCGCGCGGAATTTCGGCGTATCGGCCTTCGTCCGGATGCACCAGACGACGATACTCGAGATTGGAAAACCAGATCGCGGTGAAAACGAGCAGCACGATCACGCCGCGGCGGGTCAACGCGGGAAGCGGGGCTGAAGCGGGAGGAGAGGCGGCAGGGGACATCGCGAAGGGCGCGATTTTACCGCGTTCCGCAAGGTACAGGCCATTCAGGGCTCGCTTGCCGCTCCACCGGTCATTCGCTACCATGCGAGCATGTCGAAACCGCGTGCCATTGCCGCGTACCGCTCCGGCGCGACCTGTCGCCGCATGGTGCGCGGCATTCGATCATCGGCCTGACGTAATCCGGGTCGCGATGGAGCCGCCAGACCGCACTGGCGGCTCTTTTTTTGGAAGCGATGATGCCAGCGCCATTGATGCTGTACGACAACTACGCACGCGAGCGGCGCCGGTTCGAGCCGCTCGTCGCTGGCGCCGCGGGTCTCTACACTTGCGGGCCGACGGTATACGACTATCAGCACATCGGCAACTTCCGCACCTTTCTTTTCGAGGACCTCCTGAAGCGCGTGCTGGAGTGGAACGGCTACGCGGTGCGGCACGTCATGAATATCACCGATGTCGGACACCTGACATCGGATGCCGACACCGGCGAAGACAAGATGGAAAAGGGCGCGCGCCGGACCGGCAAGACGGCCTGGGAAATCGCGCAGCTCTACACCGATGCGTTCATCGACGACATGGCGCGCCTGAACATGGAAATGCCGTCGGTGCTCTCTCGCGCGACCGATCATATTCAGGACCAGATCGAGTTTATCGTCGACATCGAGAAAAACGGATTTACCTATCGGACTTCGGACGGCATCTACTTCAACACCAGCTTGCAACCGGATTATGGTTTCCTCGCCCGTCTCGACAAGGCGGGACTGGAAGCAGGCAAACGGGTCGAGCTTGGCGAGAAGAAAAGCATTACCGACTTCGCGCTCTGGAAATTCTCCGCGCCTGGTGAACATCGACAGATGGAATGGGAGAGTCCCTGGGGCACCGGCTTTCCAGGCTGGCATATCGAATGCTCGGCGATGGCGCAGAAGTTTCTCGGCGATTTTTTCGACATCCATTGCGGCGGCGAAGATCACATCCCGGTTCATCACACCAATGAAATCGCCCAGACCGAGGCGCGCGTCGGAACCAGACTCGCCAACTTCTGGATGCACGCCTATTTCCTGTTGTCGAACGATGCCAAGATGGCGAAATCCGCAGGCGAGTTCCTGCGCCTGCAATCGCTCATCGACCGGGGCTACGACCCGTTGGCGTATCGCTACCTTTGTCTGACCGCACACTATCGAACCCAGCTCAATTTCACCTGGGACGCGCTCGATGCCGGCGCGAAAGGTCTCGACCGGCTTCGCAACGGTGTGTTCGCGCTCGGTGCGATCGGAGCGAATTTCGCCGAACCGGACGCCGGATATCGCGAACGCTTTACCGCGGAAATCAACGACGACTTGAACTTGCCGCGCGCACTAGCGCTCGCGTGGGAAGTGCTTCGCGGCGACCTGCCGGCGGCCACCAAGAAGGCGACGCTGCTCGACTTCGACCGCGTGTTCGGGCTCGGGCTTGAGTCCTGGACGCCAAAGGCCGAGTCGATTCCCGAGTCGATCGCGGCGCTGGCTACGGCACGCGCCGCCGCGCGAGAGGCCCGGCAGTGGGCCGAGGCGGATCGTCTGCGCGCCGAAATTCAGGCCGCCGGCTGGGAAATGGAAGATCGCGCCGATGGCTACGCCCTGAAGCGCGTCAGTCATTCCTAAAGATGAAACTCGCGACGCTCAGGGATGGCTCACGCGATGGCACGCTGGTGCTTGTCAGTCGTGATCTTTTACGTGCCATTGCCGTTCCCGAGATCGCGCCAACGCTGCAGGCGGCGCTCGACGAGTGGGACGTGGTCGCGCCCCGTCTCGAAGAGGTCTACGCCCAGTTGAACGAGGGAAAGGTTGCGCGCGCCGTCGCGTTCGATCCGCGGCAGGCGCATTCTCCACTGCCGCGCGCGTACCAATGGGCGGACGGCTCGGCCTATGTCAACCACGTCGAACTGCTGCGACGCTCGCGCGGCGCGACCATGCCGGCGGAGTTCTGGACCGATCCGCTCATGTATCAGGGCGGCTCCGACGGCTTTCTTGCACCGACTGACGACATCGTATTTGCGGACGAAACCTGGGGGATCGATTTCGAAGCCGAGGTCGCGGTGATCACCGGCGACGTACCGATGGGAGTGACGCCGCGCTCGGCCGAGTCGCGGGTGCGGCTCCTGATGCTGGTCAACGATATGAGCCTGCGCAACCTCATACCGGCTGAGCTCTCCAAGGGCTTCGGCTTCTTTCAGAGCAAGCCAGCGTCGAGCTTTTCTCCGGTTGCGGTGACTGCGGACGAGCTGGGCGTTGCGTGGTGCGATGGCAAGCTGCACTTGGCGCTGATTACAACGCTGAATGGCGCGCTGTTCGGACGCCCCAATGCCGGCGTCGACATGACGTTCAGTTTTCCGCAGCTGATTGCACACGCGGCGAAGACGCGCGCGCTCGCTGCCGGAACCATCATCGGCTCGGGCACCGTGTCCAATAAGCAGGACGGTGGCCCCGGCCGGCCAGCCGCGAGTGGCGGAGTCGGCTATTCGTGCATCGCCGAACAGCGAACCGTCGAAACGATACTCGCGGGTAAACCATCAACACCGTTTTTGCGCTTCGGCGATCGGGTTCGCATCGAGATGCGCGACGATGGCGGACATTCGATCTTCGGCGCCATCGAGCAGACCGTCAGCAAGCCTTCGTGAGGCCTGGTCCCGCCCCCAGCGTGTTCGAACGCGACGCGCTGTTCATCGCCTGCTGCGTAAGAAGGTAAGCTGGCGAAAGCCGCGCGGATATTGGAGTACTACGGGAATACTGCGGCCGTACTGCGCGCCTGGGTTGCCGCGAGCCGCGGTCGCATCAATACAGCCGCTGGATCGGACCCGAAAAGAGCACCGGACCGGTTGGCAATCCGGTCGGGGAACCCCCAGGCGGCTCGAGGCTGACGGCGAGTGCCGAAACGTTCTGCAACGCCTGTCCGGCAGGCACGGGCAATTCCAGGCGCGCGACGTCTCCGGCGATCAACCCCAGCGAGCGTGGACTGCCTTGCGCCGGCAGCGCCCAAAGTTGCAGCACGCGCTCGGCAATGGGCTGAACGGGAGCGATGGCCTTGACCGTCAGCGTTCGCCCGGAGCGGTTCGCCGACGCAAGCAGCGCCGGCCGAGCATCCTGACCCGCGAGCACCACCACCAGCGTTTCCATCGGTGTCTCCGGACGCGGCATCAGGAGTACCACCGCCAAGGCCATGGCGGTGGCGAAGCCGGCCAGCGTCAGGCCGCGCCAGAGGCCAAGATTCGCCCAAATCGAGACCGACTCGCGTTGACCCTGGATCCGGCGGAGGATGGCAGGCCAGACACGCTCCGGGGGTGTGACGGGGGGCAGGCTCTCCGCCAGCGGCAGCAGGCGGTTTTCCCACGCTCGAAGCGCCGCAGCGACGGTTTCGTTGCCGCGGGCGAGCCGAGCCACGCGGTCGCGCGCCGCCCGCGAAAGCGTCCCGAGCACGTACTGGGCAGCCAGTGCGTCGAGGCGTTCGGGTCTCAGGTAATTCATGCCGGGGTTCGACTGGGCGTCAACGTTTCTGGCGTTGCAGTCCTGCGCCGTCGAGACACGCCTTGAGGCGCTCGAGACCGCGGCGCACCCACGACTTGACCGTGCCCAGGGGTTGACGGAGGTGGGACGCAAGCTCGGAGTGCGACAAGCCCTGGTAGAAGGCGAGCGCGATTGCCTGCTTCTGTCCCGCTTCCAGACGCTCGACGCAGCTTTTCACCGCGAGCGCATCGGCGCTCGACAGCAGCATCTCCATCGGGCCGGGGCGGTCGTCGGCGAGCATCATTCCTTGTTCCTCATCGTCGATGGTCACTGTGTCGACCTCGCGCCGGCGCATTTGATCGAGACAGCGGTTGCGCACGATGCTGGTCATCCACGTCAGCGGTTGGCTCTTTGCGGTGAGGTACGTTCCTGCGTGATGCCAGATGTTGACGAAGCTTTCCTGCAGCACCTCCTCGGCGGCACCTGATTCTCTCAATATACGCAGCGCGACGGCATATAGATGCGGCGACGTCTGGCGATAAAGCTCGGCGAACGCCTGCTGATCGGAAAGCGCAGTGCGTGCGAGGAGGTGGGCGAGGCGTGCGCTGCGTTGTTGTCGCTGGTCAGGATCAAGGGCCATTGCCGATCGACTCGCTAAAGCTCGCTTAGTCCAATCATGTCACTCAGGCCTCGCGCTGGCGATCCTTGCGCCAAAGCACATCGTCAATCTTGGCTTCGCGGTTGAGCACCCTGGCCATCACGAACAACAGGTCGGAAAGACGATTGAGGTACTTGCGCGCGGGATCGCTCACCGGTTCGCCCTGCGCGAGCCGCACCAGCGTGCGCTCCGCGCGCCGGCACACGGTACGCGCAATATGCGCGAGGCTCGCCGGACGCGATCCGCCGGGAAGGATGAACTCCTTGAGCGGCGAGAGGTCCGCGTTGAAGCGCTCGACGGCGGCCTCGAGCCGCAGCACATGCGCGTCGGTCATGGCGACATATCCCGGTATCGACAATTCGCCACCCAGATCGAAAAGGTCGTGCTGCACATCCGTCAGGACCGAAGCGCAGGCCTCGGGTAGCGTCTCGGATAACAGCAAACCGACCGTCGAGTTCAATTCGTCGACGGCGCCGATGGCCTCGATGCGCTGCGAATCCTTGGCCACGCGCGAGCCGTCTCCCAAGCCGGTGGTTCCGGCATCGCCGGTCCGGGTGACGATCTTGGACAATCTGTGACCCATGTTCTAAATTCGACGCCGCTTGTGGGACCGGCCAGCATAGTGAAAAGGTACACCGACGGCAAGCGCCCGCTTCCTGGACGCTGCAGGTGGGATGAATGCTCCGTGCCCCGTTGCCGCAATTGTCTTTTCGCGCGGATTGGTTACCATTCAGTTACCATCTGGGGCGCGAGCGCTTCAAGCGCGACGCCACGATTTCCCGCACGATGCCCAAGCGCAATCCCTTCGAGCACGACCTGGACAAGAACGCGGCCAACTACACGCCGCTCTCGCCGCTGTCGCTGATCGCGCGCACCGCGTACGTTTATCCGCACCTGCCCGCGGTCGTGCACGGCAAGCGGAGATATACCTGGGCGCAGACGTACCAGCGTTCGCGGAGGCTCGCATCGGCATTGTCCCGCGCCGGCATCGGTATCGGCGATACGGTCGCGCTGATGGCGGCGAACACACCGGAAATGATCGAAGCACATTTCGGTGTTCCGATGGCAGGCGGGGTACTGAACACGCTCAACACCCGGCTCGATGCCGAGGCGATCGGCTTCATGCTCGAGCATGGCGAAGCCAAGGTGTTGATCACCGACACGGAGTTTGCGCCGATTGTCGAAGGCGCACTCGCCCGTATCAAGAGCAAGATAAAGGTCGTGGATATCGTCGACGCTCTCGGCCCCGGCGGCAAGAGCCTCGGCGAGAGCGATTACGAGCAATTCATCGCTGCAGGCGACCCGGAATTCGAATGGAAACATCCCGCCGACGAGTGGAACGCCATCGCCCTCAACTACACGTCCGGCACCACGGGCGACCCGAAGGGTGTCGTCTACCACCATCGCGGCGCCTATCTCAATGCGCTGTCGAACATTATCGACTGGGGTATGCCGCGGCATTCGGTGTATCTGTGGACGCTGCCGATGTTCCACTGCAACGGCTGGTGCTTCCCCTGGACCATGGCCGCCAACGCTGGTACCAACATCTGCCTGCGCAAAGTCGAGGCGAAGACGGTGCTGGCTGCGATCCGGACCTACAAGGTCACGCACTACTGCGGCGCGCCGATCGTGCACGCAATGCTGATCAACGCTCCGGACAGCATGAAAAAAGGCATCAAGCACAAGGTCAGCGCGCTGGTCGCCGCCGCGGCGCCGCCGGCCTCGGTGATCGAGGGCATGCAACGGATCGGCTTCGACATCACCCACGTCTACGGTTTGACCGAGACCTACGGCCCGGCGGCGGTGTGCGCCAAGCATGCCGAGTGGGATGCACTCGACATCGGGACCCGAACCGAGCGCAACGGCCGTCAAGGAGTGCGCTATACCTGCGAGGAAGGTATGACCGTGATGGACGGCGAATCGATGACGCCGGTGCCCTGGGACGGCGAAACGATGGGCGAGATCATGTTTCGCGGCAATATCACCATGAAGGGCTACCTCAAGAATCCCAAGACGACGCGGGAGTCGTTTGCGGGCGGCTGGTTCCACTCCGGCGATCTCGCGGTCATGCAGTCCGATGGCTATGTGAAGATCAAGGACCGGTCGAAGGATGTGATCATTTCGGGCGGTGAGAATATCAGCTCGCTCGAAGTGGAAGATGCGTTGTACCGCCATCCCGCGGTGCTGGCCGCCGCGGTAGTCGCGCAGCCGGATGCGAAATGGGGCGAGACGCCGTGTGCGTTCGTCGAGATCAAACCAGGCGCCACCGTCACCGAGGCGGAGCTGATCGAGCACTGCCGGTCGATGCTTGCGCGCTTCAAGGCGCCGAAGAAAGTCATCTTCGGTGAGCTGCCCAAGACATCCACCGGCAAAATCCAGAAATTCCTGCTTCGTGAACGGGCGAGATCGGCGAGCGCCATCGAGTGACGGATGAAATGAATGCACCTGTCGACAGCGCACTGCAAGCCTTCGTGCTGAGCGAGACCTGCGAGGGCGTCGCAACGCTCACGCTCAATCGCGGCGATCGCTTCAACCCGCTTTCGCAGGCGATGGTCGCCGCCCTGCAAGCCGAGCTCGACCGGCTCGCGTTGGATACCGCGGCCCGCGTCGTTGTCATCGCCGGACGCGGGAAGGGCTTTTGCGCCGGCCATGATCTGAAAGAGCTGCGCGCGCACGCCGAGCCCCCCGATTCCGCATGGCAACAGGAAATGTTCGACGCCTGCAGCAGGATGATGCTGACCCTGACCCGATTGCCGCAGCCGGTGATCGCGCGGGTCCACGGCGTCGCCACCGCGGCGGGGTGTCAGCTGGTCTCGATGTGCGATCTCGCCGTCGCCAGCGAAAACGCCCGCTTTGCGCTGCCCGGCGTCAATGTCGGCATCTTCTGCACCACACCCGCGGTAGGCGTGGCGCGCAACGTCGCGCGCAAGCGGGCAATGGAAATGTTGTTGACCGGCGAGATGATCGACGCCCGGACCGCGCTCAACTGGGGACTGGTCAACAAAGTCGTGCCGGAAAGCGAGCTAGACGCCGCGGTCGCGCACTTCACCGGCATCATCCGGGCTCGCAGCGCCACCGTGGTCGCGCTCGGCAAACGAGCCTTCTACGGGCAGCTCGAACGCGACATCGAAGGCGCGTACGCGCTCGCCGACGGTGTGATGGCCTGCAATATGCTCGAGCCTGACGCACGGGAAGGCATCGATGCTTTTCTTGGCAAGCGCGCGCCGGAGTGGAACGGCTAGGCCGAAGTGGAGCTACTAGGCCGAAGTGGAGCTGCCAGGCTACAGAGCGACCAAACGCTCGAACTTCATTGCCAAGGACCGGCGCGGACCGGATAATCGCGCCTCACATTGAAACAAAGACGAGCGCGGGAAGCACTTTGCCCAGACGTACGCATGGCGGATGACACCATACTCGAGACGCGCGGCCTGACCAAGGAGTTCAAGGGCTTCGTCGCAGTCAATGGCGTCAATCTTGCTGTCAAGCGCGGGACCATTCACGCGCTGATCGGTCCCAACGGCGCCGGCAAGACCACCTGTTTCAACCTGCTGACGCATTTTCTGACTCCGACTCGCGGACAGATATTCTTCAAGGGCGAGGAGATCACGGGATCGCGCCCGTCGACCATCGCGCGCATGGGGCTGGTGCGCTCGTTCCAGATCTCGGCGGTATTTCCGCATCTCACCGTACTCGAAAACGTTCGCATTGCTCTGCAGCGGAAGACCGGTCATTGCTACGATTTCTGGCGCGCCGAGGCCACGCTCGCGGCGCTCAACGCGCGGGCTTTGGAGCTGATCGATGCCGTCGGCCTGAACGGATTTTCGGCGACGCCGGCAGTCGAGCTCTCCTACGGCCGCAAACGCGCGCTGGAAATCGCGACGACCCTTGCCCTCGATCCGGAAATGATGCTGCTCGACGAGCCCACCGCGGGCATGACGCACTCCGATGTCGACCGGATCGCGGCGCTGATCAAGAAGGTCGCCGCCAATCGCACCGTGCTGATGGTCGAGCACAACCTTTCGGTGGTGTCGACGCTGTCCGACCACATCACGGTTCTTGCCCGCGGCGAGATTCTCGCCCAGGGTGATTACGCGGCGGTATCGAAGAACCCGGATGTCATCCAGGCCTATCTGGGGGCCGGGCATGCCTGAGGCTGCCAACACCCTTCCGCTGCTCGTGGTGCGCGAGCTGAACGCGTGGTACGGCGAGTCGCACATCCTGCACGGTGTGAGCTTCGACGTCGCGGCCGGCGAGGTGGTGACGCTCCTCGGTCGTAACGGCGCCGGCAAGACGACGACAATGAAGTCGATCATGGGCATCGTCGGCCGCCGCGAGGGCTCGATCACGCTTGAGGGCGCCGAGACGATCCGACTGCCGTCGAACCGGATTGCCCATCTCGGGATCGCGCTCTGTCCCGAGGAGCGCGGGATTTTTTCCAGTTTGAACGTTGAGGAGAACCTGCTCTTGCCGCCCAAGGTCAAGGACGGCGGCCTGACCCTCGAGCAAATCTTCACGCTGTTCCCGAATTTGAAGGAGCGGCTCTCGAGCCAGGGCACCAAGCTTTCCGGAGGCGAGCAGCAGATGCTGGCGATCGGGCGCATACTGCGCACCGGCGCGCGGCTGTTGCTGCTCGATGAACCCACCGAGGGGCTCGCGCCGGTGATCGTTCAGCAGATCGGCCGAACCATCGCGGAGCTCAAGACGCAGGGCTTCACGATTCTGCTGGTCGAACAGAATTTCCATTTCGCGGCTACCGTCGCCGACCGGCACTATGTCATGGAAAATGGGCGCGTGGTGGACATGATCCCCAACGCCGAGCTCGATGCCAATATGGCAAAGCTGCACGAGTATCTCGGCGTGTGACGCGCTCGAGCGATCGAATTTTTGCATTTGCGTGGCCGAAAGCCGCGCATTGAACCACAACGAGGAGCAAGCATGAACATCGTCAAACACACCATACTCAGTCTTGCGGTCGTCGCGGCGCTCGGCGCCGGCGCCGCACGGGCGCAAATTTCCGACAACGTCGTCAAGATCGGCGTGCTGTCGGACATGTCCAGCCTTTATACCGACCTGGCCGGTGCGGGGTCCGTGGTTGCGGCGAAGATGGCCGTCGAAGACTCCGGAATCGAGAAGCGTGGCATCAAGGTCGAGATCGTGAGCGCGGACCATCAGAACAAGCCCGATGTCGGCTCCAGCATTGCGCGGCAATGGTACGACGTCGACAAGGTAGACGTAATCGTCGATGTTCCGAATTCCGGCGTCGCGCTCGCCGTTAACCAGATCACCAGGGATAAGGGCAAGGCATTTCTGGTGTCGGGCGCGGCGTCCTCCGATCTGACCGGCAAGGCTTGCTCGCCGAATACGGTGCATTGGGCGTACGACACCTGGATGCTGGCCAACGGCACTGGCAGCTCCATCGTCAAGACCGGCGGCGACACCTGGTTCTTTCTGACCGCCGACTACGCGTTCGGCCTGGCGCTCGAGCGCGATACCGAAGCAGTCGTGTTGAAAAACGGCGGCAAGGTGCTGGGCAAGGTTCGACATCCGCTGAACACGCAGGACTTCTCGTCGTTCCTGCTGCAGGCGCAGGCCTCGAAGGCCAAGATCATTGGCCTCGCCAATGCAGGCGGCGACACGACGAACTCGATCAAGCAGGCGGCGGAATTCGGCATCGTCAAGGGCGGCCAGAATCTGGCAGGCTTGCTCGTGTTCCTGACCGACATCCATGCGCTGGGCCTCGCGACGGCACAGGGCCTGATCATCACGAACACGTTTTACTGGGACATGAACGATCAGACGCGCGCCTTCGCCAAGCGCTTCGCCGAGCGAGACAAGGGGATCCATCCGACGATGGTTCATGCCGGCGTCTACGCGGCGGTGCTGCATTATCTCAAGGCGGTCGAGGCACTGAAGAGCGACGACGGAACCAAGGTCGTGGCCAAGATGAAGGAAATGCCGACCGACGACCCGCTGTTCGGCAAGGGCACCATTCGCGCCGACGGCCGAAAGATTCACCCGGCCTATCTCATGGAGGTGAAAAAGCCGTCGGAATCCAAAGGACCGTGGGACTACTACAAAGTACGCGCGACGATCCCCGCCGATCAGGCGTTCCGGCCGCTCGCCGATGGCGGATGCCCATTGGTGAAGTGACGCGTCCGTCGTCAAGTGACGCATCCGTCCAAGAGCAAGACGCTTGAGCGTTGCGGCGATTGGAAACGAATGCGTCATCCCCGCGAAGGCGGGGATCCATTTTGACTTGACAGCAATTGGACTCCCGCCTTCGCGGGAATGACGAAAGTGGTAGCGCGACGTCGAAGTTGGATTCCCGCTCAGTTAACACTCAGTTACCAAAATGCACGGCATGAAGGCATTGTGCCAAGGAGCGCTTTGCGCGTACGCCCGCCATGACTGAGATTTTCGGTATTCCCACCCAGGCACTGTTCGGTCAGCTTTTGATCGGCCTCATCAACGGCGCCTTCTATGCCATGTTGTCGCTCGGGCTCGCGGTCATCTTCGGACTGCTCAACATCATCAACTTCACGCACGGCGCGCAGTACATGCTGGGCGCGTTCTGCGCCTGGTTTCTGCTCGAGCGCTGGGGTGTAGGCTACTGGTGGTCGCTGCTGCTCGCCCCGGTCGCAGTCGCCGCGACCGGGGTCCTGATCGAGCGCACCATGCTCTCGCGGCTCTACAAGCTCGACCACCTCTACGGGTTGCTGCTGACCTTCGGGATCGCGCTCATGATTCAGGGGGTGTTCACCAATTATTACGGCAGCGCAGGACAACCGTATCGCCTGCCCGAGGAGTTTGCCGGTGCCTTCGACCTCGGCTTCATGCGGCTGCCGAAGTATCGCGCTTGGGTGATCCTTGCCTCGGCCATCATCTGCTTCGGCACGTGGTACGTTATCGAGCGCACCAAGCTCGGGTCGTACCTGCGCGCGGCAACCGAGAATCCGGCGCTCGTGCAGGCCTTCGGCATCAACGTGCCGCGCATGGTCACGCTGACCTATGGCTTCGGCGTGGGGCTGGCGGCGTTCGCCGGTGTGATGGCGGCGCCGATCTACCAGGTGAATCCGCTGATGGGCGCGAATATGATCATCGTCGTCTTCGCGGTGGTGGTCATTGGCGGAATGGGCTCGATTCTCGGTGCCATTCTGACCGGGTTTGGCCTGGGCGTCGTCGAAGGCCTGACCAAGGTGTTCTATCCGGAAGCATCGAACACCGTCATCTTCGTGGTCATGGTGATCGTGCTCCTAATCAAGCCGGCGGGATTGTTCGGCAAGGAGCGATAGCGAGATGACCGAGCCCGTCGCCGCAGTCGTACCCGCGCCGCGCTGGCAACCGGGGTTCATGCTCACCATGGGGATAATGGCCGCGTTGCTCGCCGTTGCACCCTTCGTCGGCATCTACCCGGTGTTCCTCATGAAGGCGCTGTGTTTCGCGCTTTTCGCCTGTGCGTTCAACCTGCTGATCGGCTTCGGCGGACTGTTGTCCTTCGGCCACGCGATGTTTCTCGGCACAGCGGGCTACGTGTGCGCACACGCCGCCAAGGTCTGGGGATGGCCGCCTGAAGCCGCGATCCTCTCTGGCACCGGCGCTGCCGCAACCCTCGGGCTCGTCACCGGACTGCTCGCCATCCGCCGCCAGGGCATCTATTTCGCCATGATCACGCTGGCGCTGGCGCAGATGATTTATTTTTTCTGCTTGCAGGCGCCGTTCACGCACGGTGAAGACGGCATTCAGTCGGTGCCGCGCGGCCGATTATTCGGGCTGCTGGACTTGTCGAACACGCTCACCATGTATTACTTCGTGCTGATCGTATTCATCGCCGCGTTTGCGCTGATCTACCGCGTCATCCACTCGCCTTTCGGACAGGTCCTGAAGGCGATTCGCGAAAACGAACCTCGCGCCATTTCCCTGGGCTACGACGCCGAAAGATACAAGCTCCTCGCATTCGTGCTCTCCGCGACCTTGGCGGGCCTCGCGGGTGCGACCAAGGCGATCGTTTTTCAATTGGCGTCGCTCACCGATGTACACTGGACCATGTCCGGAGAGGTGGTGCTCATGACGCTGCTCGGTGGCATGGGCACGGTCTTTGGCCCGGTCGTCGGAGCCTTCATCATCATTGGCTTGGAGAATTATCTTGCCGCCTTTGGCGAATGGGTGACGGTGATAACCGGCGGCATTTTCGTGGTCTGCGTGCTCGCGTTCCGTCGCGGAATTGTCGGCGAGATCATGGCCTGGTGGTCGCAGCGAAGCAGCTAGTGTGGAACAGCAACTAGTCGGGCGCGCGCTGCGATGCGGCGCGTTGACCCTCGCGCTGGCGCCGCTGGTAGCAGACGCTGAGACGTTCGACGTCGTCGGCGCGTGCCGAAGCGGCTTACCCCAGGGCGCATACGAATTGCACACGCAGGATGGGCGTTTGCGTGTCGTCGGCGCTTTTGCGCAGGGCAAAAAGACGGGGACCTTTATTTTCTGGAACTCGTCGGGCGCGCGTGTCGCGGTCGTTCCCTACCAGGATGATGACAAGACAGGCACCGTCGCGCTCTGGTACACCGCGCCTGGCGCGCGGCGCGAGCTTCGGCGCAAACTCGAGGCGCCGTACGTTGAGAACCGATTGCACGGCATCAAGCGCTCGTGGTACCCGCGCGGGACGCGTCGGGCCGAGTTTCGCTACCAGCGCGGCGTATTGATCGACGCGAACGCCTGGAAGGACGACGGCACACCGCGTCCGAAGCCGGAAGCCGAAGCTCAGGCGGCCACCGATGAGGCCACCGACCAGCAAATCTATGCCACGCTGGAAGCCCTCCTGCACGACCATCCTCCCCATTGCGACTGACCGGCCGGCGGGGGGCAGTTGACCTCCTGCCCGGGTCGGACCATGATGGCCTATATGCTGGACGCATAGCTCGGAAAATCGACGAGGATTGTGGCGTAGCGGACTGTTGTTTAAGGGAGAAATACATGCACAAGCGTTCAATCGCCGGGTGGGGCCTGGTTGCCTCGGTTACGTTGCTGGCAGGGTGCCAGATTCGCCCGTATGGGGAGAACCAGCGGTTTTCGACCTGGTCGGATGCCGACATTCAACCCCGTGCCGTGCGGTTTCCGACCATGCTGACGTTTCCGGACGAGACCATGTACTTTTATCCGATCTACGACAGCCTGCCGCGCGCGGACTTGAATCTGCGGGCCATAAACTGCACACGTCTTGACGATGGAACGTTGGTGGTGACGGCCAGGGTGCAGAACATGGGAGCGGACATCGTCGCCAACACCGGGCTCCTAACCGGCGATCTCGCCGCGTTTCGCATCGCGGCAACGGTGACGACCGCCGACGGTGCCCGCGAAGACGTCACCGCGGCGCAGGTCGTTCCGCTCACCGTCTCTTCGACGGTTACGCTCGCGACGAACCCGACGCGCGTCCAGGCCGCGGATGTCACGCGCATCGACGTCGTCGTCGATCCGGATCACGTCGTTCCCGATCCAGTGCGCGAAAACAATAGGCTGAGCTGGGCAGGCCGGATGGACTCGACGAGCGCACGGTGCGACGTCGTACGCTAAGCTTGCCTTAGCGCGCAGGGCATCGTTCACCGCGTCGCGATGCCGCGCGCCATGGTGCACGCCATGCATCTTCCGACGCCGTCTCAACGGTGGCGTCGTCAAAGCGCAAGCCCTCCCGCCGCGGACCCCGGGAGTGGCACCCGTATCACCGCACGTTCCTGTGCGCCGTCGATGGTTTTCGACAAGTCGTCGCGGCCGGACGAGCCTGCGATCGCGCTATAATTCAACGCTCTCGCGCGTCGCGCCCGCGAGCTTCACTTACGCGGCCTGCGGTCAATCGCCAATTGCCTATCTCAGGATCTGTCGATGAAAGTTCTTGTTCCGGTCAAGCGTGTGGTCGATTTCAACGTCAAGGTTCGAGTCAAGCCGGACGGGTCAGGGGTCGACACCGCCAACGTCAAGATGTCGATGAATCCATTCGATGAAATCGCCGTCGAGGAAGCCGTACGGCTGAAAGAAAAAACCATCGTGACCGAGATTATTGCCGTTTCGTGCGGGGTCACCGCGTGCCAGGAAACGCTGCGCACCGCTCTGGCGATAGGCGCTGACCGCGCGATACTGGTCGAGTCGACCATCGAGCTGCAGCCGCTCGCGGTTGCCAAGCTGCTCAAGGCGATTGTCGACAAGGAGGCGCCGCAACTGGTGATACTGGGCAAACAGGCGATCGACGACGACGCCAATCAGGTCGGGCAGATGCTCGCAGCGCTCCTCGGGTGGCCGCAAGCCACGTTCGCTTCCAAGATCGACATAACCGATGAGGGCGGACAGAAACGGGCAACGGTCAAGCGCGAGATCGACGGCGGCCTCGAGACGCTGGCGATGAAACTCCCGGCGGTCATCACCGTGGATCTGAGATTGAACGAGCCGCGCTATGCGACCTTGCCCAATATCATGAAGGCGAAAAAGAAGCCGCTCGACATCATCAAGCCGGACATACTCGGAGTCGACGTTACCCCCCGGCTCGCGACGCTCAAGGTCGTCGAGCCGCCCAGACGCAAGGGCGGCGGCAAAGTGGCCGACGCCAAGGAGCTCGTTGCCAAGTTACGCAATGAAGCGAAGGTGATTTGAGTGGCGCGAAGCGCCACTCAAATCGTGACGACCAGATCCCCAATCGTCATTCCCGCGAAGGCGGGAATCCATTGGTTTTGACGGTCGCAAAATGGATCCCCGCCTTCGCGGGGATGACGGTAGTTTTGTGGAAGGTGTTACCCATTTCGTCGTCGCCAGAACATAGCCTCCTCCGATCATGACCATACTCGTCATTGTCGAGCATGACCACGGCGCGCTGAAAAGCGCGACGCTGCACACGATTGCCGCCGCCCAGAAGGTCGGAGGTGACATTCATGTGCTCGTCGCGGGACACAACGCCGGCGGCGCCGCGCAGGCATCCGCCAACATCGCCGGTGTCGCCAAGGTCTTGCACGCCGATGCGGCGCATCTCGCCGGCCAGACCGCGGAGAACCTAGCTGCGCTGGCAACAAGTCTGGCGGCGCCGTACTCGCATCTTTTCCTGCCGGCGACCGGCTTCGGAAAAAACGTGGCGCCACGTATTGCTGCACTGCTCGATGTCGCGCAAGTTTCCGACATCATCGGCGTGGAGGCGCCTGACACCTTCGTTCGCCCGATTTACGCGGGCAACGCGTTTGCCACCGTGCAGTCGAAGGACCCTAAAGTGGTCGTCACCGTGCGCTCGACCGGCTTCGATGCTGCGCCGAGCAGTGGCGGGAGCGCGGCGATCGAGAGCGTTGCGGTGCCGGCCGACACGGCGCAGGTCGAGGTGCTCGGCCAGGAGCTGACCAAATCCGACCGTCCGGAGCTCACCAATGCGCGCGTGGTGATCTCCGGCGGACGGGGGATGCAGAACGGCGAAAACTTCAAGATGCTCGAGGCGCTGGCCGACAAGCTCAACGCCGCGATCGGTGCCTCGCGCGCTGCAGTCGACGCCGGCTTCGTCCCCAACGACTATCAAGTCGGTCAGACGGGCAAGATCGTCGCTCCCGATCTCTATATCGCCATCGGCATCTCGGGTGCGATACAGCATCTGGCGGGAATGAAAGACAGCAAGGTCATCGTCGCGATCAACAAGGATGCCGAAGCACCGATCTTTCAAATCGCGGATTATGGGCTGGTGGGCGATCTGTTCGAGATCGTGCCGCAGCTGATCACGGAACTGGGCTAACAGGCCCTAATGACATGAGCACGTATCGCGCGCCAATGCAGGAAATTCAGTTCGTGATGAACGAGCTCGCCGGGCTCGAGCAGGTCGGCAGGCTTCCGGGTTATGAGGATGCGACGTCCGACACGGTGGCGGCGATTCTCGAGGAAGCGTCGAAGTTCGCCTCCGAGGTGCTCGATCCCCTCAACGCTGTTGGTGATCGCGAAGGCGCGACATGGCAGGAAGGCGGGCGCGTCAAGACGGCTTCCGGCTTCAAGGACGCTTATCGTCGATTCGTCGAGAACGGATGGAACGGCCTGACCAAGAATCCGGAACACGGCGGCCAGGGCTTACCGCAACTGGTGGCGACCGCGGTCGAGGAAATGTGGCACGGCGCGAACATGGCCTTTGCGCTGTGTCCGCTGCTGACGCAGGGCGCGATCGAGGCGCTCGAGCTTTGCGGCTCGGACAAGCTGAAGGCGGCATTTCTGCCGAAGATGGTTGAAGGTGTCTGGACCGGCACCATGAACCTGACCGAGCCGCAAGCGGGCTCCGATCTCGCGGCCGTGCGCACGCGTGCGGTGCCGTCATCCGACAAGCCGGACGGGACCTACAAGCTCTACGGACAGAAGATTTTCATCACCTACGGCGAGCAGGACTACACCGACAACATCATCCATCTGGTGCTCGCCCGCACGCCAAGCGCGCCCGAAGGCGTTAAGGGTATCTCGCTGTTCCTGGTGCCGAAGTTCATGGTCAACGATGACGGGACCCTCGGCGCTCGCAACGACGTTCAATGCGTGTCGATCGAGCACAAGCTCGGCATTCACGCCAGTCCGACCGCGGTGCTGGCGTACGGCGATCACGGCGGCGCTGTCGGCTATCTGGTTGGCGAAGAAAACCGCGGTCTCGAGTACATGTTCATCATGATGAATCTGGCCCGATTCTCGGTCGGTATCGAAGGCGTCGGCATTGCTGAGCGCTCGTATCAGCGCGCGCTGGATTACGCGAGGGACCGTGTGCAGGGCAGGGCGCCCGGTCTGGATAAAACCGTGCCGACGGCGACGATCCTGCAGCATCCCGACGTGCGCCGCATGTTGCTGACCATGAAGGCGCAGACCGAGGCGATGCGCGCGCTGGCGTACGTCACGGGCGCGGCGATCGACAATGCGCGCCGCCATCCCGACGCCGAGGCACGCAAGCGCCATCAGGCATTCGTCGAGCTGATGATTCCGATCGTCAAGGGCTGGAGCACCGAGGTCGCACAGGAGGTGACCTATCTCGGCGTTCAAGTGCATGGTGGAATGGGTTTTATCGAGGAGACCGGCGCCGCGCAGCACTACCGCGACGCGCGTATCACGACGATCTACGAGGGGACCACCGCGATCCAGGCCAACGATTTGATTGGCCGCAAGACTGCGCGCGACGGCGGCGCGGTGGCACGCTCGGTCATCGGGGAAATCGTCTCCTTGTCGACCGTCATGAGCAAAGACGCGAGCGGCGCGTTGGCGCCGATCGGCAATGAGCTTCACACCGCAGCCATTGCGTTGTCCAGCGCGGTCGATTGGGTAGTGCCCGCGTACGGCAAGGCGTCGCGTGCCGCGCACGCGGCTTCCGTGCCGTACCTGCGACTGTGGGGCCTGGTCGCGGGAGGCTGGCAACTGGCCCGCGGCGCGCAGGTCGCTGCGCGCATGCTCGCGGAGAACAAGGGCGACGCGACGTTTTATCGCGGCAAGATCGCCACCGCGCGGTTTTACGCCGAGTGCCTGTTGCCGCAGGCCGCCGCGCTGGCGCGGTCCATCACGATGGGCAGCGAGTCGGTGCTGGCGTTGTCCGACGAGCAGTTCTGACGCCGGCGTCCGGTTCGCCGACGCTAACCGCAAGCCAGACGTTTCGAGCCGCGAATCGCTGCCTCCGGCGAGCTGCACGCCGCGCAAACTGGGGCGTGCAAACCCTGCCTGCGTATTGTAAGAATTTCAGGCGCCGGCAGCATCTACACGCGCGCGAGCCTGGTACGCCTTCGCACTGCGGAGGCGGAACCGGCTTTTACCTTTGTCGGTGCCTCGACCTCCCGGCTGTGGAATGTATCTTGCCTATCAGACTCCACTGGGCTGACATTTCGGCAAGGATGACCATGACCACGCCGTTCCCATCGCTTTGGGCCGTGCTGCGAGGCGTGCGGCGCGGGAGTGCGGCCGCCGCAGGCCTCGCGTCGATGATGTTCGCCGTCGCGGTGGGCGCGGATTCGCTCGCGGTCGTCGATCCGCTGCCGCCGGGGCCCTACGTCGTGGGTTGCAGCAATGTGGAGCAGGATTTCAGTCGCGTGTCCCCCGCGGAGACCGCCCAGAATTACTGGGAAGGCGTTCCCGATGGATCCCGCCAGCGCTATGTGACGCAGCTCTTGGTCGACCCTGTCGACGCGCTGACCGTGAATGTCAATGTTCCCGATGATCGCGAGTTGTTCGTCAATCACGCGACGCAACAGGTGTCGACGGCGCTCCTGGTGTGCTACCCGACGGCGTCCAGTAATCCACGGCCCGACTATTTGCTTCCAACGGGCAACACCGTGCCGCACATGCAACGCGGCGCGGACGCGCCGATCTGGAGCGACCCCAACATGCGGTGGCCGGTGCTGGTGTTTTCGCATGGATTGGCCGGCAGTCCCATATCCAGCGACTACATCCTCGCGCTGGAGGTGCTCACGAGCTACGGCTACGTCGTGGTCGCGCCCTTTCACGGCGACCCTCGCTTTGCCGACGTGAAAATCCAAAATCTCTCCGACGCGCTGTACGCCGTGTTGCATTTCCCGACCTATGTCGAGATGCAGGCAATCCGTCCGCTGTCCACTGCGGCCGCGCTCGACTTCCTTCTTAGCCACCCGCAGTACCGGGATCACGTCGACGCGACGAGAATCGCCGGCTTTGGCGCGAGTCTCGGCGGCGAGACGCTGCTGCTGCAGAGTGGGGCGATGTTGACCAAGAGCATCGGCCTGTCTTCGAAACAGGTGATTGCCGATAGCCGCTTGAAAGCGATCGTCGGTTATGTTCCGTATTTCGGTCAGCCCATCTTTCCGGCATTCGGCCGCGATCAGAAGGGCTTGGACGGATTCACGACTCCGTTCCTGGGGATCGGCGGCTTTTCCGACACCACAGCGCCGATCGAGACGACTATCCAGGGCGTGCTGCGTCTCCATGGATCGCGCGAATTGCTCGGACTCGAGGGTGTCGGCCATTTCTTTGACTTCCCGAGCGCGCCCGACATCTTCACCTGGTCGTTGACCTTTATCGCGGCGCATGCTCTGGATGACCGCACCGCGCGGGCGCAGATCGCGCGCATGGTCAGCGTGCGCGGCGGTGGCGACGACCGATTGATCATCGACTACACCGCGCCGGCCGCGCTGAGCGCGGGAGAGCGCGACACGATCGAGTTCTACGCCGCGTCGCTGAAACACTATTTCATCACCGCCGAGCCGGCGGAAGCCGCGATGCTGGATGCGGGCATCATCGTGCCCGGATGGGTGCGAACCGGCTTCGATTTCAAATCGTGGACAGTCGATTCCGGCGTCGGGCTGCCCGCGTGTCGCTTTTTCGGAACGCCGGGCAGCGGGCCGAACACCCACGTCTTTAGCATCGACGTTGCCGAGTGCAACAAGCTGCAGGCCGATCCTCGGTGGACATCCGAGGGGCTCGCGTTCGACGAGCAAGCGCCGATCGCCGAGGATTGCCCCGCTGGCCGGATTCCCGTCACGCGCCTGTACAACAATGGCATGGGGGGCGAAGCGAATCACCGCTACCTGACCAGCCACAGCGAAATCAACGCGACGGCCGCCGCGGGTTGGCTGGTCGAAGGCGTCGTGTTCTGCGCGTCGCCGTAGCCCTCTTTCGTCGCGAGGCATTGCAGGGGTCGCCGCGCCACACGGATCAGAGAGCCGGGTATCGGGACAAGCGCAAAAGCTCGTCGAATATCCCGGGCGCTGCCGCCAGAACCGCTCCGCCCGCGGCCAGGCCTCCCGCGCCAGGATATGGATAGGTCCGCCCACCGGATTCCTCGACCAGCAGCAGGCCCGCCAGCGCGTCCCAGGGATGCATGTGCGGCTCGATGAACGCGTCGAACCGCCCCGCGGCCACGTGCGCGAGCATCAGCGCACCCGCGCCCATATCCTTCACCGCCGCGCCCGCCTCGTGCAGGCGGCGCTCGAGGTGCAGATAGTCGCCGAGCGGATGCCTGGGCACGTAGCCGGCGCAAAGCAGCGACTCTTCGACGCGAAGGCACGGCGACGCGTGCATCGGCGCGTCGTCGCAAAATGCTCCGCCGCCTCGCACCGCCCAGAAGAGCTCGTCCAGCGAAGGATCATAAACGACGCCGATGCTCCGTTCGCCATCGACCACGAAGGCGATCGACACGCACCAGTAGCGAACCCCGTGCACGAAGTTGATCGTTCCGTCGATCGGATCGACGATCCACGCGTTCGCGCCGAGATCGCCGCCGTCCTCTTCGCCCAACATGCTGTCGGATGGAAACGCGCTTTTGAGCTCTTCACGAATCAGCGCTTCCACCTCGTGATCGGCGGCGCTCACCCAGTCCTGCGGGCCCTTCGCCTGTACCGAGTACGTGAGCTCGCCCAGAAAATAGCGGCGAGCGAGCGCACCCGCTTGGCGCGCGAGCGACCTGGCGAAGCGCGCCCGCGCGTCGACTTCGGCTGCTCTCATGCGGCAGCGATCGGAACGACGCCGTGGTTGGCGAGGACGAGCGACACGGTCGCGCCCACCGCGAGCGGACGATCGACCGCCATGCTGACGATGAAAAGCTGGCCGATCGCCGTATCGACGGTGTATTCCATCAGTCCGCCGATGTAGGCCGCCTTGCGCACGGTGCCGGCGAGTGCCCCATCGGCGTCATTCGCGGTGCGAAATTCGATGGCCTCCGGCCGGATCGACACGTCGACCGCGCCATTCGCCAGCCCGCGGTGCGACAGTCTGACCGTGAGCGGTCCGATCGCCAGGTCACCGAGGCGGTCGTCGATTCGGGTCAGCATGCCGCGCACGCGGTTGGCATCGCCCATGAATCCTGCGACAAAAACATCGCTCGGTTGCTCGTAGAGGTCACGCGGCGCACCTTCCTGGGCGATCGTTGCCTTGTTCATCACGATGATGCGGTCCGAGACCGCCATCGCTTCCGATTGATCATGCGTAACGTAGACGACGGTGAGCGAGAGGCGCTGCTGGAGCTCGCGGATCTCCTCGCGCATCTGCCGCCGAAGCCGCGCATCGAGATTCGACAGCGGCTCGTCGAAAAGAAGTACGCCCGGCTCGAGCACCAGCGCGCGCGCGACCGCGACACGCTGTTGCTGTCCGCCGGAAAGCTCCGATGGCAAACGCGCGTCGAAACCGGTAAGGCCCACCGTGGCCAGCGCGGCGTGCGCCTTTTCCGCGACTTCGGCCTTGGGAAGACGTGCGACCGTCAAGCCGTAGCTGACATTCTCGAGCACCGTCATGTGCGGGAACAGCGCGTAGCTCTGGAATACCATCGACACGTCGCGCTCCGACGCCGGAACGCGGGTGACGTCGTTGCCGCCGATGGCAATCGTGCCGGTGGTCGGCAACTCGAGGCCGGCGATCATGCGTAGCGTGGTTGTCTTGCCGCAACCCGAGGGCCCAAGCAGCGTCACCAGTGTGCCCGCCGCGATCGAAAAAGAGATGTCGCGCACCGCGGCGACGTCACCGTAGAGCTTGCTGACTTTACGGAACTCGATCGATGCAGCTTTCATATCATGCGGCGGTGCCGCCCAATTGTGCTACGTCGGGCGCCGCAGCGACGGCGCGTCGACCGAGCCGCCGCTCGCCGACCAGGCGCTGGATCAGCCAGATCACCGCCAGCATCAGCACGATCAGCACCGACGAATAGGCGATGGCAACGCCATAATCGCCGTTGGTGACGCGGTTGATGATGTACGTCGTGGCCCATTCATACTCGGCCGACACGAGAAAGACAACCGCCGACACGGTTGTCATTGCCCGCACAAAGCTGTAGACGAGCGCGGCAACCACCGCGGGCTTGAGCAGCGGCAGCAGGATCCTGCGCAGCGTCGTAAACCCACGTGCGCCCAGGGTCGTCGAAGCCTCGTCGAGGCTTCTGTCGATCTGGGCCATCGACGCCATCCCGGCGCGCACGCCGACCGGCATGTTGCGGAAGACGTTGCAGATAACCAGCACAATCGCAGTTCCGGTGATCTCGATCGGCGGCACGTTGAACGCCAGGATGTAGGACACACCGATCACGGTACCCGGAATCGCGAAGCTCAGCATCGTCCCGAACTCGAAAGCCGACCGGCCGTGGAACCGGTGGCGAGTCAGGATGTACGCGGTCAAAAGGCCGAGCGCCGCGGTGATCGGGGCGGCTATTGCAGAAAGCTTGACCGTCGTCCAAAACGAGCTCCACGCGGTGCCGACCCAGAGCAGACCGTGCGCGCCGGACTCGACGCCGAATGCCTTGATATAGTGCTTGAGCGTAGGGGCGTAGTTGCGACCCCACTGTTCGACGAACCCGCCGGCGAATGCCATCGAGTAGATGACGATCGTGAGGACAATCCAAGGTACCGCGACTGCATAGCACGCCTTTCGGACGCCCTCGGGTAGCACGGTCGGCAAACCGGCGTCACCCTTGCCGGAGACCGCGGTATAGACTTTGCGCCCGAGCACCCAGCGCTGCGCGACGAACGCGGCGAGCGCAAAGCCCAGCAGCAGCATGCCGAGCGCTGCGGCGCGACCCTGATCGAGCTGCGCACCGACGACCGCAAAGAACACTTCAGTGGCCAGAACACTAAAGTTCCCGCCCAGCACGATCGGGTTGCCGAAATCAGAGATCGATTCGATGAATCCAATCAGAAATGCGTTGGCGAGCCCGGGCCGCATCAGCGGCAGCGACACGTCGACAAACGTGCGCCACCGGTTCGCCCGCAGCGTCTGTGCGGCTTCCTCCATGCTGGGCGACACGCCCTCCACGACGCCGATCAGGACCAGGAACGCGATCGGCGTGAACGACAGGAGCTGCGCGAGCAGCAGGCCAGGCAGCCCGTAGAACCAGCGCGACGGCTCTATTCCGAACGCCCATTCCAGGAATTGATTGATCAAACCGGAACGGCCGAACAGCAGGATCAGGCCGAGGCCGATGACGAACGGCGGCGTGATAATGGGCAGAATCGATAACGCGCGCAGCAGCTTCTTGAAACGGAAGTTGCTGCGCGTCGCGACCAGTGCAAACGCGAGGCCAAGGGCGGTCGTGCCCAATCCGCAAAGCAGCGCCAGCAGCAGCGTGTTCCACGCGACACCGCAGCGCGGGCCGCCAGAAAGGCATCCGAGGCCCCAAACTTTCTGCTGCAGAAACCGCGCCAGAAAGGCCGACGCGGCGAATGCTCCACTGTCGTCCTCGAATGCGCTGACCATTATCTTGAGGATTGGATAGAAGGTGAAGATCGCGGTCGAGGCGATGATGGCGACGATACTGCCCGAGACAAATCCGTCGCCGTTGAAATAGCCGCGTTGCGCCAGGCCCAGCGCGAACAGCATCGCAAAGGCGCTCGTCGTCAGTGCTGCTCCCAGACCCATGCCGTATTGGCCGGCAGCAAGCGGACCCCAGGCGTTCGCCAGCAAATCGGACGACCAGCCCTGTGGTCCGATTGCGAAGCCTTGGGCGAGCACGTAAAGGAAGCCGATGCCACCCAGCGCGAGCAGCGCGTATGCGCGGAGCGAACGATCGAGTCGCGGCGCGAGCAAGGCGAAACCGACAATCATCAGCGCTCCGATCGGCATGAGCCAATACCGCTCGTAGCGCCACGCCTGAATGACTGCCGGCGCAAAATCCTTGTTGCCGAAGTCACGCAGCCACGCCAGCGACAGCACCGATCCCTGCAACGCGTACCAGGGCACGCAAAAAAAACCGGCCACGCCGACGGCAAGCCAGAAGCCGATGACTTTGCGCTCGGGAGTCATTCGTAAGCGACTATCATGATTCTCGACATGCGCATGATCTGCACAATCGAGACGGCACGCCGCACCGATCTACGCCGGAATTCGCTGTCGCATCGGTGCTCACCGCAACGCGTTGATTTCGTTCTCCCAGCGCTGGAGCAGACGCTTGCGCTCGGCGGAGGCGCCAAATTTCGCGCTGTCGTAGTCGATCAGCTTGATGTCGGAGAGATTCGGGACTTGCGGCGGCAGCGGCACGTTCTTGTTGGTCGGGATCGCGTATTCCTTGATGTCGAGCCCGATTTTCTGTGCCTCGGACGTGAGCGCCCAATCGAAGAATTTCCTGGCGTTGTCGAGATTGCGCGCCCCCTTGATAATCGCCATCGAGCCCACCTCGTAGCCGACGCCCTCGCAAGGCAGTATCGGCTTGACCGGAAACCCGCGGACGATCTCGTTGATCACGCCATGAAGCACGGTGCTGCCGATGCCCGTCTCACCTCGGGTCACGGCGGTCATTGGACCGATGCCCGAGCGTGCGTACTGGTTGACATTCGCGTTAAGCGCTTTCATGAATCTGAATGCTTCGTCCTCGCCGAAGATCTGCACGAGCGTTGCCAGCATGAGGTAAGCAGTGCCCGACGAGTTGGGATTCGAGAGCATGACCTCGCCTTTGTAAACCGGATTGAGGAGGTCTTTCCAGCATCGAGGGACCGGCAGCTTGCGCTTTTCGAACACTTCGGTGTTGTAGCCCAGCGCGAGTACGCCGCCGTAGACGCCTGCGACGCGGTACTTGGAAAGCTGGGCCTCGCGCTTTGCCCAGTCCTGCAATTGGTTGAGGTTGGGCGACCTGTACGATTCCAGAAGACCTTCTTCGGCAGCCTGCAGAAACGCGTCGCCCGCTCCTGCCCACCAGATGTCGCCTTTGGGGCTGGCGGCCTCCGCTTTGATCTGCGCAAAAAGCTCGCCGGTTGCCTTTTGCGTGACCGACACCTTGACGCCTGCCGCTTTTTCGAAGCCTGTCGCCATGCCCTGGCACCAGGCTGTGTTGGGCGAGCTGCAATACATGGCGAGGGTTCCCTGCGCGGACACGATGCCCGGAAAAAGCAGAGCGATGATCCCCGTGATGAGACATCGAATCATCGATCACTCACGCAAGAAATCTCTCCGCTGAGAACTTGCGTCATTTGCTCGCACCGCCGACTTCCTTGTCCCACTTTTCCAGCAGACGCTTTCGCTCGGCCGAGGCGCCGTATTTGGCAAAATTATAGTCGACCAGCTTGATCTCGGCCGGCCGCGGCGAGAGCGGTGAAACCGGAGTGCTGACATTCGACGGAAGCTGGAACGATGACTTCGATTCGTACGATAGTTTCTGCGCCGCGGGAGTCAGCGCCCAGTCGTAGAATTTTTTTGCGTTGTCGAGGTTCCTTGCGCCCTTGATGATCGACATCGAACCGATCTCGTAACCGGTGCCTTCGCACGGTGCGACGCTCTTCACCGGAAAGCCTGCCTGCGCTTCGGTAACGACATCATGGATGAAAGCAACGGCGATCATGTTTTCGCCGCGGGCGGCCGCTTTGATTGGACCGACGCCCTGTTGCGAGTAGTTGCTGATGTTCTTGTGCCAGGCCTTGAGCATCTTGAAAGCTTCATCTTCGCCGAAGATCTGCACCAGCGTGGCTATTGTCGTGTACGCCGTCCCGGAAGCATTCGGGTTGGCCATCTGCACCTCGCCAGCGTATTCGGGGCGCCCGAGATCCTTCCAGCACGCCGGAACCGGGGCCTTTTTCTTGGCGAGCAGCTCGGTGTTGTAGCCCATGCCAAGCACGCCGAGATAAATCCCGACCGTCTTGAAGCCGGACTGCTCGGCCTGGCGCTTGGCCCATGGCTGCAGCTGATCGAACAGCGGCGACTTGTAAGGGATCGTGAGGTCCTGCTCGGCCGCCTGCAGGTGCGGATCACCCGTGCCTCCGTACCAGATGTCGTGCTTGGGGTTTGCCTTCTCGGCAGCGACTGTCGCGTAGGACTCGCCGGAGCCTTTCAGCGTCAGCCCGACTTTGATTCCGGTGGCTTTCTCGAATTCCGCCGCGGCCATAGTGCACCATTCGGCAGCCATCGGGCAGATTGCGTTCACCCGTTGCTGCGCTGCGGCGGGGAGCGCCAGCAGACCCAGCGACGCAGCAAGCAAGGCATGGCGCAAGCGCATGATTCCCTCCTCATGAACGGCCGTGGTAACGACTTTCTGCAATAATCGGTGAAACCGCCGCGCGGCGTCAACAAATGACTCGCGCCGCCGTGGCCGAACCCACCACAGAAACGACTGACCATGATTCGCCTCGGCATCGACTTGGGCGGCACCAAGATCGAAATCGTCGCGCTTGCGACGGGCGGTCGAGAGCTGTTGCGCCAGCGCGTCGCAACGCCACACGAGGACTACGGCGCCATCCTCGGCGCGATTGCGACGCTCGTTCGCGACGCCGAAGTTGAGCTCGGTGAGCCCGGTACAGTCGGCATCGGTACGCCGGGCTCGATCTCGCGTGCGACCGGCCTGCTTCGAGGCTCGAACTCGATCTGTCTCAATGGGAAGCCGATCAAGGCCGATCTCGAAGCTGCGCTGGGTCGCGAAGTGAGAGTCAGCAACGACGCCAACTGCTTCGCGCTTTCAGAAGCGTGCGACGGTGCCGGCAAGGATGCGGAGATCGTGTTTGGCGCGATTCTCGGCACCGGAGTCGGCGGCGGCATCGTGGTGCGCCGAAACGTGCTCGTGGGCCCGAATGGCATCGCCGGCGAGTGGGGCCACAATCCATTGCCGTGGCCCACCGACGACGAGCGGCCGGGGGCGCCATGTTTTTGGGGGCACACGGGCTGCATCGAGACCTTCCTCTCCGGCCCGGGGCTCGAGCGCGATTATTTTTCGGCGACGGGGACGCGGCTGGCCTCCATCGACATCGAGTCCGGGGCCGCGAGCGGCGACATCGGCTGCGAGCAGGCCATGCTGCGCTATGAAGAGCGGCTGGCCCGCGCTCTGGCGCACGTCATCAACATCCTTGATCCCGACACGATCGTGCTCGGTGGCGGAATGTCGAACATGCAGCGGCTCTACGCGGCGGTGCCTGCGCGGTGGGCGGCTTGGGTCTTCTCGGATCGAGTCGACACGTCGCTGGTCCGCAACGTGCACGGCGACTCGAGCGGAGTACGGGGCGCGGCATGGTTGTGGCCCGACGCCGGATAAGGCACGCGTCACAGCGCCCTTATCGAGCATCCACGTCGTATAATCACGCCCGCAGCGAGCATCCGCAACGGTCATTCGCAGCGAACCTCAACTGGCACCAGCCTTCCCAGGTAAATCCATGCAAAAAGTCTACGCTGACGCGAAGTCCGCACTTGCCGATCTTTTGCACGACGACATGACGATCGCCGCCGGAGGCTTCGGTCTTTGCGGAATCCCGGAAAATCTTATCGGCGCGGTGGTCGCCAGCGGCGTCAAGGGGCTGACCATCGTCGGCAACAACGCCGGAGTGGACGATTTCGGGATGGGATTGCTGCTCGAGACCCGGCAGGTGAAGAAGGTCATCGCTTCGTATGTGGGCGAGAACAAGGAGTTCGAGCGCCAGGTGCTGGCGGGAGAGCTCGAGCTGTCGCTGACCCCGCAGGGAACGCTGGCCGAAAAGCTGCGCGCGGGCGGCGCAGGTATCCCGGGCTTTTACACGCGGACGGCGTTCGGCACCAAGCTCGCGGAGGAAAAAGAAACACGGATGTTCGATGGCAAGGAGTACGTGCTGGAGCAGGCTATCCGGACCGACGTCTCCATCGTGAAGGCGTGGAAGGGCGACAAGTTGGGTAATCTCGTCTATCGCAAGACGTCGCGCAACTTCAACCCGATGATCGCGACCTGCGCCAAGGTTACGGTCGCGGAGGTGGAGGAGCTACTCGAGGCGGGCGCGCTCGATCCCGACCAGGTGCATACGCCGGGCATCTATGTCGACCGCATCATTCAGGGAGCGAACTACGAGAAGCGCATCGAATTCCGCACCGTTTCCGGCGCCGCGGCGTCGAAGAAGGACTCGCCCACGCGCGAGCTGATGGCGAGGCGCGCCGCGCGGGAGCTTCGCGACGGCTACTACGTCAATCTGGGCATCGGCATCCCGACGCTGGTCGCCAACTTCATTCCCAAGGACATCACGGTCACGCTGCAGTCCGAGAACGGCCTGCTCGGCATCGGCCCGTTTCCGGCCGAGGACCAGGTCGATCCCGACCTCATCAACGCCGGCAAGCAAACCATCACCGCGCTTCCCGGATCGAGTTTTTTCTCCAGCGCCGATTCGTTCGCGATGATACGCGGCGGCCACATCGATCTGTCGATCCTGGGAGCGCTGGAAGTCGCCGAGAATGGCGATCTTGCGAACTGGATGGTGCCCGGAAAAATGGTCAAGGGACCCGGCGGCGCGATGGACCTGGTCTCGGGCGTGCGGCGGGTGATCGTCTTGATGGAACACACTGCTCGCGACGGGTCGCCCAAGATACTCAAGCGCTGCAGCCTGCCCGTCACCGGCAAGGCGGTGGTGAATATGATCATCACCGACCTTTGCGTCTTCGAGGTCGGTCCGGCCGGCCTGGTGTTGACCGAGCTGCATCCGGGCGTGACCGTCGACGACGTACGCGCCAAGACCGAAGGCGATTTCAGGGTCGGGTTGTAGGCGCCGAACTCATTTGCCTTGGCTTAGGCAAGGCGCCGCTACATGTTCGGATAGTTCGGTCCGCCGCCGCCTTCCGGCGTCACCCAGTGAATGTTCTGCCTCGGATCCTTGATATCGCATGTCTTGCAGTGCACGCAGTTCTGCGCGTTGATCTGCAGCCGCTTTCCCGCGCCTTCCGATGTGCCAGCGGCGACGAATTCGTACACGCCCGCGGGACAGTAGCGCTGCTCCGGCCCATCGTACAAGGCCAGATTCACATTGACCGGAATCGTGGGATCGCGAAGCTGCAAATGCGACGGCTGATCCTCCTCGTGGTTGGTATTCGACACGAAGACCGATGAGAGCTTGTCGAAGGTCAGCACGCCGTCGTATTTCGGATAGTCGATTTTCGGCATCTCGGCCGCGGGTCTGAGCGATTCGTGGTCCGGCTTGTCGTGGCGCAGCGTCCATGGCACCAGCGCGCTTAAGCCAAGGTCGTTGAGCCACATGTGCGCGCCTCCGTGAACCGTGCCTCCCCATAGCCCCCATTTGAGCCCCGGCTTGACGTTGCGTACCTTGTAGAGGTCGTCATAGACCCAGGACTGCCTGAACATCGCCGGGTACGCGACCAACGCGTCGTGCTGACGGTCCTCGCGCAAGGCCGCAAACGCGGCGTCCGCCGCCAGCATGCCGGTCTTCATCGCATTGTGCGATCCCTTGATTCGCGGCAGATTGACGAAGCCCGCCGCGCAGCCGATCAGCGCGCCTCCTGGAAACACGAGTTGCGGGACCGATTGCAGGCCGCCTTCGTTAATGGCCCGGGCGCCGTAGGATAAGCGCTTCGCGGCTTCGAACGTGCCGCGTATCGCCGCATGCGTCTTGAAACGCTGGAATTCATCGTACGGCGAAAGATGCGGATTCTCGTAGTTCAGGTGGATGACGAACCCGACCGCGACCAACCGCTCTTCGAAGTGATACAAAAACGATCCGCCGCCCGTTTTCGTATCCAGGGGCCAGCCCTGGCTGTGAAGCACGAGGCCCGGCCGATGCTTCTCCGGCTCGACCTGCCAGAGTTCCTTGAGGCCGATCCCATACTTCTGCGGATCGATGCCGTCGCGCAGATTGAACCTCGACATCAGCTCCTGCGACAGCGAGCCGCGGCAGCCTTCGGCAAAGAGCGTATATTTCGCGCGCAATTCCATGCCCGGCTGATATTCGGGTTTGCGCGAGCCGTCCTTGGCGATGCCCATGTCGCCGGTGGCTACACCGAGCACTGCGCCGCCGTTTTCGCGCGCGTCGTAGAGAATCTCGGCCGCGGCAAAGCCTGCGTAGACCTCGACCCCGAGCGACTCCGCCTGCTGCGCCAGCCATCGACACAGATTGCCCAGGCTGATGATGTAATTGCCGTGATTGTTCATCAACGGCGGCAATAACCAATTCGGGATGCCGTATGCCTTGTCCGCGGTCAGGATCATGAAGCGGTCCTCGGTGACCGGTGTCCTCAGCGGCGCACCCTTCGCCCGCCAGTCTGGAATCAGCTCGTTGATCGCCTTGGGGTCCATCACCGCTCCGGACAGGATGTGCGCGCCGATCTCCGAGCCTTTTTCGAGCACGCAGACGCTGACCTCGCGTTGATTCTCTGCCGCGAGTTGCTTGAGTTTGATCGCGGCCGACAGTCCGGCCGGACCGCCACCGACGATGACCACGTCGTATTCCATCACGTCCCGCGGCATTGCAAGCTCCCGAAGGTTTTCTGCCTCTTTGTGGACCGTAACAGCCATTATAATTACGTTTTACGAGGAGAGAACGCGATGGCCTCGGCGCGCAAGCTCGTGCACAGTGTTTCGGTCCCGATACGATGGGGCGACATGGACGCGCAAGGGCACGTCAACAACACCATCTACTTCCGGTATATGGAGCAGGCGCGCATCGAATGGCTCGAAAGCGTGCGCGAGCGGATCGGCGATGTCGAAGGTCAGGGGTGTGTCATCGTCAACGCCAGCTGCACTTTCCTGCTTCCGCTTTGCTATCCGGGCGCCATCGACGTGCGCATGTTCGTCGATGCTCCGGGCCGGTCGAGCCTGGACAGCCATTACGAATTGTGGATGAGCGACCGCAAGTACGCCGAGGGGAGCGCCCGCATCGTCTGGATCGATCAGCGGACGCAGCGCTCGGCGCCGCTGCCGGAGCGGCTGCTGGAGATCTGCGCGTAGCCGGCCAGATCCGCAGGCCATGAATTTCATCGCGATCCTGATCGCGCTCGGGCTCGAGCAATGGCGCGCATTCCGGTGGCGCAAAGGCGTGCAACAGCTTTTTGGCCGGTACGCGCGCTTTCTGGAGCACCGTTTCAACGCCGGTACCGAGCAGCAAGGCGCGCTCACCGCGTTGCTTGCGATGGGACCGCCCGTTGCGATTGCCGCGGCCGGCTACTGGGCGCTGGATGCGCTGCATCCGCTGCTGGGTTTCGTCTGGAACGTTGCGATCCTGTATCTCCTCGTTGGCTTCCGCCAATTCAGTCACGCCTTTACGGCGATCGGCGATGCGTTGAGGGCGGGCGATGCAATCGGCGCGCGCAAGCGTCTCGTGGCATGGCGCGGCGCCGACGCGA